>QQTW01004778.1_pt1 | contig 10186 bp, 8 predicted proteins | sample 1904831 | NCBI WGS metagenome assembly QQTW01 (sample SAMN09435610, study PRJNA476489) | Subsurface metagenome, whole genome shotgun sequencing project.
CTTATAGGGCGGGGAGTGTCAAATACCAAGAATATATATTGCGAAGCTAAGTATTTGTCCGGCAAGTTTGCACTTCAAAGGTATAGCATGGTTTGATTGACGGGGCGACGCACACTCGTGTCTTCTAGACGTGAAGCTCACGCCGCCCCGCCGGATCTATACTACTATACAGATGGTAGTGTATATGGTATATTAACGAGTGGAAGTAAAGCATGGCAGAGGTTATGTTTACGCGATAGAGTACCACATAGCATGGTGCGTCAAATATAGGTATCAAGTGTTGGTGGGAGACATACCGGACTATTTAAGGCAACTGCTAATAGAAACAGCGATTCAGTATAACTTTAGAATAGAAACTTTAGAGATTGTATCTGACCACGTACACGCTTTAGTTTCAGCGACTCCTCAACACACTATTCCCAATATAGTGAAAGTCCTTAAAGGGGTGTCTGCTAGAAAGTTGTTTCTTAAATTCCCTGAGCTTAAAAACAAGTTGTGGGGAGGGCATCTTTGGAACCCCAGTTATTTTGTTTCAACGGTGTCAGAAAACACAGAGGCACAAGTTAAGAGGTACATAGAAAACCAAAATGTTAATCCAAAAAGCGTTTAAAGTTGCACTAATTCCGAGCGGGGCTCAATACGTCTTAATTAATAAGACTATTGGCTGCGCTCGATTTGTGTACAATCGCTTTTTGGCAAGACGTAGAGAGTTATATGAGTCTGAGCAAAAAACCCTAAACTACAGTGGATGTAGTCAGGAATTAACGCAGCTAAAGAAAGAGATAGAGTGGTTAACTGAAGTCGATAAGTTTGCCCTCCAAAATAGCTTACGAAACTTAGATACGGCTTACAAAAATTTCTTTGCCGCTCTAAAGGAACCCAAGCAAAAAAGACGCTTTAGTTTTCCTAAGTTCAAAAAAAAGCATGGGTTTAAGCAATCCTACAAAACAAACTTCACCAACGGTAATATCCAACTTAGAGATAACTATCTCAAGTTGCCAAAACTAGGCTGGGTCAAGTTTCACCAATCTCAAGAAATAACTGGAACTATAGTTAATGTCACCGTTACTCGGACAACTACTGGTAAATATGTTGCTAGTATTCTGTGCGAGACAGAGGTAGAGAACTATCCCCATGTAGATAAAAGCGTTGGGTTAGATCTAGGGATAAAGTCATATCTTGTAACGTCTGACGCTGTGATGGTGGATAATCCTAAACACTATCGCTCTCACTTAAAAAAACTGCGTAGAGCCAATAAGAAACTTTACCGTAGTGTCAAAGGAAGCAACAATCGAGTTAAAGCGAAAACCAAACTAGCTCGAATTCACGAACGTATAACGAATGTTAGAGATAATTTTCTACACAAATTATCTACTCGACTTATTCGAGAAAACAGTATTATCTGTATCGAAGATCTTCGAGTAGCCAACATGGTCAAAAACCATAAACTAGCACTCAGCACTATGGATGCTAGTTGGTCAAAATTTATTGCCATGTTGAAGTATAAAGCCTTATGGCATGACAGAATTGTGCAAAAAGTGTCTTCCTTTTTCCCCTCGTCTCAAACCTGTAGCTGTTGCGGTTTTGTGAACCCAGAAGTAAAGGATTTGAGTATAAGAGAATGGGATTGTCCTGCGTGTAATACTCATCATTTGAGGGATTGCACGGCAGCAGTCAATATTCTTTGTGAGGGATTGAGAATTTTAACTGCCGCCGCTGGTTCATCGGAGGCACAAAACGCCTGTTGAGAGACTGTAAGACCTGACGACATTCAGGCAGGACTCGATGAAGCAGGAATCACGCGACTTATAGTCGTGTGAGGTTCAAACAGCTCTTATGCTTCTCCTGTAGGAGGAGCTTTGAAAAGACAGAGCGCTTATGGATGGTCTCCTGCTTCTATGAAAGTCCCATGACAACTATTCACTGCTCCTATTTCCGGGTCTACCTTGCCTGGCACCCCCAGTCTTCTCACGGGCAGCAGCTTGCAGAACTCATTTTTCGGCACATCTGTGGAGAGCCAGATGATTTTCTGCGGCGGGGGCTAGGTATTCCGGTTTACTTCCGCTCCGCGCCATTTGAAGTAGGAAGCGATACGCCTAAACCCATAAACCTAAAGGACTCCTTAAACTCTGCCACTTTTGTCTTTGTGGATGACTACATGGTCATCAACGAAGGTTGGCAACACTACATCGAGCAGCTTTGGATTGATGCATCGAGGTTAGTACCGTGTCATCGAGTTTATCCAGTAGCGCTCACGCCAGAGTCCTATAATCTGAGTCCTGCAATTGCTACAACTAACTTTATAAAGATTTACCAGGAAGCCGAGGCTGAAACCCAGCGAGACAAGTTATTGAGACAGGTGCTGCACGCGTGCTGCCGACAGCTGAAACAGGTTGAACCTGGGGTGCCGATGGATGTTGATACACCTCCAGCGCCAGTGCAACTCTTCCTTAGCCATGCCAAGCAAGACGGAGTTGATATTGCAAAGGGCTTTCGTCGATGGATCGAGGAGGACGAAGCGCTGAATACCTTCTTTGATGCAAAAGATATCGCGCCAGGGTATGATTTTGAGAAGGAAATCAAAACAGGTCTGAAGAATTCCGCTTTACTAATCTTTCAAACGGATGCCTACGCCACGCGCTATTGGTGCCGTTGGGAGGTTTTGACAGCAAAGAAGCATCGAGTCCCCTCGTTGTTGGTCAACGCGCTCAACGTGGGCGAGGAGCGCAGCTTTCCCTATTTGGGCAATACCCCGACTCTTCGTTGGCAAGGTGCTGAAAATATTCCCACGATCATTACAAGGGTTCTACTTGAGGTACTGCGATATCTCTACTTCCCTGCCTACGTTGAGAAGTTGAAGCAAATTGACAGAATACCAACACAAGCAACGATCATACCTTGCGCGCCCGAACTTTTATGTCAGGTACAAGATTGGCAACAGAGCAAACCACAAAAATATCCGCTCATCATCTATCCCGATCCTCCTTTAGGAGATGAGGAGATCGAGGTACTCAACTCCCTTGATCCAGGGATAAAAGCCTGGACTCCCTCGCAGCCAATGCCACTAGTTGCAGGAGACAAACAGCAAAAGCCTCTCTCAGGTAAGGTCATTGGAATTTCAATTTCTGACAGCCCTGACCTGGCACGGCTGGGCTTTAGCGCTTTCCACCTCAAAGGTGCTGCCATTGAAATTAGCCGCCACCTCTTAGCTCAAGGAGCCAGCGTGGCTTATGGCGGCGATCTCCGTCCGAGTGGATTTACCCAAGACTTAGTGGAAATGGTTAAGGCATATAACAAACAAGAAACGGAGCGAAAAGAAAAGATTCAAAACTTTTTAGCTTGGCCACTACATTTGGAGGCAACTGTTACTTGGCGTGCTCGGCATAAGAATGAGGTTTCGATTCAGGCTATTCCACTTCCGGAAGATATCAAGCAATCTTTTAGAATTGATGAGCAAAGTTTCCTTCAGCCAGATAGCACATTGAATCAATATGTTTGGGTTCGCTGTCTCACCGTAATGCGAACGCAAATGACGAACCAAATTCATGCGCGGATCATTCTTGGTGGTCAGGTTACAAACTATAAGGGAGCGTTTCCTGGACTGGCAGAAGAAGCAGCACTAGCGATCACCAGAGGTAAACCTTTATTTGTTCTAGGAGCTTTTGGTGGTTGTGCCAAGGCAGTGGGCGAAGCTTTGCTTGCTCAAACTCCAGAAGTGTTAACTTGGGAATTTCAATCTGCTGAAAGCCAAACTTACCCTAAGATGGTAGAGTTCTATAACCAACAAGCAAGACAAGGAAATATCCACTCCACAATTGACTATACTGCCCTACTCGAAACCTTTCACAATACAGGCTTGCACAGGATAAACAACGGATTAGAAGAGATAGAGAATAGAACCTTATTCGCTACTGAAGATCTCGACGAGATGGTATACCTGATTCTGAAAGGGCTTCAAAAAAGTTAACCAGCAAATTCTCTTTTAGAGATAAATGTATGTCGGTAACTTGATTAATAAAGTTTTGGTTGGAACAGTAGGTCTGCTTACACGTACAGGTATCTATCAACTGCACCTCTAAAAGTTAAGTTAAGTTTACCTTTCGCGGTTTTCAATTTTACCATTTCGCTTATTTGTCATGGGCATTTTTTGTTATAGCCAAATCTTTCTCGTGGATTGACGATCAGTTTTGCTCTAGTAGTACGTGCCAGAAAAGCATCCTCAATCCAGCTTGTTAAGCTAACTTTACTCTTTGGGTACCAGTAACAACGGGCATAGCCCTCATCGCTGTTCTTACCCAACAGATTCATATCAAGGCGTTTAGGAAGAGTAGGATTATTCCCAGCAGAGGGAAGTAGTATCCCTATTAATCCGTTAGGTATAACTGTTTCTCCACTTCGCAGTGATGCTTGAATTTCCCAGTCCACGTAGCGACGTGACCAAGTGCATTTGCCAATTAGGACAATCGTTACAGTTGAATTCCGTAAGTAATCTTCTCTAATACGACGCATTACATAATCAGTATTATTGCTGTTGATAATGTCATCCGCCATGTCTACACCGAGAGCGCGACGAATAAATACATCATGCTCATGGTCAAAGTCGTCAATAAAGTTCTGCACCTCCGTTTGATCGACATGATGGTAAGGAATGAATGCTTTGCGTCGAATACTGTCGGTTTTTTGTGCAAAAGTCAACAGAAAAGTCATATCTTATGCTTCAGCTAAAATTACTGTTGAAGGTGCAACGATAACTTAAGATTTTAGCTTCTGTAATATTTTTTTCTCTTTATTTGCTTGTTACGTGTTTACCCAGTTAGGTGCAAGATTTGAGGTGGCGTTTATTTCCTACCATTTCTCTCTAAGGTCGCTCTGATCCTGACCCGGCGGCTGCCTCAAACAAACAAGTTCAACATCACCTCCTGCAAGAGTTTACTATCAAACCCTATTAATTTGCATTCTGGGTTTTGTCAATCAACCAGCGTAGAGAACTGCTCTGCGAATGAGCTATTTAACTTTCATTCAAATTAAGAAGGATCATTTTTCTCTAAAAAAGTCAAGTTTTTGTATTATTAATAAATGAAAACTTGAAACTTATTGATAAAGTGACTGTTAGGCTTAAGTAATTAGATTAAAAAATTGACTCCACCTCCGGCGCAGTCTTAAGTTGTAATATCTATGCCTTCCTCCCAAACTATCTTTGAAGCATTGGGTATCAAAGAAAGGAAAGCCAATTTTCATACTATCCTCCTTAGATACTTATTAAAAAGCAAAAATAAAAGTACAACCACTGGTGTTTTTTGTTTTTAAGCTTTTGGCAAAAAATCAGTGAAATTGCAGTTAAGTAGAATTGCGTAAAAAGATATACTAAACATAGTTTAAACGTAAATTCAACCGTAAGTATACGTATGAAAAAGCCTAATTATGTCCGTAATTCTGCTTTGTTGCGGGGACTAATTACTAATTTTTTTCTTTTGTAAGAAATTTGGGTAAGCGGTTCACGATTCTTAATCTAGTTCTTGCTAAATGCCCATTTGCCCTTTGTAGATTAATGGTAAACCAAACAATGAAATTTAACCCCCATAAAAAAATGTATATCAGTCTTGAGTAAGATTTAAAGAAACGGTTTTATGCCAGGTGTGTCATACGAGGAAAAAAATTAGCCAGGTAGCAATTGAGCTGATTGGCAATGGCTGGAAACCAACGAAACTGACTCAGTTATACAACTTGGCTGAGGGATTTTTATATTGTGTATATTTTTTTACTCAATGATAGTTAAGTTTAGAGAAGTAACTTAGTGCTGCGAAAATATTTCCAAAAACTGATGGGTAAGCAAGATCCTGCTGTTTTGAAGAAAGTGTCAGTAAGCCTTCCTTTTGGAATTGGTTCAGCTGAATGGCAATCAGATCCTACAGAACGCAGAGCAGCATGGTCACTCTACGTTGAACTTGTTACACGCATTGCTGTGCAGTCTTTAGAAGTAGATCAAGGGCTTGTGCGTGAGGCTTTGAACTCTCTGTATAGCTTGTTTGGCACTACCCGTGAAATTTTAAAAGAGGCGGGTCCAAATGTCGGTGCTACTCGTGAGTCGGTTGGAGGAATCGCAATTATTGTATTGAACAATGGTCTGCGTCCATTTCTGAGCAAGTGGCATCCCCTTCTACAAGCATGGGAAGTAACGCGTCCGACTGAGTTAAGTCCCAAAGAGCATGAGCTGAAATGGCCTGAAGAACGCCAACTGAGATACGAACTCGCACAGCTTACAACTGGCTTAGAGCAATATGCTAACGCCTTAGCAAAGATAGCTAGAGTTGGAAAGGTAAATGGGAGGTCGAATAGATGAGTGATTGGCCTCAGTACGATGTTTTCCTGGCACATAATAGTCAGGACAAGCCACAAGTCAGAGCTGTTGCTAAGGAACTTAGGCAGCGTGGTGTGAACTTTTGGCTGGACGAGGATGTAATCGCACCAGCAATGGAGTACGAAAGGAACTGGGAAAAACATGAAGAACTTAGTCAGGTTTTGAATGACGTTCGATTGCTCCTCATTGAATATGCCAAATTACTCCTGTAAGTCAAAGCTATGATCTTCATTTCTTACCGACGCAGAGACAGCAAAGACGTTACTGGACGAATCTGCGACCGCCTGTCTGATCGTTTTAACCATGCTCCGGTCTTTCTAGATGTCAATTCTATCCCTTTGGGCGTAAACATTGAGACGTATATAAGCCAACAGTTGAATTGTTGCCAGGTAATGGTCGTGGTGATTGGATCGGCTTGGTTGAATATGCTTGATGATGAAAGTAGGCGGCTGTTAGAAAACCCCGATGATTGGGTGCGGAAAGAGATTGAGATAGCTCTGGAAAGAAACATTACTGTGATTCCCTTGTTGGTCGGAGAGGCAAAATTACCAAAAGAAATTGAGTTACCAGAAAGCTTGCGGTTTTTAGTCAAACTTAATTTTGCCAAAGCTCGACCTGACCCAGACTTCGATCACGATATGGAGCTGTTGATTCAGGCAATTAGGGAAGTTGTGTTGATCGATATCTTACAAGATCACGAGAACCAGTTTAGCGATATGCAAACTGCTTTTGTGCAGACGGCTAACAACAGGAAATATTCAAAGAGGGTGAAGCCGCAAACATTCCAAAAAATTGTCACTGAGCTGCGGAATATACCACAAGGAAGATTTGAATACAGTGCACTTGAAGAATTTGTGGCCCGTTTATTTCTTCGTACCCAAGATCCATTAAAAACTCAGCTAGAGCCTTGGGGGGAACAGCAAGTCAACAATTGGAGTGAGTTGCTAAAGTGGCTAAAAAACCACCAGGAGCAGCAACCGCAGAATGCTCAACCCGTGATCATGGTGTTGATCAGATACAGCGACGAAGCATCGACCCAGGAGCAGAATGGCGATCGCTACTGGATCAAGGCTTGGCTGATTCAGGACATGAATCAATATATAAGACAGCGGGAAGGATACAGCCTCATAGAGCTTTCAGGATCGATAGAAGAGGAGACCTACTTGTCAGAGGATCTAGTTACGAGAGCCCCTGAATTGATCACTCAATTTCTGAGAGAGGGCAGCAATTCAGTTAATGACCCCGAAATCCATATCTTTCTGCCCTTAAAGCTGATGAATCAGGAGGTGGATAGCTGGTTGCTAAATGATCCCTACGGTGTCCCAAGACAACTGGGGCATGATTACAAAGTTATGTTGCGATTCGCTGACCGGGCGAGCGGCAGCTATCGGCAAACGCCCAGGTGGCGCAGAAAATGGAACCGACACCAGTGTTCGCTTCAGGAGGTTGCCTTCGATCTGTTCACATCGGGTAATGATAATGATTTGGGTGAGTTGTCCTCTGTCCTTAGTAGATTGGCGGATAATGTTGTTGGGCTGCAACTAACGCAGGCTCCGTTTCAGGTAGAACCTAACGGCAAATTGTTTGGTGTTTTGCTTCAGTCGGCGCTACCCCTTGCCATATGGGGACGGCGTAGTCTGTGTGAGTCTACCAATAAGGATGAATTAGACCGACTACTCAGAGCTTGTTGCTTAAACCAGTTACCTGACATTGTAAGACAAAAACGCCTTGAAGCCGAAAACACAAGAGAAGGTTGTCATATTGGGCATCATCTTTCTCTCCTATGGGATAATCCAAACCTGCTTCCTCCAAGATCTTCTTAACCTATATAACTATGAGTACGCCAAAGGACGACTGGAAAATTTTTCAGGGTGGTAAGCAAGATCCTCATGAGGGCATTGATCGTCTGCCAAAAGCACCGAGTTGGCGGCCATTTGGTGCAGATATCAGTCCAGGGGTTAGCCGTCGTAAGCGGCGGGGAGAAACCTTTCAGACCCGTGATGAAGAGGTGGAAATGGTGAATGCTGCCTTGTACTTGCGCAAACCTTTGCTGATTACTGGAAAACCTGGCACGGGCAAATCTTCTCTCGCTTACGCAGTTGCGCGGGAACTCAAGCTCGGTGAGGTTCTATACTGGCCCATTACAACTCGCACTACCATGAAAGAGGGCCTTTATACTTACGATGCGCTCGGCCGTTTGCAAGAAGTCAAGCAGGCAGAAGGAAAAGGTGAGCCAGCGGACAATCCCCAAAAAATTGCGGATTACATTACGCTGGGACCGCTTGGTACAGCCCTATTGCCATCGAAGTATCCCCGTGTACTGATTATTGATGAAATTGACAAAAGCGATATCGACCTCCCTAATGATTTGCTGACCATCTTTGAAGAAGGACGATTTGAAATCCCTGAACTGTCGCGGCTTGAAAGAGATGATATCGACGAGAAAAGCCGCATTACCGTTCGGATTCGGACTGCTTACACCGATGATGAAGAAACGACCCAAAGGGACAAAAAAGTGGAGATTGAAGGCGGGCGGATTACCTGTCAGGAATTTCCATTAGTATTTTTAACCAGTAATGGCGAGCGGGACTTTCCACCAGCGTTTCTGCGACGTTGCTTGCGTCTTGCAATGCGCGAACCGAATCGAAGCGAACTGGAAAAGATTGTCGAAGCGCATTTGAGTGATTGTAATATTTCAGAAACAGAAATTAGCAAACTCATTAGTGGCTTTATTGAGAAACGGGACGAGAAGAAGCAATCGTTAGCGACGGATCAATTGCTAAACGCAATTTTTATGGTAACTCGCGAACGAGTCTTTCATGAGGAAAAAGATAAGGAGAATTTGAAAGCTCGGCTACTGGCTGCTTTAGACAATTCTGTGGAATGAGATCATAGGAAATGATTAGCCGTCTGATTACCATCCTGCAACAAGCAAACTTGCTCTTAACCGATGATAGGCTTGCATTGTTGAGCGAGGCAGAGTCGATTCTTAACGATGAGGACATTGCCGATATAATCTGGTTGACATTAAAAATGGTTGCACTTAAGGAGGATTCAGAAGAAAAGGATATTGTTGAAGCTCAACGCAATCACGAAACATCCACCACCAACAGTGATAATGAAATCATCAAGCTTCTTCTTAAGGAGATTTCAGTCAATAAGCAAGCAGATTTAACTGCGGCAACCACCGACACGCCAGAGCAGACTTCAGCCGTTTTTCCCAACGAGCCGATTAAGCAAGCAGATTTAACTGCGGCAACCACCGATACACCAGAGCAGGGGTTGCCGATTCAAGTCAGGGCGGCTCCAGCGCTACAAGATGGCCATTCGCTGGCCCGTTCGTTGCGCCCGCTAATGCGTAAAGCGCCATCACTAACCCAAGCTGTTCTAGATGAAGCCGAAACCGTTAACCGCATTGCCGAACACGATGTTTGGCTACCCGTTTTGAAACCTGCGCCCGAACGCTGGCTTGATTTAGATCTGGTGATCGAATCCTCCCAGTTCAGCTTTATTTGGCAACCTACCTTGGATGAATTTCAGCAGATTCTGGAGCGGCAAGGGGCATTTCGCAACGTTCGCGCCTGGCGAGTTGAAGAGGTAGATGACGGTAAGTTGCGGCTCATTCCCAAAAAACAAACGCTTACAGAACAAACCCCCATTCGCAGCCATAAGGAGTTAATTCATGCTTCAGGTCGCCGACTGGTGCTATATGTAAGTGATTGTCGAACGGAGGTTTGGAAACAGGGTAAAATCCACGACTGGCTCAAGCTGTGGAGTCAACATGGTCCCGTGGCGATCGTGCAGCTTTTACCAGAACGCCTGTGGGAA
>QQTW01004779.1_pt1 | contig 10185 bp, 9 predicted proteins | sample 1904831 | NCBI WGS metagenome assembly QQTW01 (sample SAMN09435610, study PRJNA476489) | Subsurface metagenome, whole genome shotgun sequencing project.
ATAGCTCAACACCATCATCCGCGACTGGGCTAACACCAACGGTGGAATTTCCTCAAACACCGGCAAAAAACCGTTCTCTGCCCTTAGTGGCATCGGGTAAATTTGACCACTAGCTAAGTAAACTCCCCCAGCATGCGAAGGGTAGCCCGGATCGAGCAAGAGAGCAAAATCACCCGGATTTAACACAGCTAGAGGTAAATGGGCTGTCCCTTCCTGAGAGCCAATCAGGGGCAACACCTCGGTTTCTGGATCAACAGCAATGCCAAACTTCTGCGTGTACCAGTTGGCTACAGCAGTACGAAAGGCTCTGGTTCCGTGAAACAGTAGGTAGCCGTGCGTGCTTGAGTCAGACAATGATGTTGCGATCGCATCAAGTACATGTGCCGCAGCTGGCAAGTCAGATGACCCCAACGATAGGTCAATCAAGTCCTGTCCAGCCGCCAAAGCTCTAGCCTTGGCTCGATCCATGTCAGCAAACACGTTTGTTTGCAATGGTTCTAAACGCTTCGCAAACTGCATAGTTTAAAGATGTTAAATCTTAAATGTCGAGTGCTACTCTTGACTCGCTAAATGAGTGTCTAGGAAGCTAGCTAATTTCTGTTTGCCGATTGCTCCTTCTAGGGAGTCCAGCACCTCTGCTCCCTGAAATAGCCTTAGTGCGGGTACACCTTCTACCTGGTACTGCTTGACAGTTGCTGGGTTAGGATCGATCTCCATTTTAACAACTTTGAGACGGTCACTGTAAGTAGTGGCAGCCCAGTCCATCACTGGTGACATTAACCGGCAAGGACCACACCAGGAAGCCCAAAAGTAAGCCAATACCGGCTGGTTGGCTTTCAATACTTCCGTTTCAAACTCGCTATCTGTAATTGAAATCACATTCCCCATGCCATTATCCCTCAACCGCCATTCATCAAACTTGAGCGAAAACCGGCGAGTATTAAGCCCTTTTCTACTATAAACCGAATAACCCTCAAGGAATTAAGGATTCAAAATATAAATTAGGCCAAGATAGACATCTAAATCCAGTTGAGACTTGTATCGACTAGATTTGAATTGGCCTATCGAGGCCTTTATTTTCGCAGAGTTTGCAGATGAAGTGTGTAGCCTACAGTTTATCTAACTGCGAGCGTAAACGCTCTAGCTCATCATCTACCGGTTGACTTGATCTAGAGCTTGACGTACCTGATGCCGGTGGTAGTGAGTTCTGACCCTGAGGTGCGGCAGGCGGCAACATCTGCGCTTTCATCGCTGCCAATTCATCGTCAACATCGCTACCAGCTTCTAGAGCTGCAAATTTGCTTTCCAAATTATCCCCAACTAACTCTGCCGTCGATTGGGCACGAGCTTCTTGCAGCATGACTTTTTCTTCCATCCGCTCGAAAGCTGCCATTGCACTGCTAGTGCCCATTCGTCCCACGGTGCTTTGGAGTTGCTCTTGAGCCTTGGCAGCAGAAATCCGTGCTTTGAGCATATCCTTCTTCGTCTTAGCTTCGGAAATTTTACTTTCTAAAGCGATCAGGTTGCGTTTGAGGTTTTCGATCTGACCAACTTGCGGGTCCAAGGTTGCTTTGAGAGTATTGGCAGTTTCAGTGTAAGTTTTCTTGCGCTCCAGCGCTTGCCGTGCTAGATTCTCATCCCCTTTTTGCAGAGCCAACTGGGCATTGCGTTGCCACTTATTGGCTTCGTTTTGGGCTTGATTGTACTGTTGCTCTGTACGTTTGTTAGCGGCAATAGTCTGGGCAACGCCTTGACGCAACTGTACCAAGTCTTCCTGCATCTCCAGGATAGACTGTTCTAGCATTTTTTCTGGGTCTTCAGCCTTGCTGACCATGTCGTTCAGGTTGGCACCGACGACTCGTTTAACACGATCAAATAATCCCATAACTGCGTTTTTCCTTTTGGCTTTTACAAGGTAAGCGTTCACAAGATGCTGGCTAAGAACTGCCCACTTTAATTCAATACGAGACTAATTAGTTCCTGCCCCTATTCTTAACATAAGCTCAATAGCGCTGCGCGCTAGCTCCCTCACACCCCATTTTTTATTGCTCGGTCTTTTCTGTGCCGGGCAAAATTCGCGCCTTCATTGCTGCCAGTTCTGCATCAACATCGTTGTCAGATTCCAAGGAAGCAAATCTTTTTTGGAGATCGTCGGTTCCGAGTTCGGCGATCGCTTCTGATTGAGCTTCTAGTTGCAAAACTTTCTCTTCCATGCGCTCGAAGGCACTCAAGGAATTGTTGGTATTAATTCCGCCCAGCATCTCATTCAGTCTCGTAGACGCCTGAGCAGAACGGGCACGAGCAATATACATGTCTTTCTTTGTTTTGGCCTCGCTTATTTTGCTTTCTAGCATCTGCATATCTTTTTTGAGCCTGACCACCACGACGAGTTGCTGCTCTATCTGGCCTTTCATCGCCGTTGCAGTTTCTTGATATGATTTTCGCTTAGTTAGTGCTTCTCGCGCTAAGGTCTCATTGCCTTGTTGTAAAGCGAGTTGAGCGCGGCGATACCATTCTTCTCCAGTGGACTCGGCTTGGTGAGCCTGCCTTTCTGTGCGTTTTTGGGTAGCGATCGCCTGAGCCACAGCCTGGCGAAGTTGAACCAGATTCTCCTGCATTTCCGTGACTGTCTGTTCCAGGATTTTTTCTGGATCTTCCGCTCTTACAAGCAAATTGTTGAAATTAGCACGAATGATCCGAAGGATGCGGTCAATCAGTCCCATGCTCCATTCACTTTACTTAAGGTAGAAAGGCTGCCCATTGCTGACTCTCTTCACCAATTACGATGTTGAACTGGAGTCAACTCAGTAGCTACATTAATTGATCGTATCGTACCTCACCCCTCTAATCAGGATGTCTTTCAAATCACTCAATCACATTTTAGGCGTTCTGCAAGAACAGAGCCGCTGGCAAGATCAGCCATTTCAACACTTATGCAAGTGCTGGCCTGAGATTGTGGGGGCGGCAGTCGCGCGTCATACTCGGCCTCTTTCTATTGGGCGAAGCACTTTATGGGTAGCAACTTCTAGCGCTGCCTGGGCACAAAACCTGACCTTTGAACGCCAACGCATTCTCGAAAAGTTGAACCAGCGGTTGCCCAGTCCATTAGTAGATATTCGCTTTTCTACGGCTCAGTGGCAGTCTAAAAGCAGCCCAGCTAGTGCTTCCCAGGCACAAACCCAACTGCGTCAGCATCCCAGCTGGCTTGTGGACACACCTAGTCGGAACGATCAAAGACCTGTCCAAAATCCAAATACTGCTTTTCAACGCTGGGCTAAGGTGATGCAAGCACGAACACATGGATTACCGCTTTGTCCTCAGTGCCACTGTCCCACCCCTCCAGGCGAACTTCAGCGGTGGGCTGTCTGTTCAATCTGTGCTGTCAAAAAATGGTAGTTGGCTTTTTAACAAAACTTAATTCTATTCGGAGTAGCCAATGCCGAGCTTATTTCCACTCTGCCAGCTTGAGAATCTGCTTATTTTGCAAAAATCAAGCGGGTATTTACCCATCTTTAGCCAAAACCTATTTCACTTTCAATTCAGAATAAACTCAGCAAACTCCATTGTTTAAAGTCATTCTGAGTAACTCTTGTTATTCTGCTCAAGCTGGGGGAATTTACCTATAAGTTTTCTGTATTGTCCTTGATCCCCAATGGTTTTTACTCAAATTCAATATAGCCAGACGTTCTTTTGTATCAAATTTTTAAGAAAAAATTGACATTTATAACAAGAATATAAATAGATTATAAAGTTTATTTTACTTGGGGATCGCTAGAACCTAGACCAATTCATCACTTGATGCTGCAAGCTGCCTTTAGCTATAGAAGCAAAATAAAACATGTATACCAGCTCTAAACAGCACTCTTATGACCCTAAACTTCTTAACTTCTGCATGCCGGTATTGTCGGTATTACAAGCTAGAGGGACGACGCGGTGGTATGTGTCAGCTGCTTGGGGTGCCAGTTCAGGGAAGCTGGAAAGCTTGCACATTGGCGATCCCACCCTTTGCACCCTCTTGGGAAGATCTGGAAAAAATGATGATTTTGCCGGATGAGATGCCAACATTGTCCGATGTCCGTTCTCTAGATTGTGCATCAGATAATTCTTTACTCGCTCCTGCCAAGCAAGAGAAACCGCTGCTAGTTTAGCTCCCCTGCTCCCCTGCTCCCCTGCTCCCCTGCTCCCCTGCTCCCCTGCTCCCCTGCCCCTTCTACGGTAGCCAGGGAAAGGAGCGGAAGTTGGGTTGACGCTTTTCCAGAAAAGCCTGTTTCCCTTCAGCTCCTTCTTCAGTCATGTAATAGAGTAAAGTGGCATTGCCAGCCAGTTCCTGTAAACCAGCTTGACCGTCGCAGTCGGCGTTGAATGCTGCTTTTAGACAGCGAATGGCGATTGGACTCTTTTCTAAAATTTCCTTAGCCCACTGGATGCCTTCTTGTTCTAACTGTTCTACTGGAACAATGGTATTAATCAGACCCATATCCAGTGCCTGGGTTGCAGTGTATTGGCGACAGAGAAACCAAATTTCTCGTGCCTTTTTTTGCCCTACAATCCGGGCAAGATAGCTGGCACCAAACCCGCCGTCGAAGCTGCCCACCTTGGGACCGGTTTGACCAAAAATTGCGTTGTCAGCTGCAATGGTTAAGTCACAGATCACCTGTAGGACATGACCCCCACCGATCGCATAGCCAGCTACTAGTGCAATCACTACTTTCGGCATGCTACGAATCAAGCGTTGCAGATCTAGTACATTCAAGCGCGGAATACCCTCGTCATCCACATACCCAGCTGTTCCGCGCACGCTTTGATCGCCACCAGCACAGAAGGCGTATTTGCCATCGGTATGAGGTCCAGCCCCTGTAAAGAGCACAACACCGACATTGGTATCTTCGCGGGCGTCGGTAAAGGCGTCGTAAAGTTCAAACACTGTTTTAGGACGAAAAGCATTCCGCTTGTGAGGGCGGTTGATAGTGATTTTGACGATACCGTCGGTTTTGTGATACAGAATGTCTTCGTAGGTTTTGGCGGTTTGCCAGTCAATTTGCATGGGATCTTAGTACTTCACCGCGCGATCGTAGCAATTCCTTTGTTGAATTAGTCTAGCCATAGTAAGAGGGCAAGACTTAAGCTATCACTGTAGCATGAGGGCGATATTAGTAATTAGAGTGACTCCATGGCAAAAAAACAAAGTAATTCAGAGCTAAAATCTGATCAACTTAATAATATATCAGCAGACAACCCTTTAACTGACCCGAAAACAGATCGATTAGGATATGCTCCTTTTGCAAAGCATTTTGCTGACAGTATCTACCAAATGGTCTTTCCTGGAGGGTTCGTTGTTGGAATTTATGGTCCCTGGGGATCAGGCAAAACGACACTACTTAACTTCATAATTCACTACCTAAAGCAAAAGCCAGAAGATGAGCAAGTTATTATAGTACCCTTTAATCCTTGGTTATTTTCTGGAGAACAAGATATCACAAGGAGCTTTTTTGACCAAATTCAAAGCGCTTTAAACAAATGGAAATTTGTACCGAAAGGCTTGAAAGACCGAGTAGCAGATTTTGCTAAGGTTATTTCTGAAATTCCTCTTCCTTACGCTCAAGCTGGCAATGCAGTAGCAAGATTAGTTGACGATGAGCAAAAGGATGCTTCCGACTTAAAAGAAGAAGTCGAAAATGCACTGGAGCAGGATCATCCGCGTATAGTGGTAGCAATTGACGATATTGGTAGGCTCGGCGCTGAAGATATCAAGCAACTGTTTCGCCTTCTCAAAGCCTTTCCAAATTTTACTGATGTTGTTTATATTCTGCTATTTGATAAAGAAGTTGTCACCAAAGCACTCGCAGATCCAGAAGGGATATCTGGAGATGCCTACTTAGAAAAGATTATTCAAGTTTCTTTTGATTTACCTCTCCCAGACAAAACCCTACTCCGTAGGCTACTTTTCGAAAAGCTCAGTGCCATACTTAATAACACACAAAAACAGCTATTTGATCAAACGTACTGGGGCAACATTTATTTTCAAGGTATAGACCACTTTATTACTAATATCCGCGACATTGTTCATCTGACTGATATATTAAGCTTGGCATATCCAGCGATAAAAGATGAGGTAAACTCAGTTGATTTCATTGCCATTGAATCGCTGCGAGTCTTTTGCCCAATCATATACAATATAATTCGCAATAATCCTAAGGCTTTTGCAGGTCAGGCAGATAGCAAAGATTTGTCAGATCCTGAAGGCGAATTCAAACGTCTTCACAATTCGTGGATGGCTCAGGTGAAAAATGAGGATGTAGAGCCGGTAAGACGATTACTAGGTCACCTTTTTCCCAAGTTAGAAGCAATGCGGAGTAATAGCTATAGTACACAACAAGAGTCAACATGGCGCAGACAACTACGTGTATGTAGCTTAGAGATATTTCCCATTTACTTTCGTCTAACGTTACCAGAAGGTGAATTACCCGATACTGAGGTGAATGCCATTCTTGCTTTGACTGGAGACACCAAGGCATTTGGGGAAAATCTGATAGAACTTGCTAATCAAAAGCGTCCTGACGGCACGACGCAAGTTCGGGCATTTCTTGATCGGCTTGAGGATTACACCGAAAAAGAGATTCCTTTGGATTGTATTCCCTCAATTGTGCAGGCTTTGTTTAATGTAGGTGATCAGCTTTTGCCTCCTGAAGACGAACCTTGGGGAATATTTGATTTTGGAAACGACACCAGAATCGAGCGCATTACCGGGCAGCTTTTACGTCGCCAGAGCGAAGCACAACGGTTTGAAGTGTTGAAAGCGGCAATGTCAAACGGTAATGCCTTGGCAACAATTGTGCGGGAAGTAACAATTTTAGGTCAGCAGCAAGGTAAGTATGGGGCACAACCTAGCCCAGAAGAGGAATGGCTCATCAATGCACAACACCTTGAAGAACTAGAACAAATCGCTTTGAAGCAGGTGGAAGATGCCGCACAGCGAAACTTACTCCTGCAAACGCCTGCTTTACCGCTTATCTTGTCTTGCTGGCGGGAGTGGACAAGTGAGGAGAAAGTCAAGCAGTGGGTTCAAAAAATTGTCAGTGATGATGAAGGGCTCGTTGATTTTTTAGAGAAGTTCCTCGAGCAGACATTTAGCCAATCTAGCTCTGATCTAGTTCCGAAAAAATGCTACAAGCTCGATCCTAAGTGGATTGAACCGTACATTGATCCGTCCTCAATCAGTGACCGAGTTATTAGCCTCGCTGATGAGAGTGAGTTAACAGAAGAACAGACGATTGCAGTTAAGCAGTTTATTGAAGATTTTGACATGCGGCAGGAGAAAGACCTGAACTCCTCAACCGTGTAAGAGGCAGGGAGCAGGGAAGCGAGGGAGCAGGGGGGAAAGAGTGGTTCCTGTTATGTGGTTTCAAGTCCCTGAGTTCATGGAAAAGATTTGCCTAGAAATACGAAGTGCGAGTATGCAAAAGCATCAATATACAAAACCCTACCTTTAAGTATGGGGTTATTTCTCCCCTGCCCCCCTGCTCCCCTGCTCCCTGCCCCCCTGCTCATGTAGGTAGCGAGACATTCGCTGCAAATCTTCTTAAATTCTCCTGCCGCCATTTGGCATCTGCCTTTCTGTTTGTCTGCAACTCCAAAACTCGAATTCCCTTTGTCGGCAAAGGACTTAATAGTTGCTTTAGCTGTTGCCAGGAATGAATCAACTGATGCTCCACCCCATAAGTGGCGCACAATAGGGCAAAATTAATATCCTGTGGCGTGGCAAAAAACTCTTCAAACGGGGGCTCAAACTTGGCAATGGGTAACATTTCAAAGATGCCTCCACCATTATTGTTAATTAAAACAATCGTCAAATGTCCTACAAACTTGTTTCTTAATAAAAAGCCGTTGGTATCGTGCAATAAAGCTAAATCTCCAGTCAATATCACACTGCTCTGATTACGATGAGCTATTCCCAAAGCAGTCGATAATGTACCATCAATCCCATTCGCCCCTCGGTTAAAAAATGGTTGCACAGCTAAGTTGCTGGGTGCCCAAAAAAACTCCATATCTCGCACTGGCATACTGTTGGCAATAAACAATGGAGTTTTTGGTGGCAGAATCTGCGAGAGTAACCAGGCGGCTTTCCCTTCAAACAGCTGGTTCATCGCGTTCATTGTTTGATCAACAGCTGACCTCACCTCAGCTTCGGCACTACACCAGAGCTGGAAATAGAAGGTCGGTGGTCTTACTTCGACTGCAAACGCCTGAGCCAACTCTTCCACAGACATTCTTAGGTGAGTCGTTTTGCCGTGAAGGGGGTCAAAGTTATGGTGACTTGGATCAACTACCCACCGCATAGGTTGTGTAACATCAAGCCAGGTGCGTAGTTTTTTACTGGTAGGCAGTTCACCCAGCTGAATCACAATTTCTGGTGCTAGCTGTTTTGCCAACTGCTCATTTCGCAAGATTAGGTCATAAGTGGAATTGAGATATGGGTTGAGGTCGGCATAATTTCTCACCGGGGAGAGTGCCTCCGCCAGCACCGGCCATTTTAGAATTTTAGAGAGCTGGGCGATCGCACCACAGTACTCGCGTGCTAGCTGGGGTTCGGCAAGTCCAGCAATGATAATGCCACGGTCACATTGCCGCCATTCTTTAAATAAGGGTGTGGAGGAGCTTGCGTGCGGTGAGATAGCCCTGGAGGAGGGAAGGGGGGATAAGGGGCGAGGGGGGACTCGGGGTCCCCTTTGGGGATAGGGGGGAAAAGGGGGTGCTATTCCAGCAAAGAAATCTTCTTCCTGAAACTGCGACTCCAAATCAAAGGAATTTGTGTCTGGAAGCGGGGCAAGGGGATCACGAAAGGGAATATTTAGATGCACAGGACCAGGGACAGGGTAGAGCGATCGCTCCCACGTGTGAATAACTGTTTGCCGCAAATAGCTCAGCATCTCCACGGATAAAGAGGGCAGCGCTAACTCTGCTTGCCAGTTCGGGTACATACCATATAATTTCAGCTGGTCAATCGTCTGTCCTGAATGGCAATTTCGTAGTTCCGGTGGACGGTCAGCTGTTAAAACCAACAGCGGTACTCTACTTTCTCTTGCCTCAATCACAGCGGGATAGAAGTTTGCAGCAGCTGTTCCAGAAGTGCAAACTAGTGCCACCGGCGTTCCTGATTGCTTGGCAATTCCCAAGGCGAAAAAAGAGGCGCTGCGTTCGTCCAGAACCGGAATCGCTTCCACTTGATCTTGCTGGGCAAAAGCGATCGCCAAAGGGGTAGAGCGTGAACCAGGACAAATAATGGCTGTGGTTAATCCCAGCCGCTTTAAAGTCTCCGTCAGAATAGAAGCCCAGACGGAATTGGTGTTCCGAAAATCAATCAGCATCGAATCAAAACACAAGCGTTACCATTGCTACTGAGTTCAACCAACTTCTTTATCCTAAAGGGTGTAGGTTGTAGGGTGTGGGGATATTGGTATGGATTGCCTTCATTTAACGGGAATTCGCTGCTATGGCTACACTGGCTATCTTCCAGAGGAGCAAGTGCTAGGTCAATGGTTTGAAGTGGATGTGGTGTTGTGGCTGGATCTCTCTGCTGCTGGCAAAAACGACGCCATCGAAGATACTCTTGATTACCGCTCAATTATCAGCAATGTCCAGCAAATAGTAAAAACTTCTAAATTTGCTTTGGTAGAACGCCTAGCAAGCGTGATTGCAGAAGCCATCTTGGCATCCGACGGCGTCACACAAGTTCAAGTCCGGTTAACCAAACCTAATCCACCGATTCCAGACTTTACTGGTCAAATTATCGTTGAACTAATCAGAGCCAAGCCAAACAAATGATATTGTGTCAATAAATATACAAAGGTTTATCTCAATTGAGGTTAGAATCAGTTTGTCATCTGTGAGTAATAATACTTAAAATAGCATTTTCTACTGATTTTATCCATTCAGCTTTGAGGCACAAATATTGTCAGAAAAGCCCAGTTGCCGGATCAGGAAACCGTTAGGCTCCATAGCCTAATCATGAAAAGTTCTGTTAACTTCAATTGTAAACTTGTAACCGCACTGAAAATTTCATTTATACACCTCTAAAACTAACATATTCAAATTAAGTTTCTTTAAGGTTTTCAAATTTTTGTAATAGAAGGGGAAAGCTGTTTAATATCTAATATTTTTTTTTGGCTTGGCTCTGATTAGTTCAAC
>QQTW01004781.1_pt1 | contig 10181 bp, 15 predicted proteins | sample 1904831 | NCBI WGS metagenome assembly QQTW01 (sample SAMN09435610, study PRJNA476489) | Subsurface metagenome, whole genome shotgun sequencing project.
TTCATTTGAGCTCTGTCGGGCAACCGTTTAGGGAGCTGGGAAGTATCCTTTATTTCCTCAAGAGCTACGGTCCGAATTGGGACAATCGAATCATGTCCTAAGAGGCGTAATAGGCTCAGCAATCAGGACCGGGGATGAACAGGACATACTAATTCGAAACCTGAGAGAAACAGCCGAAATCAAACACCTCGAAGCTGAGTTAAAATCAAAAACAGGATATATGGAGAAGACAATCGACAAGACTGAGAAGCGGAGCGACGGGAAGTCACAATCTCTAGATAACTTGGCATTGGGGGTGCTACGGAACGGATCGACGAGTCGTCGAAATCTTAATAATAATCTTAATGAGCTGGGGTTTGAATGAAGGCTTGATTGACATCTGGGTTGGTCATGGTTCGAAAGCACGGCGTTGCGTTGGGATGGACGAGTGTATACCCATGAGGGCGATCGAAGCATAGCGAGAATGAGGATGATGGTTGGACAAAGTGGAGAGTCGATACCTACTTTCACCGGATATCCAGCTTGCGGAGGATGATTATCTAGTAACATGTGATTAACAAACAGATGGGACATCAGCCCAACAGTATCTGGTGGAAAACGGTACTGCTCGGTACCTGTAGGTTATTTTCGTCGCTCGTACGACGAAGGGTACGGTACCTCAATCTTCATCATCGCCCTGATGACATTAATACGGCCCCCGACCTCATTGGACTTATAACGAATATGGATCCGGGAAAAGAAGTCGTTGGTTCCTATCATACTACTGTACAGGGTCTTGTCCGAGCAAGTAAGCAAGAATTAAGACTGAGCCGTCTGTCTTCTCCCCCATCGATGTCCAGCATATACATACTTTGTGATATGTTTCAATCAATCAGATTTTTCAGTATTCCTGAGATCAAGACGGGAAAATGTTTATTCATACCGCACTTTCTCATCTGGACTGCCCAGACCCTGTATCTAGGATAGTTCGAGTCACCGGTTACTGCTGAGCTGAGCTGAGCTGCCCAATTAATTTTATCCAAGTGCTCATCTACATGCCACCATCCCTATCCACATCCATTTCATCGCTTAGTCCATCTTCGACACGAACAGAACCCTCCGGGTTACCACCCAATTGCGCCTCTCTAACACCAATACTCCCCCTCCTTCGCCCAACATTCCGTCCATCATTGAACAGACATGCCCATAGATCACCTTCATCCACCCGCTCCCCTCCTCCCTGACCTTTCAGCATCAACTTCTTCAACGGAGCTGCAATTTGCAATTCCAATGAGTTGGCTTCTTCCACTTCGTCGTCCTTGATATCTCCCTTTTCTTTTTCTTCCACGGGTGGCAGCTGCTGCTGCTCGTCGACTATCTCCCCATTGGCCGTATCTTGCTGTTGCTCCTCGCCCCCCTCCCCGTCCACAATCTCTACATCATCAGATCCCAAAGGCGCCGACGAAGACGCAGCAGGACCATGTTGAATATGCGCCAACCTTCGTTTGACCGATAAATCATAGATGTATTCCTCGACGGTATCATTCACGATATACATCCATACAGTGGTCGGACGTTGTTGACCTATTCGATGCACGCGCGCGATAGCTTGTAATTCGAGGGCGGTATTCAAGACGGGTTCGCATAGGAGAACGTGGGTGGCGTTGACGAGATTCAGGCCGGATGATTGAGCTTTGGCGTGGAGTAGGAAGACTTCGACCTTTATTTACACCAACCAAAAAAAGTCAGATGATGTTCATAAATCGTAATTGTGATGGGATGAGGTTGGAAAAAAAACTCACACTCGCATCTTCTTTGAACCGTTGAATGCCGTCTTCGAAATCAACGGACGAGAAACTAATTTTGAAATTATTAAAGGCTTCTTGCAAGACGTCGAGGAAATCGCGGAACTGGGAAAAGATGACGGATTTGGCGCCGGGGTCGTGGGTGCGGATCCAGAAGAGGTGACGGATGACTATTAATTATCTACGTTAGTTTCAACACGGACATGAAGAGAGATGGATGACGGAGAGATGGAAAGATTAGTGGAACGACAAGAAAGAAGATGCTCACTTGTGTCAATCTTCGACCCGTATGAGTCCTTCAAGTCAATGTTCTTGATCTGATCCAAAGTGGATTGGTCGACGGTGTTGAAGATGGATCTGGTAGATGATGTTGGTTTGCCATTTGAAGTTGACGTCGATCCATTTATCTTTGTGGATTGGGCGTCGGATTCTTGGTGCACGTTCAAGGCCTCGGGCTTGTAACTTTCTCAATCTGTTAGTGGCGAAGAGGGTGAGAGAAATGCGGAAGACAAACCTGATTGGAAAGATCTCGCTCTTGTTGGTCATCGTGGTGCATTTCGGACATCGCTTGGGATGCGTCCACCAGAGACGGATACACTCCGTGCCTGCAATCATTGGCATGTCGAGTCAGTCTTTGAAGCGCCGAGAGGGAACTGGCTGGCTGCTTACAGAAAACGTGCCCACAGGGTGTGACTCCCCCTACTTCAAAGGAGTCTTTACAAACCAAGCAGATCCGCTCGACTTCGTTGCTCGTCTCTTCCGCTCGAAGATGAAGCAGATAGCGGTGTTTGCCCTTCAACGTAGCAATCTTATGAGACAATTGAATTTCGCGATCTCGAATCTTTTCCAACGGACTGGGCTCGTCGGGATCATCATCTTTTTCTTCATCCACGTACGGAGCGACGGTGTCCTACAATGTTTGTCAGAAACCGGTGGACTGCTGACACAAAACGGAAAGCAGAGAGCGTACCGAGATCGCCTGCAGTTGCTTGTAGTATTCAAGACGAGCGTTCTGCGTGTTTCGAAGCAGGACCAGTTCCCTGTATGAGGTTATCAGCGGAGCTCGAAACTCAATGTGCGTCACTATTCCTCAACTCACTTTTCAAGTCCTGTAATCGCCTTGGCCTGCTCAACAGATATCTGCTGGGCTTCTTTGAGCTGTTGTTCGATCAACGCAAGCTCCGCGTTGGCTCGAGAATTGTTCTCAATTGCCTGCCATCGCAGACTAGTATGCACTCCACGAAGCTCAGATATAATCTCTCGAACGGACCCAAGGTCCTTGGAGGGGTTGATTTCGTCCCGAGTCTTCAAGAGTGCCATCATCAGCGCCGGGCTGTGACCTTCCCCATCGCGCGCCATCTCAAAAAGACGCCTGACGTTCGTTTTCGTATATTCATTCTTTTGGCCTGTCAGGGCATCGTGACGGTCGGCGACGGCAGCTTGTAAAGCTTCCATATACGCGTACACTGTAAAATGATCATCAGCATGAAGCGTCAAGCACAGCAGTGACGAACGAACATTCTTCTTGCTCCTTCGCCGACGTCTCATACGCATCAGCTTCGGCTTCCGTATTTTCCTGGTCCACCAGGGGCCGTAGAAGTAGTTGAATCACATTCTCCCGCCACATGTCCATTTGGTTGGCATGATCATTCATTGCTTCGCCCAGAATAGCCAGTTTCTCCCGAAGTTTCCTGCTTTCCAAGCCTCCAATTGCATCAGAGACCTCGACTTCAGGGATTTCTTCAAAGGACTGCTCCTCTGCTAGCCGAGCGACTTGTTCCATGAGTTGGCCCACCTTGGACCGGATATCGATTTGCATCTGGACAATATTAGCAGGTTATACTACGGCGGCTGCTTCAATCAGGCACACGCGAGTGACAACAAGAATAGGTAAGCCCAGCAGTAGCCAATAGAATCGCCGCAATTATTTCCGCCACCGTTACAATGAGGGTTACTCGACCTTCGTCGCACTGATGACGATAACAAAGCATCTGCTTCCATCGAGCTGATGACAGCGGCATAGAACCATGTCAAACAGTGGCAGTACTGCTGAGCTTACCCATTCTTCCCGTTCAACGCATTGTGACTCACCTCCTGTCGAATCTGCCGCGCCTTCTCGTAAAACTCAGTTTCCGCCTTCTCCATGACCTTATATTCTTCCGACTCGGGCTGCGTCAAGGCCTCATCCGTCTTGATCTGGTAATACGCATTGGCGGCGAAGAAGGTGCAAATGTGCTCCAACTCCAAGGCCACCCGGAGCTGCAGCTTTCGTGAAGCAACTCGTGAGTCTTGGTCAGAGACGCCAACTTCTATATCTCTGTCGTCTTGTGACGCATCGTTTGTCGTACGCAGCAATTGTAGGCTCTGTAGCTCCTGCACAAGCACCGCACGGCCCTCCGCTACCATCTCCCGGGATTGCTGCAGCGCATTGAGCCAGATATCAAGCGCTTGCTGACTCTCACCAAGGTTCTCCCGTAGCTGTCCCTTTCGAATGTGAGCTTCAATCAGGTGTCGCTCTTCGAGGCGGATGAGGGCCTCATTCTGGCTGATCATTACTTCGAGGACTGCAGCGTCACGTCAGCGGTAGGCGCTAGCAACTACCCTCCTATCATGAGCCTTACCCTCGTCAACGGTTGACAGCGGACGGCCATCGACACGACCCAGAGCTTGCCGATTTTGTTGTCCTACGCGTGGGTGGAGACAGGTTTGGCGCAGGCGGATGAGCCACGCCCTCATTTGTGCATGGAGAACCGTAAGATCCACGTCCTCGTCCGCGATCAGGCGTCGTCCATTGCGGTCGTATCCACATTTCTCGCACATCTGCTGGTACAGCTCTGAGTAGTGCTGCTCTTCAATATGCGAAAAGGGAATCTTGATGACGAATCGCGATTGTGGAGGGATATGCAGTTCACCGCGCACCTGGACCTTGGAATGGCGAAGAGCAATGTTGCCAATGATATCACGAAGAACATCGGGATACCTGACCAGCATGTCCTCCCAGACGTGAGTAGAACGACAGAATGGCTCGTAGCGGAGAAAGTTGAAGAGGCCCAGGAGATCCGTCAGAGATCCTCGGACTGGGGTACTGGCGGGAGAAGTGACTGTAAGCTAAAGATCATCCTCAATCCACGGATCGGATTTCTACGTACCCGGTCACGGCCCACGCGTTACACCGAGGAATGAGGCGAGCCAGTCTAGTGAAATTGCTCAAACCGGTCTCGATCATCTGGGCCTCTGATACATATGATCGTTAGCCCATTGACGACGCTAACAAGGAACAGATCAAACTGGGCTCACCGTCTAGACACACTCGCCACCACGAGATGAGCAGCAACGGACTGCGTCTTGCTGCGTACTTCTTCTCATACCGTGATACGCGGTCCGGGACGTTATTGGCATAGTGAACCTCACTCGACAGCACATGATAGCTTGTAATCACGACATCGAACTTCGCCAATTGGCTGGCGAGCTGCTCCTCAGAGGTTTCGAGTGGTTCTCCCTTGAGACCTTCGTAATGATGGACCGTCAGATGGGGAGCATGCCGTGCAAGCTCGCTCAGCCACTGTTGCAGGATCGATCGCGGCGTGATGACCAGTGTGGTTTTCGCGGATAACAGACCAGGTATGGAAGTCGAGGATTCATCAAGGTGATGAAAGTTTCGTCGATGCCTACCAAGTTAGTATCAAGATCAACAGAAGGCGCTCTTCGACCTACAAGCAGATCAAAGCAATGAGCTCCACCGTTTTACCAAGACCTAGCGAATGTTAGTCAATCATCAGAATCAGCATCCTCAGACCTGACACACCCATCTCCTCGGCCAGGATGCCGCCTTTAAGGTACACATAGTCTGGACGGAAAGCGGCCGCATCCGCGGTGACCGCGCCATAAAGATGGCTGTAGACGATGTTCCTTCCTAATCCATCAACCCCTCTCATGAAAGTTGGTGGCAAGGCATCGTCCTCACTCGGAGGATTGTAGAGATTCAAGAGACCATTATCATCGACGTCAACGCCTTCACGACGTAGAAGCCATCTAACGGCCCTCTTCTGGAACGGGTACAGCTCGCAGGTGATATCTTCTATTCGAACTTGGCTGGACGCCACCTTCCCTTCCGTCGTCGAGTCTGCACTTTCGTAGAAGATTTGCGCCGACGAGACATTATCTTGACGGCTGTTCCCAGCTGGGAAGATGCTTCCCAGGAGGTAGCGATATGGCAGCCTCACGGGCAACACCAGGCTGCCGTATGACGCAGCACTTCTCCAAAGGACCTGTACCTGAATCGTCCACCGGGTGCTAGTAGCATCGGCGGGCTTGACCAGCATATATTCTGACCGGGCAATCTCTGTCAAGGCCCAGGATTGTCGTTCCCGCACGGGACCTGCACCTAGCCTGATCACATGCACCAGGTGGGCAAAAAACTCCTTGGAGGTGGTAGCCCGAAAAGCGGCTTTCAACAGAAGGTCTCCCCTCGTCGTCGTCAAAATAAGACGTACGTTATTCGACACCGCGCTGAGGCTTCTGATGCGCACGGGCAAGAGGCCATCCTCACGCCAGCGAACGCCCTCCTTGTTCGCCAGCGGACCATCAGGGGAAAACACCTAGACGAGGATTAGCCTGTAACCATCATTGCGAGATCTCGTGGGTGTCATACCAGTGTCAGAGTTCGTCGGTAGAGCACAACGTAGCTATCCAAGGGTAGCTCGCTACCGCCCTCGGTCCGTCGCACCCCATCAAGCGCTTCAAGCCGAGCACGCTTCTTTCGATGCCCCGGTGCTGTGGTATTATCACCATCATGTGGTTGAGCAAAAGCAAATGAGATAAGCTTGTCCGGAACCGGCCCTGTATTTGGAAATCAGCTGAAATGTCCTACTTTCGAGGTCCCTAACGAAAACTAACCGTCGACCCGGGCGTAGACAGCCTCGGGTTGCATCGGTGCAAGCGATAAGATTGCGGCTCTTAGTTTTTGTCGACTGAAGCCTAGCCTTATCCCTAAGCCTCAGCCTTTGCCTTAGCCTCGGCATGGGAGAACATTAGACCGGAACACGATCACGTGCTCGATCGCTCTTATCGGTTCCGCCGCGGTGAGGACGTGAGCGGCGCTTGGCGCGAGAATGATCGACGTCATCGGGCCGTTGCATCCGCCAGTTGCCGCCCATAGGGATAAAACATTCCGCGTCGAGCTGCGATCATCATGATGGAACGGTGACAGCCATTCTGGAAACGGGCCGCGGGATCGACGACTGGCAACACAACGCAGGTACGTACGCACGGTACGCTATCTGTTTCCCACCGGGCTTGCACTGATTTCACTGACGTTGAGTATAGAGCCAGCTGCTTTGCACTTTGATGTTGAGCACTCTTCACCCGTGGGAGGACCATCGCGACGGACATCTCACCTGATAGCCGGGCGTCTGCTGGATCCCACTCTCAACATGGAGGTCTTTCCATATTGGCTGATTCCACTCTTCTCGGCCACAGTATGGCTGGGTAGGTTATCAATCTCCTAGTGTCTCCATCTTCCATTAAGCATGTCAACTGATTTGTGACTAGGGATGTTGTTGGCCATGCTGGGCTATTGGCTCGCCCGAGATCGTCCTAGACTGCCATCGATGGAGCCAACGCAGACGATAGCGTGAGGAGATCCACAGCGACATTTATTTCTTCCAATTGGGCACTGAATATCCGTCCAGATACATCTCCGACATTGGAGCCTTCGAGCTCAAACCCCTCTTCATCACCGGATCTTGTATCATGACCACCTTCCTGGATCTGGCCATCGTGTCCGAGCGGTGGCTTCGACATAAAGGCCGACTGGCCAAAAACACTACAACGACTGAGAAGGTGCTCGTAATAATGTCGCTGACTTTTGCGCTGCTGGGCACCGTCAGTCTGATCTTATTGGCTGTCTTTGATACGAATAACCATTCGCGACTTCACCGGTTATTTTTGCTGTTATACCTGTGAGCGTGGCACGACCACTTCTCATCAATGTTTCAGGACTGACCACACTCGCTAGTTTGGGATTTGTCTTGTCGGCCGTCTGCATCTGCGTGGAGTACCAGCGTCTGGGGATTCATTTCCGTCAGTTCCGTGTCCTGCGCATGTCCTTTTGGATCAAGCTTGCATTTATCATCGTCGAGGTTGGACTCGCTATTGGTATGTGGCCGGACTCATTGATCTATTTACTTTTCTACTGATGCGCCACGTAGGCTTTGGAGTTTGTTTGCGGACGGATCGATATCAAGCTGGAGCGGTCCTCGAGTGGAGTAGGTGGATTCCAATATCGCCGTATGCTTCCGACATGGTGCTGATACATGGCGCGACTCAGTTATTGCTTTCATCTTTACCTTCTACATTCTTGTCTTTTTGATCGATCTGCTACCTGCAACGTGCGAAAAACGCAATCGACACCGCCCGATGGCACAGACTGACGCCGAGATGAACGGCGCTGGTGGTTCGACGGAGCCGGTACCTATGGCCACTGCGGATGCAAGGTTGCAATACCAGGCCAACGACCACTATGCTCGGGGGGAGCGGCCTCTTCGAGGCGATAGATTCTCTGCTGCAGGGCCACCGGATCGTTATGTCACACCTGTTGACGGAGTCCGACCCAGCGCTGCTCAGAATTTCTAATTGTTTTCAGACGATGCAGGAGCTCAATTTGGAGGTTTTTTCCCCCTTTTAGCGTGAATGATATCATGTTATTTCTAGCGTGTTCCTTGTGGACAGTTGGATCTGCTGCTCGGTATCTTGGGTCCTGTGGTGGTTGTTTATTGGCGCTGGTACCATTTCGCTTTGATGTACAATTGGTACCACTCTGATAAGACGAATTGAGATCGGGAGATTCTTGCTTCTCATCTCCAAGATGTATACTCCAAACTTGTTCAGAATTCCCCAATGCAGTTGCTCCCCTATGTTGATCGCCGATTCATCATGCTCCTAATTCAAGCTCATTTCCCCCCTTGGGGACCATCGTCCGTTGAACTCCGTGAACATAGCAGTCGATGGCCTTTGATATTTCAATTCAGACGACCTTAACGAATTTCGGCTTCATGGCCGCCACCGAGGATATGCGAGTGCCCGTCGAACTGGCCATGGCCGCCCAATTGACCTTCCCCACATCGGGCATGCGCATCGACTTCGAGACCGATGGATTCAAACTCTTCAAGCTGAGTTGCAACTGATTGACCGTGGGATTGGTGTTGCCCTCTGACGGTTTCTTGACGCGTCGCTCAACGTAATCTCCCTTGACGGCGTAAGCATGGGAGCGGACGGACAGAACTTGCCAACGGCATTGGTGGTCGGCGTCCTCGCGCTTCTCGTCCGTGATTTGAAGGCCATACTCTTGTCGCCAATACCCGATCTAGACGAAAGTGCGCAGGACCGAGGCATTATGTCAGCTTGATGATGCTTTCTCTTCTTATCCTCTCGTTGGTATCCGTGGCCAGGGTGGGGTAATCTTCATTCGTCCCATCGAAGATGAAATGAAAGGGATAACGGACCTTGTTTGCGATGCAGAACCTCAACCTCTCCTCTTCGCCTTCTTCGTCCAGTGGGATGTCTTTGAGCATTTTCCGACCTGCAAGACTATCACGTCCCTCGTCGCCCAGGTTCAGCCATGCCACGAGATCCTGATACCATTTGGGGTGTGGGTTTGGAAGCTTCGGTGTGGTGGGGTTGACCCTCGGCTGGTTCGGCGTTAGGTCTTGGGCGGCTTGGCGAACTGTTTGATCTGGTGTCAAGTCGTTCGCCGCTCCCTTGACTTGCTCCAGGCTTTCTATTGCTGGGGAGGTTATGGTGCTGGCTTGCTGCGAACCCGCCATTGGTCGGTTTGTGGCTTTCCTCCGTAGCCATTCCAGACCCAAGATGCTGCCAGTGATCCATGTTGCGGGATGAGTAAGAACCTTGCCGGCCTTGTCTTGTATGCTCTCGTCTTGAATGCTGGTCTCATGATCGACAGTCCGTCGACTATGGACTACTGGATGACCCAACGCAAGTCCGGCTAGGGTGACCCCCGGTAACAATTTCGATAGCTGCATCGTGGGGGAGATAAAAGTTGCAACAATGTTCGGTTGACAGCAGAGGTTGAAGGATCACCGCGAGCTGGTCGACGGCACACTAGGGCCAGCCCCTTCCTCTTAAACATCATCTTCTTCTCGTATCTTCGGGGTCTTTCAGAGCCGGCTATTCCTTGACGCCAATTGCTCGTTTTTTCGTATTGAGGTTGCCGTGGTCGTTCGCGCGACGTTGGTGGTGCGGCACTGCGGCTATCCCATACATAATGAGCGAATACGACGACAATTACTTACGCGCATACGATGTTGCCCCAAGACGGGGATGAAGAAATATGTGGGACAGCTCAGCAATTATAACCAACAAGGAGAGACTCGCAACCAC
>QQTW01004782.1_pt1 | contig 10180 bp, 11 predicted proteins | sample 1904831 | NCBI WGS metagenome assembly QQTW01 (sample SAMN09435610, study PRJNA476489) | Subsurface metagenome, whole genome shotgun sequencing project.
AGTTAGTAAATTAAGTAGTATTTTACACTTAGCTATTAATAATAGGAACTAATAGTGAGGAATAAAGAGACAAGAAAAGGTTTATGGAAGACTTTAGCTAGTGCTTTATCATTAGACGCTAATTTTTATGAAAATGCTCCCACCGATTCTATAACAAATCGCGTAGCTCAAACAATTGTAATTCTAGCGGCAATTTCTCATGCTCTAGGTAGTTGGGTAGTTTTTATCATTAACTGGACAGCAATTTCTATTTTACCTTTAGCACTTTTAGTTGACGGGCTAAGTATTGTTGCTGGTTATTATTTTTGGACGCTAACTATTTGGCAAATTGGCAGGTGGTTGAGACGAAATGCACCTAGTTATAGAGAATTACTAATTCCTATTGGTTTTGCTTATGCTCCTCAAGTTTTAAACTTTTTAACGCTAATTCCGTTATTAGGAGAACCAATTGAGTTAGTTTTGTCTGTATGGAGCTTGTTAGCGGTAATTGTTGCAGTTCGTCAAGGGTTAGATATTAATACTACCTGGGCAGCAGTTATTTCTTTGTTGGGATGGCCTTTAATTCAAATAGCTATCAATTTTATTCAGGAGTCTTGGAGTAGGATTTAGGCTAATAAATCGATTAAATACAAATTTATTTATTCTAACTGCTCAATTAAAAACTTCTAATGTTATTTAGATTGCCTTATTAGTTAATAATTATCTACCTTAAGAGTTATAAATGTACAAGTATTCTCCACTCTCTTGGAAATCTTTAGGGGAGGCAGAGCCATACCCTGAACATTTCCGCCTCTAGCATGATAAATAACTCCAGAGCAGTTGTTAAATTTCTGTTAAAAGCAGGCAAAATACTTTTTTTGCCTATAACTAAACGTTCCATAAGTATTGTTGCCTTTGCCTAAAACCTTGGATCTACTACTCGATCCAGAAGTTCACCATGGGAATTTTTTAATTAATTAGGAGATAAAGAGCGTGCCGGAAGAACAATTACAACCCCCCCAATCTCAAGACCAACAACCAGGTGTGGAAGCAGAAATGACCCCCAAGCCGAAAGCTGACGATCCGGGGTACAAAGGAAGCGGTAAACTGGCAGGAAAAGTTGCCCTGATTACTGGCGCTGATAGTGGAATTGGTCGCGCGGTGGCGATCGCTTTTGCCAAAGAAGGTGCAGACATAGCTATTGCTTACTTAAACGAACACGACGACGCAAAGGAAACCAAACAGCTAGTAGAAGCGCAAAATCGTCGCGCGGTAGCGATTTCTGGAGACATTGGTAAGGAAGATTTTTGTCAGCAATTAGTTCAACAAACGGTGGAAGAACTTGGCAAGTTAGATATTTTAGTCAACAACGCTGCCGAACAGCATCCCCAAGAAAGTATTGAAGATATTAGCGCCGAACAATTAGAGCGTACTTTCCGCACGAATATTTTTTCAATGTTTTTCTTGAGCAAAGCCGCGTTGAAGCATCTTCAAGCTGGAAGCGCGATCGTTAATACAACTTCCGTAACCGCCTATAAAGGTAACGAGCAATTAATTGATTATTCTTCTACCAAGGGTGCGATCGTTGCTTTTACTCGAAGTTTATCTCAAAGCTTGGTCAGCAAACAAATTAGAGTTAATGCCGTAGCGCCAGGCCCGATTTGGACACCTCTAATTCCAGCAACTTTCCCTCCCGAAAAAGTTGCAAGTTTTGGCAAAGAAGTACCAATGGAAAGACCAGGACAACCGGAAGAAGTTGCCCCTAGTTTTGTATTTTTAGCTTCGGATGACTCATCTTATATGAGCGGTCAAGTTCTACATCCTAATGGTGGTACGGTAGTTAACGGTTAATAACCAGCGATCGCCTAACTGAAAAAATAAGCTAGGCGATCGCTATATAGATTTAAAGCAATCCATAATTTGATTCATAAACATTAAAGTAGGGGCGTAATGCTTTCGTTCCTACTTTGCTACATTATTCAAATAAATATTACATAGCTGCTTGCAGTTTATTTTTAATAGCAATAAACTCTGTGCCTAACTGTTCTTGTTCTTGCTTACTTATTAAAGTTTGCGCTCGATCGATAATAGTATTACTTTGATGCAAATGAGCTTGAACAGCTTCTTTTAATTCTTGTAATTTTACTTTAAACTCCGAGGAAGTAGGGCTAAAAAATTCAATTTCTTCTAATAGTGCGATCGCCTGTTGATGTTCTTTTTTTGCTGTTTCAACTAACAATTTATCGTTTTGGTATTGACCCATCAAAGAATATAATGTTAATTCTTCGGCTTGGTAGTGAGTAGTTATTTGTTGGGAAATTTGATTAAAAACATCATATAACTTTCCTATTTGCTGTGTACCTTCTAGTTTTAGAAATAACTCTTGAATTATTTGATATTCTTGTGCAATCAAGTTTATAATATTCACTTTAATTCACCTTTAATCACCTTAATAGTTTTAAAACCAAATCTTAGCGTAACTTTCCAGTAAAAAATCCCACCATTTAGACTTTTGGTGAGATTTTTTACCTAAATTAATTATTTAAGGATTCTGCCCGATTATGATGCAATCAAACTACATTTTTTGCTGAATTTCGCTTTTAGCGGCTTTAAACTGAGTAGCTAGTTGTTCGCTTTGATCGCTACTTAGGTTGTCGCGAATAGCAGCAAACATAGTGCTTTCTTCTTGACGAATGTGATCGCCAACTGCATCCATCAAACTTCTGATCTTAGACTTAAATTCATCTACGGCGGCGGGATCGCTGGCTTTGATTTCATCTAAGACTTTTTTCATTTCAGCTTGTTCGTCGTATAACTCGGTGGTGTCATGTTCGCCGTAGAAAGGACGTACCGCAGGATATACAACTTGCTCCTCAGCTATAGCATGAGCGTTTAAGTCTTTGTAAATTTGACCAAAGTATTCTTGAAGCTTTTGAGGATCGTCTGTTGCTGCAACTTGGGTAAAAAGAGTGTTGACTTTAGCATGATCCATCCGAATGATGTCTTGGATGTTCATGTCTTCTTTGTCGGTGGTGTGAGTAACTACACTACCAACTACCCCACTTACCGCCGCCATAGCATCTTGAACCCGACTCCAGATACCTTGATCGGCTTCTTCACCAGTTAGTTCGCGTACGCCCAAAACTTCTAAAACACCTTTTAGTTGCTCTTGGTGAGCGCGGTTTTCAAAGTTGATAGTGTTTAAAGGTGCGATCGCCGCCATCACATCTGCGCCAATTTTTTGAGCAGCTTTATGTACGGTTAAACCGCTCATTACTTGTTGGTGCTTCAGCAACTCGTGCTGAAATACCTTCTCATAAATAGTTAGTTCCGAACCGCTCATAAGTTCATCAATTTTGCTTATCATTTGGGTAATAGACTCTTTCGGTTCGGCTTGAACGCCGTACTGGACGATGATTGTATCCAAAACTCCCAAATTCTTTTGGTCATCATTGAGCATATCTTGGAGGCGATCGCGAATATCTTGATCTTTGATTTCGCTTAGGAATTTTTGCTCGTTAGCAATTAGCAAGTTTTGTAAGGCTTTGATATCTGCTAATTTGCTACCTAGCGCTGTACGCTTGGCATTATCTAAAGTAACTGCCATTTTAAAATATCCTCTTTTTCTTTTTGGATCGTCTACACTTTTTAGGTTGTCATAAACACCCTAAATATTCCATCTTTCTTTTGACGGATCGCCAGCTACATAAGTAGAAATAAACTTACATGATTTAGAATCTAGAGCAAACAATAAAACTCTATCTAGTGTTACAACTTTTTTTGTTAGATTCCCCTACTTTACTAATATTAAACAATTAAAAAATAGCTTCCTCCACCACAAGACAGATAACAGAGAACTAGGCAAATCGCTAGATTTACTCAGTGACCCTTTAAAGAAAAAATAGCAACAAGCAATGCAGGACAAGCCCGGACTAGGAGAACAAGCATTAGATAAAGCTGTAGAAATTGGTATATCTAGCCAGCTAGATGAAGTAGAAAACTTAGATGTAAATATAAAGACCGATCCGTTAAAGCTGGTGCAAGGTCAAGTAGAGGATGTAAAAATTACTGGCGATGGGCTGGTAATGCAAAAAGACCTGCGCGTGACGCAATTAGATATGCACATGACAGGGGTAGCGATTAATCCCCTAAGCGTTGCTTTTGGCAAAATCGAACTAACTAAGCCCACCGATGCTAGTGTCCGCGCCGTACTCACCGAGTCAGATATCAATCGTGCTTTTAATTGCGACTACGTGCGTAACCAGTTACAAAGCTTACAAGTGAATGTCAAGGGACAGCCAACAACAATTAGCGCCCAGCAAGTCGATTTTCGTCTCCCTGGCGATCGCCAAGTAGCATTGAATGCTGTGGTATCATTACCGGACAATCAAACTCAACAAGTAGCATTTTCTGCCGTACCAGTGGTTAGTTCAGACGGACAAACCGTTGCGCTAGAAAATGTAGAGTATGGACAAAGCGAGGAACTATCGCCAGAATTAACAAAAGCTTTAGTAGACCAAACCAGTGCAATTTTAAATCTCAGCAGCTTCGACTTAGAAGGAATGTCCTTGCGAATCAAAAACTTACAAGTGGATGCGGGAAAATTGACAATCCAAGCCGAGGCTCATGTTGAGAAAATTCCTACGGCTTAAAGTCTAGATATAAGCATACAACCACCAGGAGAACTCATGGAAACACAACGGACAAGTAGCTCGCCATTTCCTAATATTCCACCAATTATCGAAAGCGACGATCGCGAATACCGCGATACAGGTGTACCGAGTACCGTGGCGATCGCTGGTCATCCTTTACACCCCTTGAGCGTGATTTTTCCCATTGCCTTTTTAGCCGGAGCTTTAGTAACCGATGCTGTGTACTGGCTAGTCCGCGACGAATTTTGGGCGCGGGCATCTTTTTGGCTAATTGTTGCGGGTTTGGCTGGTGGAATAGTTGCAGCTATTATTGGCATGAGTGACTTTTTGCAAATCGAACGAGTCCGCAAGCGTACCGCCGGATGGGCGCACATGATTATTAATGTTACTTTGCTAGTTTTGACTGCTATTAACTTATATTTGCGCTGGGGTAATCCGGTCGGTGGGGTATTACCTTGGGGGTTAGTTATCTCGACAATTGTGGGAACTTTAACCAGTGTTTCCGGCTGGTTTGGCGCAGAACTATCTTATCGGCATAAAATCGGTGTGGTTGGTGCGGGTAGTCGTACCGAACCATAAAAGTTATCAAAGATATGTTATACAAGGCAAATTAGGAATCGGTTGCTTTTTGTATGACATTTACTCGAAACAGACAAATAAATATTATTATTTCATTGCTCATCGTCACCGGGATGGGCTTTTTTTTCAAGTTTTATGGGGGAATCGGGCGGCAATGGTTTAATAATAGTAGCGCCGCTATATTTTATGAGATTTTTTGGTGCTTATTTGCTTATTTGTTTGTCAGAGGACGCAACGCAGTTAATCAAATTCCTTTATGGGTTTTTGTTATTACTTGTATCCTGGAATTTTTGCAGTTGTGGCATCCGCCCTTATTAAAACAGATTCGTTCAACTCTTGTCGGTAGGTTGATTCTAGGTACTACGTTCACGTGGTGGGATTTTCCCTATTATGCGATCGGTTGTATTTTCGGTTGGTTGTGGTTGCGGCAGTTAGATAAAAATAATACAAAAAAGTATCAAAGTTAAACCAAATTTCCAGTAACAAAAGGTTGTAGAAGCAGCCGATGGGAGTTTAACTATAAGTTTAAAATCGCCGCCAGTGGATGGTAAGGCAAATAAAGAATTGATTAAACTATTAGCTAAAATTACAATTAAATTAGGTTTATCATCAAGGCAGAAGCTAGTTGTAATTGATACAGCTTCTTACAGCTAGGGCGATCGCCAAGTGATACTAACGTGCAACGGTTGAGCTTCAACTCGTTTAATCCACGCTCTAATAGCAGGAAATCCCGATAAATCGAAGTTGCCTTCATGGGCAACGTGAGTGTAAGCAAATAAGCCAATATCCGCAATAGTGTAGCGATCGCCAACAAAAAAACTATGTTGCTGTAAATGCTTTTCCATCACTGCAAGGGCCGCGTACCCAGAGGCGCGTTTCTGCTCAAGTGCGGCTTTGTGTTCTTCGGCTTTACCCAAGTAAGTAATCCAAAATCTTGAAGTAGCAATAAAAGGCTCGTGACTATACTGCTCGAAAAACAGCCATTGCAAAACTTGAGCGCGTAAAAACCGATCTTGCGGTAAAAATTGAGTTGCTTGGCTGAGATAAAAAATAATCGCATTCGATTCTGCTAAAAATTGCCCAGATTCAAGTTCCAAAACTGGCACTCTACCGTTAGAGTTTTTAGCTAAAAATTCTGGAGTTCTAGTTTCACCTTTGAGAATGTCTACTTCTACATTTTCAAAGGGAATACTCAACTGGGTCAACAACAGACGGATTTTGTAGCAGTTGCCCGATGGTAAAAAATTATACAGCTTTATCATAAAATTTTGAGCAAATTAGCCGGGTTGTTCCGTGCGATCGCTTAATTTTCAAGCTTCGCAACTAAACTTAGTATAGTTACACCGGAAAAACATCAATCGGGATTGAAGTTATTATTAATTAGAGCCAATTTTAATTTGTCTAGCTCTGTAACAATATTTTAATTAATTTTTGTGTAAATGAAATGATAAAAATATGCGCCAGACAATTATCAATCTAACTCTCAACAGCCTACTTCGATTCATTATTAAATATATTAATTCAACAGTAAAATAAGGCGATGGACGTAATGCTGGCGGGTCATTATCAAATCGTCGAATACCTCAGTTGTGGGGGATTTGGGCAGACTTACTTAGCCAGAGATTGTCATCTGCCAGGCAATCCTTTGTGTGTAGTCAAACAACTCCAACCTAAAGTTAGCGACCCGGAAACACTAAAAATATCAAAACGCTTATTTGACCGAGAGGCGCAAATTTTATACCAGTTGAGCGGACACGACCAAATCCCTCGATTGCTGGCTCACTTTCAGCAAGAAAATGAGTTCTATCTAGTGCAAGAATTTATTGAAGGAGAACCCCTAGATCGAGAACTCAAAACTGGAAAAAAATTAGACGAAACTGCGACGGTTTCTCTATTGCAAAGTATTTTGCACGTATTGGCTTTTGTCCACACCCAGTCAGTTATTCATCGCGATATCAAACCTGCCAATTTAATTCGACGCAGCAAAGATCGTAAAATTGTGCTGATTGATTTTGGAGCAGTTAAAGAAGTCGCGGCAAGAACAATAAACGTCCCTGGGCAGACAAGCATGACTATAGCTATAGGATCTCCTGGCTATATGCCTAGCGAGCAACAAGCGTTTAGACCCCACTTTAGTAGCGATATCTATGCCGTAGGGATGGTTTGCATTCAAGCTTTAAGCGGCAAAAATCCTAAAGACTTAGTACAAGATTCTTTAGATGGTGAAGTTAGTTGTGCTTTATTGGATCGCGATGCTTCAATTAGTCCAGAATTAGCAAAAGTGTTAGATCGCATGGTACGTTACGACTACCGCCAGCGTTATGAAAATGCTACTGTAGCCCTAGAAGCGATCGCGCCACTAATCGATCGTCACAATTTGTCTAGTACGCCAAAATCAACCACCGCCCAACAACGCTACACCAGCAAGCAGATTGCTACCGTAACGCAAAGTAATTCTAGTAGCGATCGTGCCGCTAATTTTAAAAACTTATCTGGCGATTTGAAAAGACAATTAGAACAGCTTTTGACTCGTACTCTTGGCCCAATTGCCTCAATTGTCCTCAAACAAGCACTAGAACGGACAACAACACAGCAAGAGCTTGTAGAGCGATTGTCATCCCACGTACCGCAGCAAGAAAGCGTTCAGTTTCGGCAACAAATCGATCTCTTGCTCAAAAATTTACCCAAACAATCAGCAAGTAGCGTGCCAGTAGTCACAGCCCAAACTACTATACCGCCCGTCGCCACGAACCAACCCAACTTAGAATTGAATACTAGTTTTATTAAACGCTGTGAAGTGGAGCTAACAAAAATTATTGGACCTATTGCCTCTTTGGTTGTCCAAAGAACTTTAGCCCGTCAACCAAATATATCTCGCAACCAATTTATTGATGCTTTAACGCAGCATTTGCCTAACGTTCAAGCTAAACAAGCATTCCGCCAAGCTTTACAGTAAAAATTATTATTCTCGCTCTAGCATATTCATCGCCATTATTAAGCTAGTCTTCAAACGGTTAAATGCCGCCGCCAGTTTGCCAATTTCATCATTTGTTAATCGCTCAAATTCTACCTGCATATTGCCCAAGCTCACTTCGTTTGCGACTTTTGCCATCTGATTGAGGGGGCGAATCACGGTGTATTTGAGTAAAAGATTGACTAATAGAAATATTGAGGCAAAAGCTGCCGTAATAATTCCCATCAATAGGAAAAAATCATGCTGGGCACTATTAGCGACGAGGCTTGCGGGGACAGAAATTATTTGAGCGCCGACAATCTCGTTCAATTTCCAGCCAAAACCATTAGCACTACCATAAGTCGTTAAGAGGCTTTTGGGAGCCGCTTCGGGCGTGCTGTGACAGCGCAGACAGCTTTCTTTGGTGATCGCAATTGGTCTTGCTATGTAAAATAGTTCTCCCGCCGGAGAGGAGCGATAGCCAGTCATCTCTTTGAGCGCCGAATTGGCTTGAAAGTTTTTGACTAAATCCGTTTCAAAACTATCCGCTTTATCGCGTAAATTAGTGGGATTGAGGGTAGCTTCTTTGTAGAAAAAATTGCTGTATTCTGGGCTTTTACGTAAGTCTTCAAAAACTTCTCGCGCCGAATATCCTGGAACAGTTTGCGGTAAAAACTCCGTTTCGGTTTCCAATCGTGGCGTTAATTCTGGCGCTACTTGGTCGAGGGTGTACTGCCGAACAGATAGCATTGTTTGCAGGAGTAACGTGGCATTAGTGCTTACGTTCTGCTCGGTATTTCGACTTAAAATAGCCGAGAAGGCTAGGCCACCAGCGATCGCTACTATCAAAAAAACTGTTAGCAGCAATAGGTTGAATTTTTGGCTCAGTTGAAAGTTCTTAAGCATCACCACTTAAAAGTAAGCTGTGATGAGACATGAAAAATACATTTTGTCCCACCCGAATGTACATTATTTTACCAAACAATAGAAGTGTGGGGAAAAACTATCTGTCCAAATCATCTAAACTGCCTAAGTTTAGATTAACAACGATCGAAACTTCGCTTCTTTTTAACCTTTTCGCTTTTATACCTAGCTGCGTATGACTTCACGCCGTTTGTTTTTTACTCAAATTATCTTATTACTAGCTGGTTGTAGGCAATTTATCTCTAAGCCACAACAGTTAGGAAAATTAATTATTGGCGTAGTTGCCTATGGGGAAGGGGTACGCTCGGTTGAGCAATACCAAAATTTTATTAATTATTTACAAAGTCAAACTCAAACGATTATTGAATTAGAACCTGTATATAACGAAGTTAAAGCCGTACAGCAAATTCAAAATCGAGTTTGGTCTTTAGTATTTGCACCGCCGGGTTTAGCCGCGATCGCAACTCAAGCCCAATATTTGCCATTATTTCCGCTCCAAGGTATCAATAATCGCCGCTCGGTTTTTGTGGTTTTAAAAGCTAGTAATATTAAAAAATTAATCGATCTAAATGGCAAAACTGTAGCTTTAGGACAACCAGGTTCTGTAACTGGCTATTATTTGCCCTTATACAATCTGTACGGTATTACTCTGGCACAAGTGCAAATTGCTCCAACTCCCAGAAGTATTTTAGAATTGATTGCTAGTGGTAAGGTAATGGCGGGAGCTTTGTCTAAAGATGAGTTCGATCGCTACCGCTCGGAGTTTTTACCGATTGAATTAAGGATTCTACACGCTAGTCAAAGCATACCATCGGGAGCAGTTTTAATTAGCCCTGATATTGAGCGCAATCAGCAAAACTTAATTCAGCAAGCGATGAATCAAGCCGTACCCGAAATAGCCCAGCAAGCCGGGTATATTCCCAATGCTCAACCACCTAGCTATCAGGATTTAGTTGCGTTTATTGATAAAGTTAAGCCCATTGAAGCGCATCTCCACGAACAACCCGCCCCTCTCTACCAAAAAGTAGAGGAAAAAAAGGTGCGGTGAAACTAATATTTAATACCTAGTAAATGTAAATTTTATGTGCGGAAG
>QQTW01004783.1_pt1 | contig 10178 bp, 13 predicted proteins | sample 1904831 | NCBI WGS metagenome assembly QQTW01 (sample SAMN09435610, study PRJNA476489) | Subsurface metagenome, whole genome shotgun sequencing project.
TTTGCATAACAAAATCCTTTCTACATTGACACGGTATACAGGATAAAAAATTGAGTTGTTAAAAGCATAAACCCGAAATAGCAGGTTTTGTCAAGCTTGTTGAGTAATAGCTACTTTTTTTGCTAAAAACAACGTTTCTGTCACGTTCTCACGTCAATTTTGAATAAAAAGTCGCTACTTGGAAAAGGAGTTAAAGCAAGTCTATTTATCGCTCCTCAGTTCTGCAATAAACCGATCCAAAGCTTCCTTGATGCGCTCTTTACTTTCTGAGCGCTTAACCACCCGCCAGTTACTCAGAATGCGATCGCGTACTGTCTCTAAATCTTGTTGCTGATTCTCTCGCCCGAAAGAAGAATTTTGATCTTTCAGGCGATCAATTCCCCCAAGTCAATCTCCTGTTTAGCCAACACCTGCTCGATCTTCTCATCGACCAGATCTACTAGACGACGTACTAGCCTTTCTTCTAGCTGCACCTCTAATTTTTTTAAAGCTTCTGGGCTACCGATACTTTCTGTCTCTTGCCCTAGAGTCCTTTTGAGAGCGTCCACCACGAATTGATTAACACTGATGTCCTGTTTTTTGGCTTCAGCTTTAATTGCCTCGTACAAATCCTTGTATTTATCGAAGCGTAGGTTTAATTGGATGCGTTCAGTCATATCTCTAGCTCTGCTCTATACCAGTATTCTACTGGCTAACAGTCAACGATACTAGACATAAGGTAGGCATATAAGCTAGACAAGTTAGATAAGTAATACTATTGATATTTTGCTAGACAAAATGCTAGACAATTGCTAGTATGATAATGGGATTAAAAAAGCTTCTCTTCACGCTAATCATCCCGCACCGACCGCCACAGACTAAGGACTTTTTAAAAATGCAAAACTTACTTAATGCTTCAATCGAACTACTTTTTGTTGGCTTCAGTACCGTATTTCTGCTCGATCTATTAATTGCCCTCAAGAATTGCTGGATAGCATCGGCACTCACTCCACAAGCAAAACCAGACAAAAAAGCGATCATCGCACCAGTAATGCCCGACCCCTGGACCCTACCACTAGATGAAGCCGTGTCTACACCTCAACCTTTTTCAGCAATCCACTTAAAGCCCCTACTACTTTTACCGCCAGCCAAAGAAATATTTACAAGCCCGCTACAAATTACCACCGAACCAGCCTTAGATAATCTGTTTTCAAGCATTGATATTGACAAACTGCAACTACGACCAGCTAGAAAAATTGCCAAAGCGTTAGGCATCGCTCAAAAAGTCAACAAAAAAGATCAACCCATTTCTTGGCTTAGAGCGCAGATAAAGATGAAGTTGCAACAGCCACAAGAAATACATACAACAGCCATTTTAGCAGTTCAAGACCTATTTGCCAGCTAGACAACAGCAATAAAGGGGATGCCACTATCGCATCCTCTACCTAAATCAACAATTACCACAATCAAAAAAATGAACGCACTGCTCAACATTACTCCCATGTCTGCAATCGAAGCGCAGGAGTGCATTAATGCTATCAAAGGTAATCTAGAATCGCTACGCCTGATGTTACTCGAACTACACCGACGCAGAGGTTGGGAGGCACTGGAATATGCTAGTTGGGAAGATTGCGCGAAGGCAGAGTTCGGCAAGTCTCGCGCTTATACCTTTCGATTGCTAGCAGCAGCCCAAGTAGAAGAAAATCTAGTTTCTGCTGTTGAGTCTACAATTGTAGACATAGATAATATTCCTGTAAGCCACCTATCAGAACTAGCTAAACTACCACCAGAACAGCAGCCAGAGGCATTGCTTAAGGCAGAACAAATTGCCCAAACTAAGGGGAAGAAGCGCAATGCTGCTCATATTGCTCAGGCAGTACAAGAAATCAAGCAACCGCTCCTTGATGCTGTATCGGATGCCACTATGCCAGAGCCAGATCGCTTACCTGATGCTGATTTAGAGCCAAGTGAAAACGCGCAAAACCTGAGCCATGAGGACATCTACTCGTTATTACAAGACTTCGCACACAAAGTATCTGCTTTAAATGCTTTGCACAGTCAACCCGATCCGAAATTAAAGCAGATGATTAAGGATGCTAAACAGATTATTAAAAACGCCAAGCGGGAACTAAATCAGCGCCACCACCTTGAATATAAATGAGTGCGTTAAAAGTGTCTCGATACTTGTGTAGTAAAAAGACAAAACCAAATGTCTTTATACCTCGCTAGTAGCAAGACGCTTTATTGAAGCTAAATGTGCCTCAATGCCATGTCCAACAAAGATTTATCCAAAAACCAAAAGCAAGTTTCCATTGTTGTCAACGTACCTTGTGTTAAGCCTTACGAGCGGATAGTAACTTCTCGTCCCGTTACCTTTACTTGTCAGCAATGCGACCAGACCGTAACTCAAGAGCGAATGCCAGGACCAATACCCTCTTACTGTAGTAATCGCTGCCGACTAGATGCCGCTGCCGCTCGTAAACGGATATCACGGGCAACTACTGGTAAGAACAAGGGTAAACGCGGCAGACCTAAAAAGAATTAATGGCTGTCGAGTCTACAATTGTAGACTTAAATGATATTTCGGTGAGTCATCTAACTGAATTGCCTAATTTGCCGCTTGCCCAGGCAGTACAAGAAATTCAGCAGCCCCTTGTTAAGGTTGTATTGGATGCTGCCATGCAAGAGCCGAAAATAGAGCTAAACTACTCCCCTGATGCCGATCTAGAGGCAGAGTGAAGAGAGGAGGTGCAAAACCTGAGCAGTAAGCAGATGTCCGCATTGTTGCAAGACTTCTCCCACCGCGCATCTGGTTCAGATGCTTTGTACAGGCAATCGAGCCTGAAATTAAAGCAGATGATTAGGGACGCGAAACAAATTATTAAAAACGCTAAGTGGGAACTAAATCAGCGCCGCTACCTAAATTGAGCCAGTCCTAGCGAAGCGGTGCTGACCGCCTAGAACCATTTAGGCTACTTATTTATATGTCAGTGGCGGTCAGCAAGGATTGGCTGCGAGGGGGAGTCCAGAGGGGGTAGCATAGCCCCCTCGCGCCCCTTTGATATTTATCAATAAATGTGCGTTCTCTCTTAGCTTTCTCTAGAATAAAGTGATCGTGCTTTGCTACCTTTGCCCCAGAAGCCATGACCACTACCGAACCAATCACCGTAGAGCCAACCCCAAAGGCTGAAACTACTGAGCCAATTCGACCTCCTGATAATCCCCTGCAATATCGGGCGATTGGCTTGCTACACGGTAAGTACGTTCCCAAGGAAGGCGAACTGACATTAGGGACGCTGCACACTAACGACGGCGCTCAAATAGAAGCGGTTATTCTCGGTAAGCTTTTGGGGTTAGTCAAAAGCCATGTAGATTTATCTAAAGAACATTTATGGATCTGCTACCCTCGTACAAAAGACGAAGACTCAAAACTCCAGGTACACCTAGCTGGAATTTGGGAACCAGAAACACTACATCCTGATTCACCTATTCCAACACACTCGCCCCAACCAGACTATTTCTCCATTCGAGGCGAAGTCTCGTACCAGCACAAAGAAGAAGGCTGGTTAGTAGTAAAGATTAACAGAGCGCCACGCCAACCAACGGATAAACCTAGCTATTTTAAATTGAAGCTACAGGGATTCTTGCCCGAAAAGCCAGTTAAAAACTTTTGGGATTTGCACGTCCAGCGCGAGGGCAGCAACTTGGTCATCGAAGATGGAGAACGCATCGCTTATCTAGGTGAGAAGAAGCCCAAGAAAGGCAAACCAAAGAAAGGAAAATCTACTAAGGGTAAACAAAAGGGCAGCGATGGTGCAGTCAAGCAACCAGTTGAAGTTGTGGTTTCACCAAAAGAGCCGCCTAAGTTGAAGAAAAAGCAGCCTGATGATAGAGCTAATGGACAACCTTAATAAAATAAATGGTACTAAGATAAGTGCAAGTCTAAATTATGAAACCCCACCAACTCTGCACTAAACGCTACTTAATTTCCCCTTAGCTTATTGCCATTTAGTGCCTTTTGAGGTTGTCCAATTTCTCGGTGTACCTCACTAATATTATTCAGTATTTCTGCTTCTAATGTATGAATACCCGCTTTTTGGCTCACAGACAAGGCTTGATTCAAAAACTCTAGTGCCTTTTGGGGTTGTTCACTCTCTCGGTATACCTCACCAATATTATTGAGGGTCGTGGCTTCTCCCACCTGAACACCCATTTCTCTGAAGATTGGCAGAGCTTGGTTCAAAAACCCTAATGCTCTTTGGAATTGCCCAATGGCTTTATAGGCAACCCCAATATTATTTAGCGTTATGGCTTCAAAGGAGCGAGTACCCAATTTTCTATAAATCGGTAGTGCCTGATTAAAGAATTTCAGGGCTTTTTGGGGTTGTTTAATATCTCTGTATACCTCACCAATATTATTCAGTGTTGTGGCTTGTACCGTAGGAGCGTACACTTTTTCGCTAATTACCAGTGCTTGATTAAAAAATTCTAGGGCTTTTTGAGGTTGTCCACTGCCTTGGTAGATAAAGGCAATATTATTCAGTGCTATAGCTTCAAAAGTGCTAGCATCTGCTTCCCTAAGTACAGGCAAAGCTTGATTAAAGAATTCTAGGGCTTTTTGGAGTTGTCCGATATTTTTGTATATCTCACCAATATTATTCAGCGTATTGCCTTCCCCAGCTCTATTGCCTACTTCTTTAAAGATAGGCAGTGCTTGATTATAAAAATCTAACGCTGTTTGGAACTGACCAGTTTTTCCATAATTGAAACCAATGCTAAGAAGTATGTTGGCTTCGGTTCCTTGGTCTTTAAGTTGTTGAGCAATTGCTAGGGCTTGCTGGAGGGCTACTATTGCCTGTTGATGTTGTCCTTGTTGCCCTTGTTGTACTGATTCATATAATAGGTTTTCTAGTTTTTGAGTCTGGGGATTCTGCGTTTCGGCTAAAGTAAGTTGAGTTATTGGCGGCACAGTTACAGAAGCTAAACTGATACTTACTACTAAGAAGCCACTAAATATTTTTCGTAAATTTGTCATTTCAAATTTTGCAGATCATCTTTATAAGTTGATTGTGCCAAACTTTTTGATGCGTCATATCCTCTCATACCCTAGCTGACTCTTGCTGCCACTCCTTAGTTAGCCAAAATGTAACTGCACAAATTTTCACGAATGTAATAGTAATTATTGAGTCAACGACGCATAATATAAAACATAGCCGTCGCTCCTACTGGGATTGGCGCATTAGTCATATTACCCTGGTTGCTAACATCAGCAGCTAGAGTAATGCCACCAGCACCGTCGCGGATACCGTGAATCTTGACTAGGTTAGCGCCAGTGTTAAGAGCCACAGGAATAGAATTAGCCCAATTGCGGAGCATCATATTCGCTGCATAGACCCGCCCGTTAACTTCAACAGTGACAAAATCTCCGTCTTCAGCACCGTTATCCCACAAAATTAAATAAACTTGGGAGTCATGCGCCTCTAAGTCACGAAGACCATAGCGCGGTGCTTCTGTCGTCACTACTCTTCTACCCTGCACTATATTTGGGTAACGCAGTTCCAGGTCTTTAAGGTTGAGTGGATATGTGGGTTTAGACGGCACTAGCTGGGTAGCCCCCAAAAGTGCCAAAACTGCTAAAGCTGGTAAAGCAAACTTAGAGAGAGTTGGTGGTGATGAAGACTTTGATTTCTCCGATCTTCTCTGTTGCGTCCGTTGAGTCATGAGCCAGGATTCCAAAATGAAGTTAAAAAGTCGGGAGAACCGTTATTGGTCGAACTATCTTCTTGCTGGCGTTCCACTATCAATCTAAAAGCCAATTCGTTGAAATCATACCGATCTCGGAGCATCGCCCCATAGTCGCGTACAGGAATTTCTACAGTAGGCAGAGCGCTCTTATTTCCTGCTAGCTTATCTCTAGCTAGGGCAAGAATTTGGTCGATTTTACGCAAATGACTGGACGATCTTTTCAAGGCTTTTGCCTGCTTCTGCCAAATTTCTAAGTTACCAACCGTTACCTCTGCACTCTCATTACGTTGTACCCGTTGTAAGAATAACTGAGCCAGAACCTCTGCTTTAACCTCCAAGGTGCGCCTATCAGCCTCTAACTGCTGCTCTTTGTGTTGCAATTGTTGCAAGATTCCAGTTAGTTCATCGGCTAGTTGCTCTTTTTGTGCTGCTATTAGTTCTCCAATAATTCGGTCGAGTCCTCTGGTGATGCTTCCGGTAATTGCTTGTATTCCTGCGTCCCAGCCAGTTGATGAGGATGCGGACGACCCCGCATTTTCTGGAGCAAAAAAGCTGCACCGCTACCGTTACCGCTGCCATTTGAATTTGACTTAATCTGAGATCGCATATCATCAAAAGCTTGTTTGATTTCCCCAGAGTTTAGTTCTTGGTTGATTGTCTGCATCACCAGTGCAGGGATATAAGGCGCTACCTGCTTAACGCTGCTTTCAACCATATCTGCCATAGTCTTTGCAACGGCAATACCTACCGCATCGGATGCGTCTGTTGCCTGGTTCGCTGCAAAGCCTTCAGCGTTAAATTCCTCCTGCCCTACCTCGCTTGCCCCTGAAGAATTTTTAGTACCAAAATATTCCTCTACGTCGTTATAAGTTTTACCTGCATCTAGCATTTTTCGGGCTGTAACAAAATGTTGTTCTATTTCTTCATCGGAATATTGCTTACTAGATGTATCCAGTCCACAGCACTGCAAAGTTTTATAGACCGTGTTTGCAGACAAATTAAATTTTGATTCTAAATCTTTTTTAGTTAGCATTTTTTACTATCCAAATATTAACTACCCACTGCTACCCATTGCATACCCTACTGCATACCCACTGGGTAGAACTGGGTAATTGAATGCTACCAAAGCAAAATCATTTTGGGAAGCCTATTTGCGAAGTTGTCTAATAGCTAAACATTAATTCATGCCCACAAGTTATTTGCCAAATATGGTATTAGTATTACCAAATAAAGTAAGTCTATAGTTACCAAATTTGGTATGCAGAGAAATTGGCTAGAAACTGTTGCCTCAAATAAGGATTTATCGGGAGAAGATTTTAGGGTACTGCTAACTTTGTTAGCAAATGCTGAAGGATTATCCGTTAAAATTCCTCAGACCGAAATAGCTCAAAAGCTTGATTTGCAAACCCCTCACGTCTCCCGTGCTATTAAAAATCTCTGTTCTAATGGCTTTATTGAAAAAAAGAAAATAGCAGGCAAATTAGTCGGCTATCACTTTGTTATAGATGAACCTAATAGTTTATAGGGGCTACGCCACTACGCTATCGCTACGTGGCTACGCTGTCATTACTCACATTTGTTTCTTGTCCGCCTGCCCTCAAAAAGATTCACACCCAACGCCATTATTGATGGCATAATTTTTTTCATAGTGTTCTATAGAAATAATTTATATAAAGGTCTTTTTAGTCACAACTCTAGGACAGAAATAAATCTTAAGTTTTATTAATTAGCTAGACAATAACTGAAAATACTCTGAGAATAAAATTAAATCTCTGTCAGGGTTACTTGAAACTAAAAAAATATTTAAACCTAACTGTAAAGACCCTGAGATTCTTAATTTTTTACAAAAAAACTTTCACTAAATGGCATCCGGTAAACCGCACCGAATTTATTTGAGAGGAGAACAAGAAGTAGCACTGCAACAGCAAGCTAATCGCTTGGGTATTAAGGTTGACGACTTAATCAAAGTAAGGATTGAAAGCCCAAGCACCGAAGAAATCCAAACAAATTTAAAAAAGCTAACAGAGAAATCGCATCACTTGGAACTGATTTTGCTCAGACTATGCCACTTGATGGAGAGCAATTTAGTAGATACAGCCTACGTGCGCGGCGCAATTGAGGTACAAGCCTCTCGCAATGAAGAAGCAATGAAAAGGGCAGAAGAACTAGAAGTGCGCCGCCTACAGATGGCACAGCGCATTCGTGAAGAAGTCGAGCAGTATTTATGAGTAACTACGGACAAGAAATTACTCAAAATGAGTGGCAGATAGGATTTCAAAACTTCCTTCGCCTAACACTGCTCTCGATGGGTACGGGGTTAGGGACAGCGCTATTGTGGTTTGGGTTATTTGCGCCACGCGGTTCGTTTGCAGCAGCAAACCTGTACGGTTATTCTTGGCTTTACTGTCGCGTACCCTTTGGCTGCTCTGAAACTGCAACTCAAAACCAGCAAGTCTTACAGCCCACAATCGACCGCTTAGGAGGGTTGTTTAAAACTTGTACAAACGTATTTGCTTTCACGACATTTGCAAGTGCGATCGCCTACCGCTCCTACTTTGTAAAGCGGGGAGTCAAGCTGACTGAAGAACGATACTTGCGCGGAGCCAAACTGCTAGAAGTTGAAGCACTAAAAGCAGAAATTAAGGCAAAATACCCAGAAACAGTTTTCGATTTTTTGGTAGGGACTGAAGCAATCCGCATCCCAGAAAGCTCAACCTATCGGCATATAAGCATGAGCGGTGCTAGTGGTACTGGTAAAACCCAAGCGATTAATAGCTTGCTGCTGCAACTAGAAAGAATGCAGAACCAAAAAGCCCTTGTCATCGATTTAAACGGACAATACTACAGCCGCTTTGGAAAGCCGAAAGACAAAATACTTAGCCTTTACGATCAGCGCACCGATGCTTGGGAGTTCTGGCAAGAGAACGCATCACCTGAATTCTTTGCTGAGGCGTTAATTGAATTAGACCACAAGGACAAATTCTTTGCACCAGCAGGTCGTGCTTTACTTACAGACCTAATTAGGCGCAACGAAAGTATTGAGGGGTTATGGCGCGATTTGACATTAAAGCCAGATAAGCTGTTAGCCAGAGTAGAAGGAGGCATCAGCCCATCCTTACTAGGCGCTCCCGACCAGGCTGCTGGCGTACAAGCAACCGCTAGCTTGCAACTTAACTTCCTGCGTCACCTCAACCATTGGAGCGATGGTAGACCACTTAAAATCACCGAATGGGCGACTACACCAGGGGACGATTGGATTTTTTTAATCGTGCGCGACCAAGACCTTGCAGCTTGTAAGCCATTACTGCGGTTGTGGTTTGACCTCGCAACCTTGGGCGTTTTGCAGCGAGAGGAAGAATTAGCGACAAAGGGCTACTACCCGCACCTGTGGCTGATTGCTGACGAACTAGCAGGACTTGGCAAGCTACCCACCCTGGGGAAACTACTCAGTCAAGGGCGTAAGTACAAGTCCAGCGTAATTTGCGGCTACCAAACTTCAGGGCAAATTGACGATCTATACGGTCACGATGGGGCTAAAGAGATTTTCCAAGGACTCCAGACCAAAATAAATTTCCGCACCAGCGATCCCGATACATCGAAGCGCAGCAGTCTTGAATTGGGCGAACAAGATGTTGAGGAATCTAGCACTGGCATCCAATTTGGCGCGGCAGCATCAAGCGATCGCAATAGCCTCAATCGAGCAGTCAAGACGCGCCCAGTAGTGATGGCATCGGAACTGCAAAACCTTCCAGACCTTCACGCCTATATCAAAATTTGTGAATTAAACCCAAGCTTAATTCATTTCAATTACCAAGATTACCCAACTGTCAACAAATCAACTTGCTGCGAAATTCCTAAAGATACTCCTGTTGCCTTAACTCCTAGCGCTGCTAGCACTCCTGAACAACCAGAAACGCGATCTCCACAACTTGCAAAAGTAGAGCGGTCAGATAAGTCAGGTAAAGAACCAGACTACGATTTTGACCCCGAACAACCAGACTACGATTTTGACCCAGAAGAGACAAACAATTTCCTAAAATTCTGATGCTGAGTATAACTAAAATCAGTCCCAAGCAAGGCGAAAATTACTACAAGCAGGAAAACTACTACTCTCAAGGAGAAGCAAACCAGCATTCTGAGTGGTTTGGATGCGGTGCTAAAACTTTTGCTTTAAGCGGAAACGTCTTAGCTGAGGACTTCAAAAACCTTTTGTACGGTAAAAGCCCCGATGGAAAACAACAATTAAGCGGCAAGCAAATCAAAGAGGAAACTCATCGCGCTGGAGTTGACATGACCTTTAGCGCTCCTAAAAGCGTAAGTATTGCAGCCCTTGTAGGCGGTGCTTCGCAATTAGAAGAAGCTCACAGAACTGCTGTACGACGCACTTTAGAGGTAGTTGAACAACGCTACGCCCAAGCACGGACGATGGTTGATGGAAAAAGGGTTGCAGTCAA
>QQTW01004784.1_pt1 | contig 10177 bp, 9 predicted proteins | sample 1904831 | NCBI WGS metagenome assembly QQTW01 (sample SAMN09435610, study PRJNA476489) | Subsurface metagenome, whole genome shotgun sequencing project.
GTTTTGGGTTGGTGATCGCTAAACTGCTTTCTTTTGGGGTCGGCAGTTAGCTGAATTTTCTGCATTAGTTCTATAAAAAAAGTAACATAATCGAGAGGATGATTTCATAATTTTGACTGCCAATTGCGGCAAAGTCTGGGGGAGAAAGAGGGAAAATAGTTAGATGAGTGTAAATTACAAACAAATTTTTCGAGTCGTAGTCTTACTAATACTGTCTTTCTCTATCGCCTTGAGCAGTTGGATATCGCCCGCTTTCGCGTTGACTAAAGAACAAAAGTTAGTCTCGGAAGCATGGAGAATTGTTAACCGTACCTATTTAGATGATACTTTCAATCACCAAAATTGGGCATTGGTGCGGCAAAAAGTGCTCAAACAGCAGCTAAACGACGAAGAAGCAGCTTTTAATGCCGTCCAAAAGATGGTTGCTACGCTTGACGACCCGTTTACGCGATTTTTGCGCCCGGAACAGTATCGAAGCTTGCAGGTAAATACTTCTGGGGAGTTGACGGGAGTAGGTTTGCAAATTGCTTTAGATGTAAAAACTGGCGTATTGGAAGTTGTAGCCCCGATCGCCGGATCTCCTGCCGATAAAGCCGGGATTCGCCCGCGCGATCGCATTACTAAAATTAACGATACTCCCACGACCGAAATAACTTTAGACGAAGCGGCGGCAAGGATGCGGGGGCAAATTGGCTCTCACGTTTACTTGACAATTGAGCGGGAGGGGGAAGAAAGCAAGCAAATCGATCTGATGCGCGATCGCATTGCTTTAAATCCTGTCGTTACCCAGTTGCGTTATTCTCCCCAAAATGTGCCGATTGGTTACATCCGCTTAACTCAGTTTAATGCCAACGCGACAACCGAACTTGCTCATGGGATCGAGCGCTTGGAAAAGCAAGGCGCGGATGCTTATATTTTGGATTTGCGGAATAATCCGGGCGGTTTATTGCAAGCAGGAATTGAAATTGCTCGGTTGTGGCTAGATAAAGGCACAGTAGTATACACCGTAAATCGTCAAGGGATTCAAGGGAGTTTTGAAGCTTACGGATCGGCGCTAACGCGCGATCCGTTGATAGTTTTAGTCAATCAAGGTACAGCTAGTGCTAGTGAAATTTTAGCCGGAGCGCTGCAAGACAATGGGCGGGCGACTTTGGTAGGAGAAACTACTTTTGGTAAAGGTTTAATTCAATCATTGTTCGATTTATCTGATGGCGCGGGTATAGCTGTGACCGTAGCTAAATACGAAACCCCCAACCATCGAGATATTAATAAGTTAGGTATTACCCCCGATCGTGTAGTTAAACTCGATCCGATTACCCGCGAACAAATTGGTACGGACGCAGATAAGCAGTATCAAGCGGCTTTAGAGCTACTAACAACCAATTTGGAAGTGGCAAAAGCTAGTTAGGCGTTGCTGAACTAAAGAATGAAAGAGGAGGAGACAAGGGGACAAGGTGACAAGGTAATAAGGTGATAAAGAGAAGCTTGCTTGGGTTGCTGCAAAGGACGATCGTATCTAAATTCAGCAATGCCCGCTAGTTAAATTACAAAATAATTGGCGCATTTTTTAAGGTGTCAAGCGGCGCGATCGCTAATTGCTGATAGGCATTGGCGATCGCTAACTTTCCTCTCAAAAACCCGATATTTGCTCCCGGACAAATATATGCCAATGTTTCGGGAGTAAAAATTTCTCGCAGTAATTGCAAGCTGTTGATTTGCCAGTACCATTGAAAAGTTTTGGAAGTTCTTAACGGTACTGGTTCTCCTTGGCGATTGGGTAACAAGTGCCGCCCTGTAAACAAAATACCGCCATACCTTGGATAATAAAGGCAGGCAGATCCAGGCGAATGCCCCGGTGTCCAAATTGCGCGTAGAGCGTTTATAGTAGTTTCTTGCCTAAAAGTTGTTAGCTTGACTTTTGGTAATAAATATGCTTCCTGTTCTTGAATAAAAACTTTACAATTAAAAGAATTTTGGATTTCGCGTACCTTGCCAATCCCGCCCCGATGAGTGATAAATAGAATTTTTACCCCGCCATGCGATCGCAAAAATTCGTTTGTTACCTCATCAACTGCCGGACAATCGAGCAAGATATTGCCTTCTTTTTCTACAATAAGATAAGCAGTCCCTCCTAAAGTGTCGGCATTGGGTGAAAAAGCATAAATATCCTCGAATACAACTCGCGGTTGTTTGGGAGGGCGGGGGGTGGAAATGATGGGAAAAGAAGAATCTGACACTGCTACCGTTGTTAGAAAGCTTTGGTTTTTTGATTATGAATGCAGTTTGTCGGATGTTTTAAGTAAGTTTGGCATTCTCAAAACCTAATTAAATTTTATTTTAATCGCATGATAATTGATTGGATTATTCTTTCACTAATGGCACTATTTACTTATTTTATAGTGCGCCGGAGCGTGGCTGGCGTTACGACAACGCCTGTATGGCTGTTGTGGTTGGTGTTAATGGTGCCGCCTTTTGTTTGGAGTTTGTGGGTAATAATTTATGGGGCAAAGCAGTTACCGCCGATAGAACTATTAATCGGAATGAGTTTATTAAGCATATTTTTCTATTTAAAATTGCATCATCAAGGGCGAAAGAATCTTACGCCGAAACAAAACGAACCTTCCCAAGCAATAGAATCATCCCCCCCATTACAAGACGTTGCCCCACCGCCAGCAGCAGCAACAACTTTGCGCCCGATTGATAAAACTGAAGAAACTAAGCTGAGAAATTGTTTTCCTTGGTCTATCTTTTATATAAATAATATTGAGTATCGACCTCAAGCGATTATTTGTCGGGGACAGTTGCGCGAAAAGTCCCCATCCCAAGCTTACGATCGCATTAAAGAAAACGTCCGCTCGGAATTTGGCGATCGCTTTTTGGTCTTATTTCAAGAAGATACGACGGGAAAGCCGTTTTTTGCTTTAGTTCCCAATACGCAAACGGCGGCAAATAAAGGCAACAATACTAAAATAACTCGCCCCGGTTTGGCGCTGGGTTTATTAATTGCCACTATTTACACGACTACCTTAGTAGGTGTAGAAATTGCTAATGCTAATAATGTAGAAGCTTTAAGATCCAATCCAGGGGTACTACTTAGCGGATTGCCGTATGCGGTTTCTTTAATGACTATTTTGGGCATTCACGAGTTAGGGCATTATTTAGCTGCAAGATACTACAAAATCCGGGCAACACTGCCGTATTTTATTCCTTTTCCGGCATTTTTAGGTACTTTTGGCGCTTTTATTCAAATGCGTAGCCCCGTACCCAACCGCAAGGCTTTATTTGATGTCAGCATTGCCGGGCCGCTTGCAGGTTTTGTTGCCACTTTACCGATCTTAATTTGGGGTTTAGCTCATTCGACGATAGTATCTTTACCAGAAAAAGCCGAGCAAGTATTAAATCCTAATGCTTTAGATCCTAACTACTCGTTACTATTAGCCCTATTAAGTAAATTGACGTTAGGCATTCAACTGGGGGCCGATCGCGGTTTAGACTTGCACCCTGTAGCCGTCGCCGGATTACTCGGAACGATCGCTACAGCCTTGAATTTGATCCCTGTAGGACAACTCGATGGCGGTCATATAATTCATGCTATGTTCGGACAACGCAATGGCATCGCGATCGGGCAAATTTCCCGATTTTTAATCCTAGGACTAGCATTGCTCCAACCTGGTTTTTGGATATGGGCGATAATTTTATTTTTTATGCCCGTAGCTGACGAACCAGCATTAAATGATATTAGCGAACTCGATAATAAGCGCGATATCTTGGGAATACTTGCTATGGCGTTGCTAGTAATAATTATATTGCCGATGCCGGGCGCGATCGCTCAGTTATTGAATTAACAAAATCTCTACTAAAATCACAGGTTATTGATGGTACAACCAATTCATGTTATCGGCGGCGGCATAGCTGGAACAGAAGCCGCATGGCAAATTGCGATCGCGGGAGTGCCAGTAATACTGCATGAAATGCGCCCCCACCGAGTCAGCCCCGCCCACCATTCTCAGGAATTGGCGGAACTTGTGTGTAGTAATTCTTTTGGGGCGCAATCGAGCGATCGCGCGGCGGGGTTATTACACGCCGAATTGCGTCAACTTCATTCAATTATTATTGCTAAAGCTGACGAACACTACGTACCCGCCGGGGGCGCGTTAGCTGTAGATCGAGGTAAATTCAGTCACGACTTAACTAAAACTCTCGCCGAACACCCATTAATTGAGTTGCGGCGGGGAGAAGTTGAAGAAATTCCCCCAGGTATTGTCGTTTTGGCAACAGGCCCTTTGACTAGCCCCCAACTTGCGGAGGATTTGCAACGTTTTACGGGGATGGAATACTTAAGTTTTTTTGATGCGGCAAGTCCAATTGTAGTCGGCGAATCAATTAATCGCGATATTGCTTTTCTAGCTTCGCGCTATGACAAAGGCGATGCGGATTATCTTAATTGTCCGATGAACGCTGAACAGTATTTGCACTTTCGCCAAGAATTATGTATTGCCGAACAAGCCGAACTCAAGGATTTTGAACGCGAAACGGCTAAGTTTTTTGAAGCTTGTTTGCCTATAGAAGAATTAGCCCAGCGCGGGGAAGATACGATGCGTTACGGCCCATTGAAGCCTGTGGGTTTATTTGATGCCCGTAAAGGCGATTTTCGCGCCCCCGAAAATAAATCTCAGCGTCCTTATGCGGTAGTACAACTGCGTCAAGAAGATAAAGCGGGGCAATTGTGGAATATGGTGGGATTCCAAACAAATTTACGTTGGGGGGAACAAAAGCGGATATTTCAGATGATTCCAGGATTGGAAAATGCGGAATTTGTGCGTTTGGGCGTGATGCACCGCAATACTTTTATCAACGCGCCGCAGTTATTACAACCAAGCTTGCAATTTAAGCACCATTCGACAGTTTTAGCCGCCGGACAAATAATCGGTACAGAGGGCTATACCGCAGCCTCCGCCGGGGGTTGGTTGGCAGGGACAAATGCTGCCAGGTTAGCTTTAGGCAAACCGCCTTTAAGGCTACCAGTAACAACGATGATGGGAGCGCTATTTGAATTTATTAGTTCTGCTGCGCCTAAACATTTTCAACCAATGCCGCCTAATTTTGGAATTTTACCGCCATTGCCGGAGAAAATTAAGAGCAAGCAAGAAAGATATGCTGCTTACCGCGATCGCGCTTTGGCTACTTTGGCTACTTGGCAAGCTGATGTATCTTTACAATTAACGGGTGTTGGAGTCTAGATAAATATTTAAGTTATGAGCCGTTTATGGCAAATTATGCAAACAGTATTGGGGTTAATTATTCGTCATCCCATAACTGGCACGAGTATTATTCCGATTTTACCTGATGGGCGGATTGTGCTAATTAAAAGGCGTGATAATGGTTTGTGGGCGCTTCCGGGAGGAATTATAGATTGGGGAGAAGATGTAGCGACGGCGGTAAGGCGAGAATTAGTTGAAGAAACGGGATTGAACGTTGTTAAAATTCGCCGTTTGGTAGGAGTTTATTCCGCCCCCGATCGCGATCCGAGAATGCACTCGATTTGTATTGCCGTTGAAGCTGAAGTTACAGGCGTAATGGCAATTCGCGACAAAAATGAAGTGATCGATATTCAAGCTTTCGATCGAGATTCTTTGCCTAGTAGTAAATTGGCTCACGACCACGAACGACAGTTGCAAAATTATTTGCAAAATTTGACAACTTTAGCTTAAAGTTTGTTTTCGGTAAGCTTGCATTCCCCAAAAAATTAAGTTGCGATCGCCCTTGATTTTCTCGGCTACGATGGGACACTGGGAATTAAGGTAGTTAAGTAAAATATCGCGATCGCCTCCAGTTAATATTACTTGGCTATGAGGATAGCTCTGCCACCAAGCCTCAATAAAGTTTTGAACTCCAGCAGTTAAAGCATAAATTATTCCGCTTTGGATTGCTTGGGTGGTATTTGTAGCAAAGCGCGGCGGTAATTGTTGGGGTAATTTGATTAGGGGTAAATTAGCTGTTTTTTGACTTAAAGCTAGAAATTGCAACCTTAATCCGGGTAAAATTGCTCCACCTACTAAGGCAAAATTAACATCACATCCCGTAAAAGTAAGGGCTGTTCCAGCATCAATAACTAATACTGGCATTCCCCAAGTTTCTTTCGCACCCCACAAAGCTAAAGCGCGATCGCTTCCTAAGGTTGGATATATATTTTTAAGCGGTACGCTATCTAAAGTAATTACTTCTACTTTTGGGTAAGTTTGCCATAGTTCTGTTTGACTTGGAACTACCGAAACTAAATACAAAGGTATGGGATGGACAACATCTTCTGTAAGAATATGTTGGGGTAATAAATTCTCTAGAAGTAAGTCTTCCCAGCTTGAGGCTAAAAGCTGGATAAAATTAGCCGTCCAATAATCTGTATCCCAACTAAAGCAAAGTTCTTCGTTTTTAAACAAAGCCCAGTGTAGCCGAGAATTACCGATCGCTAATGCCAGCCAAATAGATTTATCGACCATTTTATTGACAAGGGAACAAGGGTGAGTTTTTCTCCTTGTCTCCCCTTCTCCGTGTCTCTCCAAATTTAATTCAAGATTGTGACAACTTGATTAATACGCGGTTTCCCAAAACGTTCCCAAGCATTTCCACCGCGCAAAAATAACTCCATCCATCGCAAAGGTTGAGCGTTGGTTTCCCAACCGGAACTACCAGGCGAAAATGCTAAAGTTCCTTCGGGGACTTTAAAACTACCATCAGAATAAACCGCGTCGCTGACTACATCCCCTACTCTAATAACTACTTTTGATTCGGGTTTGAGATCAAGACTATTGCTAGAGATTGTGGTTTTAATATTACCGTAGCCATCGACCCAAGCTACGCGATCGCTTGGTAGGTCTGGTATTTGATTGGGATTTAGTTCGTCTCCAAGTAAGCTAAAGTCATCGTTTGCGATCGCGATCGCGGCGGTGGGAAAAACATCGCGGGAACGAAATTGCGAACCGCCACGAGATACTTTGACAAGCTTAATAACTTCTGCGTACTCTTTAATAAATGAAAGAGTATAACCAGCGATTACTCCTACTACTTTGACTTTATTTGGCAATAGTGCATAAGTAAGTCCTTCACCTTCGTTATCTATCCTCGGTTCGGAATCATCTTGACGAGGGGCGCAATTGTGATAAATCAAGCGGTTTCCCGCTCCTAGATTAAGTCCTAGTTGGGCAATCCAAAAGCCTGTAGCTAAAGTGCTAAATGGCGGTACAGAGAGGCAATGAATTTGAGCGTTGGGCAAACCCATAGAGAGCCGTTGCGTAACTTCTGCAAATGCTGGGTCGCCGTTGCCATAATCGGCAATTAAATTAACAAACATATCAGTTGCTATAAGTTAAGTTAACTATGTTCTATGCACATTAAGCTAGGTTAATCGATTTTTTAAATTTTAATATTTTGGTTCGTAACTTGACAAAATACATTTTTTATGAACCAAAATTTAATAAGTAAAAGTAATCAATTAAGTTTAATTAATTCCTGCTTGTTGGAATGCTTTGGTCATTAATACTGTAAAGTTCAGAGTTTCTGTCCACTGCAATAAATAATCAAGGTCGAGTTTATCTGCCTGAACTTTTAGCACTCCTAAAACATCTCGCCACTGTGTATCTGAGATTTCATTATCTACGCGATAATTTAACTTTTGTAAAACGATATCTTCGGAAGAAGGCAACCAAGCAAATTTTTCGGGATTTTCAGTAATTAATAACTGCTGTCGCCGTTGCATTTCAACTTGCGCTAAAGGTCGATCGGAAAGTACGAATATATCAACTTTTTGCATACTCTCAAGATAAATAACATTAAAAGACGATTTATTTTCAATCGCCTCCTTTATCATGACTTCATCAATGTAAAACTCCTCAGCCATAATTGTAACTAAAGGTTGAACTTGAGATAATTACAAATCTGCAACTATACCTACATCTAAAGTTGCTCTTGGTTCGCCTAATATAGAACTTGCTACCGAACCACCAATTAAATAGGGAATCTTTAGTAAGTCAAAAACATCTACTATTTTCAAGGCTAATTTAATTATATTTGCTTCCACTAATTGCCCTCTATTATGAATAAGTATTTTTTCTGCTACTTCTTTCCCCAACCATCTTATAGCTAGTTGAAACTGTATTTTTTCAGTTGTGATATTTGGATATTGGTTACGAATACCAATTAAGGAACATTGCCAAGTTCCTCTAGTTGCTTCATTAAATAAAGAAGCTTTTTTACAAGTAGACATTCGCCGAAAAGATTGCATCAGAAACTTATCAACTTCTGGATGAGTATCTCTTGATTGCGGTTGGTAGTTAGCAGAGATTTTCATTAGACTTCGTGTATGAATAATATTTTACCCCCTAGCTCCCCTTGCATTGGGGAAAACCAGATTTAAAGTCCCCCAGGGTTGGGGGATTTAGGGGGCTTTCTTGAATTTATGCAGGAGGTCTATTTTATTGAATGTTGCTGCAAGACTTGTTTTAAATATTGTCCCGTGTAAGAACGCAGATTATTTGCTACTTCTTCGGGTGTACCTACTGCAACTAATTCGCCGCCTTTGTCGCCACCTTCAGGTCCTAAATCTATTATCCAATCGCAACAACGAATTACATCTAAATTGTGTTCGATCACTAAAATTGAATTGCCTTTATCTACCAATCTTTGTAATACATCTAGGAGTTTATGGACGTCATAAAAAGATAAACCTGTAGTGGGTTCGTCAATTAAATAAAGCGTCTTTCCCGTAGCGCGACGAGATAATTCTGAGGCTAATTTTACCCGTTGCGCTTCTCCTCCCGATAAAGTAGTTGCAGGTTGTCCTAACTTTACGTAACCTAAGCCGACATCTACTAGAGTTTGCAATCTATTTACGGCTCTGGGAATATTGGTAAAAAACTCTAAACTTTCTTCTGCCGTCATATTTAACACGTCAGCAATAGATTTATCTTTGAATTTAACTTGTAAAGTTTCCCGGTTATAACGCGCACCTTTGCAAACTTCGCATTGCACGTAAACGTCCGGTAAAAAATTCATTTCAATGACATTTACACCTTGTCCGCTACAAGCTTCGCATCGTCCGCCTTTGACATTAAAGGAAAATTGCCCAGCTTTGTAACCTCTAGCTTTTGCTTCTATTGTTTGGGTAAATACTTCGCGGATGACATCAAAAACTCCTGTATAAGTCGCGGGATTAGAACGAGGGGTACGTCCGATGGGTGATTGGTCAATAACGATCGCTTTATCAACGGCATTTAATCCTTCAACGGTGTCCAATCCTTGAGGAATAGGGACTTTGCGTGTTAGTTGATGTTGCAAAGCTGGGTAAAGTAAATCATTGACTAAAGTAGATTTTCCCGAACCCGAAACCCCAGTAACGCTGACAAGTTTGCCTAGAGGAATATCTACATCAATGTTGTGTAAGTTGTTGCGATAAGCGTTTTTTATGGACAAATTTCGCCCATTTCCTTCTCGGCGCTGAAGTGGAGTTGCGATCGCGCGTTTTCCCGATAAGTATGCCCCAGTGAGAGAATCAGAGGCATTTAATAAGGTCTTTAAATCGCCTTGCGAAGTAATATAACCGCCATGAACACCCGCACCTGGGCCAATATCTACTAAATAATCGGCGGCTCTAATGGTTTCTTCATCGTGTTCGACCACAATTAATGTATTTCCTAAGTCCCGCAGTTTAGTTAATGTTTGCAATAATCGCCCATTGTCTCGTTGATGCAAACCAATACTTGGTTCATCCAAAACATACAATACTCCTGTCAATCCCGAACCGATTTGCGTTGCAAGTCTAATTCGCTGCGCTTCGCCGCCGGAGAGGGTCATGGCGGGACGATCTAGAGTCAGGTAGTCTAAACCAACATCTAGGAGAAATTGCAGCCTAGCTTTGATTTCCCGCAACACCAAGTCAGCAATCTGCAAGGCGCGATCGCTTAGTTGCATTTTAAGTAACTTTTGCTGACATTCCCCAATTGATGCTGCTGTCAAATCTGTAATTCTATACTGTCCCAACCTCACCGCCAAAGCTTCGGGTTTTAAGCGTTTCCCCAAACAGACTTCGCAAGGCTGGTTAACTAAATACTGCTCTAACTTCTGCTTTTGCAACTCCGAACTTGCTTCGTTGTATTGCTTTTGGAGTATCGGTAACACTCCCGCG
>QQTW01004785.1_pt1 | contig 10176 bp, 11 predicted proteins | sample 1904831 | NCBI WGS metagenome assembly QQTW01 (sample SAMN09435610, study PRJNA476489) | Subsurface metagenome, whole genome shotgun sequencing project.
TAGCGCGGTCCATCATGGGTCAGACACTTTCGGAACCTGTGGTAGAGAAGGTATGTGAGTTCCTAGTATTCGAGATTGCATATGCGTATAGTGTGGAAAGTCATTACTGGTGTTGTTTAACCCAGACCCTTTGGGGAGCCTTGCGCTTATTCCCTGCGTTCCCATGCGCCTGTTTTGTGATCAAGTTGCTGATATACTGTTAGACATCGGACAAAGGTCAAGATGACCGTGTTATGTTCGGCGTTTCTGCTATGCAGGGCTGGCGTATCACCATGGAAGACGCGCACGCTGCAGTGCTAGACTTGCAGACGGCGGATGCCGGAAAAGAGCACAAGGCTGCGTCTGTAGAAGATAAACTCAGTTTCTTCGGTGTGTACGACGGACATGGTGGGGATAGGGTGGCGTTATACGCTGGGGAGAATATACACAAGATCATCGCGAAACAGGAAGCATTCAAGAAGGGAGATCTGGAACAGGCGCTGAAGGATGGTTTCTTGGCGGCAGACCGAGCGATTTTAAATGGTACGAGACGAAGCTGCATTGATATTGTAACTGCCTAACTAAGTAGATTCTAGATCCCAAGTATGAGGATGAAGTGTCAGGTTGCACTGCTTCGGTCGCCATCATCTCAAAAACACATATTTATGTGGTGAGCAGAGTCTCGGCTACCTTTGCGGAAAATTGGCTGACCTCAACAAGGCCAATGCTGGAGATTCACGTTCTGTCCTAGGCGTCAAAGGGCGAGCAAAGCCCCTATCCTTCGACCATAAACCGCAAAATGAGGGTAAGCACCGGATCAACCTAGCCTATTGTTTCCCGAGCTGACTCTTGATCAGGCGAGAAAGCTAGAATATGTGCCGCTGGAGGCTTTGTCGACTTTGGCAGGGTTAACGGCAATCTTGCTCTTTCGCGAGCAATCGGGGACTTCGAGTTCAAGAAGAGTGCCGAGCTCTCTCCAGAACAACAAATCGTAACGGCATTCCCGGATGTCATCACTCACGAGATTACCGACGACGATGAGTTTTTAGTAATAGCGTGCGATGGTCAGTACCATGAGACGCCCTTCCCTTGACCTTGGGGAAATCACAATCTAACACGCTGTAGGTATATGGGATTGCCAATCCTCTCAAGCAGTCGTTGAATTCGTAAGACGTGGGATCGCTGCCAAGCAAGAGTTGCAGGCGATATGTGAAAACATGATGGACAATTGCTTGGCATCAAACAGCGAAACTGGTGGCGTTGGATGTGACAATATGACCATGATCGTGGTCGGTCTTTTGCGTGGCAAGACTAAGGATGAATGGTACAAGTCAATAACCGATAGAGTGGCTAATGGCGATGGCCCATGTGCGCCGCCAGAGTATGGCAAGTCTGTTCTGTATCCAGAACCTAGCAATTCCAGCTGATAGTCTATTGTGCTCAGCTGAGTTCCGCGGACCTGGGGTTCGTCAGTCATATGATGAGAGCGGCGATGATTACGAACTTGATCTCGATCAACGCACCAGGAATATGGGCGGCCGGTCGGGCAAGATCATCCTCCTCGGAGATGGCACCGAAATGCTTACGGACTCTGATGATACTGAGATGTTCGATCATAGCGAAGAGGACAGGGACCTGGACAGTCAGGTCAATAAAAGCCAAGCTAACACGAGCGATGCTCATAGAGAAAATCAACCGACCACCAATTCAGGCGAAACATCCACGAAGTCAAACCCGTCCGACATGGAGAAAACCAAGTCACCACAATCATACCTGAATCACACCCCTGAGGTCGTTCTACCCACCAAGCTAGAGAACCCGCCCAAAGACCAATGATTTATCTCCTTGGATGAACGTATCCCGTACTCAAGGGACTTTAGTTGGTGTTATGAGTTATGAATGGAGACATCGCGCTTGAGCGAGAGCTCAATTTACCAATGGTATAGCCTTCAGTCCAGAGCATATAGTCTTTCGAGTTGCGGGCACCCGGAGGTCGTTGACTCGCCAATTCATACAGAGTAGCGGTCTTATAGGGCGTGGTGACAATAGGGTGGCAGCGCATCAGTGGGTCTTCATCTTGACATCATTACTGGAGCGTCATGCGGTAGCAATGTGCTATCGTGAATCACACCCTTCTATGCCCGACACAGCGTTATTAACTATCCAGCCATACGTCTTGGGCGACTTCCCGTCATATATCGATACTCTGTTACACCCCTCTTAGACTCGTATCAACCTTTTTGGATGTCGATATCTCCCATAGGCACCGCGACTAGGTGTTGATCAGGAGTTACTTTACTATAGGTATATGAACATACTCTCTTCACTTCGCTCATTGACACGTGCACTGTTTTGGGCAGCATGTTCTTGGATGACGTGCAATCTGTCAGAACAAGGAACAAGCGAACAAAAAGTCAACCTTCACTCCCTAAACATCTACTCTCTTCACGACGCACCACTCGAAGTCAAACAAACTCTAGAATCCTGTAATCTTCAATGTGCATTATTTAGTCTTTCTTCGCCTTTGCAATCCGAACCCTCAACGAAATTTAAAGACCGCCGAAGCTCCATCTGCCCGAGCGTCAAACAAGTCTTGGCAAGGACGCAAGGTAAACTTGGAGGTGCTCGAGCTCGCGTTCATTTTATATTGAATTGGACAGAGATCTCGTTGTCCAGCATATCGACATGTCGTCACCTTCCTCCGCAGGCTCTTCGAAACGGAAGCGGACCACAACTTTACCAACATCTATCAAGAAGTCCTCAACAGCAGATCTTCTGCAACCTTCTTCGCGAGATGCCTCAGGGGAGGATGCCGATGACTCCGCTGTCGCAGCACCGATAGCCAGCACAAAGCACAAGAAGACAGACTCCAGCAACCCACCACAAAAACGTCCGCGAACTCGATCCAGTGCCAACGCCGAGGCCAACAGCAATCATGATACACCGACACCCACAATCGCCAGTGCGGATCCTGGCGAACCATCAGATACAACGGAGCCGAGTGAAGATATCGAAAACCGATCGAGACGTAAGGGAAAAAGCTTGTCCGGCAAAGGTCACGAAGATGGACCAGATAAAGGGACTAGAGCAATGCCACCACCGGTGAAGGCGGGTCTTCAAGATCCAGTGGGCTACCACACCAATCCACCACCCCAAGGTAGACCAGTGAGGGTCTATGCAGATGGAGTGTTTGACCTGTTCCATCTGGGGTAGGTCCATCCCGTATTCACTAGAATTGAGCATGTGCTTACGTATAGATCAGACACATGCGCCAGCTCGAACAAGCAAAGAATGCTTTTCCCGACACGTATCTGCTTGTAGGCGTTACAGGCGATGCGGAGACGCACAAGCGCAAGGGGCTCACCGTTCTGTCCGGTGCTGAGCGTGCTGAGACGGTTCGCCATTGTAAATGGGTCGATGAAGTAATTCCCGACTGTCCTTGGATTGTTACGCCCGAATTTCTAGAAGAACACAAGATTGATTATGTTGCTCATGATGATCTGCCCTATGGTGCTGACGAGGGAGATGATATCTACAAACCGATCAAAGAGCAAGGGAAATTTCTGGTGACTCAAAGAACGGAAGGCGTGAGCACCACAGGCATCATCACCAAGTACGTCTTCAAGGGTTTTGATTGAGCATTTCTATGATATTGACTTTGGTCGTCTGCAGGATTGTTCGGGACTACGAAAAGTACATTGCCCGCCAGTTCAAGCGTGGTACTTCTCGGCAGGAGTTGAATGTCTCTTGGCTCAAGAAAAATGAGTTGGATCTCAAGCGACACGTTACCGAGCTGCGGGAGAGCATCCGCAACAATTGGACCACGACCGGCCAGGAACTCAGCAAAGAGCTTCGACAGTATTGGCAGAGCAGCAGACCGGTAAGTCCAGCAAGAGCATCTGCTGGAGGGCTCGAGCCTCCTGCAGCTGGCAAAGGAAACGGAAGTTCTCCAGCTGCTCTGGCTCATCTGAGTCACTTGGACATTCCGAGGCCTGATAGTCCAGGTCCAGGCGCAAGCTCCGACTTTGCGACTGGTTACAGTCTCGGCTTGATAGGTGGTGTCAGATCCTGGGTAAGCTTTTCGTTCATCCGTACAATAAGAGACATGTGAAAGCTGTCGCTAAAGCTTATTCAGATGACACGGAGCCGGGGCTCCCTGCGAGAAGGGTTGCCGGGCAGCAGTCCTGAAAGTGATGAGGACAGCTCCGATGGCGGAAGTCTGAAGGAGGACAAGACCCCCGTCAGAGGCAGACGAGGAGACCATTCGTCTTCCGATGATCAGTTGGAAGATGCTCGCCGCTAAGTAGGAGAGTTCGTTCACCGTCCAATCCGCCTCTACCGATGTCTTTGGTCAGGTTACCAACCACAATGTCCTACTTCTATCATCGTTCTCACTCCAAAGTACCTATTGCCTGCAACATTCTGCCCTGATTTTGGCGAGCTCCTTGCCACTCGACACGATCAGAGTCATAGCGTGCTGCACCTTCCACCTCCAACATTCTGGACGACCTCATCATCCGGTCAACTCTTCTGGAGTGTGTACTACGAGAAGAGCTTCTTTATTCTCTCATATCGTGGGAGAGTATTTTCAACTGCTGTTATTCTAGTCTCCTTTCAATGTAGCACTGTGATCGAGTTTCGTCACTCCCGCACTACCCGTTACCTCAGCACCACTATTCTCCCTTCTTCTACAGCCTGCAGCCTTTCGCAATCCCCATACCCTAAGCGAATCTTGCACTCTCATCATTGTCCGGGGCCTTACTATTCCTCTAGGTCTTGTACACATTATCAATTAGAGAAGCTTTCTCCAGCAGGCAGTTGTTGTCACAGAACCAATGTTGTCCTAGAATTAACCCAAGGAACACCTAGTAAGTGAGCTTGGTCTCTAAATCTCACCAGCATGGCGAAGGATCCCCATCGATTTGACCCATGCGTTCTCGCCATAGCCTTAATGGAGATTGGATATAACCTTGAATCAGTTCACCGTATCAACATCGAATCATGGGTCCAGTACTGCTAAGTTCCTACCATGGCCCTCTTTAACTACCCTAAGCCTAGAGTTACGATGTTTGGTAGGTGGGTAAGGAAAAGTAGGTCTGTCAAACCTCAAGATCCTAGTAGATAAGGAATGCATAAACCAGGCTGAAAGACTTCATCTACAGTATGGTCTACCCTTGGGAAGTCTGTTGGAAGCCAATGTTCGATATCGAGAGAGCAATTTATAGAACTTATCCCCTTTGCTGTTCCTGCTGCGTCTCGGTCCTGTCTCATGATGTATGGGTTAGAGAAATGTACGCATATAGATTCAGCGGATGTTAGGCTTGGAAGCCCATTAAACGGAAGGATAGGGGTTTGCTCAGACAGTACAGTAGGACTTCCCCTCAACCTCAATGGCACCGAGAAAGCAACTTGCAGATTCCAATACATCCAAACGTGGTTTTTGCCAGTAATGTTTCGATTCAACTAAGTAGCTACCTTACGCAGCCCAGAAATCTGTTCATCCCAGCTAGACGCCACTCCGTCATCCGAACCACCAACCTCTCTCTATGATCTCGGCTTCTCCTTCTTCTCCTTCCACAACGCTGAGAGACCGACCCCGGAAACCTTGACGACCTTGAACCGCACACCGGGAATATCACCCTTTGCCTTGCCCTTGCGACCGAAACCGGACAGGAGCACTTCGTCGTTCTCGTCTACGAAGTTGAGGCAACCGTCATTTGGTACTATATTCGTGAAATAGCCCGATTAGCTCCCATCCTCCCAGATATAGAAACGGCCATCTCGCAGCCGTGATCCCTCAATCCAAAGCCTCAGTGTCCAAGTAGATTATCCAAGAACCTACCGAAAGCCGTAACCTTCTTCCCGTTCTTGATCAACTGCACCCTAACACATTTCCGAATAGCGCTGTTCGGCTGCTTGGCCTCGACCCCGACTTTTTCCAACACGATGCCCTTGGCGTGCGAGGAGCCACCGAACGGCGAGGATTTGTAGGCTGTGCCGAGCAGGCGCTTCTTGTAGGTCAGATCGGCCCAGCGGCCTTCGCGGCGATGGTTGCGGAGTTTGCGGGCGGCGTTGAGACCGCGGGGCTTGCCTTTACCCATGGTTGCTGGTTGGGGGGTGGAGTCAGCTAGTTGTGTGTTGCGAGGATTTGTGGAACTTCTGTTGGGGGGAAGAGTGGTGTTGTGGTCCGTTTGGTTTGAGCTGAGCAGCTCACAGATAGTAATAGAACGTGGAGACTCACCGATTTATGTGTAATCGCGAGATGGGTCCAAAGGAGTCGTCGTCGTCGATGGCGTGGATTGCTGGTTTTCGTCAAGCGAATTGTGTGCGGCTTGAACCCTTAGCGCGGATCCGGGTTGCGGTACAATGTTGTTCCTCGATGGTTGCTTAGCGTGCCCGACGCGACCCATGACGAACTTCACGCATCTGGTTTCTAAGGTAGATGATACCAAGCAGTAAACATTGGTCGGCGTGTCTCATCCTGCCAATTGAATACCAGTCATGGCATCATCTTCCACACCCTCCAATCCTGAGCCAAAACAATCCCGCCGCCAACCTCCACCCTCCCTCTTCCAAGGCCCCCCATCTCCAAACGCCTCCCACATCTCCCTCCCCTCCCTCCTCCCCACAACCAGCAACACCTCCAACCCCGCCTCCCTCACCAAAACCACAACCAACAACTCCACCAAACCAGCGACCAACCCGCGACCCACCACAAGCAAACCGTCCCCCCTCCCCCACCACTCCTCCTTCCTCCGCCGCGCCTCGCACCAACAACGCCAAACCCAAACGCAATCCCAATCGCAATCCCAACAGGAACAAACCGAAGGCGACCGCACCGACGCCCTCTGGGCCGAAATGCAAGATACCCTGGCCGAAGTGGAATTGACGGCCGTCAGCGGCACGCACGTTTTCGGCGAAGAACACGCCACGGCGCTGGAGCAGTTGCGGACGGCGCAGATAGCGCTTGCGCAGGCGTGGGCGAGGAGCGAGGCTGATGATGGGGTGGAGGGTCGAGAGTGGGGGGATGAGGACGACGGAGAGAAGGGGAAGGAGAAGGAGAAGGAGATGGAGGGGAAGAGGTCGAGACGAGGGAGTATGCTTGAGGAGGAAACGAAGAGCGATCTTGCGCTTGCGAGGAAGAGGAGAGAGGCGAATGATCGGTATTTCGCGAGGGTGAATGGCGGGGTGTTGGATGTCGTTGCCAAGTTGGAGGAGGTGGCTGTTGCCATGAGGGCGGTGGAGAGGGAGAGCAGGGATATTTGGAGTGAGAGTGAAAGTGTTGGGACGAGTATCAGTTGAGGCCGGCGTGGGAGACGTGACTGGGCATCTACGGCCAGTGGAGTGGAGAGAAAGGCGATGTCATGTCACTGCCGTGTCCGGGTGAGATTGAACAGGGCGAAGCGCATTTGACTGCTACGCAATCACGAAGACGAACTAAATATGAGCTACGATTACGGCCGAGGCACTCTGTGTCCGGAAGAAGTCGCCATCAAAGTCGACGTTCTGCGTGCTTGCCTCTTATCTCCATGTCTGTGGATGGCTCTTGTGCAGAACACGGTATTGCTATCATGCACTGCGCTTGATGAACGAAGTTGAAGAAAAGAGAGGGTATCATTTAGCGACTCGTGAAATCCCACAGATACCGAGAGTCTCGGAATCTATCTTGACAGACTAATCAATCTTCCAGTCCAGACTTTGTACATTGAAGCCATCCGATGCAATTGTTCCATTCATACCGTTCTCTCAAAAGAACGCCATGACTTCAGCAACAGCAAGATCGGCGCAGCTAAAAACTGCCCACGAGAGCCAACAAGACCCCACTAATAACACAAACCAACACGAATGCCATCATGACGACCGATTTGTGCAGCCAAGCCAATTCATCCTCCCGCGTGTACATCAACCCGACACCCGCGATACTTGACGTCAGCGCCGCGATGATGCCAACCAAGATGCCGATATCGGCCGGTAAAGCGGCTTTGCGGCGGGCCGAAGCGGCCAGCATGGCAGCGATGAAGAGCGTGATGAAGGAGACGGCGAAGGCGCTGACGTAGAGGCGGAAGAGGAGTGTTTCGCGATTACGATGGGCTTGGGCTATTGAGTATGGAAGGTTGGGAAATGTGGCGTAGCTGCGTTGACGGTAGATGTTCTCTGTGGAGGAATCGTCGTCGTCGAGTTGTGAGGGTTGTGCATTGCTTCCTAGGTCGGGAACACCACCCTTTAATGGCCGAGCTTCGTCGTCGGTAGTGGTGATTTGAGGGCTCAGCCAGTGTCCAACGCTTCTGGCGGACTGGTTTATATTTGAGATTACGTGGTGTGCGTATTTGGAGAGCTTTGCTGCGCCAGGCAGGCTATGTGAGGTCTCGGGGTTAACAAGAATCGTGTAAGCTTCGTTATCAGAAGCTTCATCACCGTCATCGAATTCATTCCAGTATCTTTGACTGGCAGGTTGAGGAGACTTGGCAATTGATACTCGGTGTGGGGGCTCGCGACGCTTTTTTCTGGGAGTTATTGAAGGTGCTGGGTTGGGTTTGTTCGGGACTGACGTCGACACAGTTTCCACCGCTGTCGATGAGAGTCCAGTACTAGACGGATCGTTGCCCGTGGAGGTTGCGGAAGTTGATGCAGGTTTAGTGCTTGCGGACTGGGAACAAGAGTGAAGATTGGAGGATTGTCGACGAGGTAGTGTCGTTGATTCAGGGATCTTCCTGATATCCTTGCCAAGGGCGGGGAGCTGGAGATCATGAGTAAAGCGGAATCAGTCGGATTTGGGTCAACATACCCATGAAGGCGGCGACATAGACTTCGGCTTACAGAGAACCGCAACGGCGTGGGTTTCGAGAGAAAACCCTCGAACACGCTCAGTCTAAGGGTTATAAGTACTGATCAAATCGGTTGTTCACACAAGAGCACATACCAGATGACTTCTATCCAAAACCTGCACCAAATTGACTCCGTTCTCGCCCTCCCACCTAACTTCGAGGACAGCATAAGGGAAACGGACAACTTCCATCGGCTCGCCAGCACTTTCGTCTGGTGTCCGGGGGTATTCAAAGGTGCCAAGCTGATTCTCACAGGCTTTTCTCATTCTGACTTCTTTATCGAGAGTAGCCCACAAGCCATGGGTAGGATCGTTCCCTACCCCAACAAACCGACTCCGTTGATATTGCATGTCAACTAAAGGCTGCACCTCTGGATGGCGGGCAAGCCAGTCGCGAATATCTTCCAAGTCTTGTGTGCGGTCTGGCCTTGGATTCGAGAAACCATTTGCGTGCTCTCCCGTGGATCCAATTGAACGTGATCGTGGTCGTGGTCGTGACATGCCAGGGTTGAAGAAGTATTGTAGATGTTTCCGCTTCAATTTCGCCTTCTGCAGTGTTGAGCTTACAACGATCATTGCTTCATCACTAGTGCTATATCGGACGCTTGCCGCAGCGCTCTGCAGATTCCTGTCACTTATTACCATCTCACTCTGCTTCTTTGCGAATGGTTCAAGGTCGTCCAGCACGATGTGGCCAACCTCGTCGTCCGCTCCGTAGACGGCAGTATGTCCATAGCTGCTCACAGATGTCCGACGAGCCTGGCCAGAGCCCGGTACATTGTTCGAATTAGGGGAAGATGACTTTTTAGATCGTGAACGCATATGTTGTAGTAGCAGCACCTGTAGCTCGATGATATTATCCGGATGCACCCAGTACGCTGCGGTCCCAGCAAGAGGACCGAGAGGTAACGTTGCTAAAGCGGTATCGAGATCCACGTCACTTCCGTTCTCTGCTGCGTTATGAAGCTCAGCAACACTTGGTGGGACCCTAGTTGGCGCCGCATATGAATTCCCAGTAATTACGCCATCGTTCGACTCCCTTAGCTCTGATGTATCCCGGTCGATTGCCGCATTGCCGCTATCATTCCAAGCGACTATCGGAGAGGCGACTCTTGGATTGAAAGGTGCTCTGACACATGCCAACACATTCGTCCACTGCGCAAGTAAAGACTCGAAGTACTGGGGCGAAAAGCTCGAAGTCCGACCAAATATGTCTCTCTCAACTCGCCTACCGAGAGTCGGAGATCCGGTCCATTTCTTGTACTTCTTGACCAGCTTCTGAAAGGCAAGTCGCTGTGCTCCTACGAATCGTGACAATGACTGGATCTCCTCGCCAGCCCTGTGAGAGTCAGCACGCACACACACACTTACAC
>QQTW01004786.1_pt1 | contig 10175 bp, 10 predicted proteins | sample 1904831 | NCBI WGS metagenome assembly QQTW01 (sample SAMN09435610, study PRJNA476489) | Subsurface metagenome, whole genome shotgun sequencing project.
ACAAAACTTCCCAGCGCGCTGAGACCTCCTGCAGAAGAACCCGAGAGGGCATCCGTAGATGTGCTGGTCAGGAAGAGCAGGATCGTCGTACTGAGAATCGTGAGGTGCATGTGAATCGTCGAGTGTGGGGATGCTGGGAGGCGGAGGGCGAGTTGGAGGGGGTGGAGTGCTGGCGTGATGGGCTCGTCTGCTGTTGTTGTAGAGGCCATGGTCGAGGGTATGGCGGTTATATTCGTGCTGGCGTTTGAGTTGGTGGAAGGAGAAACTACCGTAGTGGTTGGTATGTGATTTGCGGGATTCGATTGGCGAGCGGTTTGGTTGCTGTGATCTTCCGCTCTGTTGGCGGGCTTCCTTGTCCTACATATAAAGTCACACTTCTGCGGAAACAGGTGGAAAGGACGCTGCTGTTGCCTGTGTCTCAACACGATGGAAGAAGATGGGGAGTGGGGAGGGAAGTTTGACCCTTTCTCGGACCCGGAGGAGAGGAGGGTGTTGTTTGCGGCCCTAGATTCATTCCGGTATGTCCAGTTCTGATGATGGATCAGTCTATTATTCTATCACCCTCTAGACTCACAACTTTCCATGTCACCGAGCATCTTTCCTTGCTTCTCCGCTCCTCAACCATTCCTCACTCCACTTTCCTCCTGCAAGCCTCAACTCCTGAACCCTACTGACAACCCCAGCCAGTACCGCAAAGCAGCCCACTACAACATAACCCACCTCCGGCGCCAAAACTACTACGCCCTGCCCACGGCACACACCCGCCTGCTCTCCGCCCCACCCTTCTCCCTTCTCGAAATCTTCGACCGCGTTGACGCCGCCATCGACGCAAACGCTGACGTTACAGATCACATTCTCTCCACGGGCCTCGCAGCTTTCAATCTACCCACCCGACCTTCAACATCGTCCACAGACCCGTCTCGCAACTGGCAAGGCGCCGCCACGCCCGCCGACCTGTCCAAGGCCCGCACTACCATCCGCCAACTCTATCGCGACTGGAGCGCTGCTGGCGCCGCTGAACGTCAAGCGTGTTACGAACCTATACTGCAGGACCTAGCCACCGAATTCGAATCCCTATCCTCTCAGGCGCCCAACAACAGCAATCAAATCCAAACTCAAACCCCGCACGCAGATAAAAGCTCCTTCAAAGTCCTCATCCCCGGCGCCGGACTCGGCCGTTTAGTCTTCGAAGTCAGCCACGCCGGCTACAACGCCGAAGGCAATGAAATCTCCTACCACGCATTATTAGCCGGAAGCTGGGTACTCAACCACACGCACCGCGCCGAAGAACACGAAGTCTTTCCATTCGCGTTAGGCTTCTCGAACCACGTCACTCGTGAGGCGCAGCTAAGAAGTGTACTGATACCGGATATTTGTCCGGCGTTGGCGATGCGGGACGCGGAGGGCGGGACGAAGGGCGAGATGAGTATGACGGCGGCGGATTTCGTGCTGTTGTATGGGGATGAGGGGCATAGGGGTGCTTATGATGCGGTTGCGACGGTGTTCTTCGTGGATACGGCGCCGAATCTGCTGAGGTATGTTGAGACCATTTGGCGGTGTTTGAAGGAGGGTGGGGTGTGGGTGAATTTGGGACCGTTGCTGTGGCATTTTGAAGAGAGTGGGCCGATTGGGAAGGCCGGAGAGGATGGCGAGAGGGAGGAAGGGAAGAGAAAATGGGAGGGGATCGGGGAGCCTGGGAGTGTGGAGTTGACGGATGAGGAGGTGCTGTTGTTGGTCGAGAGGATGGGGTTCATAATTGAGAGGCATGAGGTTCGGCCGGCGGAGACGGGGTATATTCAGGATCCCGAGAGTATGTTGCAGAACTTGTATAGAGTTTCACATTGGATAGCAAGAAAGGTTTCATGATTCGTAAATTTGTGCACTGTAAGGATATGTACTCTCATACACGTATATGACTCGGCAACGCCGGACGCAGAAGCCTCTAACATGGCCTACGCCCCATTGACTTTTGCTTCTAGAACCGCGACCGCGTCGGGGCCAGCTTTCGGGCTCCCATCCAGCTTCAAACCGGACAGGTCAACGTTGTCGTGCGTATCTGATCTTTTTGGCCTGAAAGGCATTGGTGTATTCGGTCGACTTGAGATAAACTGCAAGTTCATGTTAGTGAACTCAAAAGGATAGGCAAGAGTTTAGAGGACTCACCGAAGATGCGGCAGAAAGAAGTGCAATGAGAGAAGCCTGGACCACGTCCTCGTGGATCCCTACTCCCCACACCCTTTCATTTGACCCGGTTGCCGTACATTCTATGTAAGTTGCGGCCTTCACGTCTCTGCCCTCACCGATGGCATGTTCCTTGTAGTCCGCAACATCTAAATCTATTCCTAGCGTGTGCAAGGCATTGGCAAGCGACGAGATAGCACCGTTGCCCACGCCTCTAATGGGATGCTCCACTCCGTCGATGGCGATGATGCCACTGAACGTTCGCCGAAGTGGTTGCTTGGTTTGGTGTTTCCCGAATTCAGGCGGAGCAGGTGACTTTGACCGATCCGACGTGATGTTGTAATCCACGAGCGTAAATCTGGGATTCGTCTTCAGATGGTATGCGTTTTCGAACAATAGCTGAATTTCCGTGGGCAGCAGCTCTCTGCCAAGCTCGTCGGCCTCCCTTTGCACGATCTTTGAAAATGCAACCTGCAGACCGCGAGGTAGATCGAGTTCCAAGCTCCGTTGTATGACCCAGGCGACACCACCTTTGCCACTCTGAGAGTTGACTCGAATGATAGCTTCGTAAGTACGGCCAATGTCTCGGGGATCCAACGGCAGATACGGCATCACCCAAGGATCTTCGGCCGAAGCAGCTGTCTCTCTGCGTTTCTGGAAGCCTTTCTTGATCGCATCTTGATGAGACCCGCTGAAGGCACAGACCACCAATTGCCCACCGTATGGGGCTCGGGGATGTACAGGGATTTTGTTGCACTTTTCAACAAGGTCAATGACCGGGTTGATGTTCGAAAAGTCGATGTTTGGGTGTATGCCTTGTGTGTAGAGGTTGAGGGCAAGGGTCACAAGGTCGACGTTCCCGGTGCGCTCGCCGTTGCCAAACAGTGTTCCCTCCACTCGATCTGCACCAGCCATTTGTGCCAATTCAGCCGCCGCAACGGCACATCCTCGATCATTGTGGGGATGCAGAGAAACACAGATCTTTTCGCGCTCCGTCATGTTTCGGCAGAAGTATTCGATCTGATCTGCATACACGTTGGGCGTTGACATCTCCACCGTCGCTGGTAGATTGAAGATCAGGGGATTATCGGTTGTCGGCTCCCACGCCGCTTTCACCGCTTCACATATCCTGATCACATACTCTGGGTCTGTGTCCGAGAAAGTCTCCGGTGAGAACTCGAACGCCCAGTAGGTCCCACTCTGGGCCGGATCATCCTTTGTTATTGATCTCGCATACTTAGTGCAATTGACCGCCAGCTCTATGCTCTGTTCCGGAGTAAACCCAAACACTATCTTTTGGAAGCATTCGCTGGTTGCGAGATATAGATGAAGGATGGCTTTCTTGGCGCCGTGAAGGGAGTCGACTGTCCGCCGAATCAAATCTTCCCGACAGGGCGACAGGACTTGAAGAAACACATCGTCTGGGCAAACACCAGGTGTTTCGACTACTCGCCTCGTGAAGTCGAAGTCTGTTTGCGAGGCAGAAGGGAACGATATCTCGATTTCTTTATATCCAAGTTCGACCAGCATTTTGAAGTATTGAAATTTTTGGTCGCCATCCTGCATGCGAAGAGGTCAATAACCCGCTATATAAGAAGGCACAATAACCGCAACCAGTAGAGAATGGTAGAGAAAGGTAGACGGACCATAGGATCGACCAGCGATTGATTTCCATCCCGGAGATCTGTCGCCAGCCAGCGTGGAGGTTTGTCGATGGTTCGTGAAGGCCATTGCCGATTCGCTATGTCCAAGGTCTTGAAGCGTCTATACTTCTTCGAAGGATCCTTGAGCCTACCAGAATGCTCACTCAGCACCTATACAAAACCATCATGATATTGGCAATTGTCGAGTTTACACTCACATAGGCATGCTAGCGGTTGTAAGCTCTACAAAAATAAATCTCTCTTAGCCATCAATTGAGTCATATAGGGCTGGAAACGGGTTGGGGCTAACTAACAATGAACAACACGCTCTACAATCAAACTGACGCTCTCAATCTCTCTTCAAATTGAGCCGTTCTTCCCAAAATCTTTCCTCCTCCAACCTTCCGCAATGCTCCCAATATCCTTAAGGAGTAATGTACAGTACCTTAGAGTATGACTCGAGCTGTACACAGAAGTTTCACAAGATCTTTTAGAAATGTGGGGTTAGCGGCGGGTACCTAAAGTAATTCATATCCCTTGGAATTACTTACCTTAGTCCGATATCGGGGACTCGACTCGTAGGGGCACTGCTCCGTCTCGTACGAGTAGAAGTTACCAACCTCGACAGCCAGCTATCATACGTACCCTAGGGTATACACCCTGTACTCGTACAAGCGGTCGCCGCTCCCTTATGTGACTCCTGCGACTCCAAGATGTGTACATGTACCGACAAGGTGGTTGTATTAGACATTCCTACTGTCGACATTCTGGTTCAGTTTTCATAGAATTGTCTCCAAACAATCCCCCTTAACTTTACTGTCGATGTGTACATATAGTCAACTATTGCTCCCACAGGCCGTTCTGTTTTGCCATCGTTCTTGTCCTATTCCGGCAAATTTGTGACTAGCTACTCGCCCAAATCTGAATGTCGGCAGAGCACGAGTCTAGACAGCCTTGCTGGGCATTCTCATCTCCTTGCAATGTCTTTCTCTTCTTTTGCTCAGATATCTTCATCCTGGACAACATAAGTTTCGAAGAAATCATCCATCTTTGCTGGCTTCTCCATTGTGGCGAAGATGAGCCCTCCGTGGTCAAGTAGTTATGCGGCATACTACCAACTCCAACGAAAACCGAGGGTTGCAAAGCAACATGGATCTAGATGCGCTCATACCAGCTGGAATTTGCCCTCTGACACAAATACGGTGCAACCCTTCCGCCTACTCGACCTCCCCGGTGAACTCCGCAACCAGATATATCACCTCCTTCTTCACAAAGCAACCAGACAACGCCACGGCATGGCCAAGTACTCACCCAATACCAGTCCAGACCTAGACCCATACAAAGGCTGGATGCAATGGGGACACAATTGTCTGGAGACCGCCATTCTTGCGACCAACCACACCGTACACGACGAAGCGGCAGCCATCATGTACGGCACGCAGCCATTCTTTTTAAAGATCCGAAGTGTCAGCATTGCAACGGTATGGACCATCGACCGCCACCATCCCAAATGCCTGGTTGCGCCCCGGTATATAAAGCTCATCAAGCATCTCAACATCCAGGTGGACCTCTCGCTGAGCGATGCATGCTGGAAGTCAGGTTTCAAAGCGAACCTCTTCATGCTATGGAGTAATATCCAGGCGCTTTGCCTACTCCTGGAGAACAATCTGCTTATTAGGGTTGAGATAGACTTCAGGAATCTGCTACTGCGTCAGTTGTCATGGCCGCCAAGGTCCCCGGAGGTGGATGTCCCCGTCGATGGGCAGGAGACACTCGACCCTTTCATGCTGCTCAGTGGTGTCAAGAAGGTGGTCATTACCGGTGATGTTCAGCCGTTGTACGCCTTGGAGTTGAAAGCTGCGATGGAGGGTTGTTCTGGTAGGGAGCAGAAGTGGCTGAATCGCTTCATGACTTGAAATAATCTTGACTTGGAATCCTACATAGGGCCACAGTGGGCCAGATTCCCGTAATCAATTCATATACAGTATCTAATGGCCTTACTTAGTCACTGTGAACGACTTTATTAAAATTTAAGCTTATTTCCAACAGGATATCAAGAACCCACCCCTAGCATGATACAATATTGCCATTCTATAGCTTACTCTTGCCTTCATCATCCTGCTTCAACCTCACAAGTCCCTACTACCAAGTCAGCACTCGCACTCATCATCTCACCACACTACGGAAAGAGAAAACTCACCTCCTGCACACAACTAGCAATCAATCGCCCCTCCCGACTCCAAATTTTCTGAAATACCAACCCCCTCCCATCCCCCGCCCACGGACTCTCCATCTCGGTAAACATCCACTCATCCGCACGAAAATCCCTCGGACTGTGAAAGTAAATCGTATGATCCAGACTGACCATCATGCCGATCTGCGGCCTCTCTACCTCGGGGTTCTTCCAGAGCGTCGAATTCGCGTTCTCCTGCTCTTCCATGTCCGCAATGGACTGTAGGTGTTTGGACGCCAGCACTTTGCGGTCGTCGAAGCCGGCGGATTTGCTGTTGCGCGGCGCGGCGAAACGCCAGAGATTGTGCACCCGTGAGACGGTGCCGATGAAGTAGCTGTCGGACATGTAGGCTAAGGCGGAGAGGTGCGCTTGGTGGCCGCCGTCGGGGGAGATGGTGCCGCGGGCTTTGATCCATTGGCGCGTTCTCTTCTCGTGTGGGTGAGGTGATTCATCTATTTTGGGTAGCCCGATCAGTCAGTCATCACCGCCGGATAACAGGCGTAGGGCGAAGAGACAGGAACGAACTATTCAAAATCTCAATCCTCTGACTCTGAAACGGGCCCCCGTCACCATCGCCTACGCTGACCAATTCCCCCTCCGACCCCTCCGCACTCGGCATCGGCACATCGGCCGGAACGCCCATCTCATGCTGAACCAACTTCTTCCCGCCGCTGCCCTCGCGCACAAAACTCATCGTCACCGTGAATATGCAACGACCGCGCTGCCGCGCCTGCACGGTGCGCGTCGCGAACGATTTGCCCTCGCGCACGTGCTCGACGTGGTAGAGGATGGGGATCTCGGCGTCGCCGGCGAGGACGAAGTAGCAGTGCATCGAGTGGACGGTGAAGGTCGTGGGCACAGTGCGTTGTGCCGCGGAGAGGCATTGCGCTATGACGGCGCCGCCGTAGATGCCACGCGCCCCGGGGGGGTGCCAGAGCGGGCGTGTGTTGGTGAAGATGTCCTGGACGGAGGGGTTAGTGAGGGTGTTGGGAACGGATGAGGTGAGCTTGGCCTTACGGGACCGATCGCGGCGAGTTGTGTGAGTTCGAGGACATTTTCAATGGCGGATTTGGAGGGATCGATTGGAGGGGGTTTGATGAGCGTTGCGTATTCGACCATAATGAAGGGGGTGGGCTCGGTGAAACGCTGGCGATTTGGTGGAGGTGCGCTATTATCATGGAATGTGATCTAGTCGAACATTTCTATCACGAATACATCAGCAGTGGGAATATCTTCATTGTCGATGTGGGCTTGCTTGCATGCTGGCTTATGTTGTGTCAGCGGTCTGGAAGAGTTGCCGAGGTTCAACATTTCCAGCCAGAGCTTCTCCGGGTCAATGACACATGTTCTAAGTTACTACCTTACCTTACTGATTGATTGACTGACCAACGAAGAGATACAGATCAACGATGAAGGGCTGCATCCATTGAGGTAAATTTCCGTATGTGAACTTTGATACACGTTGTAACTAGTCATCCAAGACCCCAAACATCGAACCAAAATCACAACACCGGTGTTTAGACGTCGCACCTCATAAGCACATTAAACCCTCAATCCCAGTCCATCCGTCTGTACCCTTGTGATTCTTGGTGCCGAAGGTGCTAACTCATGTGCCGCAACCTCGTACCGTTGCGGTACGCTTTGATTCAACTCAATCTCCTGCCTTCTCTGTTCTCTGGTAGAGAAGCTGAGGTCTGGGCCAAGATTCGACGGGGTTCCATTGCTTACAGCTCCAATCGGCATTTGTGAAGTCAAGCCTGTCCGATCCGGCATGATGGTTGGTTCAGATCGTGATCGACCTTCGTAGGTATTACGCGGCGCTGCCAGATGGCTGGGGGTCGGATATTGATTGTACATGTTGCTCTGGCGAGCTACATTCACGGACTCAGGCAGATCGATGCGGTAGGTACTTTGTGACAATGCGGGGCTTGGAGCTCGATCGGCATTCGATTTGCGGAGCAGCCGCAGGAGCTGTTGGCGCTGCGCGTCGTCTTCGGTCAGCAGTGCAGACGAATCCTCCTGCCAGGAGCTTGGTCGTCGGTGGAGTGCATCGCGTTTACGGACGATAGAGATCTTGTGGAAAACCAATATAGAGAGTATGGCGTATATGCCCATGGAAACAATGGCGAGGGCGAAAGCGGCGATACTGAAGCGCTTCCATGATAGCGATCTGACGAATATGTTGTACAAGATGTTGAACAAGCCCAAGCTACAGGAGCTGAGACATGGTCTACGCGTTCAGTGGTCAGCTCGTACTGTCTTAATTCAACGAGTCATGCCCACTCACATTAGGATAACGTCGAGGCGGAATAGGAAGCTTTTGCAAACAAAGAAAAGTATGGCTGACAAAGCGTAACCAGCGACTACTAAGACAACGGCAGCGATGGCTACAGCGCCATGACTCCCATGAGCTTGCTTATGCTCTTCCTCGAATGCCACTGGGGTAATTATGAAACTGTCGTTCGTTCATTAGCGTTGATAGTTCACATTTCCCTCGGCGATTGTCACTGGTATCTCACCCGCCAAGGATTAGAGTTGCCGCAAGCACTGCGAGTACTCTCCAATACCACTTTGTTTGGTCTCTCTCCCAGTACATATCGATCAGTGTTCGTCGAGGCCGCCATTTCCGATCCGACGGCATCTGGCCCTGAGTTCTTGTCACCGCATCCAAGTCAAGCACAATAGAATTCGAGGTCGATGAGATTTGAGGGCCACCCTGCTGCGCACGCTAGGTGATTGCGACAGCTGGTCCAGAAGGCGAGAACAACCACGCAACTACGAGTAGTAGGCCTTGGAAGGTTTCTAGTCAGCGCACGGCCAGAGTTCGCAGATCAGGCTATGGAAGGATCGCAAACTACGCGCGTTAAGAGCAGACAGGGAGCTGTGAATCAAGATGGGATGGTGTAAGCAGAAAGACAAGATTCTCAACACCTGGCTTAGATGAATTAGAGAGACAGCTGTGGGCACCGAATATACTTTATATCGATGGGCAGGCGGGCTACCATGATGGTTAAAATGTTACCTTACCGGACGGGACCAGCCTTGCTCACCTGCAATTAGAGCAAAAGAGTAAATATAGTAACACTAAGGTAAGCACCTATTCAAATAGACGCGCTCCAACAATCCAGTTATCAGACACTTCCCATCAGTCCGTCGAGCCTCTAGAAAAAGATTTCCAAACTGACTCTACCCGTCACTGCAGCTTCCACGACCCAGGGTACTTCTTCGCAATTTTTATCGACGAAGATGGAGATGACAGCACGGCGGCTCACATGGTCTGATTCGAATAAGCGCCCGCGCATACGAATACCAGATTTTGCGCGTCGCCGCTGCATAGCCCTAATGAGCTTTCCAACGCTTAATCAGCCATCCGTTCTCTCGAGCATTGCTATTCCTGAATGAAAGACAAACATTTCCGCCTGCGACTCATACTCGCAGGCTCTTCCCCCTCCTCTGCAAAGCAGGGGCAATGTCAATGCTCCGTTCGGCAAACATGTCGCTCTGCCGTCCAGCCAGTCGCGACCGCGTTACATATCCGAACTGATTCAGTTCCTGTATCTCGTCTGCAAAAGTGCTAAGGATGGTCGTTGATCGGCCTTTTGGGCAAAAGACGACCTCAAAGCCTCCGCCGGATGGCATGATGAACGTCGAGCTCTGATCGTCGTACGCTGAGAGTATTATCAATACGATTATGTAAGGGTCTCAAACGGAACACTCAACTTACCAAAGCTATAGGCATCTGGGCACACTTGCTTTGCGCCTTCACTGTATGCCCCCGGTTTGCATACGTTAGGATTGTTGTACCGTCCGGTACAGCAGTCTTGGGGCTGTCGGTACTTTGTACAGGCCGATTGACAGGGGTTGAATTGTGGTCTTTGGATATTGTTGTCAGGATAGGTATATATGCCATCCGCAGGGCCCGTGGGTGGCCGAAGCTGAAGGTCCCAAGGACACCAAGTCTCTGCATCCTCCCTGGTCACATCCTGTTCGAGTGGGAGAGGGTATGTTGTATTTGTTCCGAGAGTACGGTCATCAGTAGAGCCCTGTTCGGCCAAGAGAGCGGCGGTGCCAATGCAGACGGGGTTGGTGTTCCGTTTGAGACCCTTTCATAATCGTAT
>QQTW01004787.1_pt1 | contig 10175 bp, 4 predicted proteins | sample 1904831 | NCBI WGS metagenome assembly QQTW01 (sample SAMN09435610, study PRJNA476489) | Subsurface metagenome, whole genome shotgun sequencing project.
CAATTAACGCTCCCCAGGCAGGCCGAATTCCAACCTCTGGATTCGGTGGGCCCAGGAACAAGCCCAAATTGATGACCCTCGAAAGAGGGAAAGGGAGCGGAAGGGAGGAAAAGTCCAGCTCGAATGAAACAACGATGATCGGTTGATCATCTCCGGCAGATATTTATCCAATAAATCCTCATTCAGCCGATTCAGCTCCGGGCAACCGACCACCTACATCACCCTGCCCAACCGTCAAAGCTTCACATTCTCGGACCCGACCCATGTCTCAGGTTCCAATGTCATTCATTGATGGACCATCCGCGGTGGTGTGTTCCAGGATGCATTCATTCCTTCCTGTCGGTACATGGCTGAGGCAGCGGGTCTATACAACCAGAGAGTTGTATTTCTTCCTGAGGCAGATGAACCTCCGTCGACGGGACATTGAACAGGCCGGGACCAGGAACGAAAGACGATCAACAGGGGAAAAAGCGTAGAGATGCGTTCCTCGCATCTCCGGTGACACTTGTCCAGCTGATGTTGAAGTGCTCCATGGGAGATCTCGATTCCAAGGTGAAGTTTAAGTCCTAGGAAACCTGTCCGATAGCATCGGAGTGAAGGAGAGGGGGAGCGTAGAGTGAAAATATCCATAGCTGAACGGTCTGTCTTGACGACGAGCTCAGCTTGAAGTGATGAAACAGGCCCCTGGGTTTGTTGCTCTAGGATCGTGGACAGGCTTTGGTAGGGATTCTGTATCGATGGTGTTGCCGCTGAGCATAACTCCAGCTGAGAACGCTAACTGGAGGTTTGTCGTGGCGGGTTGGTACAGCTGAACAAGTGTCGAAGTGAACAGCTGTCCCGTGAAATGCATATGCCGAGCGACGTCATTCAACAACTGGCTATGGATCCCGTTTGCTGCTGTCATTCATTCATACCAATGAAATCAAGATGCATGGTTGACAACCCATTTACACGTGTTGGTAGGTACACGTGGTTCTTGCTCGCCCAACACGGAGGATGTTGAAGGATAGTCATAACAAAAGTCCTCTAGGGACGCGTGTATCAGCCGCTCTCACGGAGAATGGGACTTCGAAGCTGATTGGCTTTATGAAGGGTATCCATGTTGTCCGCTGGCGAATGCATTTTCATGCTCGCCACAGAACGTCAATCCAGACAGTTCCACCTATCGAATGTGGATCCAAGGAAGGGTCACCTCAGAAGCATGATAGCAGTGATTGTTACGCGCTATTAGATGAATGCAAACAAGGCATTCAGACTTGGAACAGACGTTGTGAAAGATCGAGTTGAGGCTCTGGGTTCTAAGAACTGAAGCTCTTCGCGGCAAAGGAATTTCGAGGTCTGAAGCAAAGAGTACTTTAAGATCATGCCAACGAGCTTCAGCATCCATAGAGCGACACCGAAACTGATGATTTGAGGGCATGCTGATGTTGCCCGTTCAAAGGTCCACCACCGCTTAGGTGATTCATCTAATTTGAAGCGTCTCATGCCGGATGGTCGATGTCATTGAACATCAATTTTGCCGGGGCTTCCGCGACCTACTTTGGGTCACACGGGATACAGTTCGTGAATGGACGGATCCATTCAACAATTTGTATGGATGTGATGAGAAATAAGTTCTGTTCTGTTCCGAGCGAAAGACGCAATATCTATTTGCTCGTGTCGATCTTTCCCCGTCGACATGATGAGTATCATCTCTCGACATCGTGGCCATATAACTGGAATGTCAAGAACCTTTAATGACCAAACAGAGCAGCTGTACGGAGTTCTTACCTTTATCTTGGCCTTAAAGAAGTTTGGAGGACCAAGAAGATTAGCACCAAGTCACTATACAGTAGTTGAGCAGTATTTCTGAGCCGATGGATAGCATGTTGGTATACTGTCCATGCTTCCAAGTTCTTATCAGAAGGCACTATCCTGGACAGCCTGACGGAGGCTAGGTCCCCGTCATCGAAACAACATGATCATTCCTCCTTCATCTCATGGTGGAGACCATCTTGAAGTGAATATGATAGTGATCCATTGAACCTCGCAGCGCTATACAATCATGGACCGGGCAAATTATGGACATGGCTCGTCGCTTTTTGATACAGATGAGAGGAAAGAGGTATATGAACGATCAGTATAGGGAAACAGGTAAGGATGGATGAATGGAGTGTTCGTTCAGCGGAGGGATTCAATGGGCCATGTCGTGAGGTCAAGGGATATACAGATGATGGAAGGGAGGAGGATCAGATGGCAAGGAGGACAAAGGAGTTCATCACTGAGAGATGAAGACAGAAGAGAGCTGGCCTGACAGAGATGGTCGATTACAACACGTGCTCAACGACTCCCCACATCATACATCCCAGACCCATCCCCAACCACGGTGTGGGCAGGGCATGTGCTGCTGCATTCCCCGTAGCTGCCTGCGTGGCGCTGCCCACATTACAGTTCAGCAGCTGCAACCCCTGACACGCTTGACTGCTTAAGCTCTGACAGACGGACGTCGCCTGGGCGGCGCCCACGGTGGTCGAGGCGCCATTGACGGTCACACCGATCCCCGGCGCACCCGAGATGGTGATACCATTAAATCCACCGGTGAGGCCGGCATTCCCCAACCCGCCCAAGGAGGCGGTGCACTTTTGGAACTCCGTCTGGCAGCTGCTATAGGCGGACGAACAGACCTGCTGATTCGGGAAGGGCGTGGCGATGGGCAGGAAGCCCACGTATCCGGCTCCGCCCCCTCCCACAGGCGTCCCCGTGGCCTGACCGGAGATCAGGGCGCCGCTGGTGCTGCTGGGGGCGAAGAAGCCTGTCGTGGGAATCGAGGTCGCCGTCGAGCCTCCCGCACCCGCCCCACCGATGATGAAGCCTCCATTGTTATTTCCTGTCGTCGTCGGCACGGCGGTGCCCGTTTGCGAACCGACGCTGATGATGCCGGTGCAGGAGGCGCCCCGTGGACAGCAGGCGATGTTGCCTCCTTGATCCCGTTGACATTCAGAGCCGGCCGAGCAGCAGACGGCGCCTTGCGTGACCGCCGGACAGGGACTGTAGTTGGCCGGACAGCCGCTGTTCTGGCGTTTCTCGAGCTGCACCAGCAGTGGCGAGGCGGGCGAGGTCACCAGTAAAGAAGACGACGATGAAGACGAGGAGGAAAAGGATGACGGTGAGGGTGCCGAGACGGTGGATGACGAGGCATTGTGGCTGATGCTGTCGACCAGGATGTCCTGCTCCAGGATGACGGCGGCTGTAAAGGGGGCGACGACGACCGAGGCCGAGGCAGGTGCCATGCAGTAGCAGAGCAGGAGGAGAATGTTCGTGACGGTAAACGGGAGAGAATCGCTGCTCCCCCTTCGGCGCATTCTTTCGGCGATGTTTACCCTGGTGGCCATTCCATGGGAGGAGGGGGAGGAATGTATAGTATTTGGAATGTCAACCTCGGGATCAGATCAGGAATGCGCAGTCGGTCGTCGCCATATGAGGAGGCGGGCACAATGCTGGAAAAATGAATGAACGAGAGTCGCAACGATCGACGACCAGGATGGACAAACGTAAAGGCGAAAACACCGGTGCTTTGGAATTAGTTGACACAGATGTCGATTGGGGTGAAATTATTGTAGTCTGCCTTGCCCTGCCCCTGCGCCTCGTGAGTTCGTCGTCCATGGTGTTTTCGTTCACTCGTCGACGGGACAACGGAGCGCCCGGCCCGTCTCACGACTTTTGCCACACTCACTCACCGCAGCAAGGCCGACGAAGGAGCGATCATGGATTACGTCATCGCCACTGCCGAGCATAGGAGGCTCTGCCTGCTTCATATTCATGGGCCAGATGCTTAGTCATTCGTAAAGCGACTGATGACTAAGTTAAGTTTGCACAGCCCCCCGGCTACCGCCATTCACGCCTTGCCGGTGCCCTCCCTTTGGGTATTTGCCATGCCCAACCTTCTTTCTCAGACGTCGACTTCATTTCAATCTCCCACCACATCATCGATCTGGTTTTACTGCTGCTACTCTACTTCATCACAGTCTCTCCCTCACCTCTTTATTTCCAGCTCTTCCACTTCACCGCATGAATTGGCTGAGCTTATGGGATCGATCAGGAGTCATATTTGGGTCACTGTCCAGCTCGACCGCTGACCGGTCGTCCATCAACATTGATGGCCCAACAACATACGCGCAATGCCTCGTCGGTCGACAGCACGGGCATGAATGCCAGGCCCATTTCACCGCACAATGTGTCTTCACCCACCAACGGAGGACCCGAACATGTCTTCCTCATGGTGCCCGGTGGTGACCGTTCGCGTGGGAACTCGGTCGGCTCCGACGACGTCAGTCCCACGCAGACCTCCTTTGGCAGCGAGACTATGATGGGCACCCCGGCGGCCCCGGCCGCGGGTGCAGGGGCCCTACCCGGACTGCAGACGCAAACCGCCCCGCACGACTTTGATGTCAGTCGCATCACCAACGATCCGGAGGCCCTGACACCCGATCCGGGCACCGAGGCCGAATTTCAGGTACAAGACAATAAATTCGCCTACACGCCGGGTCTCCTAGGTAAGATGTTGAATCCCAAGAGCTTGTCGGCCTACTGGATGCTGGGCGGTCTGCGAGGGCTGGAGATGGGTCTGCGGACGGATCGACATGCCGGTCTCAGCGTTGACGAGACCGTCCTGGATGGAACGATCTCGTTAGAAGAGATACAGCAGCAGACCATCTTGGCGAGCCAGAGTCAGTCCTCCGGGAGCTCAAGCGACAAGGAGAAAGAAAAGAACCCATTACCAGCCTACGCCGAGACCAATGGCGCCGTCTCGAAGACGCAGGTCCCGCATTCTCAGTCGCCCAATATCTTTGCCGACCGTCGGCGCATCTTCGCCGAAAATAGATTGCCGGAGAAGAAGGTCAAGAATATCTTGCAATTGGCCTGGATCGCGTACAACGACAAGATTCTGATTCTATTGACCATCGCCGCCGTCATCTCCTTTGCCGTTGGTCTTTATCAAACGTTTGGTCAATTTCATCCACCAGGGGAGCCAGCCGTCGAGTGGGTGGAAGGATTGGCCATCATGGTGGCCATTCTCATTGTCGTCGTCGTCGGCGCCGTCAACGACTGGCAGAAGGAACGGCAGTTTGTCAAGCTCAACAAGCGCAAAGAGGACCGGACGGTCAAGGTGATCCGGTCCGGCCGTCTGCAGGAGATCTCCGTCTACGACCTGCTCGTGGGCGACGTCATGAACCTCGAACCGGGCGATATGGTCCCCGTCGACGGTGTGCTGATCGACGGGCACGGCATCAAGTGTGACGAGTCCTCGGCCACGGGCGAGTCGGATCTGATCAAGAAGACGACGGGTGACGACGTATGGCGAGCCATCGAAGGTCACCGCGATACCCGCAAACTTGACCCCTTTATTCTGTCTGGCAGCAAGGTGACCGAGGGCGTCGGCACCTTTCTCGTGACTGGCGTCGGCGTGCATTCGGTGCACGGCAAGACCATGATTTCGCTGCGCGAGGATGTCGAGGCGACGCCGCTGCAGTCGAAGCTGAATCGACTCGCCGAGCAGATCGCCAAGTTGGGTGGCGCCTCCGCCCTGCTGCTCTTCATCGTGCTGTTCATCAAGTTTCTCGTCCAGCTCCCGCGTGATCGCTCCAACGCGTCTGAGAAGGGGCAGAAGTTCCTCCGGATTGTCGTCACCACCATTACCATCATCGTGGTGGCCGTCCCCGAGGGTCTTCCGCTGGCCGTCACGCTCGCCTTGGCCTTCGCCACGACCCGCATGCTCAAGGATAACAACCTGGTGCGCCTGCTGCGCGCCTGCGAGACCATGGGCAATGCCACCACCGTCTGCTCCGACAAGACGGGCACGCTCACGCAGAACAAGATGACGGTCGTCGCAGGCTCGCTGGGAACCTCGGCGCGCTTTGGCGACCGCGCTCTGCTCTCACCCGAGACGGCGGATGCATCCGGCAAGGAGGCCACCTCCAGTCTGGGTGAAGACGGTGTCGTCGCCGCTGGTACCCTGGTAAAAACGATCGCGGAAGACGTCCGGACCACGCTCTATCAATCCATCGTGCTCAACTCGACCGCCTTCGAGGGCATGGAAGATGGCAAGCCGGCCTTCATTGGATCCAAGACCGAGACGGCCTTGCTGATCTTTGCCCGCGATCATCTGGGCCTGGAATCGCTGAGCGTGGAGCGCGCCAATGCGCAGATCGTGCAGCTCATCCCTTTTGACTCGGCCCGCAAGTGCATGGGGACGGTGATCCGCCTGAGCGACGGCCGGGTGCGCATGTACGTCAAGGGCGCTTCGGAGATCTTACTGGCCAAGTGTTCCAGCATCATCGCCCAGCCGACCGTCTCCGGGACCGAAGCGCCCATGACGGCCGAGACTGTCGAGACGCTCACCAGTCTGATCAACACCTATGCCTCGCGCTCGCTGCGGACCATTGGCATCGTCTACCGTGACTTTGCGCAGTGGCCGCCGCAAGGGGCGGCCACGATGGAGGACGATCCGAAACGAGCCGTGTTCGACGACGTCTTCCGGGACATGGTCTTCCTCGGCGTGGTGGGCATTCAAGATCCGCTCCGACCGGGCGTGCGCGACTCGGTGCTCCAGTGTCAGAAGGCCGGTGTGTTTGTGCGCATGGTGACGGGTGACAACGTGGTGACGGCGAGGGCGATCGCGGAAGAGTGCGGCATCTTTACCCCCGGGGGATTGGTCATGGAGGGACCGAAGTTTCGACGTCTCACCAAGATGCAGATGGATCGCACCATTCCACGGTTGCAGGTGCTGGCACGGTCGAGCCCGGAGGATAAACGGACGCTGGTGAAGCGGTTGAAGGAACTGGGCGAGACGGTCGCCGTGACGGGAGATGGGACGAACGACGCTCCGGCGCTGAAGACGGCCGATGTCGGCTTTTCCATGGGCATCGCGGGTACCGAGGTGGCCAAGGAAGCCTCGGCCATCATCCTCATGGACGACAACTTCTCGTCGATCGTCAAGGCCATCATGTGGGGACGGGCGGTCAACGACGCAGTGAAGAAATTCTTGCAGGTGGGTGCTGTACTTGGTCATGCGTGAGCATATGCTGGCAGAAATCTGACGACTCTGACAGTTCCAATTGACGGTCAACATCACGGCCGTGCTGCTGACGTTCATCTCGGCCGTGTCAAACGAGAACGAGGAAGCGGTGTTGACGGCGACGCAGCTGCTGTGGGTGAATTTAATCATGGACACCTTTGCCGCGCTGGCCCTCGCGACCGACCCGCCGACGTTGAGCATCCTCAATCGCAAACCCGATCGCAAATCCGCCCCGCTCATTACGATCACCATGTGGAAGATGATTCTGGGCCAGGCCGTCTACCAGCTCGCCGTGACCTTGGTCCTCTACTTTGGCGGCCGACGCATCTTTTCGTACGATAGTGACCTGGAGAAGAGGCAGCTCAAGACGCTGGTCTTCAACACGTTTGTCTGGATGCAGATTTTCAATCAAGTCAAGTGAGTCCATCTGGGATCCATCGACGCTCCAGCGAGTAACCCTGATCTGACTAATTGTGTCTAGCAACCGCCGCCTGGACAACAAATTCAACATCTTCGAGGGCATCCAGCGCAATCGCTTCTTCATCTTTATCAATTGTCTCATGGTAGGCGGACAAGTGATGATCATCTTCGTCGGTGGTCGCGCGCTGCAGGTCACCAAGCTCAACGGGCCTCAATGGGGCTATTCGATCCTGCTGGGCGCGCTGTCGATGCCAATTGGTGTGATCATCCGACTGATCCCCGATGCCTTCATGGCACGTATCCTCCCGAACATCATGCAGCGACGCAAGACGCCTCAAGTGGTGGTGACGGACGAAGATCATCGGTACGAATGGAACCCAGCCATCGAGGGGATTCGTGACGAGCTATCGTTCTTGAAGAAGATCCGCGGCGGTCGTCTCAACGCCATCAAATTCAAGATCAAGCATCGACGGGACACATTGATTCCCATGGGTCGCTCGAGGAGCGGATCGCGATCGCGAAGTTCATCCGTGCCACAAACTCCGACCGATACAGCTGCGCACGACTTCGGGGTGAATGCTCCTCCGCCGGCTCATCTCGCCAATACACCCAACTCGCAAACCCGACGACGGACGCGATCAAGATCGAATTCCGCATTCGGTCCGGCAGCTGCCATGGCGGGAGTCGTGGCGGGTAGTATCGCAGGATGGTCGCCCATCGACCGAGCCAATGCCCCTGGCGAGCCCGAAGGAGCAGGGGGAGACGCATCGACCGCTCCGAAGTTAGAAGGTCGGGGGGATCTAGAGGCGCAAGAGGGCGTCGTGGTTCATCCCGGCACGGATCCCCGAGATCCGGTGATCACCAGCGATACTCACGACCCGAGCCAACCCCCGCCGAGTCAGCTGAGTGAAGCACGACCGGCGATCGACCCGAGGGAGAGAGAAAGAGATACGGCCGGTGCTGGTGCTGGTGCAGCGGGGGGCGGTGTAATAGGCAAGCTATGACCCAGGAGTTTGATTCAGCGCCCCCCCAAAATGTCTGAGCCCAGCAGTAAGCGGGCAAGGTACGGCTGCGGCTCATATATTTTCTGCCCGATCAGAAGTGACTTGCCGCTTACCGCTGGGCTCAGACATTTTGCGGGGCGCTGTTGTTTGATTGATTGATTTGATTAAGCGTGGTTTGTGTTGTTTTGTTAACTACGCTTTTCTGTTCGGTTCGGTATCGCATTCCCTCCATTTCCTATGTCTTGATCAAAGTCCAGCCCCCGTTTCTCTCGTGTCAGGTTCTTCCTGTATACATATATCATCCCCCGTGGCAGCATTCCCAGTGCACATAGCTCATTTCATCAGGTTAGATCAGATCAGATCAGTTGCGATTAGCAGCCGTGGACGCTGTTGGTCCTATTAGGTCAGAGAGTCGTGGGTGGATAGAAAAGACAGACATACGTACGGTAGTCGTTTCCATAGCTTTTAATACAATACAATTGCCTTAAACTGACGCCGTCCGTACGTGCTTGGGCACTGTCCTATAGGAAGCGCCTTGTACCCTGCGCTTTCATGACAGCAGTAGCAGCAGCATCAAACACGCAATTGAACTTTCTCCTAACCCGGGTCTGATATCGTACCGTACGTCTGCCCTCTCGAAGGGTCAAACACAGACATGACGTCGTCGTCGTCGTCCTCAGAAGCAGTCAAGTTCAACGCACAAGTCACTCTCCATATGCGATCATGAGACAGTGGTGTCCGGTCCGTCAGAACCGTCATCTTTTTCGTAGGAACATGTAGCTAGAAAGTCCAGTAGTAGCTTTCAGTTCCAAACCCCCTGGAGGCTCCTTCTCAATGTCGTCGCTGTCACCGTCTTATCGAACTCACCTTTTCTTGAAGTTCGGCCCGAGACTCGGTTAGTATCAAACTATCTCCATCTACCTATTACCGTCGATCAAGACTGACATCCAAGGACGAACTCAAATACAATACTATACTCTACTCACCAATCCAACCGTTGGACCTGTTCTACAATGCTTGCTAACGGCAAGGAGCAGCATGTTGAGCCATGAGCCCAACAGCCCACACGCCTTTGGGGAAAGTTTTTGGTTCGCAAACTCGATTAGAAACGAGTCCGTCATTGCTCCTGCTCGTTGGATGGACGGAGGTGGTCAGTCGTCCTTACCCGTCCGTTTCTAGTCTGGTCTGATTAATCTAGGGATACTGGTAATGTTTCGTTAGATAGATATCCCATACCGTTCGTTAGCGAACAATCAGAAACGTGATAATGACAGAAAAGCCCCTTTCCCTGATCGTGTGATTGAGAGTTCCAAAGTAATGGTTTCGGCTAGAAAGTACTCGTCCTACGTATGTAGGAAGAATGTTTCACAACCATGACTGATCCGCTGGGGTGGTCTCTGGCCAAGCTAGATTGATTGATTCTGCTCGAGGATACCTACCTACTCCGTTCCATCTCGACCATTATGACACGGGGAAAAATGATACTTACATAAAGGGGAAATACAATACTTACGAAAGTACATATAGGATGCTACCTCAACACAATACATGCGATATAAACCTTGTTAACAATGATAAATATGCATGAAGATGCGCAAGGAACAGAACTAAGAACGCAGAAGACTAGGAGTGATACGCGATCGGAATCAATCAAAGCTATACCTCAACCACTCCCCCACCGCTCTTAGACTCTCCCG
>QQTW01004788.1_pt1 | contig 10173 bp, 12 predicted proteins | sample 1904831 | NCBI WGS metagenome assembly QQTW01 (sample SAMN09435610, study PRJNA476489) | Subsurface metagenome, whole genome shotgun sequencing project.
AGCACCGGTACAAGCAAGAAGAGACTGCCGAGAGTTCGATCCGTACGGCAAATACGTCCGCCACCGCCTCTCGGGCCATCAGCACCGAACGGCCGACCCTCGAACAGCCTACCTTTGAGATCACACGAATGGACGACGACGATATCGACAGGGTGGGTATCAGTGGAGTTGGGGGTCATGGCGGTGATGGTGACAACTCGGGCCTCTATGATGACGATTGAGTTAGAACCTAGTCAGCGATCTTCTCTGGTGCAAGTAAAGAGAACAGTATAATATGACATTTGCGAAGAAGCAGAGAATCTCAGACAGGCCTATGATATCGTCTCCTCAAGCATCGGAAGATAGATCCGATGCTATTAGGATTTCAACAATGATTGATAAGTTCAATATGGAGTAGCATCATTGAAACTAGAATTTCGACTCGAGTGCAGGAAAGAAGAACACTTACGGTGAAATAGAGGACATGGCTTGTTTGACAGGCAGAAGCACAGCTGCTGTAGAACACCCCCTCCACTCTAGCCAACAACTCATGCTTGCTGGGAAGAAGCTTCTTCCCGCAGGATCCCCACATGGACCACGAAGCCGCTCCCGGCCTTCAGTTCATCGATGAGCATATCGTCCGGAAGCCGCCAAACGCGAAATCTTCGATGGAAGGCTCTCAACCAGCCCTCAAACACGTCCGACGAACGTAACTGTTGAGCGATGATGCAGATGGCTGGATTCAACTCCAAGCTTGAATCTCGTAATTCGCAGGCCTCGACGCAGGTCTCCACAAAGGAATCAATGAGAGATTCATTGTAGATGCAGTCACATGCTATGACTGCGTCTAGACCGTTGATGTTGGTATTTAACGCATCATCAGGCAATAGAAGACCAGCGGAAATGTGATCGTGTTCCCAGTCTATCGTGACCGTGCTGACTTTGTTTTCGAGTGAGGTTTGGTGAGGGGTTTTTCCAGAACTGTGGTTCCTCGTCTTCCTTCCTTTGGCCTCAGGATGATTGATGGAAGAAACCATGTTGGTTTGGATGTTGACTCTCAGCGTCTTCATCACGTACGCCTGATCGGAGGCAATATATCGTCCTACTCTTGGCGCCACGGTCAAAGCTAAGACACCAGAGACGCCACAGCCGAGCTCGAGCACTTGAGAGGTAGGTCCTAGGACTTCCAGCGTAAATAGAGGGTTAGAAGGGAGATTCATCCACTTGGCCATAAGAGGGGTAACGTTCCAGAGTACTGTTTATTAGGTTCATATATCAGCGATCCGGCAGTACTTGGATTCTAGAGTCCTAGTTGGGATATCTGGCAATGTACCTGCCCCGGTAGTTCCCTCCTTACGGTCCGACCGTAGTAGTCCCGGGCATTGCTGGATGGTGAAATCGGAAGTACCAATGTTCATATCCAGTGTGGAGGCCCTGGCATCGACGAAACCAAGGTCATGAGATGTCTTTACTTCGGAGAAGATAATGAAACATTCTGCGAGAGGCAGAATTTGAGTAGATTGTCAAGATGCTTGGGTAAGGTCTGGCTGACCTTCATCCACGTCGGTAACCGAGTCTCCCAGCATGTCCAGGAAGTGATGAAAGGCCATGTTGGTACCACTTTCGTGCCAATGTCCGGGAAAGATATGAATAGCCCTCTTCGAAATTGTAACGATATACAGTCCTGAGCTGGTAAACTGTGACCTGCTACAAGGTCCTAAGGGTAGACCTTATTCAATTCCGGTTGAAGTAGTCCTCAACGCCGAGTCATGCTAGCCGGCAGCCTTTTGAACCTCCAAGCAGTAGAACTCATTTATTTCTCAATAAGCATGATACTTATTCGTAGTCGACATAGCTGAGTCTTGAGTGAACCCATGATTGGTGATCGCGTGATAAAGGACGGTTCAGCTTCAGCCACCGAACGAGGCGGGGAGCTTAACTTCCATTGGCCGGCAGTTGCCGTGACCACAAGCCTCGGACCCTTTCCCCCCCCAAAGCTGCCGGTGAGCACGGCCCCAAACAGGCATCCAAGGCACGACAAGCATCTTCACCATCCTAGTATTTACAGCTGTATGCATCTTGTAGGTCTACTATAGCTGCAAATCCATCATATTACCTCGGTAGAGAATGCTCACCTCTTGAACAGATTGCATATTTGCTCGGTCGACATTAATATTCAACAAAATCACAAGAGTGACTAACTGGATCAAACCCCGCCGCCATCATGACGCCAAGGGAGAAGATCGTCTTCCATCCTCGTATGAGTAAGAGTCCACCTTTCTCGGTCGAGGCGCCTGAATACAAGCCGGTCCCGGGCGAGACGATCCCACGTCGTCACCCCAAGGTGGCCGATGGCCTTCGTTCTCAACCCGAACCGGGCGTCGCGACGGTGTACGACCTATTGCGCCGTAGCTCGGAGAAGTATGGAAATGCCAAGGCCATCGGGTCGCGGTCGTTGATCAAGACCCATCGTGAAACGAAGAAGATCAAGAAGATGGTCGATGGCCAGGAGCGTGAGGTCGACAAGGAGTGGACCTACTTTGAGCTGAGCGAGTATAAATACATCAGCTTCATCGAGTTTGAACGGCTGGCCATGGAGGTGGGTGCGGCGCTGCGGAAGCTGGGCTTAGTCGAGGGCGACCGGGTGCATATTTATGCCGCCAGCAGGTAAGCTTTTGGTGTGGCAGATGAGAAGGTTGATGAATTTTTTTGCTGAATTCCGATGATATAGCGCACATTGGTTAGCAATGGCTCATGGTACGTATAATCGATCATCGATGGTGGCATCTGTCCTGACGGTCATGTAGGCTCCGGCACTCAAAGCATGCCCATCGTCACCGCCTATGATACTTTGGGTCAGGAAGGCCTTACGCACTCCATGGTGCAGACGTACGCCAAGGCCATCTTTCTCGATCCGGCGTTGCTGCCAAATCTCATGAACCCGCTCAAGGAGGCGACGGCCATCCAGCATATAATCTACAACAGCGTGGGTGAGGTCAAGCAGGAACATATCGATCAACTGAAGCAGGCTTATCCGCATATCAACATCATGAGCTTTGCTGAATTTCGCGAACTGGGCGAGGCCAATCCCTGTGACCCCGTTCCGCCGCAGCGAGAGGATCTCTGCTGCATCATGTACACCTCGGGATCGACGGGCACGCCCAAGGGTGTTCCCCTCAAGCACAAGAACGTCATCGCTGCGAGTACGTCTTTCAAGTTCAAAATTCAATAATCGTCAAAGATCGAGTAATTCGTGCTAATGTATGTACAGTCACGGGAATCGATGTGATTATCGGTCATTATCTGGGTCCGGGCGACAGCATGTTGACCTATCTACCTCTGGCGCACATTCTCGAATTCGTGTTTGAGAATCTGGTGCTCTGGTGGGGTGCCACCATGGGATACGGCAACATCAAGACGCTCTCGGACGCCTCGGTGCGCAACTGCAAAGGTGACATTCGTGAGCTACGGCCCTCGCTGCTGATCGGCGTGCCGGCCGTGTGGGAGACGGTCAAGAAAGGTATCATTGCCAAAGTCAACGCGGGCGGACCGGTCGTTCGAAATATGTTCTGGGGGGCCATGGCCGCCAAGAGCTTCCTCATGTGGTCCGGTCTGCCCGGCAGCGCCGTGCTCGACGCCATCGTCTTCAAAAAGATCAAAGAGGGCACGGGCGGGAAGCTGCGGGTGTGCATGAACGGTGGAGGTCCGATCGCGAAAGAAACCCAGCGTTTCATCTCCATGGCCATCGCGCCCATGGTAAATGGCTATGGTCTGACCGAGACGACGGGGTGAGTCACATCGTCATCCCCCTCCCTTTTCCTACGACCGTGCCCATGGGTGATGATGATGATAGCATGGGCACCCTCATGGACCCGATGGAGTGGACCGATCAATCGATCGGGGACATTCCAGGATGCATCGAGGTGAAGCTAGTCGATTTCCCGGATGCGGGCTACCACGCGGCCAACCAGCCGCCGCAGGGCGAGATCTGGATCCGAGGCGACTCAGTCATGGACGGCTACTACGCGAACGACAAGGAGACGCAGGACGCGATGACGGCCGACGGCTGGTTCAAGACGGGCGATATTGGCGAGTGGGACAAGAACGGACATCTGCGCATCATCGATCGCAAGAAGAATCTTGTCAAGACGCTGAATGGGGAATATATTGCCTTGGAGAAGGTAGGTCTTTCATTTCATATGGAGCATGGGTGTGCTCGTTCACACCAAACGGATTTACCCTAACTATATTGTCTTTTTCATAGCTGGAAACTGTCTACCGATCCGCGACGGTGGTGCTTCAGATCTGCGTGTACGCCGCCGAAGACAAGGCCAAGCCGATCGCCATCATCGTCCCGGCCGAACCCGCCCTCAAGCGTCTGGCGGCGGAGAACGGGATTGAAGGCCATGGCTTGGGCGATCTGGTGCACAACACGAAGCTGCAGTTGATCGTGCTCAAGGAGCTGCAGATGGTCGGTCGCAAGGCGGGCCTGAGCGGCATCGAGATCGTCGAGGGGGTGGTCATGGACGATGAGGAATGGACGCCGCAGAGTGTGAGTTTCTCTTGTCTCTTCCAATGCTCTTGCTGCTACGGTCTCTTCTTCTTGTTCTCTTCGAACGGCGATGCTAACCCCAGAACTTTGACTGCTAGGGATTGGTAACGGCGACGCAGAAGCTCAACCGAAAGTCCATCCTCGCGCGACACAAGCAGGCCATCGACAAGCTCTACGCTCAGAGCGGATGAAGAAGAGCGATACTCAGCATTCGATTCGATTACATGGTCGCTTTTCTCAATGTGCTTGTTCTCCTTGTGCCCTCTCTCCCTGCTCGGCGACTCCAGTAATATCGTCCCTGGGTTGTTCGTTGGCTCCTCCCGCAGAGAACAGTGGTAATATGTGAGAAGGGTTAAGTCCTGATCGTCAGTTGGTATCTTCTTCATCTTCATCATCATCATCCTCCTGTCCATAATGTCATGTCTATCAAGCGGGGGTTTGTCCCAATTTGCGAATACTGACGGCCCAATGTCTGACGGCACCGTACCACCATCCACTGGTTCACAATCCCCAGGCGCAGGGGATTGGAAGCCCACCCTCTGGCCTCCCACAACGCAACCGCCGCGGAAATAACGGAGGATAGCTCCACCTTTACGGAGTAGATAATTGAGAATCCTTCGTCAGAGGGAGGGAGGACTGCTGGCACCTTCTATGTACTAGTTTCCTCATTGGCTGAACCATCAACTGATACTGGGACCAGACCAGACCAGACCAGATGGGTCCATTGCTCTCCCCTGAGCAGTCGACTGCCTTCTCCGAGATGGCCAGGCACTGTACCGTACTCGGACCAAGGTCTCAACAGAACTAATCCAACTTTTAATCTGCCACTCATTCCAGGCTAGTCTTGATTGACCACACCGTTGGATTGGGACAGAGCAAAACAGACGCCGACCTAGATTCCTCTTTTGGCCCCCCATCCTTGCATTCTGTTATCTTCCTCTTCTTCCACCTCACTAACACTCTAGGAGGCGTTGCTACTGCACTTACAAAGATATATCTTGGTAAGCTTCCTGCAGTTAAGGCAGCGCACAGCAATCACAAGACCTTTCTACGGCAAGAGGGGGATCGTCTCTAACTCGTTCACACCTTCCCAAGCGAGACGCTTAGTGATGATTTACCGCAGCGTTATTTCGTGTCAATTCCATCAAACTTCACTTCTCGATCGAACTTTATATCACATCACCAACAGCTGAAAAGAGATAATTCCAGCATGCGAACGTAGCGTTCAGCTAGCTCTTCATTCGCCAGCTGAGTTTGTCAGATTTGAAGTGCGTTGTGGTGAACGCTAGTTGCAATCGGAGGACGACTTTTGCTGTCTCGCTGAGGGGGGTGTCTCGTTCAGAGGCTCAACACGTTAGTATCCTTGAGGAATGAGAACCTCAACGGTGAAGAGGAAATATTTCATTAGAACTGGTACCAATATATCAATCTTGTTGTTCACCTTGAATATTGGTAGTTGAGGTGCAAAAAATGATATTGAGTAGATAGATTTGAATTCGTTATCAGAGCCCTAGTCTATTGTATGTAACCGAAGAGTCGGAGCATCATTGATCATGATTGAACCAGATTACGTTCTCGTCATCTCTTCCATTGCGGAAATGAAAATATGATCTACTCTGAGTTGCTAGATCCTGGACTGGCACTCTGTTCGTACGCTTCCTTTACCAGAGCACCGGGATCAGATAGTGTTCACTCTCCATCTTCATCTCATCCACATCGATGCTGGTCCTCTGGTCCCCATCCGTCACATACGAGTACTGTATGGCACGCCCTTCTCGCTGATCTTTGTCCTCCAAATTCACTTCCGAGAAGCCGCGTTGGCCCATGACGAATAACCAGCCGCCCAACGGCGACCTCAATTGCATCTCCTCCACCAATGCATCGACATCAATCGCAGAAGGTTTCACGTTGGCCGGGAGATGCCAATCGGCAATTCAATCATCGTCCTATCATTGAAGATGTGTTGATCCCATGGCCCATCTTTCGATATCACGGACGACGCGCGGCCACTGCCCCCCGGTGAGCCCCCTATGCAATGCGCTTACCAAGGCCGCGCCCCCTCGACTCCACTTCACCCGCGCCGCCGTCACCACCACCACCACCCAAGCTCCCGACGAGATCCTCGTGGGCCAGCCGGCCGTTTTATATGCTATCAGTTGGCAATACCGTACGGACCACTTCTGGAGTAAGATACGTTTTGGAGGATCCAACGACATGCAGTTGGATTAGTCAATGTGTCAGATTGATACACCGACGGATGGAAAGACAGATCGTCCCGAAGCCTCCATGCAAGAGATCGACTGGTGTAAGCTTCTGGAACGCACGTGTGCTGTGCCACTCCGATCCTACGGTCTAAAACAAAGGCGGACTCGAAGCTCTACTGGACAGGATCCACACCCCATTCCGGAGAACCATCCGTTCTCACCGTTGTGTTGTCCTTGTTGAGGTTTTCCGCGTGGCACCACCAACAGCTCCATTTCGGCTGTTGTCGTTCTTTCTTTCTTCCCTTCTTTCTCCACCTTCTTCAGGGATTTCCTTAACCCAATTCTGCATCTCGTCCCGTCCGGGGACTTCCTTATCGAATCAATCCGCACGAGTCGATTGGACAATTGGACTTCAGAGTCTCTCTCCCGGTTTGGATAATTATCTCGGCGTTTCGGTCGACGAGGACCCGGTCCGCCATGACTCGGAGGACCGTTATGCGACCTCGGCCCGGTCAGCATAGTTTGGGTGACGCGTCGCCGATTGACAGGGCTACTGTATGACTCGCCGCTTACTGTACTTCCCAATACTGTAAGCCGCATCGCTCACCACCATCCATTCCCCCGGCCCATGCAGCAACATCCAGTCCGGCAGGTTCGAGGTCAGGCCAGAAGCCAGCTCGTTCAGGGCGAAGGACAAGAGCCGAGATACAGCGCTTGCACCGTGCACGTCCCCTAAGTTGACCGATGGGATTCGTTGAATTCCATTTTTGTTCCACGTATTGTACCGTTCCTCGTATCTTCTGACTAAGGAAGGATGCCTGTCTGTTTTGTTACTGGCCATCGACAGGTCGTTTCGCAAAAATAGGGGCCCCCGGTGAGAGTCTCTCATGGGCAAGGGGAGAGAAAGAGAGAGAGTCCTGAATCAGGCCGATACAAGGATCCTACAGTACTACGGAGTAAGAGAGTCGACAGGGTTCCAAACAGCCCAAACCTCTTTGGGATGGAAAAGGATGAGCTTTGTTTGGCAGCACCGCATGGCCCATGCCACACCCGGCTATGCACGTTGGAATTCTGATGCGGCTTGCTGATGCATCCGTGGGGTCGCAGCCTTCCCGTCAAACCCCCCGAGCCGCGCGAGCGAGCCGCAAGCCGCGAATCCTTTGGAGATGTGATCTCGCGTGGGAACCTCGCGGGGCTTCCCTGTCACGGCACGACGCTGCTGCTGACGAGGGTGCTGACGCGGCGGTCAACACGCACCCACCGATGGGGACTGAGTCAATCAGCGAGTCGGATAAAAAGCCTTGACCCTCCCACCGTCCGTCTCGGGCTTTCATCTCCAGATCATCCGGACTGCTCGAAGGTTGTGACTCGTTTTGGTCGAGGTCTCATTTTCCACTAAACCTTTCCATCACCACCATCAAAGTCGTCGTCGTCGTCGTCGTCATCATCGTCGTTGTTTCACTCTTCTCTCTCTTTTCTCAGTCATCATGACGATCGCGTCAATGGCCATGGGCGCGGCCCACCTCGTGGCGCGTCAGGAGGCAGAGGAGCCTCTCGATCGGAGTAAGTGTACGCTCGATACATGCATACCCGAGCTGGGCTACGTGCCCAACCTGGGCGGCAACATCTTCTTCCTGGCCGTCTTTGCCGCCCTGCTTCCTGCCAACTTGTTCCTCGGCATCCGTCGCCGGACCTGGGGTTTCCTGGTCGGCATGACTGGTGGGCTGGTGCTCGAAGCGGTTGGTTATGGATCGCGGGTCCGACTGAACTCGAAGCCGTTTGACTACGACTCGTTCATCAGGTAGGTTGAGATCCAGAATGAAGCAAAATAATCATCAATCATCCGAGTACTGATGGTCGTGACACAGCCAAATCGTCACCTTGACCATCGGACCGGCCTTTCTGAGTGCGGCCATTTATCTGTCGTTGGCCCGGATCGTCGTCGTCTACGGCGAGTCCTTCTCGCGGCTCAAGCCGCGCACCTACAGCATCCTGTTCATCAGCTTCGATTTCCTGGCCTTGTTGCTGCAGGCCGCCGGAGGGGCCATCGCCGCGACCGCCGACGCCGGCTCCTCGTCGCAAGACACGGGCGTCAATATCATGATTGCCGGCTTGGCCATGCAGGTCTTTTCCTTGCTGCTGTTCATGGGCCTATGTCTCGACTTTGCCTGGGCCGCACGCAAGAATCATGCCCTGTGGAACCCGACCTACTCATCCCTGCGGGCCAACAAGATCTGGAAGGCTTTCCTTATTGGTAGGAGACCCCCCGTTTTTCTCTCTCTCTTTCTCTCTCCCCTCTGGCCATTGCCAGAGCATGATGTGATCATATCGGGGGGCTTTTTCACTGACAATTTTTTGCCTCACAGTGATTGCCCTCGCGACCTTCACCATCTTCATTCGATCCGTCTACCGAGTGGTTGAGCTGAGCGCCGGTTTCGATAGCGAGCTGGCGCGCGATGAACCCTCGTTCATGATTCTCGAGGGTGGCATGCTCGTCATCGCTTGCGTCGCCTTGACCGTCGTTCATCCCGGGATTGCGTTCAAAGAGCACTACGCGGCCGCCAACTTCCGATTGCGCGGCACTCCGAAGCACAAGAATGGGGGCGTGGCCACGCCTGAAGCCTAGAAGAGGCGATAATTCATCCATCGAAACAATAATCTTTCCTCGACCTTTCTGACTTCACATCTGCGGTTTCGATATATCCTATACTGTAACTTTGTTTGCTGCCTCCCATCGAGTCACGATGTGGTTGCCTGGGTTTAGAAAAGGGGGTTCATCTCATCTTTGTTGTTGCATTGTCGTCGTCGTCCCTCCAACCATGACTTCTCTCTTGCTTTTCCTATCGTTATTAGAGTCGAGATACCAGCATATTAGAACTAGAACAACTAGAGCTAAGTTACCCGTACGATTTTCCCTCTAGATCATACTGTAGGAGTATTTCCTACAAAGCTTCCTATTGGCCAAACTCGGAACAAGTATCCTAGCTCCAAACTACTCTGTACTCTTCCACGTATCTGATCGTGCTGCTAACTCGATTCAGGACACTAAGATCTCCCTGTCGAATCAGACGAAGATCGAAACACCAATCCCCTTGCCAAAAGCACGTGGCATGTCAATCCTAGAGAGCAAAAGCTGCTTCGCCTATGGAAACCCGGCCTCCGGATCGTCGAACTCTATCGAGCCAAGCCAAGCCAAGCCCTTCACATGTCCGGTCAGATTCCAAAAACGGTGGATTGCACAAAAATGGAGACGACGACGGGGATCTGCTGTATGTATCGGGAGTCAAGTCATGTTTGAGTCTGGATCATCATATCGTTGACGGGATCATTTTTATCTATTTACCCTCTTCTTGGATGGACATCTTGGATGAGCGTCAGTTGTACCGTAAGTGAAGCTCTCAAGGACCTCTCAGCTCCCTATGCCTACTACTATTGGTG
>QQTW01004789.1_pt1 | contig 10170 bp, 12 predicted proteins | sample 1904831 | NCBI WGS metagenome assembly QQTW01 (sample SAMN09435610, study PRJNA476489) | Subsurface metagenome, whole genome shotgun sequencing project.
GTGCTGCTTGCCGTCCGGGGTGAGAGTGATGTCGGGTGTAACAGCCCGTAGATCGGGATCGGAAACTGAAGTTAGAGCTATGCCGTCAGAGGCATTAGCCGGAGCTCCGTCGGTGGACGGTTTTGACGTCACCGGCAGAACGCCGTCAGAGCCTCTGTGCGTTGATCGACCTGCCGAGGTTTCTGGAGTAGTTGAAATATCCGGCGGTGCAGAAGCCTCGAGATCTTCATGGTTCTTTAACGGCAGTCGTGTGTGGTTTTGGTACCTGCCAAGATGTCCCAGACCATAGATTGTCGCAGCAGATAATGGGTTGATAGGCGGCGGATATTCATAGACGCTCGGGGCCGCGGATGCGTCGCGGAGGATGTGGTGGTCTTCTGGCGGGGGTTGTGACGGGTGACGGCTTGTAGAGTCTCCATCATGACCGGATCGCTCGCTTGAAGCACCCCGTTGGCGAGCAACCCTAAGCTCATTCTCCAAGACAACCCTCTCTGCCTCGCACACCCAGTTGCCGTAATTTCTCTCGAGGCTTTCCATATCGTCGATCCATTGAGGTGGGATCGTGTCCTCGCGCCCTTCAAGGGCATCCAACATACGGTCCAGCTTCCGTCCAGAGGAGCTAATTTTCCTGGCCAGTGCCGTCTGAAGAGCATCGAAATCATCTCCGGTGACATTGAGGTAAGCCGGCAAAGTCTTCTTCGACCGACCTTCGTCACGCTTGCTGGTCTCCAACGGTGCTCGGCTGGCTGGAGCCTCTTCTCCGGCCTCAATGGCCGGATCGATTGTTGATTCCTCCTTGTCCAAACGTATACCAATTGCATGCCACGCTGATCTGAGTTCGATTTCCGTGTCCTGGAGTTGTTTCATAAACGAAGGAACCATGCGTAGCACGGTGAGGCGCGCCGACCAAATCTCTAATAATGCAGACAATCTCGCCAGAGTGGGAAGTGCTTGCAGAAGCGTAGCAGTTGTGACGGCCGTCACATCGTCGAGGCGAGCAGTGTTCGGAGTGTTGTCCATGACGCTGCGGACGCTGTACCCCGACGAAGGCCTCGATCTAGAGGGAACATGGGCATCTGCAAGTTTGTGAGAAAAGATTATGTATGTAAAATTTCGGCTCCATTAGGCGCGAATTACCCAATATCGCACTCTCCAGTGCGTCCATCTCGAGCTCCTCCATGGCGATCCTGATGGCTTCGATGCGAGCCTCTCGTTGCCGGACCAGCTGGGCAGGGCAGCCGCCCCAATACTCCTCATCTTCGATCCAATCATGACTCTCGGAGGGTTCCTCGGATGTTCTGACGCTCTGTTCTCTATTCCCTGATATTTTGCGTCTCTTTCTCGCTCGTTCCCCTTGACTCGGCACCTCAAACCCAGTGGCGGGGAGGTCGCAAATGACGGGCCATTCCCACGCCGACACCTCGCTATGCCACTGACGAATCCGTTGTGAGGCTGTTGCGGCTCTGACGGCAAGAGCTCGTTCAGTCGAGCTCGCTTGGGCCAGTGTCGCACTCAGGGAGGTGGTGTGTCCATAACCGTTGGCGGGACCGGATGTTGCAAGCGCTTCAAGCACGGCGGTGGGTGACAGCTCTCCAATCAAGGGATCATTAACCTGCATAGACCGCCTCCGAAGGCGATTGGGCGAATGTGACGACGATCGAGAAAGTCGCGGCATGAACCGCACCGGCGGGGCCGTCCAATCATTGGAAATGATGTTTTGATTCATCTTGATAGGTTGAGGCAGTGTATGTTATTCTCCCGTTGCGATATTCTTGGTGGTGCTGAAGATGAACGTTAAGAAAGTATTGATGCCGACATCGTCGCAGTGCTATGTTCGTCCTGTCAGTCGAACTTGCGTCAAGGAACCCGAACCCTAACGCACCTGCTCTCAACATCACTCTATCATCTTAGTTGTATGCGGGAGGCCCTCTCCACCGACTTGATGATGGTGAGTACCGTAACTGTCTCATGGCGGAATGACACCTAGTTGTTGAAGTCTTGAACTTCACACAATCTCATCGTGGTGAGCGTGACAGAGATTCTTTGATTCAACGGTGTTGAAGCTGCTTCTGCCCCTCCTTCCCTTCCCTTGCGCGCCATCAACGGCGGGCTGCTTTTCAAAAAGGAAAATGGGAAAAACATGATTATAAATATGGACCAATGGCCGACAAGATAAGGGCGAGATTCTGAGAAAGGCCTCAGTCAATGTGATCCGATTGGCTGTCTTTCTGACGCGGCCGTTAGCTGTGGTGATCCCTGATCGTCACTGACGTGCAGCTGTAGAAGTAGAGTTATCACGTGCAGCAAAAGTGGCGAACCCACCATCACGTAAAGAGGAATCAGATGCTCGCCATTATTATTGTTATCTGAGCAATGCTCGCATCACAGCCACAGGAGACCGCGTTTACGTCATTTGGCACCGCCTCACTCCTCTTGGTTGGATTTTCGTCGAACATCGTTAAGCTCCGTTTTTAGCTTACTCCTGCCGTTTACCCTCTCTAAAGAACTTGTGCGAGTAAGGCTAAGTTAGGCTTTAATTAGAACCAGTGTGGGGTAGCCCTGCACCTAAATAAGGCCTAACTCTAGTGCATTTTCTGCTTCAGCGCGCCTAGGTTTTAGGCAACCGTAGGCCATTTTCGAGAACAGTGCTTCGAGACCTTGCGTCGAATGCAATTGACTGAAGAAGACCACAACCATAGCCCTGGGCAACAGAAAGCACCCAGGAACGAGATGGGCCATGGTTATCATCAATCCACTTTTCTTCTCTACGCACATCGGCAAGCCCTGTCCATGCTATGCAAACCTCCCGTCAGTATTTGTTAGCTAGGCTGGTAGTGACTTTACCCACTAGTTCTGGGCAGCAAATGCCTACCGACGCTCTCATTTTAGGCTACCCGAACACCCACCCTTAACTAGTTTCAGGGTTGAGTCTACAGGATACCCTGGGGGCGCCATAGCAATCTTAACGCGCAGTAACCGGCAACCGTACAATAGCAGAGATCCCTAAGTATTTTATCACGTGAAAAGGTAGCTCTAGGAGGAAAAATTCCATAGAGTACTTTTTCACGTGATATAAGACTTCATATAAAGCTGCCGGTTACTGCGCGTTAAGATTGCTATGGCGCCCCTCCGGGTATTTCACTAACATTGGGGGAAAAAAATATTCGTATTAAATATTGCTGGAATAATATTGAGAATGGAACCTAAATTGATAATATTATCGCCCTTAATTTTGAAGAAACCGGAATTCAATTCAATTGAATTCAGAGAACGTATTTTCTGGTGTGAAACAAAACCCAATAAAGCGTTCCTCGCTTGTAGACGCACCGCGCACTTTTAGTCTGAAAAAACTACCGGGTATTGACGGAAATTCGGATTTTTTCAAAGATAAAGATAAATAATACAGATAAACCTGTGATTATATTGAACCAACTCTTCCAGGGATATATCTCGGGTCTAGATAACTCGACGGACGCATGAGAAAGAAAACAGATTCGTCACCCGCGTGCTGCCTTGCTGAGAGTGGACGGTCGGGTCGATAACTACGTTACGATTTACAATGTCCATCCCCTCGCCGGCGTAAGCTAAACGACAGGCCCCTGCAGTCCAGCATCCACCACAATGTGGAGGTGCCCACGAGATCATCTACCTATCTCGTTTATTTCCCTTGGTCTGCTTTCTTCCCTTCTTTGACACCCACAAGATCTCGTCTTAGCAAAGCTCGCAACTCAGGAGAGATCACCACTGCTTTCTTCTCCTCTCCCTTCCCGCTTCCATTATCGGCGTCAACAACTCTTCTTCGGTCATTATCCTTTTTCTTCCCTTGCCGTCCAGTCGCACCTTCGTTTTGGTCATCATCACCGTCTTTCTTCACGACCTGGTCTTGACGCCCACCTCTTTGACTTGGCCCAGCGTCGGCACCACCGCTAATGTTCCTGCGCAACAGACCCGGGGCAGGAAATAAGTCTTTCTTATCCACCGCCTGGACCGTTCGCTCGAACCTATGAAAGAGGCCTTCTGCTGTGATCAAGGTTGATTGGAGATCAATAGTCGAACTCAACTCATTCACTATTCCAAGCGATACCTTGTCAGCAACCGCTAATCCCTCCTACCATTCCCAAAGATATCCCGTCTCGATTGAAAGGGGAAAAAAGGGAAAGAAGATGATCAACGAACCATATTTCAGCACTTCATCAAAGTGAATCAAATGATCCATGATAACGCTCCGATGTTTCTCCAGGATCGCCAGCGCGACAAACAAGTGGAATTGGCTGCTGTAGAGATCCGTCCAGAGCGCTTCCCAGAGCCGGAGCACATCCGGCCACTCAAACTCGCGCTTGAACCACACGAGTAACATCCGGAAGAAAAAGAAGAAATTGGTGGAGTCGGCTTTTTGAAGATGCAAATAGAGATTGGGATCCATGAGTTGTACGAGGTGATCGAGTGTCAACAGCTGGGAGCGCATGCCGGATTGATCGCGTAAGAAGTTGCGTTCCTTTCATCTAATTAGCAATTTGTAGTGAATGAGAGAGCAGAGCAAGGAAGAAATTGAGTAGAAAATTGGCGAGAGAAATTTACCATCCTTTCCATAAAACCGACAAAGGCCCAAAAGGCCAATGCGTCGTCCTGCATCACGGCGTAGATCGGCGCCAATAGGTCGCTCATCCCCTGCACGTAGCCCAAGTCGCGATTGTATTCGTTGTAGGTCAACAGCATGTCTTTCATTTGCTCTAGATGCACGTTCGTTCCGACCTCGGAGAATGGCGAATCGGCGTCAGGATGCGGAATATCTTCCCCGGCGAACAGGGGGATGTTGCGGTCAGTGCGGTGAACGTCTTTTTCTATAGAGTGTATCCCGAATTATAGTAGTCAGTCAGTCAGTCGAGTCCATGATACCGAGGATCAGCTGGTTGGGTAGATAGGGATGGCTGAAAAATCCGAATGGATATGAATGGATGAAAAGATAGATGGTTACCGATTCGTGCTTTCTGCTCACGCCAGCACTCGCCTTGCTCGCCTTCTCCGCCAGAGTCGACCAAGCGCTCCCACCACGCACCTTTGAGCCGTAGGTAATCATCCCTCTTACTCGATACCACCGCTCGTCGCTGGTCGGCCGAGCTATCCCAGCTATACACTCCCAACAGGAACAGCCACGCTTCTCTCCGGACGCCATCTTCAGCATGCAAACCACCGTGGAAAATTCGCTCTTTGACTTCATCCACCGTCACCTGCAATCTTCCCGTGCGCTCGTCGAAAAACCTCCTCCATTCCTCGATCGTCACCGGTTTTCTTCTTTCGTTGGTCGACAAATGTCCGGCCTCGTAGTCCAGAATCTCAAAGTCTCCCAAGGCACTTTCTTCCATTTCGAGCACATCTTTTGCCGTCCAGATTCGCTGACTCTTGTCCCTTTCGCTCTGCTCGGCGATTCCCATCGCCCAGCGTGCAAGATACAGCCGGGCACTGTCAAACTCTTCTTGTAACGTTACCACTTCCGGGTTGAGCATCAGCCGGCGCACTTGCGACGGAACGTTTGGATGCTGCAGCGCGCTCTGAGCGGTTCGTCGAGAGAAGTTGGTCACCTGGCTCAACTTCTCGAGAAAACTCCATCGCGCCTCCTTCAACGCTTTCGTCAGCGGATCCATGACGGCGTCGTTGGCGGCTGGGGACGTCGCTGGACCCGCGCTGGGCACGCCGGGCACCGCTCCCGCAGAACCGGGCCGTTGGTTTCCATTTCCAGGAAACCCCACAATCGTCGGCTGTCCGAACCCTTCCCGATCTTCGTGGCTTGGGTCCACCAGATAGATGCTGGGCTCCGCACCCGAGCGCTCGACGTGCACGAATTTTCTCAACCATCGCAGGATTTCGTCTCCCCCCCAGAAGAGGCCCTCCTCGCCAAACGGATCGAAGTTCTCCCGCGCACGCCTCTTCTTTTGCAAGATCGTGGAAGGAGATTCCGGGTCGTGGAAGAACAAAGGGGGAAAGCTCTCACCGGCCCTTGTATTGATGATGACCGATCCGAACCACCATCCGATGCTCGGCGGGCGGACCAGCAGCGAATAGATCTCGCTGACGGGAATGGCAAAGGCGTAGGCACCAACGGTACCGGCATGTGCACTCATAATTGGCGGCTGGGGTACCAAAAAGGTTTGCTTTGGTGGACTATCACCGCCCGCAAGATCCACCTTAACATATGTATCGTAGGCATCTCCTAAACAAGATTCAGGGAGCCAGGCCAGCAGGAGTGAGTCCGGAGAGGGTTTGTCAAGCGATGAAGATGAAGGGCGCGTAGTGCCCGTAGTGGGTTTCGGCGGCTTTTGCTGGACCAAGGCGATGAAACCACATATATTCTCTTTCGCAGACGCTGTCGGATGAACATAGACCTTCGACTTGGAATAAAGCAGTTTAACGCCCCGTCCGGAGCTTGTGTGAGTGATGGTGTTGTATTCGTTTTCTTCGTCATCACTCAGATCGTAAAAGGACGCTGTTGGAGAAGGCGGGGACTGTGACGATGAGCCTTTCGGCGAAGGAATGGTGACCATCCTGAGCGGCAGTCTCTCTGGAGCGGCGGGGCATGCAGTTTACATATGACGATCCAGGGTTGGAGACTGTACGCAATTTATTTCAAGCTATGCTTTCGGAGCAGAAATTAGATGTCAGTGAATCCGCTCGACTTTTCATTCCAAGGGGAACTTACAGGCAGACGTCGGCGTTGCAGGTGGTAGACCTGAGGAATGCCGCGTAGATGGATCTGGCGTGGCGGAGAGGTCGAAGTCACTCGACCAAACCATTCCGCTAGAGCTATGACGACGCCCCCACCCACGGGACCGACGCGTCACGGGAATAACGAGGCGATGACTAGCAATCCGTTTAAAGAAAAGTTGACAGCAACGACTCGAGCATTCAAATTCTTCCCCTGTGCGGTTAGCTTTACTGTTGCCATCCCAGCTATGTACGGTATGAAGCAAGTCAGCTCTAGTAGAGTACAGTGGAGCAGATATAGAAACGTAAAAAATAAACCACCCTGTCTCAGCTTCGTGTAGACTTTCTTGTTCTCGTCAATCAAGTTCGATAGAGAACGGTTGATCACTGATCCTTGACTGTCTCTAGCTCGTTGTCGGTTTGATGAATCATTGCTGTAGCATCACCATCAGTATAATGAAGGTTGGGTCATCGTCGTAAGAGTGACGAAGACGCTGGGAGGCGACTACCGTAAGCGGTCAACCTGGGTTCATGCAATCCTTTGGCCACCCCCGTCGTTGCTAGCTCTTACCAGAAACCAAGCCCATCAAGATGGCCGACGAGGGCGTCAGCACCAAGGACATCGTCATAGTTGGTATGAATGACACATCTCTTAGGTCGAACACGATCGAGGATGCTATTTCGGTTGATATGGGTACTTATATATCTGTAGGTGGCGGCATCATTGGCTGCACCACGGCATATTTCTTGACCCGCCATCCGGCCTACGACCGAACTCGACATCGTATCACCTTGCTGGAGAGTACAAAGATCGCTGGAGGCGCTTCCGGCAAAGCTGGAGGTCTGCTGGCTTTATGGGCTTATCCCAAGAATATCGTCCCCCTCAGCTATCGCCTGCACGCCCAATTGGCCGCTGAGCATGGTGGCGCGGAGCGATGGGGTTATCGACGCATACATTGCGGGCAGCTGATAGCTCATGGACGTCCAAAGTCGGCCGATCGGAGGACCATGACCGAAGCCAAGACGGACGAAGATGCAGTGTCGCTCCAGAAACGGAGCGAGGCAGCTTTAAGTACGCTGCAGGCGACAGGTATTCCCCCAGACCTCGATTGGGTTGCAGCCTCGAATATCATTGCCTATGAGACGATGGGAAACCCGCATACAACCGCACAAGTTCACCCTTATCTGTTCACGACCTCCATGGCCCAGCTGGCCGAGGCCGAAGGTGTACAGATCATCTTCGGTCGAGCAACCCAGCTGGGGATGCAGTCGGGCCAGATGGAATCGGTCTCTTACGCTGAGAAAGATGATGAGGGGCCCAGCAAGACCATACCAGCCAGCACGGTCATCCTGGCAGCGGGCCCTTGGACGCGCTCCATCTACCCGACGGCGCCGATTTCAGCTCTACGGGCGCACAGCGTCACAATACGTCCTACTCGGCCGGTGTCAGCATATGCTTTGTTCACCGAGATTACACTACCAGCAGAGAACGGCGGCAAGAGATCTCACGCGCCAAAGAATGCCAGCCCAGAGATTTATGCACGGCCGGACGAAGTTTACGCCTGTGGCGAGGGTGACACGCTGGTACCCGTACCGATCTCGACGGATCTGGTCGAGGTGGACGAGCGACGCTGTCAGGAGATTGTTGACCAGGTCTCCAGCATCTCTAACGAGTTGCGGGACGGTCAGGTCACGGCCAGGCAGGCCTGCTACCTACCCAACGTCGAAGCTGCCGCCGCTGGGCCGCTCATTGGCGAGACGGGTGTCAAAGGGCTGCTGATGGCCACCGGTCACACATGCTGGGGCATCCAGAATGCTCCAGCGACTGGCAAGTTGATCAGTGAAATTGTCTTTGACGGCCGTGCCAGAAGCGCCAATATCGCTGCTTTGGATCCCCAACGCGTGCTCTAGGGACGAGCAATCTGCCACCCCGTAACCATTAATTGAGAATTCGGACGTGGTTTCCTGAGGTTGACGATGACGGAACTGTCTTCGTTTCATTACACCGATAACGATAGAAATATCATTAATGTAATGGGGAATCCAGTACTTGGACTGCTTCCGCCGCTCTAATGACGGACACTCCTTCATCTTGACATTCATCGCACATCCGATTAATATAATTGACTGGTAGAAACTAATTGGAGCAATGGTTCTACCCGACTAGATACAGCACGCCGACATACAGTCCCCCCCAAGATGTCTGAATTCACCCAGATCCCTGCCCCCCTGTCCCGTCCTGTGGTCTGAGCTCAAGATACTCGTTTCCGCATCTTGTTTTGTACACAACAAGACGCGTGATGTATACTAGGCAAAACAATCAATACTTCGTATACCATCCTTCCGCGTCGATGACGGCTTTGACGCGTCGGGGCATGCTCTCAATGAGCTTTTCAAAGTGTGATCAAGGGATGTTGTTCCAAGCTCCCGGTAGGACTTGACGAAGGAGAGCTTCTGCTTGTTCTTTGTTTGCCATTCGAGGCAATTGAGGCGCAATGACATACGCGTTATTTTTTAGAGGGCGCCAGCAATGCTCAATTGGATTGAGATCGGGGGAATAAGGTGGCTAGTCAATAACTTCGTAGCGGCCTGAGGTCAACCAGTCGGTGACAACATGTGCAGTGTGGATAGGGGCGTTGTCGTGCATGAAGATGTTTGAGAAAGTACCGCTGGCGTCGTAATGATAGACTCGAGGAAGCTCACGCTCAAGCATGCGTTGGTACATTCTTCCAGTCACTCCACCACGAGTAGACTCAGGATCTCAATTGACAAATACCAGTTGAGAGGGCCCTCTACCGCTGAATGCAGCCCAAACCATGACGGAAGCATGCGTTGAACGGTGGGTGGGCTAGAGATCGAAAGGTTTCCATTTATCTTTTGACGCTCGATAGACCCATTCAGATTGTTGTCCAGCACTCTTCTCGACGGAGCACTCATCAGTCCATAGTATTCTTTTCCATTGAGCCACAGTCCAGTCTTTATGCTCATTTGCCCAAGCCAGTTGTCGAGCTGCTTTTTCTTCGTTCAAAAAAAACCTGGCTTTCTTCTGCCACATACGAAAGTTCTCTTCTCGTAGCCGGGCTTGCATGGTGTTGAAACTGACAGTGGGTAACATTGTCTGACGGAGAACATGAAGGAGGATTGATGATTGAGACCGTAGCCTATCGCATAGGGCTTTATCTTGATCTGCCGTGGTCTTGCGAGGTCGGCCACTTCGAGGCATGGATTGCCCATTGACACGCTCTGTCAACATCTTCATCGTCCGTTGAACGGCTCCTTGAGAGCATCCTACTGCTCGAGCAGCTTGCCATTGGCTAGCCCCAGCCGCAATCTCACCGCATATCTGCCCACGATCATAGGGCTTTAATTCCTGACCAGGACGTCGATTTTCAGCCATCTTGATGCTGTGAATCAATAGAGTACTATTGATTGTTTTCTTCTATGTACAAGACGCGTTCTATTGTGTATACA
>QQTW01004790.1_pt1 | contig 10169 bp, 10 predicted proteins | sample 1904831 | NCBI WGS metagenome assembly QQTW01 (sample SAMN09435610, study PRJNA476489) | Subsurface metagenome, whole genome shotgun sequencing project.
ATCAAACACGTGCCCCCTTCGAAGGTTCTGTTCCGCTCAAGAAATATAGCATCTTGGACCAATGTTGCCGGGCCGTGAGGCGGGGTTGGTGGCTCATAATGTAAGAGCAACTGCAGCGCTTGAGTGTGGTCTGCCTCTAATACTGTCCAAAGGCATTAGTCAAGGTGCAGATGTGAAAGGGCTATGTGCAATCAATCATACATTGCCCCCTTATCCTCAGGAGCATGGCTAGGCATGTCATGTCAACCAGCGATAGACTCAGCCCCTCAGCAAAAAGAACGTCCCAAACTGACAGAGTATCTGCGAGGCTGAATTCTCTTCCAAACAGTAGTCTGATCCATCGTAGTAAGAATATTTGAGGAAGTATCTGGATGACTTGAAGATGATTTGCAAGTTCTGGATCAACTTCACCAAGGTATTCATCGTGGATACGTCGGCTTCGGTCCACAATAGGGGATGTGGAGTCTCCGATCTCGTAGAACGATTTCGCAGTCTGCATAACAGCGCAAAACAATGTGAAAGCATCGTGCTCAATGAATCGTTCGTCTAGAGTTTCCAGCATAAGATCATCTTCTGCGTTGCTGTTCGGTATGGTGCTTGCTTCGATTGCGTCACAGTGTACAACCCATAATATCGGTGCCAAAAGTTCATGCATGCCCTGCCTGTATCCGATATCCGGGTGTAGCTTGGAGTAGATGAAGAGAGTATCTAGGAGTTTCTTTTGGTTGAGTGGCTCCTGAAAGAAGGCATTGTCTTGCATGCACCTCTGGACGTCTTGGAATATCTCCCCTCTATTCAATTCGTCTTGTCGAAGGGTTGACCAAGGTGACTTCAGCGCTTTGTCAGATGTCAGACCAGACAGCATCACGCTCAGAGGTAGAGACATACATCCGCATCGTCAGCTAGAGGATCGCCAGCGGCTTGCAAATCGTCTGGATGGTCGATATATCGGAGGAAATGGTCGCGGAGGGAGGAGTAGGCGTCTCTTGATTCCGAGAGCTTCTTTGGCCATGATGTGTGGCTAAGGGGTCCATAGAGGAGGAAAGCCTGGCTGCGTGTGAGTATGACGCATCAAGCGTTGACGGTCTTGACGTTGACGGTCTTGACGACCTACCTTCCAGCACACTGAGCGCAGACCGTCCTGACAGGGACGAGGCTCATCTTCGAGGTCTCTCACGGCTTCTCGTAGATCCAAGCCTAACTTTTCGTCTGAGAAACAAACATCCCAGCGTTTTCTCGATGCTCCGAGCGTTCGCATAGCGCCCTGTCGCGTACTACTTTGATGTTGAACCGCCTCGATTGAGATGAGCGACTCCGAACTTCCCTTGCTACGCCCAAGTGCCACTGCGTATGGTTAAATGCTTGGCATATGCCCACGTTCAATGAATTGGGTTTGACGTAACTGTTGTTGTACTTATGAGTACATGGAATCGAGCTTCAAATGGCCTAACATCACTGCCAACACCCAAATCACTGGCGAGCGTCTGTTATCATCTACGATGCACCATATGGATGTTTGCGGGAAAATTTGCTACCCACGGCATGAAAGTACTTTAAGAAGAAGAAGGTGATCTGAACTCACAGCAGCCCCATGTCCTGAACGCAGTATCGACCACAACTTTGGTCCACTCTTTTCGTACGAACAATGTCGGCAGACCTGCTGGCTGAATTTGGTCAGACGGAGGTCTTAGCTGGAGAAGATGGTAGGAAAGCACATGAGCTGAGCAGCGACTCGCGGCAGAACACAGGTGCCCTTGTAGCTCTCGTTCCAGAAGCTCCTGAGCAGCCCGTCAATCCGGAAAAAGGAGATAGTCTTCCAGGAAATATCCGGCGCACGGACGATGGTGGTGCGGATATTCTGTTTGATGCCTCGGTAGATCAGTATGACTTCGACGACGACTTTGGAGACTTTGAAGACGCAAAGCAGGACATGACGCAAGGCCAGTCGACGAATTTGCTTGACGGCACTGTGTCGAAAGAGCTGTCGAAAGAGCTTTCAATAGGTCCTGCAGTACAGACGCAGAGCTTGCTTGACGTGAATGCCCCCAATGATCTACTACGATCACGGTCAAGTCAAAATCAAGTCCGGGATCATGAGTTCGAGTGGGGCGCTTTCTCGGTAGCCGTTTCGGAAGAAAGCCCCAAAAAGGTGAGTCTTCATACATATAGAGAAGCTTCTAACCACGAACAAGCACCCGGGAAGGATGAAACAGCAGAGGTGGAAGAATGGCAGCCTTTTGAACATGATGAAGCTGAGACTTCCGTGCAAAACATCGATGCCGCTCAGATTTCAACCCAACCTAGCGTGGCTGAGACGATGTTAAGATTGAATAGTTCACCGCATCGGCTTCATCCAGGGGAACCGGCATCAATTATCCCACTCAAAGACGAGAGGCGACCTACCAACATCCCTCCTCCTGCTATCTTACTTCAGCTTCTACCCAGGGTCTATGAGGATTTGGTTGACGCTAATCGCATGCATGAGCCTACTCAATGCTGCAATGCTATGTTGCAAGCCTACACAGTTACCAGTCATATTATTGCTGGGCGCGGTCTGCGCTGGAAGCGGGACAGCCTCCTCAGCCAAAGTAACAAGATAGGCCCCGCAGTAACTGGAGGGAAAGGAGGCGGGATGAAGCTTGCTGCTATTGACAAAACAGAAAGCCTGAAGGAGGAACGAGAAGTCGCAGATGTGGTTCAAGCCTGGGAAAAATATGCTCATGTCTTCAACTCAACGTTGCACAAAGCTGGGTTTCGACGACCATTAATGACGCTATCTGGGCGACCCAGACTTCGTCCAGCGAAAGGCCCTGAGGCACTAACTTCGCGATATTCCTGTGCTCTGTGTGGGCTGAAGAGGGAGGAACGGGTAATTGAAACAGATACCAATGTTGATGACCTATTTGGAGAATTCTGGGTTGATTATTGGGGACACCGCCATTGCAAAGAGTTCTGGCAGAAGAACCGAGCTCTGTTGCCACAGCGCTAAAAAGGCAAGTTCAACAGGGTCTCCCAGGTCTCTTGCCTATAAAGAGTACGAACAGGTTACGGTTTGATGTCCAAGACCCAATCCATCCAAACAGTGATGGTGGCATGCTCCGCAAGGCGTGCCAACGCTCAATGTGACGTTGTTGCTGCTTCATCTACCAGATTATTGGGAGTCCTTGGAACCCAAGAGGGGTTGAGTTTGCTGGGCCATTCATTGATGGCGAGTACAGGCTGAAAAGCAGGATTTGGGAAGACTGTGAAAGATGCCGTGCAGCACTTCTTGTGGGGCCAGCAGTTATCATGCGCGATTGTCTATCATGGTATACACAAGTGCACGAGCTTACATTGCGGGAGCGATTTGCCATCCCCGAGGTACATATGTTCTATGATTGGAGACAGAACCCTCCGGCTCCTCACTAGGTTCATCCTCATCACAGTTACCACTTCCTAAGCACGGCTTGTGTCCACACAACCCGTGTGCCGAACATGCTGAGTGTGCAACTACTGCTATTGGCCGAGCACCTTTGAGCAATAACTACAGGAGTGTGTTTTGTCGAACGAACGCTCTATTCCGGATATGTTCGGAGGAGCACATACGACCCTAGTTGACAGAGACCATGGTACTGCCGGCTTTATTTTTCTTTCGGAAATTAATATGTACTTTGTTTTTCAGCGGTCTTTTCCCAACCTTGGCGCGTATCTCTGCAGTCCGCCAAGGAAAGAGACCGAACAACAGCAAGAAATGTTGAGGCGCGAACTCCCTGTCAAAATTACACCAAAATTCAAATAGGACCGAACGACCTAAATAATCAATTGTCTAATACAGCGGCAACGAAAAGTGAAAATTAACCTTCATGATTTCTCGATACTACTTGTTCTTTACTACGGATCCACTCTTCGATCGATGTTTTCAAATGCTCTTTAAACTCACTGCTCACCGTCCAGGCTCTCTTCAACAATTATGCGTCGACCTCGTTCCCGGCACCAGACCAGCGTCGTACAACCCCTATGGGGTAGGCCTTTCTCTGCAGCACTAACCTGTGGCGGACATCATCTCCCGCAAACTCAGAAGGTCGAACCCTATCCATGGAGGCAAGCCAGAGTCAGTATTGCTTGTCCATCTTGCTTCTCCTCAGCGTCCTCGTTGTCTTCGGTATCCTAGGAGCTGGTCAGCAGATTACTAGATCGGGTCCCCTTCGTTTTGCGTACCTTGGGCTCGCTGCAGAGCTCAACCACCTACCTCGTCGATGCCTCTGCAATCCATGCAGCATCAGCCCCTGCGACTGTCGGTCTTCCGAGGTCGCTGGCAGGTTTATCGCTCTCCACTCTTCGCGCCTACTATGTATGGAGCTCTGGGTTACAGATGGGGTAACAGTGTAGCTGGACCGGTGGGCGTGGTTATCGGAATCCCTTCCCCGTTCCTGCCATACATGTATGGTGAGAAGTCAAGGAAGATGAGCTCGTTGACCAAGATTTAGTAAAGAGGCGATGATGCTGATGCTGAGACCGAATATTATTTCTGCAGATGCCAATCATGGTGCAGGCAATTGCAGGGCGTGTCGTTCGTTGCGGTTTAATATGGCGAGTGAATCAGTCAGTCACAGGTGCTGTGACTCCATGTACCGCCTCATTCCTCTTCTACCATGTTCATTGTCATTTTCAAATTCATCTGGGTGTTATAACTTGTATCGCTAGACATCTGTCTCTGCATCAGCAGTATGAAACTTCATCAAGTCGATCCATACATCCAACCTCCATGGCGCATACGCTTCTCACAAGCTTCACGTTCCTCCTCTTCACCGCTCTCACCTACTACATCCTCTCCACATTGCAAATCCGCTGTTCCCTTCCCTCTCCACCCCCCTCTTCATCTGCCGATGCTGACGCGGGTCCACTAACCTACGACTCTAACCCACCCTCAACAAACACAGGTGCAGAATTACTGTTCAAAATTGGCAGACTTCATGTTTACGGCATCAGGTCGCTATTCACAGCCGTCGTGGTGGTTGTATCTTTCGTCAGCGCGATGGGAGTACTATATGCTGTTGTAGCATTGAGAGTCGGAGTTGTTTGTTGGGACCGCAGTGAGCGATGGAGGGAAAGCGGAGGCACCAGAAGTGGGGAGTTGGAGGGACGGTGCACAATTCACCCTTCTCCTCCGCCCAGCACGGAGCCCCGCATGACGGGGCGGGTTGGTGAAATGCAAGGCCAAAATGGACAGTTGGAGTCATTGCGGTGGAGGAGGAACCGTGAAGAACATTTGCTGGTGCGAGGCCGAGAGAGATTGATGAAACAAGCATATACTGCACAACTATATCCAGAGCCGAGAAGAGCGTCATCGGCCGGAGCATTGCCGGGCAGGACCTTTGAATATGAACTTCCTTCATACTACCTTGCCAAATCCAGAAGGCAGTCGGAAGCACCGTTGGGCAACGCCAGCGCAGATTGGCGGAGCTCAGGAATCCCGTCATACTATTTCAAAGAGCACGATGAGCATGGATCGTCGGTGCATGGGGAGGGAGAGGGATCGCGCCTCGAGACAACAACGGAGCTCAGGGGAGTGATATCGGAGTCGGATGATTTCGTGCCCGACCCCCTGTTTGAGTCTCTTGACAACGGGAGAGCTGGTGTTGAAAAAAGCGAAGGTGCTGGAGAGATGATGACGAGAAGCCTGACTGGCAGTACGGCGGTGAGTGAGGATGGCAGGAGAAGACGTCGGTTGAGCTGTGATCTGGCAGATGTGATGGCGGGTCGGAATATCGGGGAGAGCCTCGGCTGCGGTGATGACTGGGATCCAGTGTATTGTTCTGGGTGGAAGGACTAGTTCAGGCGGATGGCGTTCTTAAAGCCATACAGTTGGATCCCGGCTGCTGCTGGACCTCCTGGTAGTCTGCTGCACCACCGAAGACCCGTTGAGTTCTTCTCCGGTCCTGAGAGTAGCTGTCAGCTTTGCAAAGGCATTGAATGGAAGTTGATCGTAGCTGGGTACTCGAGTATTGCTAATTGCTAAGCTTGTGGTTAAAAAACTCGCCCGCATGAAAAGGGCAGACGTGGTGCTGTTAGTAACTCCGGACGCCTTTGTGAGATATGGCGATACAGTATGCTTTCCATTCAAAAGAAAGACCACGCGGATCTCGATAGTGGGCATATTTTGGGCAGCTCAACCAATGATGACTGAAGTAGAAAACGGGAGCTGCTTGCTTGAGTTTCTCAGCTGTAGTATAATAGATAGATGGCTTGTGAGTATTCGAGGGCCAGGAGTTCATCCTAGCTTGTATCGGTACCACTCAATGTTTCCCGTGCCATTTTCCACATTCAATACTGGCATGAGAAGCGACATCTGCTTCAAGGAGCGGGGTGTATTGTTGCAAGCTGTGGCGTTTGGAATGTGCAGACAGACGAGAAGTCCTTTCACTGAGACGACCCAGCTGCCCGAACTGCTTCACCACCATCACTTCCCACAGATTGTACTTGTTCTTGTTTTGCTTTTGTTCCGGGTGTCTCCTAGGGTAGTGGCTTGAGGTGGCTCCGTTGACAGTCATAACTTTCTCTGAGCAAGCAATAATGTGTGATGAATCATCTCAGCATTTCCGACGACGACGTGTCTCAGTGAGCAAGCGATTGCAGCATCCACGCGCCTTGCAGGCCTATGGACAGATCAAGCAAACCCAGCCTGGAACCAATCATATGTGACCTTCAAAATGGATGTCAATTGCTTGGACTTGTTTGTCAGGTTATCATGTCGCTTGAGGCCATGTCGCTGGAGGTGCCAAACAACACCTCCATAACGTTTAAAGAGAAACATTTTTGACCAGCTGGATCATCATGGCCCTCAAGAATCACAATGTTTTGCTCCGTGGCAGAAAGAAACGCTTAAGGACAGGAAACACCGGCAGAAATCAACCCACGTGACCACAGAACACTTCAGAACAGAGAATGTCGCACACCATCTGAAGCTGGTCTCATTATATAATTATCTTCACGTCTGCATACCCTGAAACTCAACTTAGACCACAACACGAGGATGAGCCTTTCAACAGCTGCCATGGAAGAGGAAAGAGAGACCAGTCCTCCATTGTCGGTAGAATCATACGCAGATAGCGCTATGGAAAGGTGAGCATTCAGTGTATTGGCTGAAAGATCGGTTTTCCTGATGGTGACAGTACCAACCGCACAAACACGAATTTCGCGCAACTGGATGTTCTGACCATGAGATACCTTTTCCCATACGAGGGCTATGCAGCAACCTGTTCGGCCTCAGGACATGGGCGCCGATGTAAAACACCAAGCTTGGGGACACTATGGAGGTAAGCGACAACCAGTTTCTGTAGCCGACACTGGTTTCAGCTGATCTTGGCTGAATTTGGCTGACAACGGAACAGTGAGATGAATGAGAGCCCCAAAATCGTTGTCAAGGCCATCTTATCAGATACCGACTTTCTTCTCCCCACAAAATTGCTCTGTGAGCGTTCTGCCTGGTTCTCAGCCAAGATCGGTGACCTGGAAAGTTGCAGCCCGATCGTCTTTCCCTTTGCCGACAGCCATGTACTTGAATCTGTGCTGAGGTTCATGTGCACTGGAATACTGCAGATGTCAGACTGCCAGAAAGACCAGCCAGATGCAGCCTTCGAGATGGCCATGGTGGCTTGTAGGTTGAAGATGGAAGACCTTGAATGGTGTGCAGTCGGAAAGCTGGAGGACTACTTTGAAATCAACAACAATACACACCTTTCCCAACACTCCATTGACCACGTGCTGCACAACACTGCAAGCAAATCTCATCTCCGCGAGTGGCTTGCCGACCATGTTGGACGCTGCTTGAGCACTGGAACATTACGTGCAGGGACCATCGCCAGGTTGATGGCTACTGCGCCAGACTTCACTGTTAAAGTCATCATGTCTATGCAACTTACTGTGGTAGGCACTACCAAAGCTTTTCTGGACATGGAGGTTGGTGACATCGAATGGGCGCGGTCCGAGGTCATGGACACAGATAATGGCAGACTCCAATCTCCTTTCCATGACGAGGTTGACGAAAGTGATGAAGAAGAGGCTGAAGAAGACTCTGAACCAAATCACGCAGACGTAGAATCGACTGGCAGCGGGGAGGATGACACAGGCGAAGAGGACGAAGACGAAGACGAGAGCGAATATTATACTAGAATTGAGGATGGGGAAGAAGGTTCAAATGAGGATGTGACTGATGATGACAAGGAAAATGAACCACCTAGCGAAGATGAGACTGATGATGACAAGGAGAATGTACCACCTAGCGAGGATGAGGCTGACAACGAGAGGGGGCATGCGGCACCCAGTGAGGAGGAGACTGATAACGAGAAGGAGAACGTACCGCCTAGCGAGGACGAGGAGGATAATAACGAAGTCTGAGCGCCAACAGATCATGATTACACAAGCTCGATGCTTCAGTGATTTGACCACGGAGAGACAAACGGCATGGCGCTCCAAGGCTGAAAAGTGAAGCAAATAGACACATCCTTCAATAGTTCTTCAATGTACGAATTTCCTCCAAACTCGGTAGCTTCAAAGGTTGGTCTGATAGCCTGCTTTCCTTGCCAACTCCTGGTTACAGTCAATATTTGTCAGCTTTCGCCTCTCAGACGAACACAAATCCCATCCGCTATCCCCAATGAAATTACTATGACCAATCAACTCAAATAGGGGTTGTCATTACAGGCATTGCAGGAAATACACGGTGTGCGAAGGAGCACATACTTGATTCAACAAATATGGCGATGAAGAGAGTGGTTACATCACGACACCAACATGCCCTGCCTCATCGTATGGGTGCTGGAAGAATAGAGAACATGCTGACAGAAACTGTTCGTAATAGGTAGGGTACTACCTGTGCCTAGGTCACGATCTCCTTTTGGCGTCTCAGCCTGGCGGTTTAGCTTTCTTGCTCCTCCGACCAATCAACCAAGTCGCCCTGGAGGCCGCAGAGAGAGGACCGGAGGACCATCCACACAGGCTGCTTGAGTGCACATCGACTTACGGGCTGTAGTGGGCAATCCTTTTGCTTGACTGGAATTAAAGATGGGAATCGTTGTTGTGCTGACCCCCGCAGACGCATGATTACAGATGTAGTATGGGTGTTTGCCATGCTGATCAATGTCAATAATGGCGGTACCAATTTCAATGTTATTGTTCCATCCTTTTTTGACCCGCCATCCGCTTAGCTAAGTCACAATCGCGGCATTTTCTCCCCCCGAATCGCAGGCAGAAGAAGCAAAACCACCCCCTCGACCCATGATGATCTTCCACTTTCACCCACCACACTTTTGGTCAATTGCGTCTTCATCCAAACCCCAAACATTCTTCGAGAAATTTTTCACCGTGGCTTCATCCAGCTTTACCGCTTGGGTCTCGTCCTTATCCTCCTACGTTGACACCTTTGCCTCCAACGTGTTACCGACCAGGGTCCAGAGCCTCATCAATACCCACGTCACACCGCTGCTAAAACTTTCTCCCACGCAGCCTCCACCTTCCTTTGCTGAACAGATCACTCTGTTATTGACGGACCGTCCTGCCCTCTCCTACACTACGCTTGTCGCGGCTTTACTCGCCCTCATCTACTTCCTCTATTCCATGAGCAGCTACGGTCGGAGTGCTCTTGACACCTGGGGAGGACGCCGATCACCATATACATCTGCCTCCGGAGATCGCTCGATAACAGATTATGATTTTGAGTATCTAGGTCCAGAACACCTGGATCGATCTCGTTCTCACCTTTACGATCATCGTCCTTCTGTTGCCCGTAGTCATGGCTACGACGATGGAGAAGGTCCAGACATCATCTTGTTACGGCATATGAACACCCAATATGAACTGAACTTCAAACCCTTTGCCATTAGCGACGGCATACTTCTAGTCGGAGATATCAGGAAATTTGCGGCCGAAGCGCTAAGAGCGCCAGATCCATCCCGACTTCGACTGCTCTACAAGGGTAAACAGCTGAAAGACGACAAACGTCCGGCCAAGGAATACGGTCTCAAGCAGCAATCCGAACTCATGGTGGTGGTATCTGAGACGCCTCCCAGCAGACCCAATAGCGACTCGGACACAGAAGGGAACGGATCTGTAGTGTCGCAATCATCCAGGAGGGGGAAATATCGAAGTGGTAAACCCAGACCCGAAACATCAAAAGACAATCTGGCACCGCC
>QQTW01004791.1_pt1 | contig 10167 bp, 12 predicted proteins | sample 1904831 | NCBI WGS metagenome assembly QQTW01 (sample SAMN09435610, study PRJNA476489) | Subsurface metagenome, whole genome shotgun sequencing project.
TAGTTCGGTTTTGAGAGCATCAATTTGAGATTGCAGTTGCGCTCTACCATCAAAGTTGAGCTTGTCGTTATTTTGTTATACAGTGCTTTTAACTAAGTTGAGTTTGTTGAATACCTCATTGAGCGTCCCATCGACATCCGTTCCAAGCAGCGCTTCTAGCCGTTCTAGGTGATTTTGAACTCCAATTTTGATTCGTTTGCTAGCCTTGCCTGCTTGAAACTTTGATAATGATTTGAGCAGATTGGCTATCATCTGCTGGCACTCAATCCGCGCGCCATTGACTATTTCTTGTTGCAATTTTTGGATATCTTGGGCGCGTTGCTCTTGGATTTCGGCAACAATCTTAGCAGCCCTTTCCCGGTTAATTGCTTCCAGCTTTTTGGCCTCAGCATCAACTAAAGTAGTTTCGACCCGAAGCTGTGACTCAATATTGGGAATGAGTTCAAACGCACCTAAAGAGACTTGCAGATAATTTTGCAGATCTGCAATGTCTGGAAACTTGTCTAGCAATGTTTCCAAGTGAGTTTCGACTTCGGTGGAATCTAAGCCAAACTTCTGATTCCCAAGTAAATGCCGTACTCTAGTCGTAAATTCTTCTTTGCCAGATTCATACTGAATTGCTAATTCTTGTCGTAATTGTTCTGCTGTCTGTTTTAATGCCTGAAAGTCGCTCCAAACTTCCGGTAATTTTGTAGCAGTACAAGCGGTACGTCCCTCAGCTCTAAGCATTTTGTTGTAGATGCAAGCGCGATCGCTACCCAGTTTTTGGGCAGCATCTTTGAGCGCCTTGAATAGAGGAATTGATGATAACTTAGCTTCGCTTGCTTTGATTTCCTCTAGTTCTTGGCCGCTGAATCCTAGCGTTTCCCATTTAATGGAGGTGGTAGCAGAAGTGCCACTGAGATTTATTTCTAGGATGTACAAGTCTTGCTTCATGCGGTTTAGGTTTCTCAGCCGCATTACTGGTTTGAAATCATTAATTTCTTTGGTTTGAATAGCAGTTGTTTGGCTCATTGAAATACCTAATTACTTCCAACTTAGACGGCGCATCAGCGCCATCATTATTTACAAGAGCAAAGCTTGAAATCCTTTGACCGTCAGTTGTTTCGGCTTACGCGCGTGGCATTTAGCCCTAAATTCAAAATGCATCAGCTGTCGCAGTAGCTCGCCCAGCTGCGATCGCTAAAAGGGAATATCTGGGCTATCGTTGCCATCGCCACCAGTATTAGAGTTTGTAGTGCCTGTAGTATGCTTAGTGGAGACTGGAGTTGACATAGCGGTTTCGTCTGATTGGAAAGAGACAGGAGCGGCAGACTTGATTGGCTCAGGCGGAAACAGGCTGGCTCTGGCTGAATCGTCTTCTATGTAGTCATGAGCTTCTTTTCGTACACCAGGGGGTAGAGCAGTCATATCTTCTTTCCCCGCAATTGCTCCAACAGACAAAATATCTATCTTCTGCCCAGGTTCGAGCGCAGCCCAAGCGTAGTCTTTCAGATGCGTATAGCCGATGAAATATTTCGTCCAATTCTCGACAGTCGGTTTTTCGTGACTGACAACGCGACAGCACCAAGACTTGTTTTGCTTGTCGCCAACCAGTTCAGGTTTTGTAGTGAAACAAAACACTCCTAAACAATGGAATAAATCATTCTTTGGTTTAGCTGGAACAGAATTAGTTAGAGCGTGACAAGCTTCGAGTTCTCCCTTGAATGCGCGTCTTTCAAGTTCAAAAGTTGCACCATTGACTCCTCTTGCGGCATACTTAAGTGGAGAAGTATGCAGCGGATTGTTATTTTCATCTAAGAAGAAGACTAAGTAAACTCTCTCTGTTTTAATATTAGGATCGTCCTTGAGAGAAGCATCGTACAGTCCAACAGTCACCCTAGTTCTTTGTTGTTCGGAAGCTTTGACATCGTACTGATAGAGTTGTGTTTTGGGGCAGCAGAGAAGGCGGGGATTTTGAATTAAGATGCCTTGTTCGGTTGCGCCAGAGCGAAATGTATGTTCTATCAGTGCAGTTTCGTCAAACGACACCCACCCGGACCTCGCCATCGTGCTGACAGGAATAAAATAACCGCAATGTGCGCGATCGTTCAAGACAATAACTGTGGGTAATGAAGCATTCTTGTCTATGTATTCATCACTGACGAAAGGATCTACTTCGATTGAAATTGAATCGGTTATGTTGCTCATTATTTTTACTTTTATTTGGATTGATGTCAGTATTTTTGATTAGCCCAAACTAGCCGTTATCTACAATGAATGCGCGGTTTGCGTTGCACCAAATTGTTTTGAAGAAATCAGCTTTGCTAGCTATAAACAAAATAATTTCGTTGTAGTCTGATGAAGGCGCTGCTACTACAAATTCATTGCTACATCCTGCGGTAAAATTTGAGCTTGCTGTGAAATTGCTAGTAACGTAGCTGTTTTCAGAATGCGATGATGAAGGGGAATTATGCAGGTATTTGTAGTATCGAATGAGTTCTTTTGCATTATCATTAAACCTCGCACTCGGTTAAATCCCATGTTTTCCAATAGACGAACTGCTCTCCATGCAGAAATCTCAATTGGCGGGAAATCAGGTGGTATCTCTGTTGTTTTATTTACGATGTCAAAGTGAACCGAGCGCAGGTTAATTTCAGGCAAGACGATGCTGCTGTAAACTCTATTGAGAATACGTAGATTGACAATTGCTTCTGCCTCGGTCGCTCCCTGTTCTACCGTCCCAAGCTCAGGGCAAGTAGCGGTATAAATTTCTCCTTGCCTAGTGACGATCGCACTGATGACTTGATTTTCTAGCATGGCGATACCTGTCTTGTTGTTAATTGGAAGAATGTATCGACTTTGCGTATCTGTGGAATTACGCTTGGTTGAGCTACCACTTGTTAAATTGCAAGCGTTAGAAACAAACATTATCCAAAGCGGGCTTGCTTGAGAATATGGCGCAGAGTACCGACGAGAATATCTTGCGAGCGCTTAAAAACGCCCTTGCTTGTCCATCAAGAGTCCGAATCATCCGCCGTGATGGTTTATTATGAAACCACTCGTTAACATTTGTAGCTAACAGTTCTGGCGCTTCTTTTCTCATTCGATTGTAATACTTAGTGGGAATATCAAGCTTTGTTGCAATCTGCGCGTGGTAGTTGTCTGTTAGTGGAAATTCATTACTGCTTGTTTCAGTTTCTAGAGTAAGCTCTCCCTCTGCTGTCATTTCTAATACTAATGTGCTGGCGACAAAATCTTTCTTCGTTTCGGACTGTCTTTCAAGTTCTGTTGCAAGTTCGATTAACGCCAGTCCGCTTTTCATTGTTAGAATCCTTTTAGTTGTTTAGTTGGTCACTAAGCCTGGGAGACACGACGGTTCCAGGCTTTTTTTGATGATTGCAGTTACTAATGAGATGAATCTGCTGTTGAGTTTGATTTCAACCGATGTGCGAGGAGCGACTACCAACGCCAGGCTAGGAACTTAATAGCACAGGGGCTGTGCAAGCAAGTCCTACTCCGAGCCAATGCAGAGAAGTTAAACTTTCGCTAAACACGAAAAATCCAATAATTACTGTGACGAAAGTTGCCAAAAGAAGCCAAGACGCGCCCATGACTGTAATTTGATTTTTGTGGAGAAGTGCAGGCAACCACGTCAAGGCAGCGAATGAATAGCACATGAGAACTTGAAGAGAAATACCAACAGTTGGACTTATCGCCCAGAGTTTAGAAAAATATTCACCCCCAGCATAGAAAGAGGCAGATAGCATTAGCCAAACGGATGGAGGAAATACGACTAAAAATTTGATCATTTTGGTGAAGAGATGACATGAGAATGTCTTGAAATTTCATCGCAAGACTTACCTGGTTTTTTCATGTCTTCCCAGGTAAGTCTTGTGATTGTGGAGACTTACCAATTAATCTGCTGTTGAATCTGATTTCAACCACCGCGCTCCTAGCTTTGCAACAAATTCAAGCAAAGTTAGAACTTTAAGGGACACCAGAGCTTTACTATTGTGTGGCTGGCGCTCAATGTTCTCCGCTAAAAACAGAATTGAAGAGACTGGCACTTCAAACACTTCCCCGTAGCGCTCCAAAAGAACAAGCGATGGAATTTTCTGTCCTGATTCAATTTCTGATAAATGGGATGCAGATATCCCAAGTTTCTTCGCCAGTTCCTTCTGCTTAAAATCGTGGCTTGTTCTAAGTAACTTCAGCGCCTTGTACAGCATTTTTAGCTGCACTCTATCTTCGGCATAAGTAATTTTTGCCTCCAAATAAGAAAGGACGCTTGCTTTTGATGTGTGCAAACGCCCAACGGGTAACGGATAATGATAAGCTCTGAACCAGATTAACCTACTATTGACGATGCATTCTACCGCAAACGAAAACTTATTCATGTCAGGCAGGTTGCAATAAACGTTCTTCAGCCTTCGTTTGCGCCGTGATCGCGCACCGAGTCGGCAGCTGCCAGCGTACTGTCAGGTATTCTCCATTCACCAGCAGGTAAGAAACATAATTCAAGTGCGATCGCTTCCACTTGCCGCTTTGATCCTGAACATAGGCAGACTCAAACGAATGTGGCTCAGGCTTACCATTGCCCCAGTAAATTCTGCAAAGTGGCCCAGATGCAACTTGATAACGGAAGCTGCCCCCTGGCGAGGTGATAAATTCTCCTAACCACTCTGCACCTATCTGACTTAGCTCACTGGCGCTAAACAAGCCGACTGGGGCATAAAAACGGGTTGGGGCGGGTTCAATCGCAGCACATTTACTCATCTGTTGACGGGCTTAAAAAGCAAGTGGACGCTGTAGCATCATGAATTTTAACAGCGTCCAAGCGTTTACGAGTCAGTTAACGAACCGGAATCACGCCCGTCAAAATGGCAGCTTGGCGCGGTGAAAGCTTGGTGGGAGGCAAATTGCATCGCCCTCCATGAGAGTCATAGAACCAGCCATTCTTGATGCGATAGCCAGGTGGTATCAGCGCCGCCGCTTCCTCCCATTCAGCCATTGTTGCGAAAGTTTTGTAAGTTGGGCGCAAGTCAACGCCTACTGTGTCTCCGGCATATCCAACCGCTGTTTGAATAGGCTCTGTTGGCTCTTGTTGGGGCGGCTGCTGTTGTTGTGGTTGGGCTGGCGGGTCTAAAATCCATTCTTGGGTGCAAAAACCAGATACAGGTTTAACGAGCAACCAAACCCTGCCATCTGGTAGTAAATCTTTGTCTACTACCACGATAATCGGCATAAACGGTTCACGGATATAGTCGCCAACACGAGCGTGTGTTGTGGGCTTATTCCAGGTTTGGGGGGATAAATCTTGTAATTCGGCTTTTTGTTGCGTTATCATCATAATCTCCTGATGAAGGAATCAAAGCCTGTAGCGGTCGCCGTAGGAAAGTTGAACGCTATAGGCTTTGCTGTTTTTGGAATTCTGCCAATTAAACAACAAAGTATTTTTTGATCTGCCCTTCGCCTTTAGCGTTGACCCTTTGTTAGGGGTAAGGTCTGTCTCACCGGGGCATCGCTCCCCTTTTTCACAGGTCATCCACTATATAAGTGGGGTGGGCGGTGTTTGTTCGTCAGTTCCGCGTTCTGGCTACTTTATTGTTTTTAGAAATATTTATTCAAGCTTGAGACTCTATTTTTCCGTTTCGGGTGGGGGCTATCTCTTTTTCCCTGTTCCCTTTAATAACATTATATTCCATTAAATGAAACAAATCAAGTATTAAATGGAAATAAATCTATTTTTAGTAGAAATATATTCCACTAAACGAAACATTTTTATATTATAATGGAACTCGGTAGAATTGGAGGCATGAAAAGAGTGTTCTGTAGATTGCCGAATTTAATGGTGGAAAAAGACCCTAGACTGACACAAAGAAAGTTGGCAGTGGAACTAGGGCTGTCGCACACCACAATTAATAAACTGTACAATGGTCAACCTTTGACTGCTCGTATTGACCCTTATACAGTCGAGAAAGTTTGTGATTACTTCCAGTGCGACATATGCGATCTATTCATGCTCAAAGAGGTGAACTAATGATAGTTATCTCGCTCTTTTCTCACTCTTCCTCTGATGAACTGGAGTCTGCTTAAATTCCTTTCACACCTGTACTGCTCTTTTCCTAGCTATTCCAAGTTTTGTTACTTGCTAACATCCAGCGAGAGGTTGAGCAAAAGCTGTAACACAACCCAATTGCCAAAGTGGCTCTAAGCAGTCTCGTTAAATACTACAACCAGAAATCTTATCCTGACAGGATTGTAGCTATGACCAAGCTATCAATATTTGCGTTTGAAGGGCAGCAAGTCCGCTGTGTTGGTACCGATGAGAACCCTGAATGGGTCGCACAAGATGTGTGCAATGTTTTAAGTATCAAGAACGCTAGAGATGCACTTGCTGATTTCGATCTAGATGAAAAGGGTGTAGCTATTGTCTACACCCCTGGTGGAGAACAGGAACTGTTAACTGTAATGGAGCCTGGACTGTATCGCCTAATCTTTAAATCTCGCAAGTCGATTGCTCAACGGTTTAAACGCTGGGTACTCCATGAAGTCATACCACTCGTCCGCAAAACAGGCAGCTACTCGATTGAGTCTTCTACCCCAATAGCAAAACTTCCCTCCCAAAAAGAACGATTGGAAACCATTCAACTTGGCATCGACTTATTCCAACGGCTTGGTGGCTGCGACGAGCGCACTGAATTATTGCTCAAAGATCACATCCGCAACATCTTGCTAGAAGAAAAGCTGCGACCAGTACGAATGGGTCGCGTCGAATACCCCGTTTCAGATCGTGCTGTTGCGTTAGGTTATCGCCCAACCAATGCTCAATTGATGAAAATCGGTAAGGAAGCCGTTTGCATTTACCAACAGCGTCATGGTCGTAAGCCCGTGCAGCGAGAGCAGTTCGTCGCTGGTACAACTCGCATGGTCAACGTCTATTCTGAAGCTGATGTGGATATTTTAGATCGGGCGATCTCGTTAGTTATGAGAACAAACTGCAACGCCTGAAGTATTTCCGACTGCGGCTAAGAAAGTAAGTGCCAAGATGACTGCTAATGCCAGCTGCGCTCAAAGCACTTCCTTCTCCAAGTAGCAAGCAGATCCAAACTACTCAAACAGGTTTTAGAACTAACGCGATTGCATTTCGTTGCAACGAGTACGCGCACTCCAAACTAGTTGCGCTTCGGCTTGCACTCGCTTTGTCATGACTACAAACATAATACTTAGAAAAATGTCACAATTTACATCTGCATTTCTTGGACAAGTGCAGCATCCAATCAATATTCTCCAAGAATATCTAGCTGCATTTGGGAACAAGTGCCAAGCCGCAATTGTCTCTTGGCTAGATAACTGGACTAGGAGTAAGCGTAAAGAAGCGCAGTCGGATTGGGTTTGGCTTGTACTATCTGACTTAGCTGCCGAATTAGGCTACTGCAAGGATACTATTTTTCGCCACCTTCACCATTTAGTTGAGATGGGGGTAATCGAAAGGCAAAGGGCAAGGCGTTGGGCTACTGACAGGGCTTGGAAGTACCGTATAGTTTCTGCCCAACTGGCTAAGTATATTGGCTTAAACGAAAATCAGACCGCCGATATTAGTAAATCAGTACATCGAGAGTCTGAAGATAGTACTTCGACAGTCCAAAATCGGGACAATAACATAGGGTCTGGCTCAAGTCTTTCTTATGCTCAACCACAAGCAGAGCCGCCTGCTGTTGAGTCAGAAGAAATTGTGGAAAAACCGGATGAGCCGACAAGTGAAGAAGTAAAAGAGGTTTGCATTCAGTTACGCCGTTTGTCTCCTGACGTTAGCATTAATCCCCAGGTTAAGAATGCTATCCGCTCTTTCTGGCATCACGTTCCGGCGGCGCTGGTTAGGGTTAAAAATGCGATCGCCGAGGGGTGGTGCAAGCAACCGACTGGGCTATTTGTCCAAACACTCAAGAATAGTATGTCAAAAGAGCTTGCAGTTGCATCAGTTGTAAATAAAGAATATCCGCGTCCTACGTTTGAACAGTTGAATCAGTTGGGGGAAATGGGTGAACTAGTTTACACCAAGCTGAATGAGCCGGGATACCCAAAAGTTGTGGCTGTCAACACTGGAAGAGGGGTGTTGCCTTGGTGGGTAGTGTTAGGGATAGAGTTGGTGTAGTTGTAAATGGGGAAGGTGTGTTTTCACAGCGTTTAGACAATTGCAACTCGAATTAACTTTTGCAGGCGCTCCTTTTGTAACTAATTGAGAAATCCGAGTGCAGGCATAGCCCAAGCTCCCCTGAAGCTTTTATAGGGTTGGCTCTTCAAGGAAATTGTAAAGAGCTACCAACAGGAGCGCTCTTTCTCAAGCATTTCAGCGCAAGTATAGAAGACTCGTTGTTCGATGGGAACGCCTGAAAGTGTGTTTTGATGCTTTCCTCCTCCTTGCCACATCCTACATCTGGAATCCGAAGTTAGTGGGATAGGCTCAAATTAGATGTTCCTAGAAGTTAGGCTTATCATTGTGCCATCAAGTCGTTTGGGAAAGAATATCAGTTACTTCTGTAGCAGCTAATAAAGCTTGTTCTCGTATGGCTTGTAGCATTGGGTCTCCTTCGATACGGGATTCGCATAAAGAGATTAACATTGCATAAAAAGAATCAGATGAAATAGTAACAGATTTTGTGCGGATTTTTTTCACCTCATAGCCTATAAAACAAAGAACTGCGCTGAAGAGAAAATGACCTCTAATATGAAATCTCGATTTCACTTCCTCTAGCTTTCTACCCATTTCATCAAGTTCTTCTTCAGGTAAGTTAAGCTTTTCAATGAGATCATCTATTTTGGTAGTATTGAAAGTCGGCTCATGTTTCTTGACTAGAAAAGGAGAGCAGTTTTCTCCAACACATTGCTTTCCAAGATTGTTTTTCTCAATTACTAGGTCAGCTACCATTAAAGAATGTGTTGTCTGGTCGAAGTACTTTAACCAGGTATCTGCTGTATTTACTTCATATTCTGTATCGTGAGATAAGTTACGAATAACAGATGCTATGGCAGAGGAACACAACATCAAATTCTCAATGCTGTGATACTTGGTTTCTAGAATTCTTGAATGCGTGTGTAGACGGTTTAGTAGCAATCTATAATCACTATCAATCGCTACAGCAAACTTAGCTTTGTTCAGGAGAAGTTCATCTATGTAATGCTGAACCTCCAATCGCCCGCCCACTGACTTTAACTTCCTCTTATATCCGTTTATTTCACTAGGGAAGAAATTGCTCCAGAAGGGACGATCACTTGAACCTTCCACTATCACAACATAAAAGCCACTATGGAATAAATGGGTATTTCTAATACCTGAAGGAGTTCTAATAAACATTAGCAGCAATAACTTTTTTCATATCAATTACATTCTGACTGAAGTCAGCTACTATGTCAGGAGAATGGGTAGCAACTATCAATTGAGCATTCTCATTCAAATCTCTAAGAGCCTTCAAAAGTTTCTCTTGCCAAGTAACATGAAGTGATAATTCTGGTTCATCTGCAATAAATATTAGACTCCTTCCTTCCTGTAAAATAACTTCCATAAATTGAATAAGTAACTGCTTCTCTCCAGAAGAAAGACTAGACCAAGGAAAAACATCACCCTTTATGCCTTCTAAAGAAAAGAACAATACGCTTTTCTTATTATCGTATTGAAACTTTTTATTAGTCATAAAACTTTGCAGCGTATCAAAGAACTTTTGCCGAGGTTCTACAATTTTTCTTTTATCTTCCTCTGACTTATTTAATGCATCAATTATTTTATTAGTTCGATAAATTAATGGAAGGGCAAAAACATCATCAACAGAAGCAGAATCTTTTTCATTGGATGCTTTTAGACCTTGAAGGGCATCTCTTAACTTATTAATATGTCTGCTAATCTGCTCAGACTTCCCTTGGATTCCCAATTCTTTGAAAGCCTTAGATAACTTATCTTCTTGCGTTTCAAGATCAATTTCCGATACTTCTTCTAGTCTTTGAGAATTGAATTCATCAAACTCTTCATTATAGAGTAGTGAGCCTAGCGCTTCTTGCTGAAATAGTGTGGATCGCTCATTCAGCTGAGTTTCAAGCTTTAATTGATACCTAGAAAAGCGTTCAAACAGTTGTTGTAGACGCTCATCAACAGCAGATACCTGGTTAAAGTACTTCGACCAGACAACACAT
>QQTW01004792.1_pt1 | contig 10166 bp, 10 predicted proteins | sample 1904831 | NCBI WGS metagenome assembly QQTW01 (sample SAMN09435610, study PRJNA476489) | Subsurface metagenome, whole genome shotgun sequencing project.
ACTATCCCCAGTACCTGTACGTTCATTTGCTGGAACATCCGCAATCCTTTGCGTGCATCCAACAAGGCAACGTTTTGAGGTGTTGTCACAATTACTGCCCCTGCCATTGGTACAGCTTGAGTCAGCGTTAACTGGGCATCTCCCGTACCTGGAGGCATATCAACAATTAAATAGTCAAGTTCGCCCCACTGCACTTGATATAAAAATTTGCGAATAATCCCGTTGAGCATCGGACCGCGCCAAATTACAGGTTGGTCTTTGTCGATGAGAAAACCCATCGAAACTAATTTGACTCCGTGATTGAATGCAGGTTCCAGAATTTCGCCGTTTTCTCCAGGATGAACGACGAGTGCTGCACTTGATAAACCCAACATTGTTGGGTCGTTGGGACCGTAAATATCGGCATCGAGTAATCCGACTTTCGCACCAGTTTGCGCTAAAGCAACGGCTACATTCACTGCCACCGTACTTTTGCCCACACCACCCTTACCACTGGAAATGGCAATAATATTTTTGACACCAGCAATTCCTGTCCGGTCGGGTAAAGTTTTTTGCTGCGGTGTTTCTGCTGTCACTTCCACCGCTACATCTGTAACTCCTGGTAGCTTTTTGACAGCTTTTTGACAGTCTTCAACAATAAATTCGCGTAGTGGACAGGCTGGAGTTGTTAACACCAAAGTAAAGCTCACCTTACCCGCCTCAATTTTAACGTTGCGAATCATGTTGAGTTCTACCAGACTTTTGCGGAGTTCTGGGTCTTGTACTGGTCGCAACACCTCTAAGACTGATTGCGAATCTAAAACATCGTTCATAATATTTTTTTACCCTTACTGCCGCAACAAAATTTAACAAAATTAATTTGTTATCCACTTGCATCTTAACGGACATCATTTAACTCGGTAAAAACTAGCAACAAGTACTAATATCTACTGTGTATCGGGGTATGTCCTCCCCAGCCCCGACATGAGTCGAGGCACTTGTTATGTCATTTAATGACTTGATGAAAATATTAATTGCACCGTTCCAATCTCTAGGCAACTGATGACCGCAACTAGGACATTTAAACTTTTTGTTCCCCCCTAACTTATCATGCACATGACCGCATTTAGAACAGGTTTTAGAAGTATACTCCTCAGTTACATCATGACATGTGCAACCCCGTTTTAGTGCGTGAAACTTCAGAGTTTGTTTGAACCTGTAATGCGACCAAGTAAGCATATTTATAGCTGTCTTAGAACGTATTTTTCGCTTCTTCTTAACAACCATTTTAGAGGTTTCAAACGTGGGCAGGAAAATATGCTTGTAGTTTTTGGTTAAGAGCGCGGAAGCTTTATTATGAATTTCGTTAGTAAGATTTCTAATCCTCGTTCTTATCGCTTCAGATTGTTTCCTTAACTTCCAACGTAACCTTTTATTTAGCCTCCCTTTAGACTTTGCTATCTGAGATTGCAACTTATCTAATCTTGACGCGAGAATAGCGACTTTAGAAATTGACCCCTTACCAATTTCTAGTATGTTGTCTCCGTCAAAGCCTGTCAAAAATGTTCTTACTCCTGGGTCTAGTGCGATACAGTTTTTCCTATCATTAACTTGAACCTCAAAGGGAAGTGTAAAGCTTAGATACCATCTACCTTTATCAACTAAAATAGTAAATTCTGACGGCATCGAAGCGCACAAGGGTTCTACAGCATTAATCTGTAAGTCAGATAGTGCAAGGTTTTTACCATTAACCATAACTTTAGTAGTTGAGTAATGAGTAAAACCAGCAACATGTTTATTACCCTTGTCGGAATAAAAAGCACCCCAGTACTTAGCACCAATCCTTAAGCTTTTAACAGGTTCTCGACACGATCTAAATCTTGGATTAGACTTATTCTTGGCAGCCGTTTTATAAAAAGCTATTTTGGCATCAAATACAGCTTCTTCCCTCGGAGAATAGGGGCATTCTGCAACCCAATCAGGACAAGATTTAAGAATTATTTCTCTCAAATTGTACTTGCTTGGCTGTTTCTCTCCTTTTGCGAAACAGTCTCGTTGATAAGCAATTGCTTGGTTATAGCACCAGCGACATGCAGCAAGCCATTTTCTATAAACTAGTTTGAGGTTCGTTTCCGGGTAAATCCGTATCTTCTTTGATTTTCTGTTTGTACTTTCTGAGTCCGTATAATTTACTTGAGAAGACATGGATAATTGCCAATATGTCCTCAACGAATTCTCGTTCAGGAGACAAATCAATGCGGTTGAGAACCACGAGTTTTGTATTGTGTTGGGTACAGATGTAGTCGATGATTTCAATTCCAAATCTTGCGAGTCTGTCCTTATAACTGCATACAACTTGCTCGATGTCTCCAGACAAAATTTGTCCCAGAAGGGATTGTAAACCTTTTCGCTTGTAGTTGAGTCCTGAACCGATTTCTTTGATGACTTCTCCGTGTGGGAAGAGGGATTGCAAGTAGTCGGCTTGTCGGTTGAGGTCGTCGCGTTGTTTATGGGAACTGACTCGGCAATAAAGGATGATTTTTCGTTGCTTGGTTGATTTAGGTGAGAGAATACTGTCGATGTCGTATCGTCGATGTCCAGCGGGAGTTCTAATTGCAAGTACCTTCCCGGTTCTGTCCCATTCTCGGAGTGTTTTTTCCGAGACTTGGAGGATTTGCATCGCTTCTCGCGGGGTCACATATCTGGTCATAGGTGTAAAGTTAAATACTTTTCAACAGTACCACTTAACTCCTAGATAATTCCGGAGATTTACATAAATTGACAGTTAATTGGGCTTTTAGTACCAACGTGCGGCTACGCGATAGGTAACAAACACCTAGTAATTACCAATCGAGAAAATCTATCTTTCCCATTCACTACTGACCCCTGTACGGGCGGGTTCACAAATAGAATTATATGGTAGTGAGAAATCTTTATAAACCCGCCCCTTCTAACTCCTGACCCCTAGAAATCAAAACAACCGTCCTTAAGCGATTTTCTTTTTCTAGATACTGCTTGTAAAGGTGTTCCTTCGACAGCATCAACTAAAGCGCGTGCAACTCGGTCGGCATAAGGACGCGAAAATGACCAAATTAACGGAGATAACCAACCGCGTAATGTTACAGAATATGACAAACAGGTGCCACAAACAGTAGACTCAACTTTGTAAATTATTCTTTCTTCAACGCCGGGAATTGCTAAAATTCTGATACTTAAAAGTTCTCTGGGATTAACTCGTTCGACAAAAATTTGAATTGGAATTGGTGATAAGCGCGTGACTGCGCGGTATATTAGTCCGGGTTTGGGAACTAGTCCGTAGGGAACATTCGTACTTTTTAACAATGGATGCCAAGAAACATCTGCTAAATCAGCTACTTTCTGCCACAGCTCATCCACCGAGGCAGAACTGATTTCTCGATACGTCCGCACTAGAGAAGCGCAAAAGCGACGACGTTTGCGGTGGATGAATTTGGATAACCAATTTTTCTGCATTTTTCCGAATCCTCCTCGCTACACGTTTAGTTACTTTAGTATTATCGGTAATTATAATGAGTTTTTAGTATCAGTATTTCTCACTAATTGCCCGTTTCTGGCAAGTTACTGTGTATTAAATTTACACATAAACAATTGATTTAACATTGTAGATGTGAATCAATTGTTTATCCTGTATCAGGAATATATGGTTGAAACCACAATATCTTCCTCCTAAGGGGGTAAATACTATTTACCTTAGGAGTGAGAAAACTCAGAACTTGGATGAATTGCGATCGCTATTCAGTCAAGGGAATCCACAATCGCGTTTAAGTTAAAAAACTCGATGTATGTATCTGCACTTAATTGTATTAACTATTGATTTGTTACTCTAAAAGTAGCCTTCCTAATTTACACCACACAGTGCCGTCAATGCGCTTAAGCGACCTAAAGTTTTAATTAAGTCAATGCTAAGTAGCTGACATTGGCATTGGCTGCTCGCGCTGAGTATCGACAAAAAACTAGTAAAAAAAAATAAATCTCATACAAGTCTATACACAATTTGAGAGACAATAGCTTTAATCATGTCAACCAAGTATGTGGATGCTTAGTAATGACACCCACGGCGCTAGCTTAACCGCAAGCGTTCAACAGCCCGTTTGACTGCGGCTAACCGCATTCTAATTAATAACCTTTTGGTGGAAACTGTAATTTAGGTTTTGATAGGTTTTAAAGTTCTATGTTAATCAATTCGCAATCCCCCACTGTGCAAACCACACCGTCGAAATGTTTACCACCAACTGACGCTAAAACGCGAGTCAGTCAGTTTATGCGCCAGTTGCAGGATGATATTACCCAAAAACTCGAACAAGTCGATGGTACGGGAAAGTTCAAGGAAGATTATTGGCAACGTCCCGAAGGTGGTGGTGGGCGATCGCGCATCATGACCGAGGGTACTATTTTTGAGAAAGCAGGTGTCGGCTTTTCAGAAGTTTCGGGTGACGAATTGCCTCCGTCGATTCTCGCTCAACGTCCCGAAGCTGCTGGACATAATTTTTACGTAACTGGTACTTCGCTGGTATTACACCCGCGTAATCCCTACGTCCCTACAGTTCACCTCAATTATCGCTACTTTGAAGCAGGTCCGGTTTGGTGGTTTGGTGGTGGTGCCGATTTAACCCCGTACTATCCTTTTGCTGAAGATGCATCTCATTTTCATAAAACTTTTAAGACTGCTTGCGATAACAATCACCCCGAATATTACTCAGTATTTAAGCGCTGGTGCGATGAATACTTTTATTTGAAACATCGAGATGAGACACGGGGAATTGGTGGTGTGTTCTTCGATTACCAGGATGGCACTGGTGATTTGTATCGCGGACCTTACATCGATAGTTCAGCGGCAATTTATAACAGAGAAATTGGAGCGCAAGCACCTCGCACTTGGGAAGAAATATTTGCATTCGTCCAAGAATGTGGTAAGGCTTTTTTACCTGCTTACGTTCCTATCGTCGAAAAACGTAATCCCACCGAGTATGGCGATCGCCAACGTGATTTCCAGCTTTATCGTCGTGGTAGATATGTGGAATTTAACTTAGTATTTGACCGAGGGACAATTTTTGGCTTGCAAACCAACGGTCGTACCGAATCAATATTGATGTCACTACCACCTTTAGTACGCTGGGAATATGGTTACCAACCCGAACCAAATACCCCCGAAGCCGAATTGTACGAGACCTTCCTCAAGCCGCAAGATTGGGCAAATTGGAGTAGGGAGTAGAGGACAGGGGGGACAAGGGAGACAAGGGAGACAAGGGAGACAAGGGGGACAAGGGGGACAAGGGGGACAAGGGGGACAAGAGGAAAGCTTCTCCCTTGTCTTCCCCATCTTCCCCATCTCCCTTGTCTTCCCCCACTCCCTACTCCCTACTCCCTAATTCTTGTCAAGTTGAGGTTGTAGCCTTGTTTCAGCAACTACAGCTACAAAAAAGTTACAAATTTGGGTGAAATTCCTCTAATTCAAACTGGCTGCTATCGAGATTTAAGGTTATAAAAAATACTAGTGAAATGTTTTTGCTCGCTGGTGACAGTTAAAAGCAAAAATACTTACAGTAAAATTTTCTTTCGCAGGGCCAAGGGGAAACACAGTGATTCATATCGAGCAAAAAAGCTATACCATTCAAGACGGCAACACCGTAATTGTATTAACGCCAGCAGGTAGGCTGGATATTACCACAGCTTGGCAATTTCGCCTTAAATTGCAGGAATGTATTTCTAAGTTGAGCCGCCATGTTGTTGTCAACTTAGGTCAAGTAAACTTTATTGATAGTTCCGGTCTAACTTCTTTAGTCGCGGGGATGCGGGATGCGGACAAAGTAAAAGGTAGCTTTCGGATTTGTAACGTGCATCCCGAAGCAAAACTCGTCTTTGAAGTGACGATGATGGATACAGTTTTTGAAATTTTTGAAACCGAGGAGGAAGCTTTAGAAGGAGTCCCTCGTGGTGTGACGATTTAAGTATCGAAGCATCAGTGTTGCACGCTAGTTTTTATTCCCCCTACACCCCGCACCCTGACCCCTACTCCGAAACCCCTCCTAAACCCTTCCGCTTTGTGTACCGATATGCATCCATAATCGCTCCCCAAGTTGCCCTCCCTGTTGTTGGGTCAATTCCTCTGTCGTAACTTTTAAGTTCTTCTTGAGTCACTTCAAACCCCAGCGCAACTTGAATAGTGCTGCCTTCGTAAGTAAAAGAACAACAAGCTTCTGGTGGTGGTGTTGCAGAAAATTGGTATTGGTTCGCAGCTATTTCTCGTACTGAAACATCAAGAATACAGTTTGGTAAAAAATCTAACTGTTCTGGAGTCAGAGATTTGAGTAAAGTCGGGTTAGAACCACCACCAACCAATGCTGCCGGGTCTTTGGGCATGTAATATTGAACTTGTAAGCTCGTTTGATTATCACTTTCGCTCAACCGCAAAATTCGCTGACGATAGGGTTGGTCGAGCTTGATGATATTAGCTTGTTCGGCAAATATAGCGATACTGTCTGCAAATACGGGTACAGGTATTTGCCACAGGCGCAAGTGAACGAACCATGCAGGGTTGTCTATGGCTTGTTCGCGGTTATCAAATTCACCAGATAGGTAGTCAGCTAGAGCAAGTAGTTGGGGTGAGAAACGCATAAGTATGATGTATCTTTATGCGGTATTATTATATGTTGTGGTTGGTTGCTGAGGATAGGGATTGATTTCAGATGCCAGTTTCTAAGTTCAAAATTGTTGTAGCTATAATTATCCTATTGGCAACTAAGTGATTTAAAAGCAAGTATTCTGAAGCGTTTTTGCTTCGCGCATAGAGGAATAGAATGTTTTTCTGTAAAATCTATAAATATTTGCTTTATAAATAGGCTGATAAGAAGTTGCATCGCCAAAATACAGTCAGAGTGCATATTGGGCAAATATTGTTGACTATAAAGTTAGCTTTAGCTCAAACAGGAGCAAAAACTGCTGGTTTTGAACGCAATATATATTAGCTAATTAATTTAAGCCCAAAGCCGCAACTTGGCAAACTTGCCTGTTTGCTGTGAAAATAAACATACGTCGCCCTAAAATTTATCTTCGTGAATAACGTCCGTACTGTCTCCGATACGAAAAAAACTTTCTACTCCCTTCATACTCGTCCGATTAACACGATTTATCGGCGCGTTGTCGAAGAATTGATGGTAGAAATGCATCTTTTGTCAGTAAATGTTGATTTTACTTACAATTCGATCTATGCTTTGGGCTTCGTAACTGCATTTGACCGCTTTATGCAAGGCTACCTACCCGAAGGAGATAAAGCATCTATTTTTAATGCTCTTTGTCATTCGGTTGAAGCGAATCCAACTCAATATCAACACGAAGCTCAACGGTTGGAAGCTTTAGCTAAAAGCTTGCCGATTCAAGATTTGATTGCATGGTTAAGTCAAACAACTCGTTTAGACCGCGATGCCGAATTGCAAGCGCAGTTGGATGCTCTAGCAAATAATCCCAAGTTTAAGTACAATCGTTTGTTTGCCATTGGTCTGTTTTCGCTATTAGAAGCATCCGACCCCGAAGTAGTCAAAGACGAAAAACGACGCAATGAAGCTTTAAACTCGATTGCCGCAGGATTACATATTTCTGACGACAAACTCAATAAAGATTTGGAGTTATATCGCTCGAACTTAGACAAAATGGCGCAAGCTATGGTAGTAATGGCGGATATGATTGCAGCCGACCGCAAGAAACGCGAACAACGCGCTCAAAAAACTATCGTCACGACTAATCCTCCAACCGTAAATTAGCAATGGGAATAGGGATTAGGAAGTAGGGAGTAGGGAGTAGGAGAGTAGAGGAAGATGGGGGAGTGGAGGAAAATGAGGGAGTAAAGGGAGTAGAAGGAGTAGTGGAAGATAAGGAAGGATGTATTATTCATTCTTCGTTCACAAGAACTCCACCCCTACTTCCTACTCCCTACTCACAACTCCCTACTTCCGAGTTCTGATTACAAAGGTAGAATTCGGTAAATTAAATTGGTAATTAATGCAAGTGCTAGCGCTCCCATAATTGCACTCCAAATTCCATACCGCAACCGAAAACCCCGAACAAAATATGCTGCTAGACCGAAGCAAATAACAGCAATAATAAAGGTAAAAAAATCAGGGAATAAATTAAACGTCAGGGCATTCGGAACTCTAAACACAGAACTGAGAATTGGTTTAACTAATACCGTAATAATACCCAAAGCGGCAGCTGAAACGAAAGTTTTATCGGGTTCTACTTCTACTCCAATTGGTAATTTGCTAATAGCGAAAAAACTAGCTGCTGTTACAAACCAAGCAATCATAAGTGACGTAAAATTCATTGCCATAACCCCTGAAATGTGAATGGCGATTGGCGATAAATGACTCTGTATGTTCTAAAAATTAATCGAACCTGGAATTTTTATTATTTGTAGATTAGCCAAAACTTTTCAGCTAACCAGGAACTATTTATTAAGATTTTTAGAATGCGCTGTAATACTATAGCCGTCCTATTTGATTTTTGGAGCGCGTTCGCCCTTGGCGTGGCGAAGCCAAGGAACAGCGCTTTGCGCTTAAAAAATTAGGTATTCGTAGGGTGCGGTACTCCTGAGGCATAACCCACCCTACGTATCTTTTCAAAAATCAAACCGGATTCCTATATTTCACTTTATTGTTGATACAAATATGCTAGGTAGGGGCACTTTTCTGTACCGTGCACGCCAGGTTGCTCAACGCTTTGTACCCCCGCACGCCACTTATGCTCCCCTACGACTATTCGTATGTATGATGATTTTTGTGAATTGGTATAAGGGTTTAACTCAGATGCAATACATTTTAGGGCACAGCACTGCTGTGCCCCTACGTATTAAAAATTGACATAAAATTTGCAGGCTTAATATCAGCCTGCATTAGAGAATTTTTGTTAAAGTATTTACCCTGATTCAGATGTAACTAATTTGGCTTTCGTGGAGTAGAATTACTGCTTCCAGGTGTAACGGGTGCTGTTTGTGCTGGGGTATTAGGCTGTCCTGGATTAACTGGATTAACACCAGGATTAATACCTTGACTGGGTATAGCAGGGTAGGTCTGATTTGTAGCAGGTGGGATGACGGGATTCAAGCTGCCTTCGGGGTTATTTGGCAGTGGAACTGTACCGGGTATCGGATTGTTGAGAGGAACACCCGGAACGGGGACGCTATTTTGTGGGTCTGAAGCACCCGGAATGATGCCTAAAGAAACGCGATCGCCTCCAACTTGCCGTAACAAATCTAAAGTTTCGATGACATCGTTATAAACTGCCGCCCGCGAAGCATTTAAGACTAAAACGCCTGTCGGATTTTGTTTGAGATAATTTTCCAAAACCCCGCGCAACTGTTCTTTAGGAATGGCGTTTTGTCCTTGATTTTCAACAAAAATCCGCCCACCTCCGTCAATTTGTACGAGTAAAGTTTGCCGATTAGCTTGGGAACCCGTTTGCTTATTTTGAGGTGATTCTGTACCTGTATTACCTCTAGGCAACTCCAGATTAATCGACTTGACTACTTCTTGCCTGGAAAATTGCAAAGCAGCCAAGATAAAGAACGTCAGGATACAAAAGATAACGTCAATTAGGGGAATAATTTGAACTTGTGCGTCATCGGTTTGAACGCGTTGTTTGATTTTCATAGCGACAGAAGAGAGTTCATTAGCGAATTTACGGATTTTCTAAATCGGAAGAACTTGACTTTTCTGGTGGTTCGTAGGGTTCACCTAACTTAGATTTATTGCGACGGCGGGGATAATTGAAAGAATCCTGCGTATTTTGAGTAGTAGTTTCGGGTGCAGGAACTTCAGATGCGGGAAGTGGAGTTTGAGATTCGTAATTTTGAGAACTGGGGTGAGTCTCTACTGTTGGGATTCCCGTTTCATAGTTCATTTCATCGTAATTGGGTGGAAACTGGCGGTATAGCAATTCTAAGTCGTTACCGGCCCTTTGAAAAATTCGCACTTGGTTACCAATCAATGCTTGAAAGAAACGGTAAAAAGCCAAGCTGGCAATTGCCACAAGCAACCCTGCTGCTGTACTAATCAACGATTCTCCAATCCCGCTGGTGACTCTGGAAATTGATTCGGGTTCAGCCAAATCGCCGATTCTGATACTCTTTAACGCTTGAACCAAACCGCTAACAGTAC
>QQTW01004793.1_pt1 | contig 10166 bp, 10 predicted proteins | sample 1904831 | NCBI WGS metagenome assembly QQTW01 (sample SAMN09435610, study PRJNA476489) | Subsurface metagenome, whole genome shotgun sequencing project.
CCCATCATAAACGCAACAAAAGCTGTAGGTAAAAACAGTTCTGCTAAACAAAGCCCTGCTCCTGCTACTAGCCACACTACCGTAGGATTTATGAACATTTTGATACTTGGTGCAATTTGGCAATTTAATCGATAGTGGAAGTAGCCCCTGCTCCTCAATTATGCTCAAGTGCGATCGCATGCGGAAATTGCCAGTTGACTTAGACCAATCTATTCTAACCTTGGATAGTTTAATCGCAAAACTTGCTAGCAGATGAAAAAGACTATGCCATCAAATTTTAATTATTTCTTCCATATCCACAAGCTAGATAAGTTATGCCAACCTAAGACACCCTTTATGCAAGAATAGAAAGATTGTTTAACAAGCACTTTGAGCGCGCGGATTTGAGAAGTTTCCTCTCAAATTAGGCAGCGCAGTCACGTCGTGACTAAAAACTTGCATTGGTGCAGGTTTGTGAAGAACTACTAGGTTACAGGTTTATGAAAGTTGGCGATAAAGTTCGGATTAAAGAATCAATAATTGTTTACCACCACCCAGAGCATCGCAGTCAAGCTTTTGATCTCAAAGGCTCAGAAGGAGAAGTTATCGCCATTGTAACCGAATGGCAAGGTAGACCAGTCAGTGCTAACCTGCCGATTTACGTCCAGTTTAGTAAAAAATTCAAAGCTCATTTGCGAGAAAATGAGCTAGAAGTTGTCTCTTAGCGTTTTCGCCAGCGAAATAAACTGAAGATATTTAGCTCCCCGCGCATCTGCTTTAGTTCAAGGCGATGACGTTCGGCTGTAGCATAGTACCACTGACAATAAACATTCAAGGCATGACGCGATCGCACTTCTTGATAAAAATCGCTAGTGGTTTGGCGCGCAGCAAAAGCTTCTTGGACAGGTTGTGGTGGAGGTGCAGGGATGATGTGGTGCAATTCGTCAGACATATAATGCAGGGGAGCAGGGGCTATTTTGCAATTATAGCGATCGCAACAGAAAACAAGAGTAAGCAGCGGTTTCTTTAGCAGTAAATGCCGAGAAGCGCTACCATATAGCTGAACTTGATAGGCTTTAGGGCGATCGCATTCAACAAGCTAATCTAGAAAATGGCATCTGAACAACAAGTTAGACAGTATCTCGCTTACTGGTTTTTATTGGGCAAGAAAGTAATAATCGGCGGTAGTGGCACTATACTACCTCAACCTGTAATGCAGGGCGAAGTCTACAGTCAAGCATTTGAGGACTGTTGGCAGCATATTACTGCGCCAGAAGCTAGAGAATGTTACTTGCAGGGTACGAATGAAACCATTGCTGAACTGCTAACAGATGCTTGGGAAGTGACTTCTTGCGCTCGTTGCGCTATGCCTGTACCAATGGTTAATTTGGGAGTTTCATCATTAGTTTGTACCTGCAACGATCTTACCAATTGGCCCAACGCCGATTTACCCAAACCGCGATCGCCTGTCAACAATCAAGCTCAACTAACTGATATTCGCGATCGCGTGCAAAATAGAGAATGGGGCAAAGACTAGTTCAAGCTTTAATTAGCTCTGGTTCTCTCCTTCTTGGCACTTCATAACTAAAAAAGTCATAAGCCATTTGCGTATGCGGAAAAATAGCGCGGGCTTCTGCTAATAAATCCTTAAACTCGATCGGATTTCCAGGTGCATAACGGGGACTAAAATGAGTCATAATCAACTGCTTTGCTCCCGCAGTTAAAGCTGTTTGCGCTGCCATTGTAGAGGTTGAATGCAAGCGCTGAAAGGCAAGATCGGCATCTTGATGTGCAAAAGTCGCCTCGTGAATTAGCAGATCCGCATCTTGAGCTAGAGACACAGCGTTGTCACAATAAACGGTATCGGTACAGTAAGCAATTTTACGACCTACTTCTGTTGGTCCGCACAAATCTTTACCGTCAATTTGTCGCCCGTCTAATAAAGTTACCGTTTCCCCTTTTTTTAGCTGCCCGTAGACTCTGCCAGGAGGGATGGAGAGTGATTTAGCCTTTTCAATATCAAAGCGCCCTGGACGGTCTTTTTCCGCAATTCTGTAGCCAAAGGTAGTAACGCGATGGTTCAAGCGATCGCAGCTAACTATAAATTCATCATCTTCGTAGACAACTCCAGGCTGCACGGTATGGACTTGTACCGGATAAGAAAAATGCGTATTGGAGTAACGCCGACAGCTTTGCAGATAGTCTTCTAAGTTAGGCGGGCCATAAATATCAACTCTACTGGTATTTCCAGCCAAACCGCAGGTAGCTAAAAGTCCCATCAACCCAAAAATGTGATCGCCATGCAGATGAGTGATAAATATGCGCGTAAGCTGACCAATTTTTAAATCGCTACGCAAAACTTGATGCTGAGTTCCTTCGCCACAGTCAAACAACCACAACTCGCCGCGTTGGGGTAAACGCAACGCCACGCTAGAAACATTGCGCGAACGAGTAGGTACGCCAGAACTTGTCCCTAAAAATGTAATTTGCACTTGATAATAGTTTTGAGTTTTAAGTTTCGAGTTTTGAGTTGTTTAATACACAACTTATTTTGTGATTTTTTGACTGCCAACTGCCGCTCAATTAGCTTATATTAATTTATTTGGAGCCTGTTACTTTACACTTGTTTACATCCCTTACTTGGAGAAAAGCTTAAATGAACTTCCGCTTGTTACTAGCTTACGCGATCGCCCAGGTAACAAAACGCCACTGGTTGCTTACGCTATTGTTGTGGCTGGTGCTGGTTGCTCCGGCTCAAGCTGCGGTACAATTACGAGTTGCGATTGAGCAGGGCGCAAGTCAGCTAAAAGTTGGTAGTTCGACAACGGCTGTAGTTAAAGATGTTTCTGGACGCAAAATTGGACAAATTGCGCCCATGAATGCATTTTATGCTGTGCCGAGCGAGGGTGGTGTCGCAGTCGATACGATGCGTGCTGGCGCTGTGTGGATAGCGCCTTCAGGTAATGGTTATGTATATGTAGGCGATCGCTGGTATCGCGGTACAACGCTGGTAGTTCCTACCGATAAAGGCTTAACGGCGATTAACTATGTCGATTTAGAACAATATCTCTATAGCGTACTAGGAAGTGAAATGAATGGCGGATGGCCCCTAGAAGCGCTTAAGGCTCAGGCTGTTGCTGCTCGGACTTATGCTATTTATAAGCGGGAAAACGAACGCAATGCGCTCTACGATCTAGGCAATACTCAATCGGCGCAGGTTTATAAAGGTTTAGCTAGCGAATCTACTAGCACCCACGCAGCAGTAAATGCGACTGTTGGACAAGTATTAACTTATAACAATCGGTTGATTCTTTCCGTATTTCATGCTTGCTCTGGCGGACATACGGGAAATGTCGAGGATGTATGGTCAGAAACCTTACCGTACCTGCGTGGCGTGCAAGATTTTGATACAGAAGTATCTCAATGTCAGTGGGTAAAAACCTTTACTGGGCAAGAATTAAGCCAAAAGATTTCTGGAGTAGGTAATGTAGTTTCTATTAGCCCAACGCTTACTGCATACGGCAACATTAAGAGTATGAAAGTTGTTGGCGATCGCGGTACGCGGGAATTGAAAGGCGAAGCGTTACGTAATACTTTGGGCTTAAGAAGTACGCGCTTTACTATTACGTCAGAACCAACACGTTTACGCTTCGATGGGCGCGGTTGGGGTCACGGTTTAGGGTTGAGCCAGTGGGGTGCTTATAAGTTAGCTGGGCGAGGAATTAATTATAAGCAAATCTTGGGGCATTATTACCGAGGTACTAAGTTGGCGACGATTAAGACCAAATAATAGACATCTTGCGCAAATGCTTCAAAACAGCAAATACGGCTTTGTTCGTAGTTGCGCTTTAGCGCCATACCAGTGCGCTAAAGCGCAACTACAAACTTTTAAGCTAGAGCATTCATATTCATGCAAGAGGTTTAATGAATTGTAGAGACTTTGCAGGCAAAGTCTCTACAATTATTGATTTCCTGATTCCCTTAGCCTGCGCTGCCATTCCGCGTCAATTTGTGCTGAGTTTTCTATTTCTTGGTCTAGCAAATCTGTTTCTGTTGTATAGACCAAATCATCTTTGCTGATGACATTTTGAGCAGCGAATTGTCTGGCGTAGTTAATTTTATTTTGCACCGTAGCATCGGCTAGTAGCCTTGAGTATTCTTGGCGTTTGGCATTGCGAACAGCTATTTTGGCATTGCGCCATTTCAAAAAGAAGTAACGTACTAAAGGTACTCCCAAAAATGCCGTGCCATATCCCAGTAGCAGCCAGTATATGCCCTGGGCAAAAGCAACGATGCCTCCAGCCGCTACACCATTTGCTAATAAGTTGCCGAGAAACAGCGCGCCCACAAAATTCAGCACGCCAAGCCCTGCACTCATGACAAGTTGACCTGAACTTGCCGCACTAAAAGGCTGCGGAAGTTCTTGCAAATAAGGGGCTACAGATAAAGCCCGTCTTCGGGAGGCAGTAGTTTGGAGTTCAGGAAATATATAAACAATATCTCCTTCGGGACTAACTTGTGGTTGTCCATTGAACTTAGTTAGCACGGGCAACATATAATCTTCGTATTCTTGGGCATATCCCGTGCCAATATCATCTAAATACGGAGCGATTTGTTCCGCTACTACTGCACCCTGATTATTGCGAATAACTGCGGCGATTTGTTTTTGACGGCGTTCTTCTAAATCTGCATTGAGGTTGCCATCGCCAAATAAAAACGAAAATATTGCCTCAAAGAAATTCAACTGGTTATCTTCGCGGCGGCGTTCTTGATATCGGCGATCGTAGTCTGGAGAAAATACCCCATACCAATTAGGACCAATCCAGAAGTAGGGCATGAAAAAGCCGCCACCACCACCATAATCGCTGTCTCTATTATTGTCACTGCTTTGGTTAGTCGCCGTGATAATGACGAAGATAGTGATGAAAATTAGCGCTATAGAAGCGAGTAATAGAACTCCAAAAGAAATCCGAATTAAGTAAAACAAAACTCGCCAGACTTTTTTCCACCATTCTTGCAACCGCAGGCGCAAAAACTTATTACGCAAAATCGCCCGCAAGTTTTTGGGAAACACGTAAACAAGTTCCCCTGAGTCGGCTACCTGCATATGTCCGCCAACATCAGTTGCCAGGGCAAGTAGTCCTTGTTGGGCTAAATTAACATTAAAGCCTGCTTGGGTTGCGACATCGCCCACTGTGACGCGATAACCCAATTGTTCCACAGCCTCCATGATGGCGGGATTTGGAGCCATGTCCTACCCTCAAGTGAAATTACTCTTTCTTCTAGTATAAAGTTCTATCTCTAGTCAGTTGGCGTGCTTACCGTATTTTCTGTGTCAGTTCTAACTAGGAATGAAGTTTGTGAATATTTTGCTCCCAGTTTGCGCCATCAAATGGGACAATTTCAAAGCGAGATAGTGTATTTTCGCCATCAAGACAGCGGACGTTGACGCTAAAACCATCGGGATGCGATCGCGGCGTGTAAAAACTATGAATGCCACAAAGGCGGCAAAATGTATGCTGGGCAACGCCTGTGTTAAACGTGTATGTAGTTAATACGTCCGCTCATTGTAATAAGGTAAATCTTTCTGCCGGAACAATTAGATGCAAAAAGCCTTTTTTCAGGCAAATTGAGCAATTGCACTCATCGGCTTTATGCTGATCTACAATTACCCGAAAACGTACCGCGCCGCAGTGACAGCCGCCTTCATAATTCGTTAGTTTTTCCATATTAATTAGACTTTCTTTGTGCTTCTAACTTAGCAACACGAGCTTGTAGCTTATTGACTTGATCTTTTGTTTCAATTACTAGAGTTGCCAAGCGATCAAACATTTCCTCTCTACTCAATTGCGGCTGGTTGCGCCTTGGGTTTCTCAATGGAGGTGGGCTTGCTGGCGCTCCTGGGTAGGGAGTTCTAGTAATTTGACTAATTTGAGCTTCTAGACGATTTAAGCGTGATTCTAGCCCACTAATATCTACTTCTAAAGCGCTAACTCGTGAGTCTTGGGCTGTAGCTGCTGGAGAAAAGCTATATAAAGAAGTTGCGATCGCAATTACTACAGCCAGGAAAATTAGTAAAACTTTCTTGTACTTAAACATTTACCTATCGGGTTGCAAAGATGCAAATAAGCTTTGCCAATTGTTAGTAAAATTGCTATTGTCTTCTGCTTTTACTTCAAAAGTAACGTTAGAAGCTTTAGTTTCTTCTAAAGCTTGAACGCAAAGTTCAGCTATAGAATCGCGGCTGACTTTACCTTTGATATTGTCGCCTTGTTCAAATATTAATTTCTGTACGCCAACTTCTTCAGTTAAAGCGCATGGTCTAATAATTGTGTAAGGTTTCCCACTTTCTCTTAGGCTATCTTCCCCGCGCAGTTTCCAAGTCAGAATACCGCCCAATTGATCGTTCATTCTTACGGCTGGTGGTTCTTCTGCTAAGTTAATTCCAGGGCGATTTGGACGAGTTACGCCAGCAGAACTAACTAAGACAAATTGAGGTAAGGTTTCACTTCCATAAGCCTTGATTGATTCAACCTGTAAAGCAAAGCCGCCAGGAGTAAAGCTAGGATTTAATTCGCCATCGTATTCAAATTTACTTAGCATTAGTTGCAACGAGCAGATATTTTTGCTATCAATTTTCTCGCCAGTAGTTAAAGTTTTTGCGCGAAATACTGGAACCATTTGACTAAAAGGAATACGAACGGTTATCCAAGTATTGCTAGTAGTATCGAAGGAATAAGAGTAGGCGAGACCATCCCATTTTGCCTCTGTACGCAGCAGAAACTTATATCGGTTTCCATCGCCTCTAACGCGCAATTCTATCCCTTCGTACTTGGATAAATCTAATGACGGATCGAGGTTTTTAGTTCTAACTGATGCAAAACCACCAGAATTTTGCGTAGATACATTACCTGTAAATAAGGCTGTACCATCTACTAATCTAATTTCACTTTCGCTAACACCACCCATGACAACATCATCGACTGCACCCCAGGTATTTTTTAAGTCGTCAGATGGCTGATTAAAGTCAAATAAAAGTTGTTCTGCATGTGGCTGTAGGTAGTTGACAGCAGCTTGAACGAGATTTTTTACTCCTAGATATTCAACATTTTCTGGAGTATCGCCGACAACTTCTGGTTGATAGAATTTCACGCCTTGATTGTATTTAGCCCTGTCTGGCGTATCTCCCTCCACAGGCTGCACTCTTACGGCTGTACAGCAGATAACCGCTTGAACTGCCATCAATTCGGGAGTTAAAGTTTCTGGCTTAGTAATATCGCCGACAAATATTTCTGTATTGTTACCAAGAATTGTTTGGGCAATGCCATAGTCTCTTACCAAAGCGCGTACTTTGTAGCCGCGTTCAATCAAGCGCTGTACTACTCGCTTACCTACACCACCAGTCGCCCCAGCTACTAATACTACTCCCACGCTTTTACCTCTAGATAGACTACTTTCATTATCCTTGGCGTTACCTGGGATTAACTTTTGCAGCCAACTAAAAAACGGGATAATTTCAAAATAGGCAAGAGTTTGGATAAATCTACCTGCATCCCACGATCGCTTGTTATCATTCATGCCAATTAAGTGTTATGCCACATGGCAGCAACTATATTAATTCTATCTATGGCAAGGCTTTCGTAGCATGACTCAAGCAATGGAACTAGAAGATGTTACTAGCACCCCTGTAAACCTGCTGATTGTCGATATGGATGGTACGGTGCGCCAACCGCGTTCGGATACTAAGTTTATCCAGCGCCCAGAAGATCAAAAACTTATTGTAGGTGCAGAAGGCGCGATCGCTTATTTTGCCGATTCAGGTTGGAAAATAGTAGGTGTAACTAATCAAGCTGGGGTTGAAGCAGGTAAAAAGTCGCTAACTAGCTGCATCAAAGAACAGCAGTTCACGATGACTTTACTGCCAGAAATTGAGGAAATCTATTTTTGCCCAGATTTTGCGGGAAAAAGGTGTTTCTGCGTTACGCCAAAAGAAGCCCATGACTATAGCCAGCATCAACTATCAGGGACATTTCGCAAGCCTAATCCTGGGATGCTACTGCTAGTGATGGAAATGCATGACTTCGATAAAGTATTGATGATCGGCGATCGCCCAGAAGACAAACAAGCTGCTAATAGTGCAAAAATCAAATTCCAGCAGGCAGAAAATTGGCGTAGAACCTATGGCGATTTCTGAAATTGCCTTGATAGCTTTAGATAATGCGATCGCCCCTTCAAGTATTGATATAAATATGCTGCAATTTCAACCACCTGGCTTTGTCCAACAAGTAACAGATACTTCTTTAGGGTCGATGGTGTACTATACTGCCACTACTCTAGAGCAATTACCTACATTACTCTTTCTGCATAACTTTGGCGGCGGCGCATCAGCTTATGAATGGTCTAAAGTTTATCCTGCTTTTGCTACTGATTACCGCGTTATTGCGCCCGATTTGATTGGTTGGGGACAATCTGCCCATCCTGTACGCAATTATCAAATTTCTGATTATCTTACGACTATAGAAGAGTTTATTCGTCAAGTTTGCAAGCCGCCTGTAATAGTAGTAGCTTCATCTCTTACTGCTGCTTTAACTATTCGCCTTGCAATTGCCCAACCAGATTTATTTCAAGCTTTATTTTTAGTTTGTCCGTCAGGGTTTGATGACTTTGGACAAGGGGCAGGGCGTAGGCTACCTTTGCAAGTTATTAATACACCGCTAATAGATCGTTTAATTTACACTTTGGGTGCGGAAAATGAAGTCGCTGTGCGCAACTTTCTAGAACGATTTTTGTTTGCAGATTCAGGGCGAGTTTCGCCAGAAATGGTACAAGCTTATTTAGCTTCCGCACAACAGCCCAATGCTATCTACGCTGCACTTGCTTTTTTGCGCGGCGATCTCTACTTTGACTTATCACTCTATATCCAACGACTGACTGTACCTACAACTATGCTATGGGGAGAAGCAGCACAATTTACCAGCCTAAAATTGGGGCAACAGTTGGCACAACTAAATCCGCAGGCAATTATACAAATTCAAGCGATCGCAGGCGCGGGCGTACTACCTCATTTGGAAATGCCAGAAGTAGTAACTGGCTGCTTGCAAAACTACTTACGTAAATATACTTGATTAATATTATTCATATCTACAAATGCAACTTATTAATGTGAATTTCGTCCTCAATCTTAAGGATAATTTTAGCTAAAATTTGCTCTTAAACTGTCATATTTAGGATTTATTAGCAAGTAAAAAATGCGCCTATAGACGTAGATAAAACAAGGAACATTTGCGACTCAAAGCAATCTTAAGAATCAAGAAAACAATGCATAAAAATTGTGGAGAATCGTTACTAATGTCTAATTACAATCGCTTCCGAGCGGGAACGGCTGCGATCGCAGCGTTTACACTTAGCGCTACTACGGTTGCGCCTGTATTCCTAGCTGCGCCATCGTTTGCGCAAACTGCAACTTTTACTGATGTCTCAGCAAATTATTGGGCAAACCCCTTTATTACCGAACTTGCAAGACGAGATATTATTGCTGGCTTTCCTGATGGTACTTTTCGTCCCGATCAACCAGTAACTCGCGCGCAGTTTGCTGCCATTGTGCGCGCAGCTTTTGAAAAAGCTCCAGAACGCAATGCCGTCAACTTCAATGACGTGCCTGCAAACTACTGGGCTAACAGCGCCATTCAAGAAGCCTACACAACAGGCTTTATGTCTGGTTATCCTGGTAATCGCTTCCAACCAGAGCAAAATATTCCCCGTGAACAAGTTTTAGTATCTTTGTCCAGCGGTTTAGACTTTACAGCCAATAACGCTGATATTCTCAACCAATACTACAACGATGCTGAAAACATCTCTGATTATGCGCGCGCTCCGATCGCCGCAGCCACGCAAAGAGCGGTCGTTGTCAACTACCCCAACGTTCGGTTTCTTAACCCCACGCGCCCTGCAACACGCGCTGATGTAGCGGCTTTTATCTATCAGGCATTAGCAAATTCTGGGCAAGTAGCAGCGATTAACTCTCCCTACGTTATCGGACAAGCAACTCAACCTACTACTCCCGCCACGCCCCAAGCTGTCAGAATCCCCTCAGGAACTACTATTCCTGTTAGGTACGATCAAGCCGAGCGGATTTTGGTGACAAAAGAAGAAACAGCACCTGTGACACTCACAGTAGCGCAAAATAT
>QQTW01004794.1_pt1 | contig 10165 bp, 11 predicted proteins | sample 1904831 | NCBI WGS metagenome assembly QQTW01 (sample SAMN09435610, study PRJNA476489) | Subsurface metagenome, whole genome shotgun sequencing project.
AAGGACGGCAGAGTCCTCAAAGAAGATATCCAGCGATACGCGTCATCAAGGCCTACCAGGGCGGATCCAAGCGCTACGTCTTCCCTTTCGGATCCCGATTTCACAGCAGGGACTGAGGAGACCAAGCCCAGACCTCTAACGCCAATTCAGAGTCAGATGTTCAGGACCATGACTCGGTCTCTGGCTATTCCGCACTTTCTATATACCGACACAGTCAATCTTTCAGATCTCACGACACTACGACACAAGGTTAACAGAGGAGCGGAAAGCTCAAGTGCAGCTACAGGCTACTCCTCTGCATCCATCTCCCCGGTCACCCTTGTCCCAAAACTCTCCGCCCTACCTTTCATCCTGAAAGCTGTCTCCCTCTCTCTGCGCACCTTTCCTTTGCTGAACTCGTGTCTCGATCTGAGCGATCCCTCCAAACCGACTCTCCTGTCTTCTCCTCGCCACAATATCGGCCTCGCAATTGACACACCTTCAGGGCTCCTCGTTCCCGTGATCCGCCGCGTTGAGCAACTCTCCATTGCCAGTATCGCGTCGGAGATTGCACGACTTTCCGCGCTCGCTCGCGCGGGCCGTCTCTCTGCCGCCGACCTGAGCGGTGCTACTTTCACGGTGAGCAACATTGGCAGTATCGGCGGGACCGCCGTGGCACCGGTCATCGTCCCGCCACAGGTGGCCATCCTGGGCGTCGGGCGCGCGAGGGTCGTTCCGGGATTCGGGCCTGACGGCCAGGTGGTGAGACGCGAAGAGTGCGTATTCAGTTGGAGTGCGGATCATCGAGTTGTAGATGGGGCACTTGTTGCACGGTGTGCACAGCATGTCAGGGGGCTCTTGGAGGATGTAGGAGGTATGCTGGTACGATTAAGGTAGTGCCAGCGGCATTGATCAATCATGTTGAGAGAAATCATCTTGAAGAGGACGGCGCCCGGCAACAGAGGCTTTCGCCCGAGTTTGGATAGCCAAGGTCTAAGACCAGCAATGAGAGCCCAGCCAGATTGCGTGATGACGTACGGAGTCGCCCTGTCGCGGAGAGGAAGCATAACGGCCTGGGGTTGCCTATGCTCACATACTGGCAAGATCAGTGCTGGATCACAGCAAGACCAAAACGGCTCATTGCAGCTAGCTGCCCTAATCGTGTCTGGGTATACATATATGAGCAATCCAAGCAACACCCAGTGTCGATTTCCCTGCCTGAAACACGAATCGCCTCAATCAAAGTATCCTGGGAAGAGCCATTTCAGATTCTCTTTGGCATCCGTGCCTCTCCCACGCGGGTCGGTCATAGAGCCGGCAAGTCGTGTCTGTCCTGCAAGGTGTCTCGCAAGGACCTGCTCGCTGTGCTCCTCCTTACTGAGTTCGTTCAGGACGGCGCCGATGAGCCTACGCGCATTCTCGGCGTTTGCTTTCATATGACCCATCACCATCTCCACGTTTACATCCCCAGAGCTATGCCAGCAGTCGTAGTCGGTGGCCATGCAGATCATCTGATAGGCGATTTCGGCCTCCCTTGCGAGTTTCGACTCGGGAAGTGCCGACATGTTGATGACACTTCCGCCCCATGACCGATACAGATTGCTCTCAGCTCGGGTGCTGAACTGCGGGCCCTCTGTAGGTGAGTTGTGACACTGTCAGATAGGGGATCCTGTTCTGAAAATTTTGTCTGGCTGTGTCGCTCTCGAGGGGGACTTCCAAAGGATGAAGGCATAGGCGTGGAGAAAGGAGAGACTGTAAACGGGACATGGAAACTGAGAACGCGAGAAAGAAATAGAGCCACGACGGTCTGCTCAACGCACCCATGCAGATCAAGGTACCGCGGTCGTGCATCTCCACGCCGTCGCCCTCGAGACTGTGCCCGCACTGCCGCACAATCTTGGCCAGGCCTTCGTCGAATGGATCCGCGAAGCCGACGTGCCCGACCATGCCTCCCTCGAAATACGTGAAGGGGCGGATGCCCTTGGTCCGGTCGATGATCTGGTCGGGAACCACAAAGTCGCGAGGCTTGATCTCTTCCTGAAGGCTACCCACCGCGGAGAAGGCTACGACGGTCCTCACGCCAATCGAGCGTAAGGCGGCGATATTTGCGCGCGACGGGACCTCGTGAGGAGCGAGCTCGTGCTGAAGACCGTGTCGGGATATGAAGGCAATGGGAACGGGGCTTCCGGACGATGGTGAGGAGTGGTGAAGGATGGTGATGGGAGACGACGGTTCACCCCAGGGGGTTGAGACTCGCAGTGTAGCGACATGACTGAAGTCGTCCAGGCGTTGGATGCCCGTTCCGCCTATCACGCCAATGTGGACAGGATCTTGGACCGGCATAGATTAGTTGAGGCGGCGACTGGAAAGAGGATGCCGGAGCAACTTACGGCTATACGAGTCGGCAACTTCTGCCATGATATGGCCCATCAGCGGGATTGATCGCTTTCGGCGTGCGTAGGCCAGTCAGTGCACTTGAAGTGTCGAGCAGCACGAGGGCTTATATATCCATATACTCCGTACATGGATACAAGTAGAGTAGCCGGGCCGACTCCTGTGCTAGCGTCAGTGAGCTCTTCAATGTTCCGCCCCCTCGTTCCAAGGTTGGAATCTGGACGCTCTCCCGCCGATCCTCTCTTCTATTCTCCGATTCGCAAACCCGAAGCTTGGAACTGAAGGGTCCTAACGCAGGTCTGCCAGGTCAAGGGCAACCCCAGTCCCTACGCCGTACGTGACATGGAGAGCAATGCGCGAGTAGGCCGCTTAGCCGGCAAAATCGCTGTAGTGACGGGGGCTGCTGGGTACGCTTTATTTCCACCTTTACTTTGTCGTGCTTGCGCTTGTGCTTGTGCTTGTCCCCCGCATCCGAAGGCTCTTGCTTGACCTTCCTTTCCTGCTCTGTTTTCATTGAACGTCTGCTTCCGTGGCTCTCGTCGGTGAAAAGACTTCAAACGTCGTATGTCAAGGTTATCATCGCTTTGAACACGGGCCTTGGGAACGTCACTGGCTCTGGTTCTGAATCACTTCTGAATGTCACTCTCTCAGGCGAAAGACTAAGTGGGCATCAGGGGCATCGGTCTGGAAACATGCATTCTCTTCGCACGGGAAGGCGCATCCGTGCTGATGGCCGACATATCCGGTACTGCCTTGGAGAGCGGCCTCCGAAAGGTGCGCGAGCTTGCGCCGGGCTCGAGCAGGGTCGAAACCATCGTCTGCGACGTCACCAAAGAAACCGATGTTGCGGCTGCGGTCGCCCATGTGGACGCCTGGGGCGGCGTGGATGTCATGTTCAACAACGCCGGGATCATGCACTTTGACGACTCGAACGCCATCGACACGCCCGAGAAGGTGTGGGACCTGACCCAGGCGGTCAATGTCAAGGGAGTCTGGTTTGGCTGCAAGCATGCGGTGCTGAGCATGCGCAAGCACAGCAAGAACAGGGGAAGTATCATCAACACGGCCAGCGTCGTTGCCCTCGTGGGTAGCGCCACGCCGCAGCTGGCATACACGGCGAGCAAGGGCGCCGTGCTGGCGATTACGAGGGAGTTGGCTATCGTGCATGCGAAGGAGGGTTTCCGCTTCAACGCTTTGTGCCCCGCTCCTCTCAAGTAAGTCGATGTTCCTGGGCTCAGTCGTCTACACCTGGCCCCAACGAGACGAGACTCATTGTTGATCCCGTCGCAGCACGCCACTGTTGCAGGATTGGCTTGGTGATGACCCACAGAAACGTCACCGCCGTGAAGTACACTTCCCAGGCGGTCGCTTTGGTGAAGCCATTGAACAGGCCTATGCCGTGTTGTTCTTAGCTAGTGATGAGAGCAGCTTCGTGAATGCCACCGACTTTGTGGTTGACGGCGGCATGACAAAGGTAAATGCAGCCTATCCAACACCGGACGGCCCTTATGCCGCTCTTGTGTCAAGTGCTGAGATTACTCGCAGGCGTATACCACCCCCGAGGGACCCGCTACGGAGCCACCACCGAATCTTGCTCGTTGATGTGCTCCATCGGGTGCATTTTCCAAGATACATGGCTTAAGAGCACGTCGGGGCAAACGCGCTTCCACATTTAAATCAACCCGAATGATGGGGCAACCTAACGTTTTGTGCGTGTGACCTGTTACGCATTACCCAGATAAGACATTATGTGATACGGCTCGACAACCGTGGCAGAAGATCCGCCGTATGTTCCTCTTTGATACTGTGCGCCCCAAGACCTCATCCTATCAGGTTCCAGTTCGTCAGCTGTGACTGCCGTCGCAAGGGTAGGCGTCAATGATCGTTCGCATGTAGTGCGGTTAAGGTGAAATCCAAACGGTATCCGGTGCCTTGTTGATAGATGATCCAAAGAAGTTGAAGACCTCTTCCTTTTTGCCCGACAGGCCCTGCACATATTTCGCACCACTACGCTGAGCACGACCCTTGCTGATAGAAAGGTTGAAAGTCGCCCGGGCGAAATAAGGTGTTCATTTCTGGGCATTGAAAGCTGTGTCCATCTCGACAGTGTACCAACATACCTATACATGTAGATACCTATCAAGCGCGTCTTCCATGTCATCATCCTCGCTGTCTAAGCGTGGTGTGAGAATCGGCCATACATATCAGTTTTCACAATATCCCCATGCACTGGTTTAAGACTTCACCACATTTAGAGACCAAAACAGCTGCGATCATGCCGTATCCCTCCCTAGCCCAGATTTGTATCTCGCCAGTGCTCTCTCGCGACACGCCTTGTGGTCAACAATTGGCCTTGGGTATCCACTTTTCTCCGCAATCTTGGCCGCTCCTCTCCCGTAAGGGTCGTGAATGGCTTTACCTTTGACGTCGGCAAGCTCCTTGACCCACTTTCTGATGTATTCGCCGTCGGGATCGAACTTCTCGCTCTGCAGCAACGGATTGAAGATGCGGAAGTAGGGCTGTGGATCGACGCCGGTTGAAGCAGAAAATCCCCAGCCGCCGTTGTTGGACGCAAAGTCGCCGTCGATCAGGTGCTCCATGAAGTAGCGCTCGCCCATGCGCCAGTCGATCAGAAGGTCTTTGGCCAGGAAAGAGGCCACGATCATGCGACAGCGATTATGCATATATCCGATACTGTTGATCTGACGCATCGCGGCATCGACTGACTGCAAGTGAGCCGACGTCCCAGCGTCACCGGCACAGCCCTCGCGGGGAGGAACATACCAATCGGAAAACCGGTCAAGCCCTTGCACCATGCTCGAAATTGCTCTTCGTCATACTCCCACTCGATATTGGTGTATTCGTACTTGAAAGGCTTATGCATGCTGTGATCTTCGGTCAGAGGCTTTCCCAAGATATCGTGTTCATCGGACGTGGGAAAACAAACCAGATGTAGGGCCAATGAGCCAGGACATGCTTATAGAAATCCCTCCAGGCAACCTCACTGATCCAGGTGACGATGCCACCGTTGCCCCCGTCCAGTTTCTTCGTGCTGTTCGCATCGCGTGCCAATCGCACCGATGTGCGCGCCGCCAGTGTACCAGCCGAGTGGTGCACGCTTATCGTGGCCGTTCCCGCTGCACCGGGCAGGTTTCTCGTGTCGTGGTATCTGCCGATTCGCTGGTCGAGGAACTTTTGAAGCCTCGTCAGCGCCTCGTGCTCCCCGGCCGGCCAGAGCTGCGCAAATTTGCTCTGCTCCTCCGGGCTGAGCGCTTTGTTTGCAGGTGCCGCCGGGATCTCCATCTCAAAGATATCTCTGAACGTCGTTCGTGCAGACTCTGGATTCGGCCCGGGCGGCGCGAACGCATCCAGCAGTTCGGGGTTCTGGTGCAGATGCGACAGCCAAGCTCGATACCAGGGACTGTAGACGGCGTACTGCTTGCCTGCGCCCGACTGTAAGCGGCCGGGCGCGACCACGACATCGTCGTGCACGGCCGTGAAGCAGATGCCGTTTTCCAGGTATCGTCTCGTGAGGGACGTCTCACGTCGCAGTTCGTCGACCTCGTATTCGATGTTGCAGAATACATGCTTCGCGCCCCATTCCTGCCACAGCTCAAGCATCTTGCTTGGTATTACCTTTCTCCTGTCCATGGTGGCGACATACAGCGGTATGCCCAGCTCGGCCAGGTCCCTCCTCATGATCGCGAGCGTGCGCAACTCAAAGTCGACGCGAACCGGGGCCGTCAGATGGGCCTGGTAGTCCTGCGGGCTGACGATGAACATGCACACCAGCGGCACGTCGTGCTTGTGGGCCAGTTCGGCAGCCAGATGCAGGCCTCGATTGTCGTGCAGTCGCAAGTCGCGCTTGAACCAATGGACCACCGCCTGCCCGACCGGTATGGCGTTTCGCGCGCTGGCGGTCTCGGATATGGTGTCTTCGAGCACCTTCATCGGGCGGGGGATCTCGCCGCTGTTGTACAAGGCGCACCGCTCGTTGGACATCTCGGGAGGATAGAACTCGCGTTGGACGATTCCATAGCGTTCCTCGACGCGGGAATGGTCGAAGTCATGGGTGCCCTGGGCGGCGGAGAGGGCGGTCGTCAGGAGTTTCTTCGCAGGCTGGACGACCGCTGCGCCGGTCAGAGTCGCTTTGCGCTTCAGAGGCATCGCTGCCGGAGCACCAGAGCGGAATCTGAGGGGATTCGAGTGTCGCTTGCAGGACTGTGGAGGAGTTGTTGCTCTACAGAATGAAAGCCAGAGGTGGCGGCCAGAGGACATGAAGCTTCCACGAACATATCGCGTACCTGTTGCCTCTCAAGTTCACCAATTCACGCGCTAGTCTTGCACAAAGTACGGACTACGGAGCACCATCCATGTACGGAGTACCATATGAGACTCCGTGGCATCATCACACATACCCGAGTTTAGCCGAGTTTACCCCGCGTCCCGGCCTCGGACGTCATTAATCCTTCCGTGCCGGTGGACTTGGACTGCACTTTCACATGCAAACCTTGAGAAGCCCTTCCTGAATCCTGAATCCTGACAGCCCTGAGCCGCCCCAGAAGCTCTATCAGCACAAGCGTAAAAGCGAAAAAGCGAAAAGGACCAGCTGTTTTTTCTCAGAGTCTCGATCGTGCCCGGTCCAATGGCATCAATGGAAGAGGAGCAGGACAAGAACGCGGGCACAGCATCCCCCGCCGCCATCTCCGAGGCAGAGAGCAAGAGGACATCTGGAACCTGAAGAGTGCGCTTGGGACGAAGCCTTGGACTGATTCGAGCGGATGCAACCGAGGTTCTCCAGGCCTGCTGTCCAGGTGGGACCCTGAGTACCTGACGAGCACATGATGCGCGTGCCATTGTCAGCTTTTACGTCGCTGTTCCCTTCTGCATCTCCTTCATTTTCCGTCGTCAGTGTCGCTGCACCTCTGATGCCCCTCGACCTTGTCCTTCAATCGATCCCCTGAGATTCTCTCGTGTCTCGGCTACAGTGGCCTCCACGTGGAAGCACGCAGGTCTTACTCTCGACATCTCTGAACCTCTACGGTCCTGTCAGCATCACCTCTGACGCCGGGGATTCCTGCATGTCGGCCCACCATGTCCGCGAAAAGTGTCAGAGGACCGGGAGGGAAGCAGCCTGCTTCGGCTGCCACCAACCTCATCGGTACGCGCTACTCCGTCACCCAACGCGCCCGCGTCGGCTCGACTGACTGGCTGACTGGATGGTTTGTGACTCGCAGCGGGCGGAGGGGCGGGTATGATGGAAGCGCTGGCCTGCCATCCACTGGACACCATCAAAGTCCGCATGCAGCTCTCTAGGCGCGCAAGAGCGCCGGGCGTAGGTCTCTTTCGTTATACGACTTGTCCGGTGGCATTGCATGCGCACAGCAACACGACTCGTCTCACCACACTTCTTCACAACGCTGATCAGCGTCACACTAGGCCAAACGACGGGGCTTCCTCACGACCGGCGCCGAGATAGTCAAGCGCGAGACACCGCTGGGTCTCTACAAAGGTCTTGGAGCGGTGTTGACGGGCATTGTGCCCAAGATGGCGATAAGGTTCACATCCTACGAATGGTACAAACAGATGCTTGCCGCCAAGGATGGCAGCGTGACCGGCCAAAGCACGTTCATGGGTGAGTGGCTGGTGCATGCGCATGTGCTCTTTATGTTGAGCTGGCTCGCATGCCCCTCTGTCAGGCGGCAAGCGGATACGATAGGCTGACGAGCTTCTTACCCCGTGAAAGCCGGTCTGGCAGCCGGCGTGACGGAAGCGGTGGCAGTCGTGACGCCGATGGAAGTCATCAAGATCCGGTTACAGGCTCAGCACCACTCGATGGCAGACCCGCTCGACATTCCCAAGTACCGTAACGCCGCGCATGCGCTCTACACGGTCGTCAAGGAGGAAGGGGCCGGCGCGTTGTACAGGGGCGTCACGTTGACGGCGTTGAGGCAAGGCTCGAACCAAGCAGGTCCGTTCTCATCTCGCCTTACAACTGCCTCGTGCTGTTCTACCTTACGCTGCGCCCTGCTGCTTGTCGGGCGCCTTCAATCGACCCGCTACGATTTAGATGACTGTTGGCAGACTGAGCGCTATCACCGCAGTCACATGCTGACTACTCTTTCTTTGCGCGTAGTAAACTTCACAGCATACACAGAGCTTCGTGCAATCCTCCAGAACTGGCAATCCACCACCGACCTTCCCTCGTACCAAACCATGGCCATCGGCCTCGCATCTGGCGCCATGGGCCCGCTCTCCAACGCCCCCATCGACACCATCAAGACCAGACTGCAGAAGACGCCCGGTGAGCCCGGGGAAACGGCTGTGAGCCGAGTGACGCGCATCGCGTCCGACATGTGGAAGCAGGAAGGCACGAGGAGTTTCTACAAAGGCATCACGCCGCGCATCATGCGCGTCGCCCCGGGCCAAGCTGTGACATTTACCGTGTATGAGTATTTGAAGTCGGCGCTGGAACGAAGTCGGGAGATGCTTCCTGGTGGGCAGTATGAGGAGTGAGAACGCGGACCACAGGGCAGAGCGAGTGGATCTCATGTCCTCAACCCAGGCGGCTCTCTTTCATAGACACATACCTCATGCGTTGCCGCTCTGTGTCCAGCCGTTCTGTTTCGTGTTGCGGATACTAGCTCGGACAGAACGACAGCGGTGTTCATTGAGATTTGCGGCCGCAAAGACACAAGGGACACTCGAGTCCTCTCAACCGCATGACAAGACGAAATCTGGAACTCAACGGTGTAACCGAAGATGACTTGCATCGACGGAAAGACACTGATATTTGGCGACCGCCGGCTTCTGACTGTTTCAACCGCCTCCCATCTAACTACATGTAGAGGTCAGCGTGATCGGATGGGTATAGAAACAACATTTGAAGTGCATATACACAGTTACGGAGTACCTGGTATCTTCTTCCCGAGGTCTGCCAGAGCAACAAGCGTTCACTCAACACACTCACAGGTCTGATGCGCCCATGGGACGTGAAGCGCTCGCAACAGCCATGCCGCCCACACAACCCCTCGAGCTGACGCTTATAGTCGCCGCAACACGGTCTCTCGGCATCGGCAATGCCGGGAAGCTGCCCTGGCCGGCCATCAAGTCCGAAATGGCCTATTTCACACGCGTCACCAAGTACGTCCCTCCCACATCAGTCTCGGCCGGGAAGGAGCCGTGCAGGAACGCCGTCATCATGGGCCGCAAGACGTGGGAGAGCATCCCGGAGAGGTTCCGGCCGCTGAGGGACAGGATCAACGTCGTGCTCTCGTGGACCGGTGTCACGGCCGGGGCGGAAGCGGGAGCGCAGGCAGAGGCGGACGGCGAGCGGAGAGTGATTGTCGTGGATGCATTGGACAAGGCGATAGAGGCACTCGAGGCAAGCCGGACAGGGGCACGAGCTGGCGAGAGTGCCGTCAGCAGGGCCTTTGTCATGGGAGGCAGCGCTGTGTACGACGCCGCGCTACGGATGCCCCAGACGACGCGTGTCCTGCTCACGAAGATCTACACCGACTTCGAGTGCGACACCTTCTTCCCGCTGGACCTGGAAAGCGAGCAGGCCAGGAAGGAAGGCTGGCTGCGGAAGAGCAGGGAGCAGCTGGAGCAGTTCCTGGGAGGCGAAGCCGGACCGGGCCGGATGAAGGAGGGCGAGGTCGAGTTTGAGTTCTGTATGTTTGAGAGGACCAGCAGGCCTGGATAAGGAGACGATTATGCTGGTGCTGGAGGAGTCACCATGGATTCCATTGCTGTGGTGAGGCTTTTTGGCCCTACCTCATAGGCATCATGA
>QQTW01004795.1_pt1 | contig 10163 bp, 7 predicted proteins | sample 1904831 | NCBI WGS metagenome assembly QQTW01 (sample SAMN09435610, study PRJNA476489) | Subsurface metagenome, whole genome shotgun sequencing project.
AGGCTACGAGCCGGGCGAAACTGCTGGAAAAACTCACTCTCGATCAGGCCGTTGTTCAGCGATTCGATAGATTCGAGGTCGAGGTGGTTCGTCGGTTCATCGAGCAGCAGGCAGTTGGCACCCGACAGCATCATCTTCGACAGCATACACCGCACTTTTTCGCCCCCGCTGAGCACGGTGGCTTTCTTGAGCGACTCCTCACCCGAAAACAGCATCCGCCCCAGAAAACCCCGGATAAAACTCTCGTCTTTCTCGACCGAATACTGCCGCAGCCAGTCGACTAAGTTCAGGTCAGTCTGGAAAAACTTGTCCTTCTCGGTATCGTTCGGGAAGTACGAGGGCGTGATGGTGATGCCCCACTTAAACGTACCTGAATCGGCTTTCCGCTCCCCTATCAAAATGTCGAGCAGGGCCGAAACGGCTAATCCATCGCGGCTGAACAGGAAAATCTTGTCCTGCTTGTTAACCATAAATGACAAGTTCTCGAACAGCTTCGTACCGTCCTCGGCCGTGTAGGTCAGGTTTTCGACCGTCAGAATCTGGTCGCCGGGTTCGCGTTCGGGCTTGAAGTTGACGTACGGGTACTTCCGTGAACTGGGCTGAATATCGTCGAGAGTGAGTTTTTCCAGCAGTTTCGCCCGGCTCGTAGCCTGTTTCGACTTAGACGCATTGGCCGAGAACCGACGGATAAACTCTTCGAGTTCTTTGCGCTTGTCCTCCGTCTTTTTGTTCTGATCCTGCCGCTGACGCAGCGCTAATTGGCTCGACTCGTACCAGAACGAATAATTACCGGCAAAGAGCTTTACTTTACTGAAATCAACGTCCACAATTTGCGTACAGACCTGATCCAGAAAGTGCCGGTCGTGCGATACGACAATGACGGTATTGTTGAAATTAGCCAAGAAGTTTTCGAGCCACAGCACCGACTCCACGTCAAGGTTGTTGGTCGGCTCGTCGAGCAGCAGAATATCAGGGCTACCAAACAGGGCCTGAGCGAGCAGGATACGCACTTTCTCGGAGCCGTTAACGTCCGACATCATGGCGTAGTGCATGTCTTCTTTAATACCCAAGCCGCTGAGTAAACTGGCCGCGTCGGACTCGGCGTCCCAACCGTTCATCTCGGCGAACTCCGATTCGAGTTCGGCGGCTTTTTCGCCGTCGGCGTCCGTAAAGTCTGTTTTGGCATACAGAATATCCTTCTCCTGCATGATATCATACAGGCGTTTGTTACCCATAATCACCGTTTGCAGCACCGGGTATTCATCGTAGGCGAACTGGTTCTGGCTCAGCACCGACATCCGTTCGCCGGGCGTCATGGTGACGGTGCCCGTCTGCGGCTCGATTTCGCCCGACAGGATTTTCAGGAACGTGGACTTTCCGGCTCCGTTAGCGCCGATGACGCCGTAGCAGTTACCGGACGTAAATTTTATGGTGACGTCGTCGAACAGCACCCGCTTTCCATAGCGAAGAGAGACGTTTTGTACCGATATCATAGCGTATATTTTGCTTCAGGTTATTAGACAAAGGTAAGAAATTTCGGTGGGATAGGCCATCATCCACCGGCTGCGCAGCGGGTAAGCATCAGGCCAATCCCTTACTTTTGTGCTTTCTACCAACTGATTCTGTTTATCATGCTCCAGCCCGCCACGCTAACCTTTCTGACCGACTTAAAGGCCAACAACAACAAACCGTGGTTCGACGCCAACCGACCCGCTTACGAAGCCGCCAGAAATGACCTGATCAACCTCGTTACGCAGCTAATTGACGGACTGAACACCCTCGACCCAGCCATCGCCGAAACGCCCTTGCAGGCCAAAAGCTGTATCTTCCGTATTAACCGCGATGTGCGTTTCTCGCCCAATAAGTCGCCGTACAAATCCAATTTTGGGGCGTGGTTCAACGCCGGAGGCAAGAAATTGTCTACGGCTGGGTATTATCTGAACGTGGAGCCGGGTGGCAGCTTTGTGGCAGGTGGTCTCTATATGCCCGACGCAACCGTGCTGGCTACCATCCGACAGGAAATTGATTATAACCTCAGCGACTTTGAGCAATTACTGGCTCAGCCTGCCTTCACCAAACACTTCAACGGGCTAAGCCGCGAAGAAACGTTGCAGCGGCCCCCAAAAGGCTACGATGCTACCAACCCGGCCGTGGAGTACCTGAAACTAAAAAGCTTCACGGCGTCGCGGCCACTACCTGACGCGGCCCTTACCAAACCCGGTTTAGCTAAACAGGTACTGGATACGTTTGGTAGCTTGCAACCGCTGGTGGCGTATCTGAACCGGGCGGTGGTATAATTGTCACAACGCCAGATGCACCGACCGGATGGGTTCTCCATAAAATACTGTCGCCTGCCGGTCGAAGTCCTCGGTAGCGTCAGTCGTCAGAAACGTGCGCTGACCATGCTGGCTACACTGCGCTTCCAATTCGGGGTGCCGAAGCAGATAATCAACTAAACTACCGGCGACGATGCCGCCCTGACTCAGAATCGTAGTACCGGCGGGCACGTACTGACGGATTTTGTCGAGCAGCAGCGGGTAGTGCGTGCAGGCCAGCAACAGGGTATCAATGTCAGGAGAACAGGACAGCAGCCGGTCGAGGTGCTGTTTCACAAAGTAATCGGCCCCGGCGCTGGCGTACTCGCCATTTTCGACTAATGGCACCCACATCGGGCAGGCTTCCTGGAACACGCGCAGTTCGGGAAAAAATTTCTTGATCTCCACCACGTACGACTCCGACGTAACGGTACCGCGCGTGGCCAAAATTCCCACCTGCCCGGTTGTGGAGTAATTACCAATCACCTCCGTCGTAGGCCGAATAACGCCCAGAACACGACGGTCTGGCGCGAGAGTTGGCAAATCGAGTTGCTGAATGTTGCGCAGGGCTTTAGCAGAGGCCGTGTTACAGGCCAGAATCACCAACCGACAACCCCGGTCGAACAGGTGCCGGACGCATTCGAGCGTGTATTGATAGACCGTCTCAAAGGACCGTGTTCCGTAGGGCGTCCGGGCGTTATCGCCGAGGTAAACGTAATCGTACTGTGGTAATTTACGCACGATTTCGCGCAGGACGGTCAGGCCGCCATAGCCCGAATCGAACACGCCAATAGGTTGATTCATCTGCCACTACGACCGCTTCGGCCCGACGGCGTCATAAATAACCACCTTCTCCCACAACGATGCGTAGTTATTCCGGAACTCGTCGTGGATGGGGTGCTTCTGATAGGTTTCTTCATCAGCCGGACTGTCGAAAAAGCACAGCCACGAGAAGGCGTAGTCGCGATCAATCACGGCCCGGTTCGTAGCGGCTGGCGTACCAATGTGCACCATTCGGATCGTAGGCACCTTAGCTAATTTGTTAAGTCCTTCCAGCAGTTTAGCCCGGTCGGTCTCGCTACCCGGATTTTTTAGGTAAAATAAAACGTGGTGAACAAACAGTTCCTTCGGGGCCACTTCGGGCAACCCGGCTCCCAATCCGGCCATTATACTTCCCCTAACGAATGTTCTGCGCGATTGCTTAGTCATGTAGTTTTTAAGTAGACGGCTTCTCACCGCTCGTTAATTGCTTTCTTTTTTCATTCCAGTAACGCTTTGCCCTGCGCCAGTGCTGCGTCCAGTCCCGATGAATCGGAGCCGCCCGCCGTGGCAAAAAACGGCTGTCCGCCCCCGCCCCCTTTGATGTTTTTGGCCAGTTCTTTTACCACCTGCCCGGCGTTCATGTTTTTGTTCTGAATCAATGAATCGGGCAGCATCACGGCTAATTGCGGCTTGCCGTTGATGTCGGCACCCAGCACGAGGGCGAGGTTATCAACTTTGGCTTTCAGGTCATAAGCAAGTTGCTTGAGCGCATCGGCCGAGGGCACGTCGACGCGCTGCACCAGGCGTGAGTACCCGTTTACGGCTTCAACGTTAGCCAGCAATTCATTCTTCAGTTGCTGCACCTTCTCATTCTGCAATGCATCGACCTGCTTTTGCAGCGCGTTACGCTCATCGACAAGGCTCTGCACCGCCTTTACGAGGTCCTGTGGAGCCTTTAATAACTCTTTCAATTCGCTGACGACGGCCATCTGCTCATTAACCAGCGTTTCGGCACCCACCGACGTTTTGGCCTCAATTCGTCGGATACCCGTTGATACCGATCCTTCGCCCGTGAATTTAAACAGACCAATGTGGCCCGTTGCCGGAACGTGCGTACCCCCACAAAGCTCAACGGAGTAGTTGGGATCAAACGTGATGACGCGCACGAAGTCGCCGTATTTCTCGCCGAACAGGGCCGTAGCACCCCTGTCTTTGGCCTGAGCGATGGGTACGTTGCGCTGCTCATCGAGTGGAATGTCCTGCCGGATTTTCTCATTTACAATGCGCTCCACTTCGGCCAACTGCTCGGCGGTGACTTTGCTGAAGTGCGAAAAGTCGAACCGCAGCGCGTCGGGTCCGACGTAGGAGCCTTTCTGACCAACGTGCGTTCCCAGTACCTCACGCAGGGCCGCGTGGAGCAGGTGCGTCGCCGAGTGATTGCTGGAGATCAGGCCCCGGCGGCTGGCATCGACTACGGCATGAACCGACGTTGCCGATTCCAAAAGGTCGTCGAGGCCCTGATCGGCTGCGATCAGAATCGACAGGTCGTTTTCTTTTTTGGTATCGACAATCCGGACCATGCGAACCTGCTCACCGGCGGTCAGCACCAGCACACCCGTGTCGCCAATCTGCCCGCCCGACTCGGCGTAGAACGGGGTTTCGGCCAGCACGATCTGGTACTGCGTCCCTTGTTTGTTCTGCACCTTCCGGTACTTGACAATGGCCGTATCGGCTTCGGTTTGGTCGTAGCCAACAAATGCGGTCCGGTCAACTTCATTCACGTCGATCCAGTCGCCCGCCGACGAGCTGGCATCTTTGCGCGAACGGGCCTTCTGCTCCTGAAGTGCCCTCTGGAACCCTTCTTCGTCAATCTCGACCCCTTTTTCGCGGGCAATCAGGGCGGTTAGGTCAGACGGAAAACCGAACGTGTCGTTGAGTTCGAAGACTGTTTCGCCCGAAATCTGGTTCTTCCCTCCCTCTTGTAACTGACCAATGATCTGGTCCAATCGCTCCAAACCACTTTTTAACGTCCGCAAAAACGCCACTTCTTCCTCCCGAATGACCGTCGCCACGAAGTCGCGCTGGGCGTTCAGTTCGGGGAAGACGTCGGCGAACTGCATCGCCAGCGTCGGCACGAGCTTGGTCATAAACGGCTCGGTCAGGTTCAAATACGAATACCCGTAGCGAATGGCCCGGCGCAGAATCCGCCGAATTACGTAGCCCGCTTTGGCATTGCTCGGCACCAACCCGTCGGCAATGGCAAATGACACGGCGCGGATGTGGTCCGCAATGACGCGCATGGCAACGTCACTTTTGCCGTCTTTCGAGCCAGTGTAGGTCATCCGCGAAATTTCTTCGATGACCTTGATCGTTCCCGAAAATACATCGGTGTCGTAGTTTGATTTTTTGCCCTGAATGGCCATGCACAACCGCTCGAAACCCATGCCCGTGTCGACGTGACGGGCGGGGAGTTCTTCCAGCGAACCATCGGCTTTGCGGTTGAACTGCATGAACACTAAGTTCCAGATTTCAACCACCTGCGGGTGATCGGCATTCACTAAGTCTTTGCCGGGCGTCTGGGCTACTTCGTCGGGCGAACGCAAATCGACGTGAATTTCCGAGCAGGGACCACAGGGACCCGTATCGCCCATCTCCCAGAAGTTGTCTTTCTTGTTACCGTAAATGATCCGGTCTTTGCCAACAATCGGCTCCCAAAGATCGAACGCTTCCTGATCGAAGGGCACATTATCGCGCTCGTCGCCCTGAAATACGGACACGTAGAGCCGGTCTTTGGGCAGGCCGTATACCTTCGTCAGCAGTTCCCAGGCCCACGTAATAGCTTCTTTTTTAAAGTAATCACCGAACGACCAGTTACCGAGCATCTCGAACAGGGTGTGGTGATAGGTGTCGAACCCAACGTCTTCGAGGTCGTTGTGCTTCCCCGACACGCGCAGGCACTTTTGCGTATCAGCCACGCGCCGGGCGGGTGGATTACCGTTGCCCAAAAAGAAATCTTTAAACTGCGCCATCCCCGAGTTGTTGAACATCAGCGTTGGGTCGTTTTTGGCAACGAGCGGGGCTGAAGAAACAATCAGGTGTTGTTTGGCCTGGAAAAAATCGAGAAAATGACGGCGTATTTCGGGGGAAGTCATGGCAATCCGAATCGGTGGTCAGGCAGCATTGGGCGGTACTTGAGTGCTGCTTTTCAGACCATTAAATAAACAAACAGAACGAAGGGCAAAATTACGCCAAAAACTTGCGTGTTTGCGGTCTCGAACGAAGTTTGTCGAATGGAAGGGTCAGCCAAACTCTACTACGGAATTCAGGAAGTGGCCGTGATGCTCAACATCAACGCGTCTAAACTGCGTTATTACGAGAAGGAATTCCCCACGCTTCAGCCCAAAAAGAACCGTTCTGGCGACCGGGTCTACACCCAGGGCGACATCAATCACCTGACTGAAATTTTGGATTTGATCGATCGGCGCAAGTTCACCCTGCCCGGCGCCCGCGAGTACCTGAAAGAGCGCGACACCAACCGGCGCAACAACGCCCGGATCATGTCGAAGTTAACGGAACTAAAAGCCTTTCTGGAGCAGATGCGCGACAGTTTGGACTGACTCTTGCCGCTCACAAAGCTTCCATAAACGCCACCAGCGCCCTTTTCTCTGACTCCGTCAGGTTTAATTTATCGAACGGCAGCGTTTGATTATCGAGGTTAAACCCCAGTCCATTGCCCCCGCCTTTGTTATAAAACTCCACCACCTGATCGAGCGTCCGGTACACGCCGTTGTGCATGTAAGGAGCTGTTTTGGCCACATGCCGAACAGTTGGGGTTTTGAACGCATAGCGGTGCGGCTCCCGTCCGGTCAGCACAAACTTACCCACATCGGGGTCAACCATTTTACTGGTAGCCGTGGCGGGGGTGCCCAGCACTTCGCTTTCGGTCTCCTGGTAAGCGGGTGGCACCGTGCCGTTGAACAGCGGAAAAAAATGACAGGTGGCGCACTTACCCTTCCCCATAAACAGGTTGAAGCCGTGTTTTTCTTCGGCGGTCATCGCAGCGGTTTGCCCCCGGAAGTAGCGATCCATCCGTGAGTCGAAACTACTGAGCGAACGAATGTAACTGGCCACGGCATTTTTGAGCGTGTGCTCGGTTACGCCGTCCTTGTACGATTTAGTAAACAACGCCCGGTACGGCGGATTCCGGCCAAGTGCCCGCACCGCGTCGGGCAGCGACCCGTGCATCTCGTCCGTGTTTTGAATTACATCACTGGCCTGATCTTCCAGAAAAACCACCCGTGAATCAGCGAACTGCACGGCCTGTAACGCTGCATTGTACAAGGTTGGGGTATTGCGAACGGTCCGACGACCACCAAAGCCAACCGCTAAACTCTTCGGCTCACCATCCGTGAAGGCTTTATCGGGCTGGTGGCAGGTAGCACACGTGCGTTCACTGTTACCGGATAAAATAGGGTCGTAGAATAACAGTTTCCCCAGCGCCACGCGGTCGGCCGTCGTGCGCTGCTCATCGAGATTGACGAAATAATTGGCATTAAACACGCCGGAGTCCGTGAGTGTACGGGCCGCGGGCGACAACAGCCGACTTTCGGTAAAGACCGGGATGAATAAAACTTTCTGCGCATCGAGCAATAGCCCGGTCAGCACATTGGCCTGCTGGTTGATAAACGTCAATCGGTCGAAGGCATCAAAGCTGCGGGCTGTATGTAACGCCCTAATAGATTCGGCAAACGTCCGGTCGAGTTGTTTGGCGAGGGTAGCATCCTGATCATCCAGTTCATAATGAGCAAGTTGCTGTTGCAGGCTTTCGAGCGCACTACTGACTTCGGGCAGCGAGTGAAACGCCACCGGCGAATCGAAACCGGTGATGCCCAGCGTGACGATGCGGAACACTTCAAGCCTCATGGCATCGAACGCGTGGCTATCGGTGAGTTCGTTGCTTTCGGAGATCTTGCGCAACCGGTTCACGTTCGAGCGGATCACGGCCGCTACCTGCACGGCGTCGGCATAGCTGGCCGGATCGACCACGGGAAACACCAGTTCTTCGAGCACCTGAAATCCTTCGGGTGGGTTGACCCGCAGGTCATCGTCAACGTTGGGCAAGTTGGGGCCGTTGAGGGCGCGGGTTGTTTCTGGACTGTAGTAAGCGGATATGAACTCGACGCGTTTGTAGGCCAGCCGCGCCCGCCGAAAGGCCATCTGCACCACCGGCGTCGGCTGACGGGTGAGAATAGCCCGCTGCAACTGACTGACGGTGCTGTCCAGGTCGTTAATGTCACGCATGAACTGCGCCTTAACGGCCTGCGCGGGCGTTGGTTTCGGGCGAAGCCACACGTATAGGCCAAGGGCGATAAGCAGGCCCGACAGGATGAAAGCGAGCGACTGCGTCCGAAACGGGCGTTTAGATCGGGGGTCCGTTGACGCTGAAATCATGGTGCTGCTGAATGGGTGAGCTATAAAAAGCCTGACCAGAGCAGTCTCCAGTCAGGCAAATGCACTATACGTATGACTAATCAACGGGGCAATCCCTCGATCAAAATCACCTGGCTGGCCTGATTTTCGTTCCGGCGCAACGCTCCGCCGTCAACCCCTTTGTACTGGTCACCCCGCCACGTGTGCGCCTGAATGCCCAGCAGAAACGTACCCGGACGACCCGTTACGTCCGATACGTCGATCATGCCGCTGCTTTCCCAATCGCCTAACTCCGACCGACCGCCTACGTTGTATTTGGCTGCGTCAGGCGCGTCCCGGCGGTGGTCCAGTTCCAGAATCGGCTTCAGTTGCTTGGTGTTGATGTTGTACTGATACACATACGCATCGTGTTTCTCGTCCCCGTAGCCGTTCGGGTCTTCCATGATGAAGACACATTCAGGTAAAGGGCGGAAGGTAGTTTTGTGAAACCTTTTTACGCGTTTCATAAGTCAAACTAATCCCCCATGTCTACGGATAAACGTTTACTGTCTTCGGCAGCACTCCTGTCGATTTTCTTACTGGGTAGTTGCCAGGATCATCGTGATCCAGCCAGCCCGGCCATCACCGTACAGGATCGGTCGGTGACGCCCGTACTGGCCAAATTGCTGCCTGGCGCAACGGGTGGGCGGCTGAGTGCCGATGGCGTTAAGCTCTATTCGCTCATCAGCAGCGACGACAAACTGGAAGCGTCGCCCAATTTTGTTTATGGTGGTTCAATCGACGGGATGGGCATCTTCCAGAATCCTGACGGAAACTACTCACTGATTGGCAACCACGAAGATAACTTCGCCGTATCCCGCATCACGCTCGACAAGTCGTTCAAACCGGTTAAAGGAGAATACATTCTTAATTCGGACGGCGGCATCTGGCGGCTCTGCTCCGCGACCTTAGCCACACCTCTCGAACATGGTTTCGGACCAATATTCCTGACCAGCGGGGAGAGTGGCGTCGAGTCGCGGACGCACGCGCTGAAGGTTGACGCCGATCCGCAGCAGGCAGCCATATCCCGCGAAGTAGCGGGATTAGGTCGCTGGAGCGCTGAAAACGCGGTGCCGCTGCCAAAAACGGCGTATCCCGGCAAAACGGCTATTCTGATCGGTGACGACGATTCGGGTACGAATGGTGGTCAATTGGCCCTGTATCTTTCCAACACCGTTGGCGACTTGGACAACGGGTCGTTGTATATGCTAAAACTTTCTGATGGCAATCAGCGGGAGCGGGCCATGCAGGTAGGCACGAGCTACGACGTTGAGTTTGCGAAAATTGACAATCACAAAGCGCTGACGGGTGCGCAGATCAACGCGAAGGTCAACGAACTGAAGGCCATGAAGTTCGGTCGCGTGGAAGACGTCGATTACCGCAAGGGCGACGGTGCCAATGGCCGTCAGGTGATTTTCGCCGTAACAGGTCAGGACAATACCGGCGCTAACGCCGACTATTCGCGCTCGAAATACGGCCGCATCTACAGCCTGACGATGGATGCTAACGACCCGACCAAAGGCAAACTGGAAGTGATGTTGGATGGCGACGACCGGAATGGCCCGGCCAAAACATTCCAGGACCCTGACAATGTCTGCGTGACGAAGGACTATATCT
>QQTW01004796.1_pt1 | contig 10160 bp, 8 predicted proteins | sample 1904831 | NCBI WGS metagenome assembly QQTW01 (sample SAMN09435610, study PRJNA476489) | Subsurface metagenome, whole genome shotgun sequencing project.
CGTCACCAAACAATTACACATTTAGAGGCATTGGGTTGCAAGCGTAGGGATGCAGTTTATATTCGCGCTTTTTTACCCAAAGAAGATCCCCGCTATGGTCCTGGAACAGGACGCAAAGCCGATAAACTGAACTGGGAACAAGTTGAGCGCTGGCAAGCCGAAGGCTACGGCATCTATATTGTCGTCAATGGTGGCGGTCATAAAGACTCTGACGTTACCCAGTGCCGTGCTATATTCTGCGAGTTTGACGACAGGCCGATTGAAGACCAGATTAGTTTTTGGCAAGACCTGGGGTTGCCAGAGCCGTCGCTACAAATTGCCACCCGCAAGTCAGTGCATACATACTGGGTGTTCGATAGCCCCATCCCTGTAGAGCAGTGGCGCATTCTGCAAACTGCCCTGCTCACATACACCGGCTCTGATCAATCTCTCAAAAACCCTAGCCGGGTCATGCGCTTGGCAGGTGCATATCACATCAAACCGGGACATGAGCCGGTGCGGTGCGACACCATCCAACAGTCGGGTAGGCGTTACAGCTATCAAGAACTGTGTAATGTTATTCAAATTGGGCAGCAGCTGGTACAGCCAGGGCTTGAGCCGGTGCCTCAACTTAAGGAGCGATCTCCGTCAGTTGGTGCTATCCCTGCAAAAACCTTGTCTAAATCAACAGTACCCTCTCACTCCGACTATTCATCAGCGCCGACAGATATCCCAAAACAGGGTACTGTTGATTTAGATAGGTCAGTCCTCGCCCCGCAGTATCAGCGCTACGAAGACATACTCGTGCCCATCCCCAAATCAGTTCCCCTGGAAGCGTGTTTGAGCAGAGGCTCCCGCTCACTTATTGACTCTGGAGTGAGTGAAGGTGGGCGTAACACTAACGGCGCAAAACTGGCTCGCGACCTCATAGGCACCGCTAGCTACCTCCAGACGATTGGGCAACACTTTGATGGCTACCCCCGGCAACTACTGGATGAGTATGCTTCACGCTGCACCCCCTTGCTGCCTGGAAAAGAAGTGGATGCAATTTGGCGATCGGCAGAGAAAGACAATCCTGGTCCCAGTTGTAAGCCTGATGGTGTGGAAGCCTGTATCAAGGGGTGGTACTGGAACAACTACGTCAAATCTAATCACCGTAGCAGTGCCTCAACCAAATGCAGTAATTCTTCTTCCGATCAGCCTGGTTGCGGATTTGAGAATAGTAGCAGCAACGGTGGGGGCACTCAACCGCCCATTGTTGCTGTCTCCCTGGTTGACCGCATCCGGGACATACTCAACAGCTACGAACAGGAATCACTGCAAGTTAATGCCCTAATGGATTTGGCTGGTGCCACTGGGCGCACGTACAACGAGATTAGCCAGCTATCGAGGATTATCCGCTCAGAGGGTGAGTTGGCAACTGAAGTAATCGAAGCCGTCAAGTCTTTCCGGGGCATCCTCAACAGTTGCCGCAAGCGCTTGGACATCCATCGGTATCTAGAACCTGTACTGGTGACAGCACTGATGACCAAAGCCAGCGCTATGCCCACCGCACCGGAATACCTATTCAACACCCTGCTCGCAGCTAGTGCGTCTCGGATTGGGACATCGGCGCGGATCATCATTAATCCCGAAGGCGGTTACAAACAGCCGTGTATTATCTGGGCCGCTAATGTCTCCCATAGCGGTCAAGCCAAAACGCCTCCTCAGCAGGAAATCATTGACCCACTAGCAGAGATGGAGGCAGAAGCAAGCGTTCTGTACGATGTCCAGTTTGAGAACTACGAGCAGGATGGCGACAAAAACGCTCCTGCGCCAGTACGTCAACGCCGTATCCTCAACAACGTCACCTCATCGACTAAAATTCGTCTGCACGGTCAAAACCCACGCGGTTTGCTGGAATACATTGATGAACTAGTGGCAGACTATTCGCGCCTAAACCAATATAAAGCTGGTAAGGGTGATGACCTCCAACTGGAACTGGGGTTCTGGAATGGAGCCTCGGTTAGCTACGACCGCCACGATGCTCAACTTTTCCTCAAGCGCACCGGATTTAGCAAAACTGGCACGTACCAATGGGACACGCTAGCACGGTTGATGCGTGACGAAACCAACTTCATTGCCTCTGGCTACTCTGCCCGCTTCCTCTACTGCTCTGTTCTGGATGCTCCACCACGATACTTGAACCTCCTGTCTGCTGGTGGTGATAATACACTGACACAAATGTTGGGCTGGCTCTACGGGGAACTGGAGAAGTTGCCTGAAGCCGATTATCTCCTCGCTCATGAAGCAAAAGTGTTATTCCAGGGATGGAACCATACCCTGGTCAATGCAGAAATTGAAGAATCGCACTATGGGCTGTCGCTAGTCTACGCCAAGATTGAGGCGAACACTGCCCGAATTGCTCTTTGGCTCCACCTAGTCAATGCCATCCTGCGGGGTGAAAAGCCGTTGCCTGTCATAAGTGGTGAGACGATGCAACACGCCATTGAAATTGGCTCATTTTACTTGTGGCAGCACAAACTCATCCACGCTCACAACTCGCCCACACGCAAGCTGGAAGGAATTTTTCTGAAAGTGCAGACCGTAGCTGAGAAATTCTTTGCCAAATGCGGAAAAGGGGTGGGGGCTAGTTTCCTGAAAACGCGGATCAATGCTCTTAAAGGCTGGGTGGTCGAAAGAATCCGCTCCACAGTATTCAAGACTTTGGCAGCAGCAGGGCACGGACGGATAGAAGGCGTTGGGGCTGAGATGGTTTATATTCCTAGTACTGTACCGCCGGATTCAGGGGGAAAGGGAAAGGGGGAAGGGGTAAAGGGAGAAAGAGTTACCCCTGACATGCAGTTTCAGTCCCCTGATTTCATTCATGTGACAGATGAAAAGACTTGCATAGAAATACCAGGGGCAAATTCGCCAGTTGACAATGTTCAAAAACCTGGATTTATCCATAATATTGTCTCTCCCCTGCTAAGAACTCCCTGCTCAAGAGATCCCTTGCCTCCCTCTCCAGTTGGTGGTGTTGGTGGTGAGTTGGTGATACCCCCAATCGCTAAAAACACTGTCAATACTGAGGTACAGACTCCAGTTGGTAAAGTTGGTGTTCAAGGCACTCCTGATTTATCTTCCAGTCTGTCAGAGTCATTGCAAGCGGATGTGTCTGACCCTCAAGCATTCCACCAATTCACCAATAATGATGCTGAAATACATGCAGTCACTGAGCTTGTCGGAGTTGGTGACACCACCAATCCATCACCAATACCACCAACTGCACTAGTAGAGCCGCAAAAATCACCAACACCGCAGGAGGATTTGGCCGTGCTAATTCTTCAATGCCAGACTTGGGTGGAATTAGTCCAAGCAGTAGGGCAGAACACTCAAAAGCTGGTGAAAGCTGCTAATCAAATCACGACGGAGCAGCGCCGGGGGCTGGTCTTTCTCCTCGCCGCCCATTTGTGCGAGAATCCTGAACACCTCAGCCAGCTAGCTTGGGTGCCCCAGAAGCTTAGGGATAGAACCCTCGAGCAACTGACATTTACCGTCCGGCGCATAGGGGGTGCTAAATCAGTCCTTGATGCCTGCTTGGAAAGAATATCAGGCTGCAAGTTTGTTTCAGTAAAACATTTAGGAACCCGCCGAGAGGCATGGGTTTTCCAGACATCTGACGGTATGCGACTACCAGTCTTCGGGGTAGATGCGGTTTGTGCGATCGCTTTGGCATGAAAGTGCCAGGACGTAGAGATGCTATTTGACCCAGCAGGCAATATTTACATCTGGATTGAAATTGAGGACGGGGAAGTGCTACCAAAACGCTTACCACGCCACAAAGAAACAACCGAATACAAAACTTGTTCGCTTAAGCCGCACAGGTATTTGTGAAGGGGGACAAACGACTTCTGGACAAAGATGGACAGCCCTGTTCTTAGGCTGTCTGTGGGTGGCGAGAGATTCGGGTTTAGAGGGCTGTCCATCTTTGTCCAAGAGATCCCTTCCGGGAACATCCTTCTATCGTCAGATTTACTCTTACGCTTTGCTAGGTGAACAATGCCAGAAACATACTCTGTCCTCAGCCTCTTCTCAGGAATAGGAGGTATTGAACGCGGAATTGCAGAAGCCGGATACGAACACCAATTTCAAGTCACTCAATTCATTGAGGTCAATCCCTATCGCCGCGCCGTCCTCGCCCCACATTATCCCCACATTCCAAGATATGACGACTTCAATTCCTTTAGTGCAGTCCCAGGACAATTTAGAATCATTGTCGGCGGCAGCCCCTGTCAGGGAATTAGTGGAGCCAATACCAAGGGCTCTGGTCTCGACGACGAGCGCTCAAGCCTTTGGTACGAAATGCTTCGACTCATCAACGAGTGCCGACCGCAATTCGTCATCTGGGAGAACGTTGCTGCCGCCCGAAAACCCAAGCCAGGACAACAACACTCAGTCCTTGGAGCAGTTCTCCGGGGTCTTGCCAAGAGCGGGTTTGATGCAGAATGGCAAACTATTTCCGCAGCTTCATGTGGAGCGCCCCACCGGCGTGAGCGAATCTTTGTTATTGCCTACCCCAATGGCACATTCGAGAGCATCGGACAAGTACCGCACCCCTGGGCAGGACAGATTGGAGCAGAGCTTGCGGCCACACTTGCCGTTGGGTCATGTCAGCCACCCAGCATTACGCGAGTGGCTGCAAGGGTTCCCGAATGGTTGGACAGATATTACCGAGCCGGATGGTGGGCCGCACACGTTCCACCCACTACAGTCAGTGCCCCTCAACGAAGTATCGTCAACCGAGTATGCAGAGTACAGGCCATTGGAGACAGTTGCACACCACAACAAGCTGCACTGTGTTGGCGACGGCTCGCTTACTTGGCAGGATTGCTGTCCACAAAAAATGCAGGTGTGGAGTGAGTGCACAATTACACACAAGGTGGAGTTTGTTGAGCAAAAAAGCGATGCTCCACCTGCGCTGGCGTCCGATGCCGCAGTTATTCCAGCGGTAGTTGAGGAACTCGCAGGAGCTTTAACTGACCACTTGCTAGAAGCAGGGTCACAAACCATTTCACAGGACGTACTCCACATGGTAAAGAGTGTTGATGATGCTTCGGTGACTGCTGTTGAAGTGTTTGAGGAACTAACTTCTGATGAAGCAGCTGAACGCCAGCGGCTGGAGCTTACGGTAGAAAGGGCGTTTTATGAAGCGGGAGCTGCCCTGCTTAAACTGCGCTCCAAGCGGCTTTATAGATCAACTCACTCTACGTTTGAGGTTTACTGTCGTGAGCGATTTGGGTTTACTCGTCGTCATGTAGACTATTTGGTTTTAGGTTCTCAAGTGGTTGAAAATCTCCTTTTGAGAACCAATGGTTCTCAAATTTTGCCAACCAGTGAACGCCAGGTCAGACCTCTGACTACTCTGGAACCGGATGAACAACGTGAAGTATGGCAGCAGGCAGTTGTTGTTGCTGGCGGTAAGCTGCCTAGCGGGCGCATTGTCAAAGGGATTGTAGAGCGCTTGAAAGAGAAACCCTTAGTCAAAGCCAGCGATTTGTGCCAAGTAGGTCAGGTATTCACTTTGGCTGGCTTAGTAGAAAAGGAACGGAAATACAATTGCTGCTGGGCGATCACAATTGCAGTAAGAGATTTTACAGTTGAGGTTGATGTTCATGATGCCACGCTTACCGTGAAACCTGAAAACCTTCAGCCAATTGATGACCCACAAGCGCGTCGCCAACTGCCACAAATACTTAAACGAATTAAGCGACTAAGGAATAATGGTCTCCTTGACCGCGGTGCTTATCACGTTTTGGAGGGGTTAGGGCAGCAGACTTACCTGAGTGAGGTTGAGGAAAAATTACTGTCTTGTTTAGAAGCTCATTATGGCGTTAGCGACGCAGAAAATCAGGTTACCAACTAAACCTTTTCACACCGGACAGGCTAAAATCAAAAACGCTGTTACCAGAGCAACATCTGAATCTATCTGACCTCTAGACGGGAGATTCGACCACCGTGGAACTAGTCCCCATCGTTCTTGCTCTACTGCTATCTGGAACTGACCCTTCTGCTACCTTTGCAGTTACACATAGATCAGAAATTGGTGTCTGGTGCAGGATGAGGGTTTTTTGCGTACACTCCTACTGAGAAATTAGGAGTGGTGACAGTGACAAAAGCATCTCAGCCCAAAAACCAGCAACGCACAGCAATTGTCTACTTTGGCTCGAAGCGGGAAAATTACTTGGAGTTGGTAGAAGCAGAGGATAGTTCAGAGTTCCTGAGGTTTATCCAGCAGCCGTTGCAAGCACAGCTAGGGGTCGAGAAACATAAACTCAACTGCTGCGACCGCAGCCGCTACACTGGGCATGGGAAGCGAGAGCGATCTGTACAAGGGTGGGTAGGAGAGAGAGTCACAGTGCCGATTTGTCGTGTCCGCTGTTGTGGCTGTGGAGCGGTGTTTACTGTGCTGCCCAGTTTCATCCTACGCTACCGTAGACAGGATAGCGACTGCTTGAGCAAACTGTTGACGCTATCTCTGAGTATGGGGTTGAGCCAGAGGCACACAGCGACCATCTATACTTGGAGCGGGCTGGAACGCAAGTGGACGCCTGGTTGGGTCTGGTCGCTATTGCAATGGTTGGGGAATTTGCTACCCGTAACTTGGTTGCTACTACGATTGGGTCTTACTCCACCTGCACACGTGCTGAGTGACGAGAAGTTTGCTGCCTTGGAAAGTGAGCCGATTTACCTGTTTTTGGTGAGTCAGGGAGAGTTGCTTTGGTATGTAGAATGGTTAAATCAGGCAAATGAAGCTGCCTTCGAACCAGCCATCAGCAACTTTTTGAGTGCAGTCAACGACGAACCCCAGCGTCATAAGCAACTGCCACCTACCCTACCCTACACCCCCCAAACCGCCACAACCGATGGCTGGAAGCCAGTACAGAACGCCTGGAAAAGCCTTGTGCCCCAAATCAATCTACTCGAATGCCGTTGGCACGGACGCAAACGAATTAATGTCACCCTCAAGGATTATGCTCAACATCACCCAGACCTGACTCCTGAGGAGTTACAGACACTCAAACAACAATTTGGGCATCTTTTTGCTGCCCCCTCCTTAACTGCCTACTCGCAAAGACTCCGGCGCTTGTCGGAAACCTATGGAGACGACCCCATTCTCTCCAAACGGCTGGCCATCCTCAAAGACAAGCAGTTCCTCTTCACGGATTACCTGAACTTCCCCCAAGCCTCTCCATTTTTAGCGCCGCTCGACCGCTCTATGCGCTTTCTGGATGAAAAGCTACAAACATGATTGTCAGTTCTGGGCAGAGTCAAAGGTGAATGCGACTCTTAATGCCTGGGCCATCATCAACAACCTCCGCACCTTCCTGCCGGATGCCAAACGAGCAGGCAAGTCTCTGGTGGAAGTGTTCGGAGCCAAATTGCGAGGCATTCCTTGGATGGAAGCGCTGAATCTCTCTACAGTAGGGCGATTGTCGGATTTGGTTCCAGCATCAGGGTGAGGTTAGTTCTCCGAAAGACACCAATTTCTGATCTATGTGTGTGTTTCAACTCCCCGTTCAGCTTGCGACGGGGAGTAGTTCATGGCTCTCGGCTCAATGCCTAAAGTGGCACTTTATACTGAAAGTCACACTAATGTTCACAGCTACACCGTAAAAGTTCCGCCAATAGCACTAGAGAAACTAAAAGCGGCAGCAGGATCGCGGAAACTACCAATAAACTCGAAGTTCTTTACGAAGAACGTACTCTCGATTCCATTGCTTTGTGATATCGTATAGAAACCATCGCTATTTGCGCTACTTGAGACCCCGTAGGTTACAGAGCCGGAGGGCGAACCGCCGGAGGTCGATGCGCCGAGGAGCAGCGTATCATTGTCCTCACCAGCATCAAAGTATCCCTGCCCCATAAATCCTTTAAAAACGTCCTCGCCATTTCCCAGAAGGGTAGTACCAGTGCCACCAAAGCCACCATTGCTGGTGCTAGTATCGACAACGTCGTTACCATTGCCAGTATCGATGGTACCAAAATTGTTGATGCCGTAGCCAGGAGAACTACCAGTGATAATATCGTTACCATTGCCAGTACTGACAACTCCTTCATTATAGAGCCCCTCGTTAGTACCAACGAAACCGAGTGTGTCGTCACCATTATTAGTATAAATGGAGCCATAGTTTCTGAAGCTTGATCCCCCGAAGCCGAGTGTATCATCACCCCTGCCGGTATCAATAATATCGTAGTTTTCACTACTCGCGCCTCTGCCGCTTACAACACTGATCGTGTCATCACCATTGCCAGTATAAATGGGACCGTAGTTTAGCATTCCAGAGGCATAACGTCCGCCTTCAGAGTCGATCGTGTCATCACCATTGCCAGTATCAATGGTGCCACGATTGATCAAGGTAATAGGTCCGGTTTGGTTTGGGTCAGTCTGATCAGCACTAGCGATTATAGAGTCGTCCCCATTTAAGGTCTTGGCAGTACCAGTATTGGTTATTTGCACAATTCCTGATTCAGGTACGGTATCATTCTGCTTGGTAAATGTTAGGGTGGAAAGGTCTATAACAGTCATGATGTAAGTACCTCACTAGGCTCTCAATTCGTTTTTGTTGCCAAAAATTAGAGAAGTTCTTAGGGCGTGTCTACCACCGACAAAATCAATAATTTTGAGCTTGTGAATCTTACCTCAAGTACGTCTTTCTTTTCCAGCAAGATACCAATTTCCGTAAAAATCTTTACAAAATTAGAGCAGGCACTTTTTTGCAGCACTGTAATTCGTTTACAGTCGATCCTTCAAAGGAAGCCACAAGCGCTTAAAACGCGGCTGGTTCGCGCCATATTCCTAGCTGCGGGAATGTGGACAACATCGTCCAAATACAGTTATAGAGGGGTTTACAGTAATTCTCAAGTGATGTATGTCACTGACAAAGATTTATCCCGAACTTATCATTCAAGCAGCAGAACAACAATTTGTTTACTTCCGACGCCCCAGTGCCCATCTGGGGCTTTTGTTGTGCGGTGATCACCTACTTCTCTACTCCCAATCGCTGCCCTAAACTAAACTTGTAAACCATTCAGCGCGGAGACACACCTGGCTTAATGGGTCTGCCCTTGCCTAGCCGGTTGGGGCTTTCTTTATGTGCGCTCGCGCTATCTGGGAAAATTTTACACCGCCGTCTAAAACACTTGCCAGCAGTATTACCCTCCCACAACGCTCCCTGCTAAGAGCGCCAGTTTGTATACACGCGTGGGCGGCCAGAGTACTGATGACTGAATATATGTTGAGATTTTAAAATAAGGGTGTATCAGTGCAGCAGTCTCTCTAGTAATCATGTCTATCATTTTTCGGTTTCATCCAGAAAAAGCTGTTGAAGCCGCAGCGATGCTCTTAAAACTGCACGGTAAGCCTATGAAATATTTTGTTGTGTTGCAAAAACTTTAGAAGGACAGATCTTTCCTATTACATAGCTCTCGTTAAGCTGTCACTCCGAAGATTTGAGACACGAATTCTGTACGAGCCAAAACATTTCCTTTTTCAACTCCTATCACCTGTCCTTTCCTTAACATGTTCATCGCCTCGTATCCTCTTATTGAACGCCCGTGCTGTGTTAAACGAGTGAAATCCCATTCCTGGTTTTATCAGTCGCGCAAGGGAAGCGATGATCCTGCTCGATTCGGTTGTTGAGGTATTTGTTTTGCCTGAATTCCACGCTTTCAGGTAGCCCTTCTTCAGCTTTCATCTGCTCTATAGCTTTAGGATAAGCAGCATTTTTACCCTTCATTAATCACTCTCGGTTCTTGAGTATGAGTTGCCTGTAAAGTTTTACGGAAGAACCGTTTCGCTGAAGAGGGTTGTGTCGCAAAAACAGGTGGGTGGTAAGGTGGGAAAGCCTAAAACCTCGAACCCCGTTTTCCCAATGTCCACTCCATCTCTATTCAAATGGCGACACTTCTTGCCTGAGATCATCTTGCTCAATGTCCGTTGGTACTGCCGCTACCCATTGAGCTATCGAAATTTAGAGGAAATGATGGTTGAGCGAGGCATCAAGGTGGATCATTCGACAATTAATAGATGGGTATTGAAGTATGCTCCAGAACTTGATAAGCGAATCCGCTCGCATCTGCAACTAACAAATGACTCTTGGCGAGTGGATGAAACCTACATCAAAGTTAAGGGAGCATGG
>QQTW01004797.1_pt1 | contig 10160 bp, 5 predicted proteins | sample 1904831 | NCBI WGS metagenome assembly QQTW01 (sample SAMN09435610, study PRJNA476489) | Subsurface metagenome, whole genome shotgun sequencing project.
GGATACAGGCCATTCCCAGGCAACTGGCCGGCAAACTCCCCGCAGATAGCATCCGGAAAAATACCCGGGTCAGAAAAATAAGCGGAAGGACTGTTGAACTGGAAAATGGCGAAAAGATGGAAGCCGCTTTTTCGCAGGACCGCAGGCTTACCGGCAAGGTAATGTCAGGAGATGACCAGCAGCCTTTGCCTGGCGTAAGCATAATCATTCAAGGCACTACCAGGGGCACCGCCACCGATGGAAACGGGGAATATATACTGGAATTGGAACCTTCAGATAATACACTGGTATACTCTTTCCTGGGATACAAGGCACAAACCGTTACTGTAAGCAACCAGTCTGTGATCGATATTACCCTGGAGCCTGAGGTTACTGCCCTGGCCGATGTAGTGGTAATCGGGTATGGCACCCAGCGTAAAAGCGATCTTACGGGTTCTGTTTCTTCTGTCAGGGGGGCAGACCTTACCAAAATACCCTCTTCTTCGCCCATGCAGGCTTTACAGGGTAAAGTTGCCGGTGTACAGATTACCAGTGGTTCCGGGGGCACCGGGTGCTAATCCTGTAGTACGGATCAGGGGCGTGGGTACCTTCAATAACAACGACCCGATCTATGTGGTAGATGGCGTAATCCTGGATGATATTTCCTTTATCAACAGCGCTGATATAGAATCGATGGAAGTGCTGAAAGATGCGTCGGCTACGGCTATTTACGGGGCCAGGGGGGCCAACGGTGTAATCATTGTCACCACCAAAAGAGGCGTGCTGGGTGAAGAAAAACCAGTAATCAGTATTTCCGGGGAATACAGCATACAACAGGTAGCCAGAAAAATTGACCTGCTCAACGGGCGGGAGTTTGCCATTATTTCCAATGAAATTGCCCCTGGCTCCTACAACAATGTGGATGCCGTAAACAATACCGACTGGCAGGATGTGATATTCAGCCCGGCCCCTATTCAGAACTACCAGCTTTCGGTGAGTGGTGCTTCGCAAAAAACCCAGTATTATGCCGGTATCAGTTATTTCCGGCAGGATGGCATTATTGATAAGTCGAATTTTGAGAGGCTTACCCTGAAACTCAACAATACCTTTCACCTGTCTCCAAAGCTCCGTTTTGGAAATAACCTGGCTTTCTCGCCAACCTGGCAGCAAAATGCCAATGCCAATGTAGTATTTGTAGCCTACCGGGCCCAGCCAGTTATTACACCCCGCACACCGGATGGAGCCTACTCGGTAGTTCCCAATGTAGGAAATCCCCTGGCTGATATAGAAGACACCAATAACTTCGACCGGGGCATGCGTACGGTAGGAAACCTTTTTGGGGAATGGGATTTTCTGAAAGGGTTTAAACTGAGGACCAGTGTAGGGGTAGATTTGAACAACATAAAGAACCGGAATTTTATTCCTGCCTTTTTTGTGTCCCCCCAGCAGCTCAACGAAATCAATGACCTCTACATTACCGATACACAATTCCGCACGGTTCTCTGGGAAAACACCCTGAATTACTTCCGGGAAACCGGCAACAGCCGCATTGATGTACTGGGTGGCTATACCATGCAATACACTGATTCAGAAATTTTCGGGGCAAGGGCAGAAAACATCGCCCGTACCAGTGAAAGTTTCTGGTACCTGAATCCCAACAACATCAATCCCAACAGCATATCCAACCGGGTAGACGACAACCAGTTTTATTCTATGATGTCTTACCTGTTCCGGGTAAATTATACTTTTGCCAACCGCTATCTCTTTACGGCTACTTTCCGCCGCGATGGCTCTTCTAAATTTACAGAGAAAAACCGCTATGGAAATTTCCCTGCTTTTGCTGCCGGATGGAACATAGGCAATGAAAATTTTATGCAGGGCCAGAATTTAATCACCAACCTGAAACTGAAAGCCAGCTGGGGTATGATCGGAAATGAAAAGATCAATTACTTAGCTCAATATTCTACAGCCAGTCAAGGGTTCAATGCTGTTTTTGGCTCCGGTGAAGTGCTGTTTCCCGGTACTACTTATGACCGCACCGGTAATCCTGACCTGAAATGGGAAAACACCACCCAGACAGACATCGGCCTGGAATTCGGCCTTTTTAATAACCAGCTTACCGCTGAACTGGATTATTACAATAAACTCACTACTGATATTCTCATTAACCTGCCTGTACCAGCCCACCTGGGCAATGGCCAGGGGGCTACCGTTCCTTTCAATGCTGCCGACGTACTTAACCGGGGTTTTGAATTTAATGTGGCCTGGCGCAGTGAAATCCGGGATTTTAAATACAGGCTGGGTGTAGTAGGCACCACCCTTCATAATGAGGTGAAAGCCATTAACAATACCAACGGATACCAGCCCAATGCCGCAGGTACTACCCGCAGTGAAGCCGGAAGGCCGCTGGGTTCTTTTTATGGCTATGTAGTGGAAGGCGTTTTCCAGAACGAAGCCGAATTAAGTGCATTCCCCCGCAATGTGCAATCCGGCGTGGGCGATTTGCGCTACGCTGACCTGAGCGGTGATGGACAGATCACAGAAGACGACCGGACTTATATCGGCTCTGCTATTCCCCAATTCATCTATGGCTTTAATGCAGAAGTGTCGTACAAAGGCTTTGACCTTTCCCTGGATTTTAACGGGCAAATGGGCAATGATATTCTGAACCTGAAAGAAACCATCCGCCCCGACCCCTACAACTTTGAAAGCCGGGTACTCAACCGGTGGACTGGCCAGGGCAGCAGTACTACCAATCCCAGGTCATCATTTGGGGGCGTTAATTACCTGGTTTCTGACAGATATATCCAGGATGGTTCTTACCTGCGCCTGCGCAACGTAACCCTGACCTATAACCTGCCGGAAATTCTTACCCAGCGGCTTAAATCTACCAAAGCCCAGGTATATGTGCGGGGCACCAACTTGTTTACCAGTTCAAAATTCACCGGCTATTCGCCTGAAGTAGGGGGCGGCCCATTGGACAGCGGCATTGACACTGGCATTTATCCGCTTTCTAAAATTTATTCTGCCGGCCTGAGTATTAATTTTTAATTTGCCATTGCCATGAAAAAACGCACGCATACATCCATCACCTTATTTATTACTTCCCTAACTATGCTGATGCTGGTTTCCTGTGAAGATTTTCTCGACCGGGAGCCACAAGGCTTACTAACCCAGGAAATTTTTCCTACCACTGCTGACGATGCCCTGCAAGCTACCAATGCCATTTATAATATTTTACGGAGAGAAAATTTCAATTCCGGGCTTTTTCCCATCCTGGATATTATGTCGGATGATGCCAATAAAGGTTCTACGCCTTTTGATGCTGCCCCAACCATAGGCCCGTATGAGCAATTTACTCATACTCCCTCACAGGATGGACTCAACCGCTGGTGGGCTACTTTGTACGAAGGCATCAAACGGGCCAATGTAGTTATAGAAAAAGTACCTGCCATCCCCATGGACGTAACCTTAAAAAACCGCTACCTGGCAGAAGCCCGATTTTTGCGGGGCTTATTTTATTTTGATATGGTAAGGGCCTGGGGCGGCGTTCCCAAAGTTACCGGCACCATCCCTCCCATTGAGTTGCCCAGGGCTTCCGAAGAAGAAATTTATGCCCTGATTGAAGAAGACCTGCTCTTTGCTGCCGCCAACCTGACAGAAAAAAGTGAACTCGATGCCAGCCAGTATGGACGGGCCACCAAAGGGGCGGCCAGGGGCTACCTGGCTAAAATGTATTTATTTAAAAACCAGTTTGATAAAGCCGGACAATATGCCCTGGAGGTGATTAATTCGGGTCAGTATTCGCTGGAAGCTGATTTCGACAATGCCAGTTCGGTAAGTGGTGAATTTGGTGTAGAATCCATATTTGAAGTAGGTGCTATTGGCCGGGAAGGCCTGGAAAATGGCGGAAACCAGTATGCCAACGTGCAGGGAGTACGGGGTTCGCCTAACCGGGGATGGGGTTTTAACAGGCCTTCGCTGAACCTCCAGGGCGCATTTGAAACAGGTGATCCCCGCCTGGAATCTACTGTCATTTTCCTGGGAGAAGTAATTGATGGCATCACCATTGGCGGCAGCAGCGATGTACCGGATGTTACCTACGCACCCGGCTCTTCTACCGAAATTATCGAAATTGAATGCTATAACCAGAAAGTATGGACGCCCGGAACCAATGTAGATTCCCAGAATGGACATAACCGGCGGCTATTGCGCTATGCAGATGTTTTACTGATGGCTGCTGAGGCACTCAATGAGAACGGGAAACCAAGCCAGGCTTTGCCCTACCTCAACCAGGTACGTGCCCGTGCCAGGGAAGGCAATGCCGGCATTCTGCCTGATATAACAGAAACCACTAAAGACCTGTTACGGGACCTGATCCTGCAGGAACGCAGGGTAGAACTGGCACTGGAAGGCCACCGCTTCTGGGACCTGGTGCGCACCAATAAAGCCGCCGAAGTATTGGGGCCACTGGGCTTCCAGGCGGGCAAACATGAATTGCTGCCCATTCCACAAACGGAGAGAGACCTTGCTGGGGAAACCCTGGCGCAAAATCCCAATTATTAATAAGTAGTTGTTTGTTATTAGTTGTTCGTTGTTCGGGCAGTACTATTTGGAAAACTAATTTTCATAGCCTACTTATGTGCTTACATACTCAATTTTTAATACCTGTTTAATTACATTCACCCTAAATCTACAACAATGATGAAAAGTATGCTTAGATTTTTTACGTTAGCTGTGCTGGCAGTGAGCCTGGTAGCCATAAATGCCTGTAAAAAAGATGAAGATGATCCTCCTTTCGCCCTTTCTTCCTTAAAAGCCGGTAACATAGACCTGAATGGGGCCAATTCAGCTACCGCTGTTCCGGCTAATTCTACCATTACAGCTACCTTTACCGGAAATGTAGACCCCACCTCTGCGGTTGCCCTTCAGCGCGACTATGATGATGCCAACCTGGATGTTACCGTTACAGCTTCCGGCAGTACGCTTACCATTGATCCGGCGGAAGATTTTGGAAATGGCACCTTGTATATCCTGTCGATGAATGGTATAAAATCCCAGAAAGGTGAAGTACTCACTGCCGTGGACAGAAGTTTTACCACAGAAGGTAGTTTTGTACCTACAGGCCAGGTAGCTTACTGGAACTTTGAAGACAATGCCAATGATGTAGTTGGGACGTATGACCCTGCCCCATCCGATATAGTAGCTATCACCTATGCAGACGGCAGAAAAGCCGGAGCCGGTAAAGCCGCAGAATTCAATGGGGATAACAGCATTATTGAAATACCAAATGGCCCCCAGCTGATGAATACCACTGACTTTACGCTAAGTTTTTGGGTAAAAACAAACTCTACTAGCCATGTAGATGCAGGAGATCCGAATGATTCCAACCCCAATAAACCCCGCAATCCTGCCGGACATTTTGTAATGGGCCTGGGCGCTTCCAAAGGATTCCAGTTTGAGATAGATGGTGGGTATAATTCCTGTAAACTGGCTGTCCAGTATGACCTGGGAAATGGTTCTACCGGATCTGAAGACTTATGGTTTCCGGGAGATGGCAAAGACAGGACCAAAGGCGGCTGGCAGGGCTGGGATTTTGTGAAGGACTTAACCGGTACCGGTGGCGTACCAGCTTTGTTAAAAGACAAATGGGCCCATATTGTAGCTACCTATAATGCCGCTAGTAAAAAAGGGGTTATGTACATTAATGGTGAAAAGGTAAAAAGCCAGGACTTTAATTTATGGCCGGCCGCAGATGTGAAACGGAGTGTTACCGGGCTAAAATATGGTGGAACCGCCCCGGAAGTGGGTAATAAACTCGCTTTTGGTTTTATATATGACCGCACCAGTCAGTTATTCAGCGCTGAACCCTGGGGAAATTATGCCCTACCTACATCCAACCACTTCAAAGGCCAGCTGGATGATATCAGGATTTTCCATGCGGCCCTTACCGAACAGGAAGCCAGACTGGTATACGATTCTGAAAAATAGTTAATAGTATTACATGTGGCAGAAGGGTTCCGCTCCGGTGCGGGAACCCTTCTGTTTAACTTCTCAATAATGAATAAATCCTGCCTGCCCTTTTTACTGCTTTTCTTCCTGGTTTCCTGTAAAAAGGACAATGATCCGGTTACGGCAGAAAAAACCCTGCAATTATCCAGCATCTGTGTGGGTACCTATAACCTCGATCTGCAGGATAAAGAAAAAAACAAAGAAGCCCCGGTTGACAGTCCAATCGTGATTAGCTTTTCGGCTGCGCTGGATACCACTACCGTACGGCAGGCGGTGATACTCACAAAGGATGCCCAAGTAGTACCCTTGCAATATTTTTACCTCGATAACAATAAAGCCATTTCAGCCCAGCCCCTTCAGGCGCTGGAAAACAATACTGCCTACAAGCTTTCCATTGGCAATACCATACAGGGAAAAGAGCAGGAAAAATATCCGGGCATAGAAGTTGAATTTGTAACGCAGAAAGGCGCACTTACCATCGTTTCGCTCCAGATCGGCGATCAGCCCGTGACAGGTACTGAGCGCATTGGGAATGTAAACCGCAACTTACAGATAGAAGTCGAATTTTCGCATCCCCTTGACCTGGAAACAGTCAATAATGATAACATTAAAGTAGTGAGTGCCAGGGGGCCAGGTGCACCCCTGCGTTTCGCTGCCAGCCCGGATGGAAAAACACTTACCATTACCAGCCAGGAGCCCCTTGAACACCTCAATAAATACACATTATTTCTTTTGTCCCTGGTGCAGGGAGCTGCCGGAGAAGTGCTTACAGGCAGGAATCAGGATTTTTACACAGCCGTAGATCCTGCCCCTAAGTTTCCTTTATTATCCGATGAGGCGCTGCTCACCCTGGTGCAAGAGCAAACTTTCAAGTACTTCTGGGATTTTGCACACCCGGCAAGCGGCATGGCCCACGAAAGAGACAATTCCGGGGACATTGTTACTTCCGGCGGCTCAGGATTTGGCCTGATGGCTATTCTGGTGGGAATTGAACGAAACTTTATCAGCAGAACGGAAGGGATGGAAAGACTGGTGAAGATTATTTCTTTCCTTGAAACCGCCGACCGTTTCCATGGCGCCTGGCCGCACTGGCTGAATGGCAGTACCGGAAAAGTAGTTCCCTTTAGTGCCAACGATGATGGCGGCGACCTGGTAGAAACTTCATTCCTGGTGCAGGGCTTGCTTACGGTACGCCAGTATCTGAATCCGGCTAATGCTACAGAATTACAGCTTGCCCAGCGCATTACTGCCTTGTGGGAAGGCGTGGAATGGGACTGGTATACCAGGGGCGGAAAGGATGTACTGTACTGGCACTGGTCGCCGAGGGTGGAATGGGCCATGAACTTTGAACTACGCGGATACAATGAAGCTTTGATTACCTATGTGCTGGCGGCCTCCTCTCCTACGCATCCCATACCTGCTTCCGTGTACCGGAACGGATGGGCGCAAAGTTCTCATTTTGTGAATGGGAAAAGCTTTTATGGCATGCGGCTTCCCCTTGGTTTTGATTATGGCGGGCCTTTATTCTTTGCACATTACTCTTTTCTGGGTTTAGATCCCCGTAAATTGCAGGATACCTATGCCAGCTACTGGGAACAAAATGTAAACCATACCTTGATTAACCGGGCACATGCTGTAGAAAACCCCGGTAAGTATGTGGGGTATGGACCGCAAAACTGGGGGTTTACAGCCAGCGACAACCAGGAGGGATATTCAGCCCATTCGCCTACCAATGATCTGGGGGTAATTACCCCTACAGCGGCCATTTCCTCTTTGCCTTATACACCGGAATATTCTATGGAAGCGCTCAGGTTTTTCTATTATACCCTTGGGGATAAAACCTGGGGGCCTTATGGATTTTATGATGCCTTTAATGTAACCCGGGGCTGGTTTGGAAAAACGTACCTCGCCATTGACCAGGGACCCATTATTGTTATGATCGAAAATCACAGGTCTGCCTTGTTGTGGAATGCATTTATGTCGGCTCCGGAAGTTAAGACTGGCCTCACCAAGCTCAATTTTACCTATTAGGGTAAGTGAACCGTTTAAAGTATAAAGTTAAGGGCAATACAACACTGTAGTTCAAACCCTTTTAACATGTAAGCCCTCTGGTTAAGTTTAATGTATGTCCGGGCATTAAGTATGGCTTGGTGCCGGGAAAAAAGAAGGAAAAATATTTAAACACAGGTCGTTAATAACCAACTGAATCACAAGCGCTTTTCTTTACCGGATGCTGAAATAATAGTTTTCAAAAAAGCTTTATCCAGGCTCTCTAAAGTATACACCCGTCCATTTGTATCTGACTTGTATTTTTGCTACTATTCAACCGGGCACCATTCTTAAACGTAATCCTATTATTACTTACCTGATCCATATTCCTGTTTTGTTACTGCTTGCATTCTGGCTTTACCGGAAGTCAGCCGGAATGCCTTTGAGAAATGTTTTCTGGGTAGGATTAATATTGAAATCAGTAGCAGGCATTGCTCTGGGATTGGTGTACACTTATTATTATACCTACCAGGCAGATACTTTTTTATATTTTAAAGATGCCTGCACGCTGAGCCAGTTGGCCTGGGAAAAGCCTGCGGCCTATGTACAGATATTTGTATTCAATGCGGTTGAGCCTGAAATAAGTGGTGCTTCATTTGATTTATGGCAGCAGCCACGGGCCTTTTTTATGGCTAAGCTAATCAGCCTGTTTACCCTGTTTACCGGCAACAATTACTGGATTAATGCTTTATACGTATCACTGCTGAGTTTTTACGGATTCTGGCGGCTGGCTAATACACTGGCCATTATTTTCCCAAGTTCCAGGGTAGCCGCTGCAGTGGGTTTCCTGCTTTTTCCCTCGGTAGTATTCTGGAGCAGTGGATTAATCAAGGAAAGTATTACAATGGCTTGTATCACTGGTAGCCTGCACCTGTTATTGGCTTATCATTCCGGAATAAACAGAAAAGCTTCTGTCCTAAAAAAACCCTGGCATAGTGTATTTATTCTCTTTTCCTGTTACCTGGTATGGAAACTCAAATATTATTATCTGGCCGTATTTGTGCCAGTATATCTGTCCTACATAGCGACTTTGTATCTGTACCGGAAGTTTTTTACCACTACAAAGCCTGTTTTTCAAACATCTGTTTTTCTTTTAATTTTTTCGTGTATCCTGGTAGGCGCTACTGCTTTACATCCTAGTTTGCATACAGATGTTTTACTGGGAACGATCATAGAAAACCATGACGTAACCCTGGCGGCATCGGCCCCGGAAGATGTAATTTATTTCAGGCATTTACAACCCACTTTTATCAGTTTATCTACAAACCTGCCATTGGCCCTGGCATCAGGCCTGTTCAGGCCATTCATCTGGGAAGGGGAAACTATATTTCAATGGTTTACCGGAATAGAAAACGCATGTATCCTGCTACTCTCCTTCTTTGCACTGTGGCCGTCCCGGTTGCTTACTATTTCCCAAAAACCACAACTATATCTCTTACTCGTTGCTGTAATTGTATATGTCCTGTTACTGGCCGCCTTACTGGCCTTTTCGGCGCCCAACTTTGGCACATTAGCCAGGTATAAAGCAGGTTTTCTACCCTTTCTGGTTTATCTCATCGTTTGGTCTGCTTCTATCAAGTTGCAGGAGCGGAAGATAATTAAAGAGCTTAAAATCTAATTTGAAAGCGAATAAGTAAATGGAGAATGTAAAATTGAAAATCGATACTAAGTAGATGTATAATTACCAGCCGTTTACATCTTAAATAACGTGAGTTCGGAGATTTACTGCTCTTAAAGTATGATAGCGATAGGTCAAGTATGTTGATTTTATACTTTCAAGCCGTCTTACTTTTATTTTGCTTGCCCAAAATAAAAGTAACAAAATAAAAGGGCAGCACTAACAAAGCCTGTTTTACCCTTGGTAATATCATCACACATACCTCCGGCTTACCCACAGGCCAAAACCGGCCACACTGTTGCTGCACCATCCACCACACCCTTGCTACAGCTATAATATTTTATATTTTACTGGAAAATGGGTTAACAATCTCCGAACTCATGTTAAATAATTTATACTTAATGCTGTTCTTCTACTTAAAAATGCTGCTATTTAGCAGGCTGCAACTCATATACTTAATCATACTTACTAATTAACTAAACTTACGAATAAGGTACAGAAC
>QQTW01004798.1_pt1 | contig 10159 bp, 4 predicted proteins | sample 1904831 | NCBI WGS metagenome assembly QQTW01 (sample SAMN09435610, study PRJNA476489) | Subsurface metagenome, whole genome shotgun sequencing project.
AGCCTGCCACCCTGGATCGGCTCGCCAAGGGGATGCTAGCGAGTGCCGGCCTGCCAGCACTGTTAGGGTATTCGCCGGTAGCTGAGGTAGGAACGCCTCACGGAGCCATTCGTCCAGCGATTCTATCCTTTCATAAGTATCAATTAAAAGAACGTGACGGCTGGCTTGAGAGATCAAAGCCTCCAGAGGAGACTCTAGCGGTGGAAGGCCGATCGCAAATCGCAGTGCGCTCAGGAAAGACTCGGGCGAGGGGTCGGTATTGCGAGCATCAAGGTAGATTGCCGGGGTTGGGTGCTGCTCACAGACCCGCATGAATTCTCCCAGAAGGGCGGTCTTACCCACGCCTCCAGGGCCAAAAATGTGCAGGATATGAAAGGGCAGTTCCGGTGCAGCAAGCGCAGATTGAAACAGCTTAAGCTCCCGAGCCCGCCCAATAAAGCGGTGTCGCCGCGCTGCAATCAAATGCTCTGCCAGATGCGATCGCATGAAGCACCTCCCTTGGAAGCCAAAGCAAGGTATATCAGTCCTTACCTTAAAAAGTACACGATACTACATCTTTTCCTATTGAGGAGGACCTCTAATTTTGGAACTGCGAGTTCAAGGCTGGGAACTTGAAGCTCGAAACCTGAAGCTGGGAGTTCAGAACTTGGAGCATGGAGTGCTGAGCTTGCAGCCTGGACTTCTTGAAGCGATCGTTACAAGGTCAACTACTCGCTAACAGGGATTGTGGCCGTTTGACTGGAAAGAGCCATGTCAGCCTGGAGAAAGTCAACAAACTGCCGCGCCGTGCGACCGGAACGACCATTATGGCGAGTTGCCCACTGGAGGGCGCGGTACTCTAAATCTTCCTGGCTGAGGGAAATTCCGGCGATCTTCGCCAACTGGCTGACAATTTTTAGGTAGGTTGGCTGGTCGGCTGGCTCAAAGGTTAAAGTTAGACCAAAGCGATCGCTAAATGAAAGTTTCTCCTGCATGGTATCCCAGGCGTGGACTTCTTCATTGGCGCTGGGGCGAGGGCGATCGCCAAAAAATTCTCGAATCAAGTGCCGTCGATTAGAAGTAGCGTAGACAACTACATTTTGAGGCCGTGCCGTTAAATTCCCCTCCAGTACGACTTTCAAGGCTTTAAAGGCATCGTCATCTTCCTCAAATGAAAGATCATCTACGAAGATAATAAACTTTAAAGGAACGCCTCGCAGCTGTTCAACAATTGCTGGCAAGTCTTTCAAGTCAGATTTAGCGACTTCGATGAGGCGAAGGTTGCGATCGCTGTACTCATGTAACAATCCCTTCACCAGAGAAGATTTGCCGGAGCCGCGACTGCCGTAGAGCAACACATGCAGCGCTGGGTAGCCTGCAAGTAAAAACTCTGTATTCTTCAACAAAGCGTCTCGCTGAGATTCATAGCCTATTAGCTGAACAAGTTGGACTGGATCGGGGTGGGGAATGCCCACTAGCTGCCCGGACTGCCAGCGCAAAGCCCGATATGCAAATAGCCCAATGCCAAATTCTCGGTAGTAGACTGCCAGATCCTTCAAGGCATCCGCCCAATTTTCCATCTGTTGCAGCCTTGCCCGTAGGGGCGTCCTACTTGCGTCTACCACAGATGGTGGATCGTAGTTCCAGACAACGGGTGCAACGGGCACCTCGGCTGCGGTTTGAACCCACTGGCTCAGAGAATCACCACTGCATTTGTAAAGACTCTGCAACGCTTGTAAATCTTGCTGGGCGGCGGCTACTAGGGCTGGCGGCAATTTCGCTAGGTCTTTTTGCTGAACTTGACTGGTGAATGGGTTATCATCGCTAAGAATTTGAGTAATTAAGTAGTCTTGCCAGCTTTGATTTCTAGCAGCAAGCGCTTTGAAGTAGCTGCCGTAGGCTTGGAGACAACCCAGTCCCTCAGCGTCGCTGTGACGTAGAGTTTGCAACAGGTTGAGGAAGGCGCAACCGACTTCACCGGTAAGAACGGATTGGTAGAGCAACAAGGACGATGCTTGCCGCTGGAGGAATTGGAGTGAGGCGAGCAGATCTTTCATTGCAACGGATGATACAACAGCAGTATATTAGATGCCTCAAGTCACATATCAAACAAGGTTGCCAGATGACCTCGCAGAATTCTGTGAAGACATGGCTACCTTATCACCTATGGATTACTCGCCATTTGATATTTTTGCAAAAGTGAGATGCTCCCATCGGCACTGAGCGAGTGCCGCTCAAGGTGGTTTTGTGTAAGCGATAACATCCACGCTTCTCCGTCTTACTACAGACGGTCGATACAGGGATGAAAAAAAATAACTCAGTAAATATAGCATTGTTACCGGGTGTATTTGAGTCTAACCTTATTACAGAGTTTTTAAGGCATTTATCCATGCCAGTTAGCCTTGAATGTCTCCAACTGGAGTTACTAGAGTATAAGCAATGGGCTCTTCCCTCAGAAGCAACGGCAAGGGCAGCAACGCTCCTGAAGAAGCAGAAAGGGAAATGCACCCCAGCTAATGTAAATAGATTAATTGACAGATAACTTGCAATCATCGTTGAAGGGCTAACAGCATCTGATAATATGTAAAAATGTATTAAGTTGCGATTTTAAGCATGCTAAAAAGTTGCTGCTGCGCTTTTTATTTATAGATAGCAAAGGGGTTTTAATTTGAGTATCCCACACAATTTTGAGGAATTACTACCGGTACTTTGGCAAATATGCAAACAGATATACATTAAACATAAGCCTTTTTTTGAGTATGTTATCAAGCTATCTGTAGAGGTAGAGTCTCAAGCCATTTATAAGGTATTTTATCACTATTTTTTATAAAAAATGTTGAGAAATAAACAATTAATAGGGCTAAGCGTAAACAATCCAGAATTATCATTCGCCAGCTTTAAATTAAATCAGAAAATGTCGATTTTAATTGTTGATGATAATTTTACCAATATTAAGGTATTATTTAATATTTTAACGCAGGCTGGCTTTAGAGTCTCAGTTGCTAAAAGTGGGGAAAGTGCGCTCTCAAAAGTGCAAGATGCCTTACCAAGCTTAATTTTATTAGATGTGATGATGCCGGGCATTGATGGGCTTGAGACCTGCCGTCGCCTGAAAGCTAATCCGGAAACTCAGGAGATTCCGATAATTTTCTTAAGTGCCCTTGATGAAGTCGTCGACAAAGTCAAAGCCTTTGCTGTTGGGGGAGTAGACTACATTACCAAACCGTTTGAGACACAAGAGGTTTTAGCCCGCGTGGAGAGCCAGTTAATTCTCCACGCGGCAAAAGCAGAAGTTTGCAAGCTGAACTTAGAACTCGAACAACGAGTTCAACAACGCACTGCACAATTGTCAGCGGCAAATCAAGAGTTGGAACGGGAAATCACTGAGCGCAAGAAAAGCGAAGATCAATTTAAGCTAACTTTTGAACTGGCTCCGATTGGTATGGCAATCCAAACACTTTGTGGCAAGTTTGTGCGTGTTAATCAGGCATTATGTGACACTCTAGGCTATACCAGCACTGAACTGCTGAGTCAAACCTGGGTAGATGTGATGTATCCCGACGATCTAGCAGTTGCTGTTGCCCTGAACCAAAAGTTGTGCCTTGAGGAGATTTCTGATTTTAAGATCGAGAATCGCTACCTGGCAAAAGATGGCAGAGTGGTGTATGGCATCCTAGAGGTTGCCCTGGTGCGAGATTCCAGCGGTATACCCCTCCATTTGATTAGTCAATTTATGGATATCAGCGATCGCAAGCAAGCGGAGGATCAGTTACTTTATGATGCCTTACATGATGCTTTAACCGATCTCCCCAATCGAACCTTGTTGATGGAACGCCTCGAACTAGCTCTGAAACGGACAAAACAGCATGAAGATTATTTATTTGCTGTCCTGTTCATCGACCTCGATCGCTTCAAAGTGGTTAATGACAGTCTCGGGCATCAGTTTGGGGATCAATTGCTCGTGTCGATTGCTCGTGTGCTAGAAACGATTGTGCGCACAGATACAGTCGCGCGTCTTGGGGGAGACGAGTTTGTCATCCTGCTTGACCCCATCAAAGACATTAATGATGCCATCGGAGTTGCCGAGCAGATTGCTGCAAAACTGAAATCGCCTTTTCAAATTGAGAGTCGCCAAGTGTTCGTGACCGCCAGCATTGGCATTGCTCTGAGTTCGACCAACTATAACTGGGGGTCGGACCTCCTGCGGGATGCGGATCTAGCGATGTTTCACGCCAAGGAAAAGGGCAAGGCGCGTTATGAACTTTTCGCTCAGGCGATGTACGCCCAAGCCAAGGAGCAACTCCAGTTGGAGAATGACCTGCGCCAAGCGCTGGAACGGCAAGAGTTTCAAGTTTATTACCAGCCCATTGTCTCATTCAAAACAGGTAGAATTACCGGTTTTGAAGCTCTAGTTCGTTGGCAACATCCTGTACGGGGTTTAATCCCCCCTGCTGAGTTTATCCCTATTGCTGAGGAAACCGGGTTAATTGTGCCCCTTGGTGAGTGGGTACTACGCGAGGCAGCTCAGCAAACGACTGTCTGGCAAAACAAATTATCGACGACAGTGCCTTTAAAAATTAGCGTGAATCTCTCGGCCAAACAGCTCAAAGAACCAGATTTCATAGAGAAAATCGACTCCATTCTTGCTCAAACCGGTCTTGCAGGTGAGAGTTTGCAGCTAGAACTCACTGAAAGTATGCTTATGGAAAATGTTGAAGAGCTCATCGGTATCCTGTCGCAGCTCAGAGCAAGAGCGATTCAGTTGAGCATTGATGACTTCGGCACGGGCTATTCCTCTTTAAGTTATTTGCAGCGTTTTCCAGTAAATACCTTAAAGATCGATCGTTCTTTTGTCAGCCGCATTGGAGACAAGGGCGAGAATCGAGAAATTGTCGAGACTATCGTGACCTTAGCTCGCCAATTGGGTATGGAGGCGATCGCCGAGGGGGTAGAAACCCCGCAGCAGCTAAATCAACTCAGAGCATTGAATTGTCAGAAAGCTCAGGGGTACTTGTTTTCTAGACCCTTGCAGCGCGAATCAGCAGAAGCCCTGATATTAGCAAACCCACGCTGGTAACCGGACGCTTCCAAGAGCGGAGGTTTTCTTCTCTGCCATCCCTGTGGGACATGTCAATTATCCAACCTAATGTGGGAAACATATATATAAGCAGACTCAAGAAATCCTCGTCGAGGAGCGAACACCAACTGATGTCATTGAACAGTGGAGCCAATCGTGATGCTAAGGTGGCGAGATTACCGCTGCGCCTTGTCCTGATAGTGCCGTTTGTCGTGCAAATCTTTACCGCAGTCGGACTGGTGGGGTATCTCTCTTTCAGAAACGGTCAGCAAGCGGTCAATGACCTTGCCAATCAGTTGATGGACAAACTCAGCAACCTCGTCGATCAACGCCTTGATAGTTATCTATCAACCCCTCATCGGATTAATCAGATCAATACTGATGCTATCAAGCTAGGACTGCTAGACTTACGAAACTTGCAAAGCGCAGGGCATTACTTCTGGAAACAAATGCAGGTCTTTGATTTTAGCTACAACGGCTATGCGCTGGCAACAGGTGAATCCATAGCGGCTGGACGCTGGCTGTCGGGTCAGGGTGTCACAATTGACGAAATTTCTCCTAAGACCAATGGTAAAAATTATATCTACGCGACCGATAGCCAAGGAAATCGGACTAAGCTGGTAAAGGTCGAGAACTACCAACCTCTCACAGACGACTGGTATATACAGACAATTCAAGCAGGCAAACCGATCTGGAGCAAAGTGTATGCCTGGAATGATTCTACAGGAAACTTATCGATTTCTGCAAACCGTCCTATCTACGACGACACCAATAAGCTTGTCGGTGCTATTGGTGTTGAGCTCCTGCTGTTTAAGATCAGTGATTTCTTGCGCAACTTAAAAGTTAGCCCCGCAGGAAAAATCTTTATCCTAGAACGCGACGGGCTGTTGATCGCCAGTTCGAGTTCCGAACAACCATTTACTATAGTGAATGGCACAAAGCAAAGACTCAATGCCTTAGACAGTCGCGATCGCTTGATTCAAGCTACAGCCCAGTATTTGCAGCAAAGGTATAGCAGCTTGAGGGAGATTTCAGTCAGCCAACAGCTTGACTTTATGATCGAGGGTGAGCGCCAGTTTGTCCAGATCACACCTTGGCGTGACGATTTCGGTCTTGACTGGTTAGTGATTGTCGTTGTTCCCGAAACCGACTTCATGGCGGAAATTAACGCCAACACCCGCACTACCATCTTGTTATGCTTGGGAGCTTTGGGAGTGGCTGTGGTGCTGGGAATCTACACCTCCCGTTGGATCGCCCAGCCGATTCTGCGTTTGAGCCAAGCAAGTCAGGCGATCGCCACAGGCAACCTAAACCAAACAGTCTCAGTCCAAGGCGTCAAAGAACTAGGGGTTCTTGCCCAATCCTTTAACCAAATGGCAGGACAACTTCAGGAGTCTTTCACTGCTTTAGAAAAGACCAATGAAGAGTTAGAGGAGCGCGTTGAAAAACGAACTGCTGAACTTCAGTTAGCCAAAGAAGCTGCCGATACTGCGAACCACTCAAAAAGTGAATTTTTGGCAAACATGAGCCATGAACTGCGGACTCCCCTCAACGGCATTCTTGGCTACGCCCAAATCCTGCAACGGGATAAAACAGCCACCTCCCAGCAACAGGACGGACTCAGGATCATTGATCAGTGCGGTTCCCACCTACTGACACTGATTAATGATGTTTTAGACATCTCCAAAATCGAGGCACAAAAGCTGGAACTTTACCCCACAGACTTTCATTTTGAGAAGTTCTTACTGGGAGTTGGGGAAATCTGTCGCATCAAAGCAGAACAAAAAGAAATTGGCTTCAGCTATCAGGCACTTAACCACCTACCCCCTGCCATTCATGCTGACGACAAACGTCTGCGACAAGTGTTGATTAACCTTTTAGGCAACGCTATCAAGTTTACCGATACTGGTGATGTGAGGTTTAAAGTCGGTGTGGTGACTGATTCTGCAGAATTCCTTTATTCATCATCCCCCCTTAACAAAGGGAGTGAACCAACCATTCACAAAATTCGCTTCCAAGTTGAAGATACAGGCATTGGGATGACTCTAGAACAACTGGAGAAAATCTTTCTCCCCTTTGAACAAGTGCAGGATAGCTCACGCAAAACAGAAGGCACTGGCTTAGGACTGGCTATCAGTTGCAAAATCGTGGCAGCGATGGGTGGTGAAATCAAAGTCTCGAGTACCTATGGAGAAGGTAGTAAGTTTTGGTTCGAGCTAGATTTACCAGAAGCGACAAACTGGATTGAATCACCGTCCACATTTGACCAAAACGTAATTGGCTACCAAGGCAAGCCTAGGACAATCCTGATTGTCGATGACCGTTGGGAAAACCGCGCTGTGATTGTCAATCTGCTGTCACCCATTGGCTTTGAGCTAATTGAAGCAAGTAATGGGCAAGAGGGTTTAGAAAAAGTCAGTGAATTTCAACCTGATTTAATTATTACTGACTTGAGGATGCCTGTGATGAATGGTTTTGAGATGACTCAACGTTTGCGGGAGTCGGAAGAATTTAAAGACGCACTGATTATCGCCTCGTCTGCTAGCGTGTTTAGCACTGATCGCCAACAAACTAGAGAAGCAGGCTGCAATGATTTTCTCCCCAAGCCTGTGCAAGTCTCAGCACTACTTGAGCAATTGCAGAATCATTTGGGGTTGGAATGGATTTATGCAACCAAGCAGGAATTAATTCCCCAGACTCAGCAATCCACCCAGGTTGATGAAATGATAATTCCCCCCTCAGAGGAACTCGCTGCCCTGTATAAAGCGGCTAAAGCTGGTTATGTTTCAGAGATTCAAGAGGAAGCCAACCGACTTCTGCAGCTAGACCTTAAATACACAACTTTTGCCCAGCAGGTTCTCAAGCTAGCTGAAGAGTTTGACGATGAAGCCATTGTTAAGCTAGTCAAACCCTATTTATCTTAGCTCGACTTTATTCAATTAAGCGGCGTAAACCAGAGTATCAGTCAAGCGCTCCAGCCGCAGGTGGCGGGGAGTTTTCACCAATTCCGTCCACAGGGATGGGACAGGCTTTATGGCATATCGAGAAGACCCCAAATTTATTCGTGGGGAGTGGAAAAATTATTTAAATTTACCCCTTGACAAAGATAGAGAAGCCCAAATATGATGTAATCACCAACCTTCGTGGCTAAGTGGTAGAAAGCAGTCGGTTCATATCCCACCGTAGGCAGGTTGGACGCCTGCACTTTAGTCTTTAACCCTCTAATCCTCTTGAGGTCTCACAAGCTCGGATTGTTCAATATTAGGAGTCAGCTGGATCCAAGGATGTGCTACTACCGCTCGCTGACCACCTGGAAATGGATCAGTACTGCTTCGGTTTGGACTCCCTAATAAAGAGACGCACTTCTCAATATGGTCAAAAGCCAGTGAGTCACTTACACTTAAATAAGCTTTGAGAAATTGACGTATTACCCGTCGTTGAAGTGATAGGGACTCCCGCCGCAAACTAACTCGGTTCAGCCATGGGTTCTTTGGGTGCTTAACTCTTGAAAACAACTCTGTAGCCGCCTGTTCTAGCTCCTGCACGTCAGCTTGGAGCAAATCGGCAGTACGGGCAATGTGAGCTTCAGCCTGTGGATTGAAGTGTTCTTTCAAGTAAGGTAAAAGTTCTTGGCGAATCCGATTGCGGCTAAAAGCCAAGTCATTGTTGTAAACATCATTCCAGACGTTTAGACCTTGCTCACGGCAGAATGCGCCGGTTTCTTCACGAGAAATTTCTAGCATAGGACGCACTAGGTCAATGCCGCTCACCAGCTCTCGTTGCCAACTCAGAGATTGCAGACCATCGGCACCACTGCCACGAATTAAGTTATAGAGTAACGTCTCGGCTCGGTCGCTCTGCGTATGACCGGTTACCACGGCATTGCTGCCAGTTTCCTGCGCCATCTCTGCCAGCATCTGATAGCGCCATTCTCTTGCCTGAGCCTCACCCCGGGGTGGAACTGTAGCAGTGCGTAGATAGAAAGATACCCCCCAAGAGTCAGCTAGTTTCTGTACATGCTCCGCTATACCCTGATCTCCTAACCAACAGTGATCGCAATGGGCAACTGCCAGCTGCCACTCCCAAGCTGGTTGAAGATCCAATAACAGGCGCAACAGACATAAGGAATCCTGTCCACCTGAAACTGCAACTAGAACCGATTGACCACGCACTAACAACTGTCGCAAATGCAAAACTTTCTGGAATTGGTAATGGACAGAATTAATTGGAAATTTAGCTTTCATTAATTAGTGCGTCTTTTAGGGCATAAGCAGTTATTACAACAACTTTTCAAGGGAGTGGGGATGGGATGGAGTGAGCAGGGGAACAACTGTTTGAGACGCTAGCACAATTACGGGTGCTAGCGTTTCATCAGGCGAATCCGAAAAATATGTATTTCCCTGATCCGCTTCGGTCGAACCAACAGAATTTACCGGTTCAGGAAATGCCAAGTTTGTCTGATTATCAGCTTCATTTATGGCAGGGCATTGCACATTGAAAAAATAGTATGTTAGATCAATTCCCCTATCAGTGATCAAAATCACATCCTGTCGCTAACAGAAATCACGGCAGGATAAGCGACTAGATACTTTTTAAACTAGGAAGTGGGGAATTCAGACATAGAATTTCCCCACTTCCAGGCAATAACACAATCAGTTTCCGACTCAGAAAGACTTATTGGCAGACTCTATCTACTTGTGGCTGTAGGAATCTTGACGCTCCATCACACAGGTAACCCCAAGTAATTTACTACTTTTTAAGATGTTTTTAAAATTTATAGCTACCTTGAGCAAATGGGTTTGAGGGCCAGTGCTCAAGGTGTACCAGGAGGTTGCCCGTCATATCACGAGAGGCTGAAGCGATCGCCCACTCAGGAATTTCCATTATTCTACGACGTTGTATCGTTGGTTGCCTCAGATCAAGGCAGCTTAATTGTGGGCATTCAAGCCGACATAGTATAGTACGCCAATTTCTCAAAACTGCTCTGAGGTTAAAGACTAAAGTGCAGGAGTCGAACCTACCTACTGTGGGATCTGAGCCCACTTCCTTTACCGCTCGGACAACTTTAGTTTCGCTAGTTTATCACACTCGTTTGCCGTTTAC
>QQTW01004799.1_pt1 | contig 10158 bp, 13 predicted proteins | sample 1904831 | NCBI WGS metagenome assembly QQTW01 (sample SAMN09435610, study PRJNA476489) | Subsurface metagenome, whole genome shotgun sequencing project.
GTAAGATGCAGTCACCCACAAATGAAACCTCCTTCTCCTTGCTGTCCCAAGGCCACGGCGCCCAGGAAGTGCATGTGTACGTATCCCCCCAAAGTATTGAGGCTGTTGGATGAACTACATGTAGCTGGGTCAAGAGCTGACTATGATCATCAGGGCGTGGAAGTGGTGGTGATTGCAATGGACAATGCCATCCCGGCGAAGCTACTATTGCCCTATCTTCATGGTGCGTCACCTCTCCTCTTGTCTTGCGGTGCAAAGAGACATGAACTCCGGAATATGTCCTAGAGCTGAATTTTATTCGATAGGGGAGGTAGGGGCTTTGGCTTTGACGGCGAAAGCGGCAACGGCAGGTGCAGCAGAGGAGCCAAAGCTTTCTGCTGCGAGGCCGGCGACTGGAAGAATGCCATTGCTGGTTGTCGCTGGACTGGTTGGTAAGTAGTCCTCCCATACTCTCTGAGTACCCCGTATATCTGGTGTATGGCTGGTTCTGACATGGTTTGGTCCCAGTGGCGACAATTGTGATGACAGCAAGGAGAAGGAGGTTTCATTTGTGGGTGACTGCATCTTACAACGCAAAAGTAAGTACTTAGACCGAGTCTTTGGCATTGCTGAATGGGCTGCTCATGCCTAACATTGGTTTCCACAGGAAAGTATTGCTGCCCCAAGGACGGGGCGTTGCACGAATGCCAATGGAGAGGGACATGGCCGGACTGCGCGGATGCAAAATGTAAACCAGACGAAGTGGCAATCGCCAACGATCCCAACGGGGAGCCAAGCTGGTGGGCCTGTCATTGTATGTTGCCCCCCATACTCGTTGTGAATTACCTCTCGCGCTAATTACTTACATGTAAATAGGGGGCAGGAAACGTACCGATTGCTGCAAAGTCAACAAACCTCCGCCGAAGCCGCTCACCTGCGAAATCACAACCTGCGACCTGGAGCCCTCTGCCTGCGATATCGGAGGAGCGGACGACTGGGGAATCAGGAGGCGTGACAGTGACAGTCTCAATTATTTGGAAGAACGCGGTGGAGAACGGCCGTTCAGGTGGTACACGACTGCCGGACTGATGATAATCCAGTACTCGCTGAGTTACCCGACGGGCACGGGATACATGCGAAGGCTTCGAGAGGGGCTCACCGGCATCGCCAACCGGTGGTACCAGATGAGGTCGAGGTCTTGCGGCGACCCGTCTGTCCGACCGACCGAGTTCCAAAATCTAAACACCCCTGCGCCAGGTGGTCAAGTCGAGCATATAATGCCTGTAAGCATGGGCCAACAAGACAGACAGACAGACAGATGATGCTAACAACTTACCTAAAGCTCTCCTTCCTACTAGGTCGATTCCCCGCGATAGCCAACCACGGGCGGCACTTCCGCTCAGTACCCGTGACTGCCAGGAACCCGGTGCCAGACGGGCCGCAGACGCGTACGCCAGGGATCAACGACGCCTTCTGGCAAAACGTCTGGCAGGACGCCACCGCCTTGCCTTCGGCGTTCGGCAACATTCGACAGCCGGATCGCTTCGTCAACGAGCAGATTGGCTCAAACACCAACCCGACTCCCTTCGTCATACTTCGAGACGCCGTCAACGCTGTCAAGGGCAGGCTAGAGATGTTCAGGCGCCCCATGGCCGAGGACAATTTCCAAGACTTTGTCAATGCCGCCGTTGTCGGTGACGAGCCGTCAGTCGAGTCGTTTATGGCTCCGCTGCGCGAGGTAAGTTTAGCGTGCCGGCTATTCTAAAGATAGTATGAGGTGTTGACGCTTTATCAGACTGTGGCCGTGTTCGAGTACTTGAACGATGATTTTGTAGTAACCGAGCAAGACGCTGGAGTCGGGAGAGTCTTCTTGGCGCTGGAACGAATCGAGAGGGCAATTCCAGAGGCCAGAGGGTGAGTCCGTTCAGTCGAGACCCAGACGAGAAAAAACGTGCGACTATAGCAGAAACTGACGGGGACCCTTTGAATACAGATTGGCTGCGCATTGGAACGAGGCGTGTAGGTTTTCTCTCCCCCCTAAATAAGGTACTTGTCCATCGCTGACCACCATGTTCTCTCTTTTCTTTACAGACCCACACTACTTTATGCAGGTCTCGGAGTTTGCGCGCACATACATGGCCGATCAGATCAGATATGCCCGGAACGCATTCGAGGCCGCAGACACGCCTTACCGCGAGTCCGTGCTGGCCCAGCTGAAGGAGCTCGAAGACAAGATCCCTGGTTTGAAGTATGCGTTTGAATGAAGACTGAGGAAGGATGGAAGCACACGTCTTGTATCTTCAATATGTATTTTATCTTGATAATGTTTAACCAAACGTTTTAACCGTGACATTGCGGAGTGAAAGTAGTAGTAATTCGTACCGTGACATGTAATGTTAATAAACCACCAACCCGGGCGGGGCCGAGTAGAAACCATACCAGCCCTCGGGCATTTGTCCGATTGCATCGTAGAAATCCGGTCCAAGCATGTGTGCCGCAATCATCATCCAGCCCTCATCCTCTGCCTCTGCCTCTTCGACATCCTCCTCCTCCTTTGGTCGCCGACCAAAATCCATCTCCTCGTCAGCACGCACGAGATTGACCCAGCCCACGTCCGAATGATCAGATGGATCCGCATCGACCACGCTGCGCAGCGCCTCCTCGTCGACTTGGACAAAGTAAGTATACCGCTGGGACCTGAGGCCATTCCAATCCTTGTCATGGTCGGCGGCGCGTGGCTGCTCCGTCCTTTTTGCGTCGGCCGCCCAAGCTCGAAAGCGACGGCGGAGCTGGTCCCTCGAAGCGCCGTCGAGTGTGGTTGGATCCGACACAAATGTCCACTCGAGACTGTTTGCCACTTCGGGGGGCACACCTGGCTTCGCCAACCTCTCGCGCGATCGCTCGTTGATGATTTGCTGAAATCGAGTCCACACTTCGTCGTCGCCATACGTGCACCGGTAGATTACCCAGCCCCATTTGTCGTGCTTGAAATGACGCAGGTCATCGCGGATGTTTTCGACGGCGGAGGGGATTGTGGAAGAACTCATGAATTTTGGCGGTGGCGGAATTGGAATTGAGCTGCGGCGGGCTGGAAAGAAGAGCAGGGGAATATGAGGTTGTTTTGTTTTTGTATATGTAGTTAGATATGGTGTGAACAGTGGTGCTCTGGGTTGGAGATGTTTGGGTTGGTAGCTACGTCGGATAGCGTGTCCAACTCGAAGTGGACGGGTCCAGCAGGAGGAACTCATTCAGTTTTCAATTTTCAAGAGACAGGTCATAGATAAGTTGAAACTTGGAAGCTGGCGCGGGAGGACTGGTTGATATAACGCGATGATCACCTAGTAAGCTACCTATACAGGACGACTGACAGGCAGGGGGTAAGCTCACCTTTGCTTCGGAGTTTTCCGACCTCCATCTCCTCCTTCAAATCTGTCAACATTCATAACAATATAATGTATTGATGATAATACATTATTATCATCGAACAATTTATCATTACCTCATGCTTAGACATGGGTTAACGACTTTGATATACTTACTGAACTCCGTTTTGAAGATGAGAGAGATATCATGAAGAGCATTTAGTAGCAGTCTACCGTAGTCTAGTCAGTCTTAAGTGCCAAGATTTCGACGGCAGTTTCCATGAATGCTCCCGTACCGTACCGCAGGGTATGCAGTCCATTTTGAGGTCTCATGATTCATGACAGAATTCTCTATTCTCGGTCATAACAGTAGTCCTTTGATAGCTGTCTCAGGCAGTTGAATGGCCATGGACTGATCTTGCCGTTTGTAAAAAGCCAGGGACCATGCAGACGCCCAATTCGCCATGAAGAGCAACGAGCCCCCAGGGACCGAGGCGCATCAAGAGCTCGACAACGAAAGGGGTCCGCAAGATGGGGCTTCTGAAGTTGAAAAGCAGCAATTGCTGGAGCAGACTGCAGCGGCAGCGGGGAACGTCGCGCTAATAACTCATGAGCATGAGCCAGAGCGTCGGCAGGGGATCATAACTGACAACGCGGACTCTGAGCGCGAGACACCGCATGATAATGCGCCGGAAGCTGCGCCGGCTCATGTGGACTCTGGGCCTTCAAGTCACTATCTACCAGGACACAGCGGAAACCCAGTTGCCGCGAACGATCGGCTTCATGACGTGCGAACTGAGGGGAATATTGTTGGTCATGAGTACAAGGTCCATGAGCTGCTCCCGGAAGTTCAGCACTGTGCGCCAAACTACACTCTTGCACAGGGCACGTCCTTGGTGTCAACGTCCTATCCAGAGCTGGCTGCTGATTATGTTGGCCTGGAGGCGGCTCAGTCCATGCTCATCCCCCCCGCTAGCGAGCTGATGGCCGATTCACCGTTCCTTGAACCTGCTCTTTCCGTTGTCGAATCAGAAGCGCCGCGCATACAAGCCTTCGCCAAACTTGAATTTGAAGATGGGCAGTTCTATATGAATACTTATTCGGTTGAACTAGGTCGCGATATACGTGCGGCAAGACTTGCGTTCCAGCGTGACCTAGAGGCAAATCAACAGGGCGAGGTCAAGGTCAAGAGGCGGAGTTCGGACGGTGATGATGTCTCTCAAACTCCGAGCAAGGTGAAGCATGATGGCAGCAGTAGGCTTGCTGGGAGTGTCGTCAGTGAAACAGGAGGAATCATGGGAGTTGATTTGCAAGACCGGGACTCTAAGAGAAAAAAGAAAAGCAAGATATCAAAGTCAACCAGTTCATCTTCTCAGTACCTTTCCCGGAAAAACTCAATGAACATTCCAAGCGCACAAACGGACTACCAGTCACTGGCCATGGCATCAATTTCAGAATCAACTGTAGGAGCGCATCCTGTAGATCCGCTGTCTCTATTACCTTCACCAGACGAGTGTCCCCTGATTCCAATACATCCTCCAGCGGTTGCAGCGGGGAGTGCAGCAGGGCACAAAGGGATTTCTCGTAAACATGTTCGGATTGCTTTCAACTTCGAGAAACACCTTTTCGAGGTCGAGATTAAGGGCAAGAATGGGGCCTTTGTAGATGAGCAATGGCATGCGCCGGGCGAAGTTCGTCCTCTGAAAAGCGGTAGTTACATACAGATTGGAGGAGTGGGTGTGCGGTTTGTGCTTCCTGATGTCGCTCTTGGCGAGACTGGAGCCGAAACCATTGGAGGCTCTGATCCAGCCCAAGGGAGTAAAATGAGCTTCGAATTTGAAGACGCCAGAGGTGAGAGGATAATAATGGACGATAGCAGTGAAGAAGAAGACTCAGAGGAAGAGGAACTCGGAAGTGGAGACGAGGAAGATGAAGATGACGAGGATGACGTAGAGCTTGAGCAAAGTCGAGAAGCGGAAGTGATGGAAGAGGTTTCGGTGGACGAGCAGAGTGAAGTTGAGCGAGACGAACCGGAGGTAGAGAAGAAGGCAGTGCCTATAAAGAAAAAGCAATCGCCAGAACCTCCGCCTCTACCACCACCCCCACCAGCCAAAAGAAAGGGACCTGGGCGACCGCCAAAGAACGGCATCATATCGAAAAGGGAGCAAGCCCTCATTGCAAGGAAGGCAAGGGAAGAAGCGAAGAGGTCTGCACAGCAACAAGCCTCGCCTCCTTCCCAATCGACCAAAGGTAAGGGCGGAAAAATCAAGAGCGAGACCCAACCCGAGTCTCCCTTACCAGCGAAGCCAGAGAAAAGGAAGTACACCAAAAGAAAAAAGGTTGATAATCAAACAGAGGGGCAACCAGAAGATTCTCAGGCTATACGTCAATCGGTTCAAGCAGATGGTCTTAGCACCGAAGCTACTGCGCCACCCAAGCCACCCAAGGAGAAGAAACCCCCGAAGCCTCCGAGATCGCCTTCCCCAGTCTTCGATGAGTCTCAAATGACCCCTGAACAGCTCGCCAAGCCGCAGTCATCCTATGTAGTCCTTATCCATGAAGCTCTTACAAATTCTAAGACTGGTGCTATGTCTCTTCCCCAGATATATCGGGCTATTGAGAGACGATATCCATTCTACAAGCTTCGGGTGACAACTACTGGTTGGCAGAGCAGCGTTCGTCACAATCTCTCTCAGCATCATGCGTTTAGGAAAGTTGAGAGGGACGGCAAGGGGTGGATGTGGGGCCTTGTGCCTGGAGTATCTATTGAAAAGGAGAAAAAGAGGAGACCCTCCCCACCGCCACCACCTCACCAGCATTATCTGCAGCAGGGAAGCTCTACCCAGCCACCACTGCATTATCCGGGTATGCCGTCAGCCCCCGGCTATGGCCCAGCCCCGATGCTGCCAATTCAGCACGGTTCATTCCACCAGATACCTCCTGGTTCTGGTCCATTGCGACAACCCTTGCAGCCTCCTGTTCCTGCCAACTTACCGCCACCGCTGCTTACTGCTGTGCGAGCCGAATCATCCTACCAATCCCCTTACCAGCCACCTTCACAGACACAAGTAACGGGACATCCACAACCCTCAACACAGAGTGTACGACCTCAACCTCATTCCCAACCTCAATATCAACCCCAAACTCAAACTCAGTCTCAGTCTCAATCTCAACCCCAATCTCAGACATTACAGCCTCAAATGCAACCTCCACCTCTAAATGCGTCGCCACATAACGGATCTAACGGCTTCTATGCCAATACAAGGCTTTCCCAAGCACCACCACATCAACCGAACTATCAGGCCAGGGCAACGCCCCCTAACCAAACCCGACCTACCTCTTCACAACAGCCGACACTTGCTCAACCGTCTGTGCAACGGAACGCGAGCATTGGGCAAGATGTACTTCAAGCCGTTGGCAAGTTCAAGAATGCCCTCATCAGCTCCATGCCAGATAAAGTACGTGGTGAAATCATTGTTACATCGGCCATCAACCGCACCTTAGGGATACAGAATAACTCAACCGTACTTGGCAAGGAGGATCCGCAAGAAAAGGCGATCATGAAAGCGCTGCAAGGCATGCTCGGAAACCTAAGCAAAAAGAACGAATTGGCGGCAGCGGCGGCAAACGCGGCTAGACAACCTTCATCTGGACCTCCGCAACAGCCAAACCAGACTCGGTCGACTCCGCCTCAGGGTCAACAAGTATCTCCAGGACCCAGTGGGCTCCCGCCACCACAACCTCAGTTGCAACCTCAATCTCAGTCCCAGCCGCAGTCCCAGCAGCAACAGCAACAGCAACCTCCGTCGACTAATCGACCTCCATCACAGAGCCAGCAAGGTGCCCAGGCACAGCTCCTTCAGCTCCTGCAGCATATGAGCAATCGAGGCACCGGCTCTCCCACCCAGCAACGGCCCCCTCAACAGTCTGGATCGCCGGCCTCTGCCAGTCCAACACAAGTCAACGGAACAAGCCATCCTTCTCCGCCTTCGGTCAGCGCCCCGGCTGTCGTCGACAACAGTCAACCTATCACGCAGGCCGACGGAATGGGCGCTGCCGACAGCGGTGAAGAGGCGCCCGCAGCGCTACGCCCGGCGTCTTCTTCAGACGCGGTTGCTGGCTTGAAAAGACCGCTGGAGAACGGGGAGGGTTCGCCGGATCCTGAGTTACCTGAGGCTAAGAAGATTGCTGCTGGCTAGTTATTGGAAACGGTGTGCTGCACGGGTGGAGTTCCTGGAGGGCCGGTGGATAATGTTTCTGGTCGCTATGCCGGATCGGTTTACAGGGTTACGAAGCAGGGGCTTGTACATGGGGGTTGTATCGCCATTTATCACGATAGGGGATTGTATGGATGTAATTAGGAGTTGCGCTACACGCTGGGAGCATCGATTGCATGTGTACAACGAGTTTAATGTAGCCATCATCTTCACAATGAACTCCCTCAGAGGAGCCCGACGTTGCGTTCGTCTCCACGCTTCTACATTCGCCTCCAACGCCGTGAACATGATAAAGTCGAGAGCCCTGCTGAAGTAGCTGCGCGACACAAAGCGAGGTAAGGTAATTAGGAAAGGCGTAAGATTCGATTGCTTCATGGATCGCTACATGGCCATCTCGGCCTGCAGCTTGGCCAGTTCCGCTTCTTCGTCTTCCTCGTCGGGTTGCACCTTTTTCGACTTCCCGGTCACTGTGTCACCGTTCGTCAGCAAAGCGCGTCTATTTACCGCACTATCGATCAAGAGAAGAGAAGGGCAGCTCACGCTCTCCATTCGCCGCCGTCGGCAGTCGGTGCACTTCGTCCGTCGTGGGTACGATGCCGCCCTTCAGCATCCGCTCGTCGATCTGCTCCTGCTCCATTCCCTCGAGCTCGGCTTCCAGGTCTTCTTCGTCGACCGGCTCGCCTATCGGGACGGAGGTGATGGCTTCGCCGATCTCTTGGCCTAGTGCGTGCTGTTCTCGTAGCTCCTCCCTGTAGAGTGTCGACTATTAGATTTCTCTGATACTGAATCACTCTAGGTTTGGGGTGTAAACAGGACATACATCGTCTGGTCAATCTTGTCCATAGTTAGCCCGCCATGGATCTTCTTCATTGCTTGACCTGCTTTCTGCATTGCTAGCAGAGTCTCTTGGTTGATGTTCGCTGCTTCGATGGAGTAGATTTGTTGTTCTATGGTCGAGATTTGCGCGGTCGTTTGTTCGAGGGAGTGCTCATGCTGCTTCTTTCGTCGTAATGCTGCTTTGGCAGCTGTTGAGTACAAAGCAGGTTAGTATCCCATATCAAGTAGAATCTCAGAACTCGGGTCGGCTGCCGACCGGCGAGGGTATGGCTCCAGGAAAATGTTGTTAGGACATACCAGTCTTGTTCACCGAGACGTTCTTCCTTGCCAGGGCATCTTGCTCCGCCATCTGGTTCTCCAAGTGTCTTTCCCTCTTCTGCAGCATATCCAGCTGCTGCCGCAGACCCAGGATAGCGTCTTTCGGCGCATCCCTCCGCTTCTGCGCACCGCTGCCACCGAACCAACCCCACATTATGAAATGCTGTGACGAAGCTACAGTTGCAGCTGGCGAATGTAGACTTGGCCTCCAAGAGGTCAAGACGGTATAAGTACCAGGCGGTCCTGGTGACTTCGGATCTCGTGGTATGCTTCCAACCAAGGTCAGTGATGACCGGCCTCACCTCCGAAGGTTGTTATAAAGCAAGGGGAGCCGTGTGAGATTATTAGCAAGAGTTAGGAGTTGTAGTAGAAGAGCGTAGTCTTGAGAGGGATATCTTGTTGCCTTACACTCGAACCGGTGATGTTCGAGAAGCGTAAGTTATGACATGCTCACGCTAGCCCGATCCCGGGACCTCTCACGTGACTAATAAAGTTATGGATCAAACCGAACCACAACACCGCAGAGAATACTGTGTCATCACAAAATCACGATGTCCATAGTCACCACATCTTGCAATGAGTTGAGCTTTTAGATGACGCTTGCGTCAGGCTCATTACGATGAGCGGTGGCAATTTGGGTCCGGTAGCTACCCGTCTCGTCTTTCTCTCGGATCTTCCTGATATCGGCGAGGGTGAGAAGGTGCGATTCCTGGGCTGGTAGAGCTTCCGCGCCCTCGATGGTGTCGGTGACGTTTCTTACTTGTACAGTGTTGCCCAATACACAACCTCAACGGCGTCTCTCACGCTTCAGCACAATCATCCCACGGCTTTGCCTGTTCCATGCGACGCATCTGTCGATGTGAGCTTGCTGCTTTCGACGCTGAAGTCTACGGATACACAGGTCGGAGAATGGGTGAACGTAATCGGATATGTGACCTCATCGCCGGTGTGCAAGTTAGAGACGCTTCGCAAGGCTACTCCTAGACCTGCAAGAAGAACAACAGGGTCGGTCCAGGCTATCATGCTCTGGTCCGCGGGATCAATCAAACTTGGGGAGTACGAAAGAGTTCTGGCGGAACGCAAAGAGGTCGACAGGAGGTTGCCGGTGCCATTCTGAGTTTGAAGGCGGCAATGGTCATGTTAGTCAAGATGCTCAGTGTCCGCCTCTGGAACAACCTCAAATGTTCAAGATACTTTTTCAGGCACCCCTAGGACACACGTGGGAGATCGGTAACGGTCACTCTCGAAAGCGTGATTATGGTACGCTTTTTTTGTTGAGGCACATTCCATACCAGGGGTACCTAGCGACTGTCAGCCCTTTGGGATAGTCTCGTGGGCAGGCAGTACCTCTCCCCTGGCCTGGTGCAACTACCGAGTATGGGGTTACGTGGCACAAACCAGCCCAGCAATATCAGGCAAAGCCGTGGGATGATTGTGCTGAAGCG
>QQTW01004800.1_pt1 | contig 10158 bp, 6 predicted proteins | sample 1904831 | NCBI WGS metagenome assembly QQTW01 (sample SAMN09435610, study PRJNA476489) | Subsurface metagenome, whole genome shotgun sequencing project.
TGGTGCCGGAAGAGACGTTGCTGATTCCCGCCGTGACGGACGGGCGCATTGAGCGCATCGTGATCCGGCCCGGCGCGGCAGTCTCGCCGCAGACCGTGATTGCCGTGCTGAGCAACCCGGACCTGGAACTGGCCCGCGATGACTTGCAATGGCAGGTGAAGGCAGCAGAGGCGTCGTATAAAGACCTGGAAGTGAAGCTGGCTACACAAAAGCTGGAGCAGCGCGCCCGCGCTGCGCAGGTGAAGGCGGAACACACCAAGGCGCAACTGAATTCCGACCGGGACATAGAGTTGCGGAAGCACGGGTTGACGGCCGACCTGACCGCGCGCCAGTCGAGCGCGGCGGCCGAGGATCTGGCTGGGCGCTCCGAATTGGAGGCGCAGCGGCTAGCAATTTTCGACGACTCAATCACGGCGCAACTGGCCGCCCAACAGGTGCAGATCGAAAAGCTGCGGGCCGCCTATGCACTGAAGCAGCAGCAGGTGGGGCAACTCACGGTGCGCGCCGGTGTGCCGGGCATTCTGCAGGCGATCAGCATGGAAGTGGGCCAGCGCGTGACGGCGGGCGCGCAACTGGCAAAGGTGGCCCAACCGACCAAGCTGAAGGCGGAACTGAAGGTACCGGAGACGCAGGCCAAAGACGTGCAAATCGGCCAGCCTGCGCAGATCGACACGCACAACGGCGTGATTGCGGGACGCGTGATGCGCATTGACCCGGCGGTGCTGAACGGCACGGTCACGGTGGACGTGCAGCTGCTGGGAGAGTTGCCGCAAGGTGCCCGACCTGACCTCAGCGTGGACGGCGTGATTGAGTTGGAACGCCTGACCGATGTCTTGTTTGTGGGTCGTCCCATCCATGGGCAGCCGAATGGCACCATTACGTTGTTCCGTCTGGTGCCCGGCAGCGACGAGGCCGTCCGCGTGCCGGTGCAGTTGGGCCGCATGTCGGTGAACACGGTGGAAATACGCGGCGGCCTGGCAGTGGGCGATCAGGTTGTGTTATCGGATATGAGCGGCCAGGAAGACACGGAACGCGTGCGCTTGCAGTAGCAAAGAGGAGAAACGGGCATGGAACCCACCACAGACGCACTGATCAAAATGGACAACGTCGGCAAGGTCTTCACCACGGAAGAGTTGGAGACTCATGCGCTGGCAGGCGTCCATCTGGAGATACGCCGCGGCGAGTATCTGGCGATTGCGGGCCCTTCCGGCTGCGGCAAGTCCACGCTGCTGGCCATTTTGGGCTTGCTGGATACGCCATCCAGCGGGCGCTACCTGCTGAAAGGGCAGCCCGTGGAGAACCTGAAGCTGGCCGAGCGGGCGCGCATCCGCAACCGCGAGATCGGTTTCATCTTTCAAGCCTTCAACCTGATTGGCGACTTGACCGTGTACGAGAACGTGGAGCTGCCGCTGACCTACCGCAGCATGAGCGGCGCGGAGCGCAAGCAGCGCACGCAGCAGGCGCTGGACCGCGTCGGTATGGGGCACCGCACGCGCCACTACCCGAATCAGTTGTCGGGCGGCCAGCAGCAGCGCGTCGCGGTTGCCCGCGCGTTGGCTGGGGAGCCTTCCATTCTGCTGGCGGATGAGCCGACCGGCAACCTGGACTCCCACAACGGCGAGGCCGTGATGAGCCTGCTGCAAGAACTGCACCAGCAAGGGGCTACGATCTGCATGGTGACGCATGACACCCGTTACGCCGACCACGCCGAGCGCACCGTGCAACTGTTTGACGGGCGCATTGTGGCCGAGCAGGCCGGCACACAACGCATGGGTGCCGCGTCCTGAACAAGCCAGCGGCAGCCACCTGATATAAAGAGAGCCGGGCCGCATGACTGCACTATCTCCTACCCGCGTGCCGCTCTCGCCCGGACGCAGTTGGGAACATAACCGGGAAGCCGGTCGCATCCTGCTGGCGGACGACCAGCCGGATGTGCTGGCGGCGTTGCGTCTGCTGCTGAAGGCGGAAGGCTATCAAGTGGAGTGCGTGGCCTCGCCCGCCGCCGTGCAGGCCGCTTTGGCTGCGCGTGAGTTTGACCTGCTGGTGATGGACCTGAACTACACGCGGGACACCACCTCCGGCGCAGAGGGACTGGACCTGCTGACGCACCTGCAAGCCTTGGATGCCTCCTTGCCGATTGTGGTGATGACGGCCTGGGGCAGCGTGGCATTGGCGGTGGAAGCCATGCGGCACGGCGCACGTGACTTTTTGCAAAAGCCCTGGGAGAACGAGCGGCTGCTGGCGATTGTCCGCACGCAGATCGAGCTAGGCCAAGCCTTGCGGCGCGGCGCACGGCTGGAGGCGGAGAACCGTCTGCTGCACACGGAGGGCTTGCCGCTGCTGATTGCGGAATCGCCCGCCATGCAGCCCGTGCTGCACCTGATCGCCCGCGTAGGGCCTGCCGATGCCAACGTGCTACTGACAGGCGAGCCCGGCACAGGCAAGGATGTGGTGGCCCGCACGCTTCATGCCTTGTCCTGCCGCTCCAATAAGCCCTTGGTGACGGTGAACGCCGGGGGCTTGGCGGAAGGCGTATTCGAAAGCGAGTTGTTCGGCCACGTGAAAGGCGCGTACACGGACGCCAAGGCCGACCGCGTGGGCCGCTTTGAACTGGCCGATGGCAGCGCCTTGTTTCTGGACGAGATCGCCAACGTGCCGCTCGCGTTACAGGCCAAGTTGCTGCGCGTGTTGGAGACCGGCGAGATGGAGCGCGTCGGTTCTTCGCAGACGCGGCGCGTTGACGTGCGCGTGCTCTCCGCCACCAACGCGGACCTCTCGGCAGAGGTGCAGCAAGGCCGCTTCCGCGAGGACTTGCTGTTCCGCCTGAACACGATTGAAATTCACCTGCCGCCGCTGCGGGAGAGAAAAGAAGACATTCCCGTGCTGGCTGCGCACTTCCTCTCCGTGCATGCACGCCGTTACCGCAAACCGGTCACTGGCTTTGCACCCGCCGCTCTGCAAGGGCTGCTGGATAATCCCTGGCGCGGCAATGTGCGCGAGCTAAACCATGCCATTGAGCGTGCGGTGCTGCTGGCGCAGGATCGCCTCGTGCAGCCCACCGACTTGGCGCTGAAAAGCACGCGGGAATCCTCGGCGTCACAATTGGAAGAGATGAGCCTGGAAGAAGTGGAGGCGTTTCTGATCCGCAAAGCGCTGGCACGCCATCACGGCAATGTCAGCCAAGCCGCGCAGGCGCTCGGCCTGAGCCGCAGCGCGTTATATCGTCGAATGGAGCGTTACCGGCTGTAGCAGGCGGTCGCGCTTCTCTGTGCCATGCCCCGCCCTTGGCCCCGCTTGTCCCATGAAAGCTCGCTTGCCGCGTTGGCGCTGGTAGGCGGCGTGCCGGGTGTGGCTCTAGCGATCTACGGCATACGTTACCTGCCTTGGGGCAGCCGTGGGCAGGTGTTGGCTGGCGTGTTGGTGTGCGGTTGGCTGTTGGGCTGTTGTTGGCTGTTGCGGGAGCGTATCGCGCGTCCGTTGCGCACCACGGCCAGCTTGTTGGATGCGGTGCGGGAAGGCGACTACACCTTGCAGGCGCGCAGCGGCACCAGCGGCATGACGGGCAGCTTGGGGGAGATGCTGACGCAGGTGAACGCGATTGCCGCCATTCTGCGCTCGCAACGCCTGGAGCGCATGGAGGCGGCTACCCTGCTCCGCAAAGTGATTGAGGAGCTAGAGGTAGCCATCTTCGCGTTGGATGCGACAGAAACCGTTCGTTTGGTGAACCCGGCCGGGGCACGCCTGCTGGCTTTGCCGGAAAGCGAGATTCTGGGCCGGTCGGCTGCGGAGTTGGCACTGGCTGACTGTTTATCGGGAGAGGCCCGCCAGATTGTGTCACGCACTTTCCCGGGCGGCGCGGGCCGTTGGGGCATCAGCCGCACCCGCTTTCGCGAGCAGGGCTTGCCGCACACCCTGCTGGTGCTGTCGGACTTGACGCGCACCTTGCGGGAAGAGGAGCGCCAAGCCTGGCAACGTCTGGTGCGGGTGTTCGCCCACGAGGTCAACAACTCCTTGACGCCGATTTCGTCGCTGGCGGGCAGCCTGCGGACGCTGGTAACAAGGCAACCCCGGCCCGCCGACTGGCAAGCAGACATGCAGGAAGGCTTGGGTATTGTGGAGTCCCGCGCCGCCTCCCTAGGCCGGTTTCTGCAAGCCTATGCCGCGCTCGCCAAGCTGCCGCCGCCCCAGATGGCTCCCGTCTCTTTACCCTTGCTATTGCGCCATACGGCCAGCCTGGAGTGGCGCGTGCCGGTTCAGCTACAGCCTGGGCCGGACCTGTGGGTGCAGGCAGACTACGACCAGTTGCAACAGGTGCTCATCAATTTGCTGCGCAACGCGGAAGAGGCGTGCCTGGAGACGGGCGGCAGCATCACGGTGTTCTGGAGCCAGGAGGGCCACCATGCCGTGATCCGGGTGCAGGACGAAGGCTTAGGGCTGGCAAACACGGCCAACCTGTTTGTGCCGTTCTTCACCACCAAGCCGCAAGGCAGCGGCATCGGCTTGGTGCTGAGCCGCCAAATCATTGAAGCGCACGGCGGCAGCCTGACCCTCACCAATCGGCACGACCGCACAGGTTGTCAGGCGGAGATTTTGTTGGCGGGTAGTGTGGCTGACAACCCACAGTGAACGGGACAACCCCATGCAACTTTTCTCTTTTCTTTCCGGCCACACGGCTCTGCTCTGGCAAGACGTAAAGACAGCGATGCGGATGCTGGGCCGCAATGGCTCCTTCAGCTTGTCTGTCGTATTGGCTCTTGCGCTAGGAGTCGGCACAGCAACCGCGCTGCACGCCGTTGTGCATGCCATGTGGTTGCGCCCATTGCCGTACCATGATCCAGGACGGCTGGTTTCTGTCACAACCTACTTCCCCAGCTACACTCTGGACGCGCTACTCAGCCCTGACTATGCCGCTTGGCAAGGCACGCGCTCACTAGGACCCCTTGCGGCCTACAGTACAGGCACGGCTGCCCTGGTAGGCCCGGAGGAGACCATCAAAGTCCGTAGTGCCGGTGTTAGCGGCAATCTCTTTTCCGTGCTGGGAGTGAAAGCCGCCCTGGGCCGCCCCATTCAAGCCGCAGATGACAACTCTTCGGCACCTTGTGTTGCCATGGTGAGCGATGGCGTGTGGCGGGAACGTTTTGGCGCGAAAGCAGACGTGATTGGCCGTGCCGTGCATCTGGATGGCAAGTTATGCACTCTCGTTGGAGTGCTGCCGTTGGGGTTCCGCCTGCCGGATGAGCGTCGTATCGACATCATAATGCCACTTGCCCTGGAGGAGGGCTGGCTGCGGCACGGAATGGGAGGCGCAAAGCTACTGCGCGGGATGGCACGGCTTCAATCGGATCGTTCACTCACGCAGGCATACGCTGAACTCTCTACACGGCTGGCACAAAGCCGCGCACAGGACTCAAAGCTGTATGGGCCAGACGTCTCGCTACGCTTGCTCTCTTTGCAGGAGTATGCCGTCCGGGATGTGCGCACGGCGGCACTGATGTTGACAGTCGCAAGCACCAGCATCCTGTTGATCGCCAGCACCAATGCCGCCAGTTTGCTGGTGGCCCGTGCCGTGGGCCGCAGCCGTGAGATGGCGGTGCGGGCAGCTGTTGGAGCAAGCGCACAACGGATTGTGCAACACCTGCTTGCTGAAGGGATGATACTGGCTCTCGCAGGCGTTGCAGGCGGGCTGCTACTGGCAGACGCTTTGCTTGCGCTTGTCCAACAAGCAGGATCGGCTTGGCTACCGGATATAACAGTAGTAGTTGATCGAGACGTGCTGTTAACAACGATTCCAGTTGCTCTGCTGTGCTCACTCGCTTGTAGTCTGGCTCCGGCCTTGCCGCTATCGCGGTTGCGCGTGCGGCGGGCTCTCGTCGTGGCGGAGTTGTCGCTCTCTTTGGTCCTGCTCGTTGCTGCGGCGCTGCTGTTGCAAAGCCTGGTTCGGCTACGCTCCGTTGCACCGGGCTTCAACACTGGGCAACTTATCACAGCTTCGTTCTCGCTCGACGGCACACGCTTTGCCGAGAACACCGCAGACCTTCGGCGCGAACTATCTGAACGTCTACAACGCACGCCGGGTACAATCGCCGTCAGCTTTGCAGATGCCCTGCCACCCACCGAGTGGGGCAGACTTACCTCCTTCAGCCGTGCCGACCGCCCCAAGCCAGACCCGCTCCAGCGTACCGACAACGTGGTTGTGCGGCTTGTGGATGAATCGTATTTTACGGCTATGGGAATTTCTCCACACCAGGGGCGACTGTTTACCCGTGCAGACCTTAACAGCACGAATTTAGTGGCGGTAGTAAACCAGACATTGGCAGACCACTACTTCGCCGGAGAGAACAGCCTCGGCAAACAGGTGGATGGTTTGGGTTTGCCATGGAAGACCGTGGTCGGCGTGGTAGCTGATGCGAGAAACAACGGTTTGCGTCAAACCACCCGCCCGGAAATCTATCTACCCTTTCGGGAACCGCTCATGAGGCAGGGTGGAGGAGTAACACACAACGTAGGGCTTCACGTTGCTATTCGAACAGCGTCTGATCTCTCAGCCGCAATCGCCACCCTGCGCGGGCATGTGCGCGGCATTGACCGTAATCTGCTGGCTACCGTCCACACTATGGATGAGCAATGGGCGGAGTTGACCACGGCTCCACGCTTTCAGGCGATGGTAATAGGAGCCTTCGCTGTGCTAGCTGTCGTTATGGCCTGTTTAGGCATTTATGGCGTGCTTTCCCACATGGTGGTGCTTCGCCGCCGTGAGATGGGCATTCGGCTAGCGTTGGGTGCTCAGGCAGCGGCGGTGCAACGGCTCATCGTGCGGGAGGCGGTATTGCTGGCCTGCGGCGGTGTTGTTGTAGGCTTAGGGGGCACAATCGCCAGCTCCAAGCTGCTGACAAGCCTTCTTTATGAGATCAAGCCGCTTGATCCGCTGACTGTGGCTGGTGCGGCGGCCCTGTTGCTAACAGTAGCTGTGTTGGCTAGCGCCGTGCCTGCCCGCCGCGCCTCTCGCGAAGACCCGATTCAAGCTTTGCGGACCGAGTGAAGAACTGCCGCTCATAGAGAACAAAGGCAAACGTCATGTATAGTGGCGCTCCTCCCGACACGACCGCATAGGCTGCCAAGCGGAGATTTTGTTGGCGGGTTCCAGCAAGACCTTGTGACTGATAAGTCAATCTGATATACAGTTCGGTTAGAATTACTGATTCTGACGTTTCACCACACTACTCTCCCATGTGCTTCCTACCCCGTCTTCTCTGCGTGGTGTTTGTTTGGCCCATTTGCGGCTCTGAGTTACATGAGGCAGCTCGCGTTTGTGAGCCGGAGCGCATGAAACGTTTGCTCGCCAGCGGTATTAATGTCAATGAAGCCGACCCAAGCAAGATGACGGCTCTCCATAGGGCCGTGCAGGCGGGAAAGCCAATCTGTGTTGATCTCTTATTGAAAGCGGGTGCCAATAAGAAGTTGGTTGATAACCGTGGTTGGACCCCGACCCAGTTAGCCTTGCAAATTCAGGAGAAAAAGACGCGCGATCTGATTGTCCATATGCTTCTCGTTGCTGATCAGGGGCAACCTCGCGCAGCAATGCCCTGGTCGCTGGAGTATGCAACTCTGCGAGGTCAAACCGGCATAGCGGCTATGTTGCTCAAAATGAAAGTGGATCCAAATGCGATCGGAACACAAGGTAACACTCCACTGCATGACGCTGGGCTCAAGGCTCAGCTTGAAATCGTGACCCTGCTGCTACAACACGGAGCGAAAGTGGACCTGCTCAGCAAGGGCGGTACGCTCCCTCTGCACGATGCGGCATTGGGTGGAAACGCAGAGATCATCCGGGAACTCGTATCTCATGGCGCTACTCTCCCTGCCAAGACGCAGGAAACAGGAGAGACGCCGCTTCATATTGCAGCGGCATGGGGCAAACTTGATGCAATTCGGACACTGCTTGCGCTAGGTGCGCCTACAGATGTGAAAGACAAAAAAGGCAGAACGCCTCTGGACGCAGCTATTGCTAATGGGCAACAGGAAGCTGCGGCATTGCTCAGGCAGGGTGTCCGACCCTAAATAGGAGCTGATGTTAAGCACCAAAATAGCGAACGTCGCTTTCGAGATAAGATAGTCTCCCGATGCGCAAGACCTTTGCCCTCTTCTTCTGGTTCGCCCTGCTGGCCTTTTCACAAGCCCCCGCACCACAGCAGCCTTTGTTGGTCTCACCTGAAATCCATGCAGATCACCGAGTGACCTTTCGCATCCAGGCTCCTCAAGCCGACATGGTCACGTTCTTCGGCGACTGGATGCCCGTGGGAAAGCAAGAGAAGATGACCAAAGACGAGCAGGGCGTCTGGAGCGTGACGCTGGGACCGCTGCCGCCCAGCATCTACCTGTACTCATTCACGGTAGATGGCGTTACGATGGCTGACCCGGTGAACCCGCGCATCAAACTGCGGTCGCGCACCTCGGCCAGCATGGTGGAAGTTCCCAGCGATTCGCCCGCATTGTGGCAGGAGAGGGACGTGCCGCATGGCATGGTCGCCATCAACTGGCATACCGCAAAGGCACTAGGCGGCGGCACGCGTGCCGTGTGGGTGTATACGCCGCCGGGTTATGAGAAGGACACGTCACGCCGCTACCCGGTGCTGTATCTGTTTCACGGCTCCAACGACACGGCAGCGGGTTGGACGCTGGCGGGCAATGCCAACTTCATTCTGGACAACCTGCTAGCCGAGAAAAAAGCCGTTCCCATGATTGTGGTGATGCCCTACGGCCATGCCGTTCCCTTCACCGCGCCAAGGGATCAACAGGCCAAGAACACGGCGTTATTTGAGGAGTACGTGTTGAAGGATGTGAAGCCGTTGGTGGAGTCCAAGTTCCGAACCATGACAGGCCGGGAGCATCGCGCCATTGCGGGGTTGTCGATGGGCGGCGGACAGGCCATCACAATCGGCTTTAACCACCTTGACCTGTTTAGCTCGGTTGCCGCCATGAGCGCCGCCGTGCCAGCCGACTTCGAGACCCGCTTCGCGCAGGCTTTGCGTGCCCCTGATAAAACAAACGCTCAACTAAAGACACTCTGGATTGGCTGCGGCAAGCAGGACTTTCTGTTTGACCGCTCAGAGAAGTTTTCCGCGCTGCTTACGGCCAACCAGATACGCCATACGTTCCGTCCTACCGAGGGCTTGCACACTTACACGGTATGGCGACAGTACCTGGGTGAAGTCTTACCGCTGCTGTTCCGTTGATTAGTTCGGCCGAGGGGACACTCCTACAACGCACAGCGCCGCAGCCCTGTGGTGTTTGGCCCGGAATGTCCCCAACTTGAGTTATAGGCCGATCCCACAACAAACCCGCGCTAAGCCGCCTTCTGGGCCAGCCCGTTCGGGTCGATGACAAACTTTCTCGCCACGCCTGAATCAAAATCTTGATATCCCTTGGGTGCGTCGTCCAACGTGATCACCGTGGCATTCACGATTTTGGCGATAGGCAGACGACCATACAAGATGGCCTGCATCAAGGCGCGATTATAGCGCAGCACAGGAGTCTGGCCTGTCGAGAAGGTATGCGATTTGGCCCAGCCCAAACCGAAGCGCATCCGCAGGTTGCCCAGGCGCGCCGCTTCGTCCTGCGAACCGGGGTCTTCGGTCACGTACAGGCCCGGTATCCCAATTTTGCCCGCCGCGCGGGTGATGGTCATCAAGGAATTGAGGACGGTCGCAGGGGCCTCTGTGGTGTGGTTCTGCCCATGTCCTCTCGCCTCAAAGCCCACCGCATCGACAGCCGCATCAACTTCCGGCTCGCCAATCACGGCGGCAATCAGGTCTTCCAGCTTGTCGCTCTTCGTCAAATCAATTGGCTCAAAGCCGACCGTCTTGGCGTGCGCAAGCCGCTCCTGGTTCATGTCGCCAATCATCACGACCGCAGCGCCTAGAATCTGCGCGGACGCAGCGGCAGCCAAACCCACCGGACCTGCCCCGGCGATGTAGACCGTGGACCCGACACCGACGCCCGCCGAGACCGCGCCATGGAAGCCGGTCGGCAGAATGTCAGAGAGCATGGTGAGGTCGCGAATCTTCTCCATGGCCTGCGCCTTATCTGGGAATTTGATCAGGTTGTCCAGAATGAAGTTGGCATTGCCCGCCAGCGTCCAACCCGCTGCCGTGTCGTTGG
>QQTW01004801.1_pt1 | contig 10158 bp, 14 predicted proteins | sample 1904831 | NCBI WGS metagenome assembly QQTW01 (sample SAMN09435610, study PRJNA476489) | Subsurface metagenome, whole genome shotgun sequencing project.
CAAAAGGCGCGTAACGCCTGTTTACGCGTTTTGGTGTCGGCCATGCGCTTCGCGCATGGCTTACAGGGGGTACCCCCCCTGTAAGTGGGGCCCCCAGGGGCGCCACCCATTGGGCCATGGCTATGATCAGCGAGGCGTAACACTAGTAGGCCATGCCGCGCTATCTTCTCTTGCAGTGGGGCAAAACAAGGCGTTTTGATGAACAGACACGCCTTGGCCACTAATCCTGGTGCCCTCTAGGCAAATCCTACGGTGCAGGCTAAGTAATTCTAAGCGCACTTTTGAAAATGGCTTTCCTACCATTTTAAGGAGGGCTTCTTCCTGCTTTCGGTGTCGTGTTGTGTTGTTGGCGGAATGAGCTCTTAGTCCCCCCGTGAAAGGCGGGAAGTTCCAGATATGTTGGTGATGGGGGTTGCAACATTTTATTAGGCGGTATGGCTATCTCTCTGTCTGTCCAGTACTGTACGCTTTGTTGGTGAAACAACTGCGGCTAGATAGTTGCCTCTCTGGCGGATGGATTATTGACAATTCATACCCGTGGCGCGGGTACAACAAGAGTGTGAGGTCCGGACAACTTCCTCAGAGACTTGGGAATTTCCATCATGCTGCGTCCCGCCGGCTCCTCATGAATCCACAAATGAACAGACCGCAGGGAAATGCGTCAAAAATTGTCAGGCGTGGGGTACTCTGACACCTGGCTTCGTTCGAGTGCCTGTTACGTGCCATGGGGCTTGTCAGATGATCGAGAAATGCGCGCCGTTACTGGCCACAGAGGATTAAAAGCACGAAATGAGCGACCCAGAACGATCTCAAACGCCGCACGAGCCCGGACAAGCACTGTCGAATGCATGAGACTATTCATCCGTACCCATTCCATGACTTCTCCCGAGGACGGCGGACTTGAACTCGATTCCTGCTGGTTCTCCGGTCCGAGTGCGATGAGCTATCATATTTCCGCTCCACGTCTTCGTCAGAAGATTGATCCGTTTGAGTATATCTGAACTTCTTGACCTCTTTCCAGTTGATCCAAATAACCCACAGCACAACGATGACGAAGGTGAGGGGGGCGGCTACCGCCCAAAATATCCAAAACTGAGGGGATACGACGAGACGTCCGGAGCCGTCTGACGCATCCGAGAAGAACGAGCTCGCACTGAAGATGGTCTGTGTAGATCAGCGCTGAGAACATCTTTGCGGACGATTTATTTCCGACATTGCATGTTATACAACTGATACACTATTGCTACGAATGTCGTCAGGAGAAATAGGAACGGTACGTACTGCTAGTGCCGTCGTTGGCAGAAAGATAGTTGTTATGAGAGCAAGGCTTTTCATGGCGGAGCTATCCTTGCGGGTCTCTTCAGAAATATCGATGTTGGTTCGACTGTCACGTTGCTGCATCAAAGTATACAACTTCGATAGATCAGCTTATCTCTATACTTAACCTCTGCGATAGTTTGCATGGTTCAACGCACCACGTGGATCTGTACATCAATACGTTTCAAAAGCTGTTCTCTATGCTCGAGCTGCCGCTCTGTTCTCGAAGTCCAATACTCGATATAAGCTTTCAGACCATAATCTTCATATGCTACAGGATTGAGCTTTCTGACAAGCTCTAAACCCTCTGCAAGAGCGGGTCCCAGCTTGCCAACAAAGTCAGATAAAGACGTCGACAGGTAGGCATGCTGCTCGACCACGGTCTGGTGGATGTCATCATGGTCGTTCTGGTTCATTTGGTCGAATTTGCTCATTTTTGATCGACCTTCGTTAAGATACTTTTTCATCACGCCAGTTCTTTCCTGCACGGACCTCATCTCTCGATGTGATTGTGCATACTTGTGAAACATGATTTTGAACCAAGTGCTGTGAACTAGCGCTGGAATCAGGAGCGGATGCAATGCAAGATGAGCGCTATCCTTCAGTGTTGTCAGAATCTCGTCACCTTCCTCCAGCGTATACCCGAAAAAGCCACTTGTGATCTTGGTTCTTGGATCGTGGGACAAGACCAGGGTCATGCAAGTCTGCAGTTTGGGGCTCTGACAAGTGATGGCTGAGGAAAGATTGTTAGTGTGCACTACAAAGCTGGTGCTCTGGAGGCCAACCAAGTCTATCCTCAACTCTGTTGCCATATCGTTTGGAGATATGCTTCACCTCTGCTGGTATTTGCTGACAGCGCGCGAAGTCCAGCGGGAAAGAATGCGGTAAGCAGAACTTCTCCATGATTTCTTCGAAGTTGGCCTTCGAGAAAGGCATGATCGGCACGTCCGCGTCCAGAATACCATCCTGTTTGGTCCAATTCTGGACGAGCAAACGAAGCCCGCCAACAACACGAGACCGGTCCTGGTCGGCATGCCTTGCACTCTTGAATTCCACTTGAGCGTCAAGCCATGACCGCATCCGAGAGTTTCCTTGTTCGTCACGAATCACAAACTCTCGCCACTTTGCCCTCCCAGACTGTGTAAAATTAGTCTTGTGGGAGTCAACATCAATACCAATGTCACAGCGAACCTCGAAAACCCATATCTCGAAAGCTCGAACTGGCACAGATTTGAACCTTAGCCCGGCGCAGCCTTCTTCGTAAATCAAATCATGCAATTCCATAGCTTTTGAGCTGTTCTCTCGAAAGAATTGCCTTGATAGTCATCTTCAATCGAAGGCAATTGAAGGACTGGGGAGGGGGACAATCAGCCGCAATGCTGTGTTTGCCGCTTGTCCAGGTTTGGTTTAGTTGAAAGCCATGATGTATGCTGAACAGGTGTCCAAAGTACACCAGGACACAGCACAGCAGGATGACAATCGTCGAGATGAAGAAGCCGTGCACGCAGAGATGGACGGCGTTCTTTTCGAAGTTCTGCTTGGTACGCTCAGCTCAAAACTGGCTGGCTGCAAATCGTTGAGGCTTGATCCATCACAACCAGGTCCAGCTGTTTGAGGTCATGAATCTGTTCACGTTCAGTATCCGTTCCAATTCCATAAACGTGTTCATGCACATTGCAACACAAGTCTATGGACGGTGGATCATCGAACAGTGTAATCTGCTAGATAGTATCGTTGGACAGTGCAGCGTGGGGAGGGATTCACAGGCTTGGCTCAGTCAGCCATAGCCTCTTGGCAGACGTAAGGCTGTTATCTTGTTCCAAACTTGTTACGCAGCCCAAGTTCTCCAAGGACATGCAGCCTTGTGTTCAGGAATTGGTTGAAAACTTTCACTGATCACTTCCAGACGCAAAGACATTGTCATGCCTGAAGAGCTGGCCTAGACAGCAACATTCCAAGGGTCATAGACGCAAGACAGGAGTCCTTTTTGCTCTTGGAGTCATGTGCACCAAGCTCACAGGCCACCGAAGCCTCCAAGGCAGACATTGCCTTGCACATACTGCTCAACGAAAAAGGCAACCACTTTTACCAAGCCGTCCAGGCTATGCTGACATGCTCTCCCATATAAACTTCCTCGGTGCCTCTGCCGGTAACTGCTTCTCTAGTGTTTAGATTTTCCTATTCAAAACGACCCAACCAAGAGCTACACCACAAACTTTTGCTAATTTTCCGTGCCCAATCTCTTCACTATGGGTAATGCAGAGTCAGTAATTGTCTCGCGCCACGAGAGAAAACACAGGTCAGGTAGACAAAGAGACGGAAGAACAGTGCCTGTCGACCGTGACGAGCCCTATCGTGGAGGACCCCAATATACTCCAAGCTCAGGTTCAAACACGTCGAGCCAACGACGATCAATGCGAAGGGTCAGGTACCCAGAATCGCAAAGCTCTTCAAGCGTCGATGTGAATCGGCCCAGCGGTATACCATACTCGAGAGATTATTCGCACGGAGCACGTGGCAGCAACAATGACGTTGTCGGTCATGGATACGTTGTTCCTAGCGTCTATTCCAATCCAAGGGTTGGCATTCCACCTATCCCACGACAAGACTCTGTTGAGCCGCGCGCAAGTGGCCTAGGAGCATCATTCACAACCGCGGCGCGACAAGCCACTATCGATGTTCCTGACATCTATCCCAACCCAAGGTTCAGCATTCCTCATACCCCACGACGAGATCCTGTCTCTCCGTGCGCAAGTCGTCGTTTGTGTGATCCTGCAGGATATCAGCAAAAGAGACAGCATGCTCGGAATGGAGCAGCATCATATTTTCCTACGCCGTGACAAAGCAACTATTCTTGTTGCCCCGCTTGAAGACGATGAAAAAGTACACCATAATAGTTCACAGCAGTGGTTGCGACCGGCTCCTAAGCAATATTATGTGCGGTATCGCTTTGTGTTAGGACGACCTTCAATGACTTTCGAGCAAAATGGATGATACAGCATCTGTTGGCCTGCTCGCTATGCATTTATATCAGTCATCTCGACATAAATTTCCAGTAACTATTGACGATCGCGGACATTTCATCCTCAAAGCACCTGGCTTTACGGCAATGCCGAGCCTCTCCTCTCAGACCAGTCATCTAAGGACGAATGATGCTTGCAGTTGGAGTTTCCTGAGTTCTGCAACTCTTCAACAGTTTGGGATGCTATTTTGCTTGCTGATTTTATCTTCTCTTGCGGTTGTATAGCGCATATAACGGGTTGCGAAAGGTGGAGACGATCGTCATTCTTTTGGAATCTACGGTTCGATGGCGTTCGATCATTGCATTCTCCATTAGGTCCTGATCCAGTACCTCCACCGCTGGTGTAGGCAGTTTTGCAAGGGAGAGAGAGCCTTGACCTCGGCATGTATATTTAACAACATTTGACCTCTGTGATCTTATACCTCTGCACCTCTGCAGCTACTACATTACATTTGACGAGTAGAAACTTCTGCTGACACGATCTTCGGACCTTGGGCGGAAGAGTTGGGCGGAATTGTCAGGGTCTAACTTCTGATTGGTTCGCGGAAGTAGAAACAACCGACCTCGCCTCATTATCGCCTACTACGTAATATTCTGCAACTCTCAAGGGACGATTCCAACGGTACCAGACAGCACTGCAAAACAAATTGAGTGTTTTGGTGACCATGCAGTGAAATGTGAGTACGCATAATGGTATGATGAGATGATGGCCACCGCACTACGCAGACTCACCCCGTTCCCCCCTGCGAGCTTTTGTGCGGGAACAATTTCCACCAGTAACATCAGTTGTATTGGGAATATGTAACCAATTGTCGGGTTGCCAGCTACGTAATTACACAACTGCCTATTGTTCCTCCCTGGATATGGATACTTTGGCATCTTGAAGATTGAAGTGATCCTATCCCTCCACAATCCAACTCCCTCACTAACAACAACTTTACTCATTTTCGGACAAACAGATTCACATTTCTGGGTGGTCAAGATGAACCCAGTTCGCCCATGCCTTCGTTCGTCCTCTGTCGCTCTCACGCGAATCTTCAGAGCTCCTCCTTCAACGTGCTTCAACTCAATGAGAGGTGCCTCCCTCATCAGGACAGCCTCAACATACAACAAAGTATCCGATGTCATCAAGACCGACCACCGCGAGCTTGAGGACTATTATGATAAAATGATGAAGGCTACTGACCATGACACCAAGACCAGATGGCAGAACCAATTCTGCTGGGAACTTGCTCGACATTCAATCGCTGAAGAGCTTGTCGTATACCCGGCCATGGAGAAGAACCTTGGCGTTGCAGGCAAGGACAATGCAGAGAAAGACCGTGCACAGCATCGGACGGTGAGTTCAGCCGAACCTCTCACTCTCACCTCAAGAAGATTGTCGAAACTGCACCATCTACGCCCGACTGACTCCAACTCAAAGCTCAAAGAACACCTCAAATCCTTCCAAGACATGGAAACCACTGACCCTAATTTCGAACCCACCATCAAAGCACTCATGGCCAACCTCTCCCAGCACGTGAAGGAGGAAGAAGAGTCCGACCTCCCGGAGCTCGAGAAAGCACTGACAGCAGACGACAGCGCCGACCTAGCCAAGTCGTTCGAGCGCACCAAGATGTTTGTCCCCAGTCGCAGTCACCCCAGTGCACCGGATCGACCGCCCTTTGAGACGCTGGCTGGGCTGTTAGCTGCGCCGATCGATAAATTGGGGGATCTGTTCCGCAGATTTCCAAAGAATCAGGATTGAGTGAGATTCACCATGCCGAGGGAGAGATGATAGTGCTTCAAGTCAAGGGTTGAGCGAGGAGCGAGAGTTTTTGCTACCGCTGTATGCTTTTCCGCTCCCCAAATCCCCGTGTGTGCATGCCGGGAGAAAACTGCGGGCGGAAGGGACGGGCTCATTGCCGTCTGCGCTTAATACTACTCACTAAATGCTCGAAGCCGAGCAATCCGGCGTGGCCATCCGAGCAGCCTTCCCAACTTCCTCCATTGCTGCTCCGCGTACTTTTCAAACCCTCCAAGCAACACACACGCCTCGAGCTCTTAAAAGAGCCACTACATATGCTCACAGCCGAATGCAATGCCCAACACCAAATACTAGTACTCCTGTTCAAGACAAACTCTTTCACATTACCTACCTCCCATCTTCTCTCTCCCCTCCCCTCACCTCACAATCCCCTGTACCCTGCAGCCTACAGCCTACAGCCCGCAGCCCGATTGAGATAGCGCCGCATAGTACCTAGCAGCCTGAGGGTTTAATTAAACCATGTGCTACTAAGTCAGAAGATCCGGAGGTTTCGGATGATCTGCTCGGGCTGGCTGTTTGGTGGCTTGGCGATTTTCTTGTTCACACTGCGGGGCGTGCCCTTACTCAGGGAATGAGTACATCAAACACACAAACACACACACAGCAAACGTGGAATTGGAACAGAAGTGCCAGTCGGGTTTGGATTTTTCTTTCGGCGGCGCGGGATCCCCGGACCTGCTAACCCCCCAGTCGAAACTGCTAACTAACAGTACTAACTACTCAGATGAACCAGGGAAGGTTATCCGGAATCTCCGGGGGAGGAAATCGTTATCTGGATGCATACTACTACTATTATGCACGTATGCAATGTTTGGTTTTTTGGTTAAACCAAGTTACACAATGTGAGAATTTTGACGTATAACTGCCTTTTATATTCCCGTCCGGCATGCCCCCTTTTCCCCAACCAATTTCCTTTTCTGGCTCTGTTTCCTAACCACCAGAACACCCCCCCCCCCTGTCTGCGGCTTGTAGAAAGGAAAGGCAGATCCGTCTCCCTTTTCGTGCAGCCGTTAGGGATAGGGTCTGCCAACTCGGGTCTGCGGTGCCTTATTCGCTACGACGGGCGTTTTCTACGCCAGGTGGTAGAAGAAGGTTTGGGGGATTCTTTGATCCCGTTCTGCAGGGGGGCTTGGACTTTTCACTTTCACTTTCTCAGCCCACTAAGGCAAGGCGGGGCTCATCGTCAGTTAGCTAAGGCATGGAGAGTCGCGGGCTCGAGGCAGAGTGTCATTGACACTAGTGGGTTGGTACTGCAGGGGCTTCGGATTCAAAGAAGATATGAGCACCGTTTACTTTCTGCACACGGCTGCAGTTGAGACGCCCGAGCACATCCGTTCCACTCCGTGCCGTTTACAAATACAGGAAAGCACGAGCCGTACGTCAGCTAGATGCTCGACCAGGTTACGCCGACGTTCCCGTCCCCAGCTCAGAATCATCACACGCAGCTGCTATTCGTCGTCGTCGTCCTCCTCGTCATTCTTATCTTGACCAACAGTGCCGTTGTTAGCGCCGCTGGCATTGCTGCTGCGGCTGGAGGCTTTGCTGGGGGCTTTGCCTCCTTTTCTGCCCGCTTCTCTGGCACGCTCTTCGCCGGGTCGAAAGCTGCCGCTGCTGGCTTTGCCGCCTAAGGATGCTACTTCGCGCTGTGGAGAGGTGACTTAGTCATTGGTCTTTGCGGGAACGGTGAGGGATCGCACAGAGGGGGTAAGTGTGGTGGACATGAGGTGAAGAGATGAGGGTATAGCAAGGTCCCCGTCTGAGGTATGAAATATCGAACAGCTAGGGAAGAGGCAGCGAGAGTGCAGAGGATATGACTTACATGCTTTTGGTGGTCGTACTTCGGACTGGCGAATCCTTTGCGCTCGCTGCCCGCTTTGCCGCCCCTCCTACCGCTTTCTTTGACATCTGCCGGCGACCGGTTGGCAAAATTGCCAGGATTTGAGCTGTTGGTAGGCATTTTGGCTGGTGATGTTCTATGGTTTGGTCGAATCGAAAGTGATCGAAACTATGTTGCCTGAGTTTGTCCGGAAACTGTTTGCAAAAGCGTAATGTCTAGTACTCAAGTTTGGAGAGAGATGCGGAAATGAAGGTCAAAGCGATTGCGAAAGTATGCTATATGAATGAAAGGGAAGGATGGTCGATCTTGGGGACGGTACCGAGGGCTTTACGGCACGTTCGAAGCGCAGCAATATGGGTAGCGGTAACTATCAGGGCCCTTCACGGTGCTTGAGATCTGCAGCCTGCTATGAACTGGGGTTATGTTAATATGCGGTCAACTTGCCGTTAAAACGTGTCATTGTAGTCGCCATGATGAGAAGCCGAGGAAATCCTAACTTGTGGGGCAAGATGCAGGCACACACCTCAGGCTCCAAGATGGTAAGTTTAGATACCAAGGGAGGCAGACTGGTTGTGTGCAGTGGCTATGAGAAGAGAAGACGCAATGGCGGGCTGTCAGCTCCTTGATATCCGCCATCCATGCGTCGATTAGCTGATCCTGACCGCATATCCTGGCACTTGTCAGACTTCTTAATGGCTCCTGTAAATCTTAGCATATGCAGGGTGACAGGAGTCTGAAGTAGTAAACCTAAGAGGTATGAATTCATGGTATCGTAAGAATTTCACCTGTAATCTTCCTTTTGCAATCGTCCTCCCAAAATTTACCAATGTAGTACCTCTTTCCTCACGCACACATAACATACGCAAGCACCTACCGTAACACAATTCCGGTCCAAAAAGACGCAAAGATATTCAAAACCGCTTCGCAATGGCTATAGCTGCCGAACCTGACGCCAAAGACCAGTATGAAGCACGATATAACGGCGCCAGCGGCGACGTAGTCTATGGCGGTTTTCAATACGGTAGTTGTGCTGAAGGACTGAGCCCGTTCCAGTGCTAGCAAACGAAGACCCAATCGAGGATCCTGTCCAGCCACCTGAGTCGGATAGTGACGAAGGCGTAGGCAAGTGGCTCATGGTCAACGACTTGCCGCATACGCAATGCAGGCGAGGAGGCTGATTCTGCGTAACAAGGGACGAAAGGGAAACGTTGACCGATTACGAAGTGGTCGAGGAGCGGAAAACGCATGCAACACCGATAAAGGGATTCATACTAGGGGACGACTTGGAATCGGTTATTCCCAGTGATACAGGGCGAAGCTGCGTCTGAAGGGCTGCAATACCGATCGAAGCGACTGTTGCGGCAAGCAATGAACGCCATGATGAAAGTTATATGGGACATCGCATTCTCAATCGTTGCAGACCAGATAATACCATCACTGATAGTTCAGACAATATAGTACTGACTTAGACTCTTGTTCGACTGGGCTCGACAAACATCATGATTATAGTATTTTCATGATAGTTTCCGTTCTTGCCAGCTTGGACTAGTTGGTCGAGTGTTCTTGCTGCCCCTTCATCCATTAATAAGCTGTCGCGTCGCGTCCCGTCATGATGCAACAAGTACATCACCTGCGTCATAGAGACAGATCACGGAGCCCCTCTTAGCATTTGAAGACGACATCAACTCAACAAACTCACCTTCCAACAACTCTCAACTTCTTCACACTGCTCATTCATTCCAACATCAGCCACCTCGAAAGAAAGCTCTGCTAGAGTCAAGTCTCCTCTAAAATCGCAAAGCAAAATGAGTTCTACCGAAGAACAATCAAACCAGGCTCGCGGGTTCAAATCGTAAGGCGTTGCAAGAGAACTCACTGTCCCTCGGAGTCGTCATTACCCACTCACACCTGTACAGTACTTTGTCAAACCCCAAAGTTTCGGAAGAGGCAAAGGAAAATGCTCGCGCCCAGCTCGATGCCATGGGAGGCGGACCTAGCATTCCTGACGAATCCGGAGAGACGAAAGACAAGAATCCAGGTAACGTCGCTGGCGGCTTGAAAGCGTGAGCCTCCTTCACCTCTGCTGGCCATGTCCGGGCTCACTAATATTTATACCACCTGTTTAGTGCCATCAACAATCCACAAGTCAGTGAGCAAGGCAAGAAGGCAGCGCAG
>QQTW01004802.1_pt1 | contig 10157 bp, 14 predicted proteins | sample 1904831 | NCBI WGS metagenome assembly QQTW01 (sample SAMN09435610, study PRJNA476489) | Subsurface metagenome, whole genome shotgun sequencing project.
AAAAGTATTTTAGTGCATTGCCCTAGCTGCTATGATTTCACGCGTCTAGACGTCTCACCTAGCCATGCTCATTGTAGTCCTCCACCATCTGTCTAGTTCCTCCACGGTTCGTCCAGTCATTTCGAGCGAGAGCGAGAGCGACTGCCAGGTAAGTGTATTATGGCGCTATCACGGAAAAGCCAGCAAGCAAGCAAATGTCGAAGTGTGTAAGTCTCTTGCATTTCTAAAGTTTGGAAATTTAGGCTTTTGTATGTAGCGAATTGAGCTAACTATGGCAAGGCAAGTGCGCGGAAGTACCGCATTAAGAAAGAAAGAACCCATAAAGGTAAGACCACTGCCGTGGCCGTAAAAAGTGGCGACGTGGTGTCGCATATCCAGAGGCCCGAAGATGCTCGTGTAGCCGATTTGTAGAGGTGAAGGTTTCGTGGCATGTTCGGCATGCATGGCATTTGCTAGCCAAGTTCCGCTTCGATTTGCATACAATTTTGTATGGCGTTTGGAGCCCGAAATTGCTGTGTTTTTCCGTAGTTTTTGGAGCTCGATTTGAAGCTCGTCTTTGGCCCAATTTCGAAAGCTGAATAGCGGCTGTGGCTGTGGCTGCTTCGTAATGATAGGTGACAGCAGGCTGTTTCAAGACGGTCAATCCACATGAAAACGATGTTTTGAATTTAGACGTGATAAGATTCAATTGGGATTCGAACCTATAACAAAAACAAACCAGGTGGAACATGATCTGTACTCGGTACATCTCATGTTCCACCCTGGTAGAATCATTCACAAATTTAATTATGACTGTGACTAGTTCTCGATGCGTGAACATTGCAAAAAGGAATGAATGTCTCGACGCTATGGGGCTTGAACGCACGATCAGATGGGCGGTCTTATTATTATTCATGTAAAATTAATATATATAGATACACAGCGTCAGATCGAAGATGAAAGAATGTTCTAGATCGCGCAAGTCCTCGAGGTCCGCGCTCTAGATTCTCAACACGTATTCTGGCCAGATGAACTTCCAGGAGGTGCGAATGACTATCATGGAAAGCACGAATTGGTAGTAAGCAATCATATGGAGATAATCGACGCCATGACCGTAGCCGGAAAGGCGGAGGTCTGTCACTGGTTAGAGAAAGACGGGGAACCGGTACTCGATGGTCTCTATTGGCGGCAGACTTACAATTTCCATACACAAGCCCTTTCAGTAAGCGCCCCCCTACTCCAAAATCTCCCACTCCCTAAGCTGAACTATTATCTCAGGAACTGCGCAAACACTGCACATGCCAACAACCATACAACCCCGATAGCACCTTAGTCGGGTGCTCATATCCGGACTGTGCGATCTGGATGCACGAGCGATGCGTTCTCGACGATACTCTCTCCCGAACATACCAACGTCTTGCCGCTGATACAGAAACCAACGAAACCCTCAAATCCAACAAGAAGGGCCGGAAGAAATCTCCTAAGACAAACCACAAGGGTAACGTCTGGGACGGGAAATTCACAGCCAAGATCATCCCCCGACGGCAAGACGAAGAACAAGATCCCGGCGCCGGCGAGTCGGCCGGCGAGTCGCTCGATGGTAAAACGGACATCAAGTCTGCCGGTAAGATCCAGATCACTGACCTCCGCGACCGCGACGGCGAGGATGACAAGCCCACTACTTGGGAAGAGGATATCCAGTGTTTAGGGTGCCGGCGGGCGATCGCATGAACCTCCCGCAGAACCTGTGCCGTGGCTTTCTTAGTTGATGACGATTTCGATTCCTTTGCTTACTGCTGGCTATGAGTCGTGTCCATGGTGTGGTCTGTCTGATACTTTCAGCGGCGTTACCCACATCCTTCGAGAAAGACGGAAATATGCCCGAGCATATGTGGACGATATCACAATCTTCTCGCAAACCTTGCAGGAACACATGCGGCACCTAGACGACGTGTTTGGCTTATTGGAAAGCCTGAACATTACCTTTAATCCGGCCAAATCCTACCTGGGTTACCCAAGCGTCATCCTTCTGGGTCAGCGAGTGGACGCCTTTGGACTGACCACAGCGGACGAAAACTAGCCGCAATAACACAGCTAGAATTTCCCAACAATCTTAAGGCGTTGGAGACATATCTGGGGATGACTGGCTGGATGAGGATGTATGTTCCCTATTTTGCGCAGCTAGCTGACCCATTACATCAAAGAAAGACCCTCCTACTTAAGACGGCACCCCGGAAGGGGAACCAACGAAAGAACTTCTCCTTACGGACGGAACTGAAGACCCCAAGCGAAAGGGAACGACTATCCTTTCAGGCCGTGCAGGACGCCTTTCGAAAACCCAGGCAGCTACACCATTACGATCCCACCCGACGGCTATATATAGACCTAGACGCCTCAAAAGAAAGAGGCTTTGGGGTCCAGATTATCACATCAAGGGTGACCCCGAAGAATCAGTGGACATAAAACGGACGGATATACAGCCTATCATGTATCTAAGCAAGGTCCTAACCACGACCGAGAGCCGATACTGGCCAACCGAATTGGAGGTAGCAGCCCTGATCTGGGTCGTACGAAAAAATCCAACACATGATAGACTCTGCCCGCAAACCCACAACGGTGATCATTCATACAGACCACACCACTTCAACGACAATAGCGAGACAGGTATCCTTAACATCCTCCAATACTGACAAACTTAACCTACGCCTCACATGAGCGTCCCAATACCTCTCGCAGTTCGACCTCGACGTTCGATACAAGCCAGGGAAAATGAACATAGTGCCAGACGCCCTGTCGAGATTGGTGGCTTCCTCAACCCTGTCCTGAATAGAGGAACCGTTGGGGGAAGTCTTCGCTCTGACGGCGACATTAGTGGAACTATCGGACGACTTTAAGCGTTCGGTAAAAGAAGAATACAAGAATGAGGAGAAGTGGTCCCAAATCCAGGACATACTAGCAGAACGAGAGGATCCAGAAGAAGATACGGACGGTATCAACTTTATGGAAAGAAATGGATTGCTGTTCTACAGAAACTTGGAAGGAGATCAACTCTGTCTGCCAGGGTCAGTGGAACGGGAAGTCTTCGAAATGGCGCATGACGCAAATATGCATGCCGGATTCACCAGAAGCTACGCGCGGCTGGCCGGGGTATATATTCCAAAGCTATACTCTAAACTAAAGAACTATATCCTGCACTGCCGACCTTGTCAATTGAATCAGACGAAGCGACATGCAGTCTATGGTCAGCTAAAACCCATTACAGCATCAGCAATTCCCTTTCACACCGTCACGATGAATTTTATCGTAGCTATGCCAGAGACAAATGGTTGCGATCCCCTGCTCACGGTCACTGATAAGTTCTCAAAACGGGTGAGCCTCATACCAGGAAAGACAACGTTTACCGCTCCAGAATGGGCCCAAGCCTACCTAAACGGAACGACCGATTGGGGGCTACCAAAGGTGATCATATCGAACAGAGACTCAAAATTCATGTCCGTCTTTTGGCAAGCGACTTTCCGTCACTTGAGAATTAAGCTTCTCGCCAGCACCGCCTATCATCCTCAGACCGATGGGCAATCCGAGCGGACGAATCAGACCGTGGAAATTGCCCTTCGCTACATGCTTACTGAGTATGAGATCCAGAATTGGACTCGACTTCTCCCGACAATCCAGCGTTCCCTAAACAATGCCGAAAACGCCTCGACAGGAAAGGCCCCCAACGAGGTCGTCTATGGATTCAAGACGTGAGAAGGAACCGATCTGTTAACGGACGATGTCCCGGCGACTGAAGTAGAGCAACTCCGGGACATACACCGGAAGGAAGCGGCGGAAGCCATAGCACTGGCCAACGTGGCAGCCAAGGCGAACTACGACAAGAACATAAACCCATAACAATAAAGGAAGGGAGTCAAGTCTTTCTACTCCTACATAGGGGGTACTCGCTGCCCGGCGTTCAAAACAAAAAGTTCGCCAACCAAAGAGTGGGTCCGTTGAAAGTCCTGGAAAAGATCGGACGATTGGCGTACCGTCTGGACGTCCCCTTCGGCTGGAAGATACACCCCGTGGTATCAATAGCCCAACTGGAGCCGGCACCACCAGGGGAGGACCCGTGGGCTCGCCCTAAGCCGGACAATCCGGGACCAGTGGAAGCAGGAGATGCGGCTAATTCTTACGAGATAGAAAAAATCGTACGGAAACGGGTACCAAGAGCTCGTGGCCGGCATAGAACACAGTACTTGGTCCGCTGGCAAGGACGGGGGCCGGAATGGGACGAGTGGATAGATGCGGAGGACATGGACCAGGCGAAAGAACTGGTCCGCGAATTTGAATCCTTAAATTAAAATCTAACCCGACGTTGCTACATTGCTTAGAAAATCGTCACCCATCGTCTTGCTAACGTCGCTGTCGCTTAATGAAGAATTTTATACGCAGTTAGAAGCATTTAGCAACTACCAAGTGAGACTCATACGGGTGGAGCCACATGCTCCTCGTACATCATATCCACCTCACCAACGACTCGCCCCCACCTCACATCGTTGACCCACTAACCTCACAACGGTCACGCCAGCTCACCTTCACACCATCGCCGACTCGATGACCTCGACACAAACGTTAAACTTTGACCAGCTACCAGGCCCAAAAGTTATAGCATACCTCCTCAATGAGAAGAGTTACCGCCAGGGGGCCCACATTCACAAGACCTTCTCATCGTTTGCGGAGCTACTAAGACTCAATCGTAGGCGAGAATTCCTGGACGCAACCGACTTCTGCTACGAAGCTTGGACAGATTTGGAAGAAACGGAACAAGTGTATCTACATTCAGTGCTTCACGTCCGACGGAAGGAGCGTCTGGCCGCTGTCGCAAAGAATAATCCGCATATATACCAGCTGCCTTACCAAATAAATCCATATCGCACAACGTCCGATAGTTTAAAGCGTCTGTTACGGACCCCGAACGCGACATTCTCGGCATATCGGGCGTTCTTGGGCCACCTGCCAGGACACGAAGACCTGACGCGCATCCTCACAGGAGACGCCGCGGCAGCAACAGCAGTCAGTTACGAAATAGGAGACTTATTATGGATAATATATAACACGATTCTGGTATCAAAACGGGACCTGTGCTTCATTCTATTTCGTGAATTAACAGCAGGACAACGTGAACGTTGGGAGGAGCTACTATCACCAACGCTTAGAGGCAGAATCTGCGTGAACCCTTACGCAGTTCCTCGACACCTAGCCGGCGACAGGGATATATTCACTGCAGACCAAAACCTTCCATCAATAATACCTTCTCAGCTAACGCAAGACTTCTACAACGACAATACGCCTATCTGGGAAATGGACGAAGACAACAATCAGTCAGGTGACACGATACTGGACTCAGAAAACCAGAAGCAAGGCCAGGAAATGCAGGATACCGGCCCAGCACCGATCAAAGACGATTTGCTTGATAGAAGGGAGGCGTCATTTACTCCGATAAACCAACCGTCCCCACGCGTCAAAATCAGTCATATTAACGAGCTAGTACCCTCGATAATGGACAAGTCTATGAAAGAATCAGATCAAGCCAACGTACGAAAACGCGCCCGCGCCGACAGTGATGATGAAAGCCGAAACGACGGCGAAGAGACCGACCTCTCAGACGAAGACAACGGCCGCATAGAATTACCTGACGAAGACGAAGACCCATACAACGAGCCGAAAGATAAAAACGAGACAAGGGCAAGGCGAAGGTTACAGACAAGGCGAACCCGAAAAAGAAGGACACCGAGACAAGAAGACGTAAAAAACCGAAGATTAACGAAGAAGACCTGGTGCCGACGGACCTGTCGGTTTACAACTGGAGACACAACAATGACGTATGGACGCCAGAGATGGAACAGATGGACGAGCCACCCAACGATCGAATGCCGCAACGCTACTTTAACAGCTGGCCGCTGTTCACAACCTATATGGAGATCTCTCTTAAGAACCTGCCACCACCATACGTTCGTTTGACAGACTGGCATGTAGCGGAAGTTCTGCGGACAGGAATCCAGGCTAGCTATCGAGAAAAGTATTGACCAGCTGACTTTAGCCAAGACGGCTTTATTCGGATGGACAGGGTCTCTCATGGATTCGCAGCCAAGAAAAAGGGAGGTAAATGGATGTACATGGTCTACCGAGGAATGTACTTACTTTGCGGTGATGAAGGGCTGAAAGAGGCCGTCAGCAATATCCTCGCCAAAAAACCGGACGGCGTCGCACCAGAAAACAACTACCTCTGTCCTTCAAAGGTGACGGCACGCATTCAAGAGGCGCCAGGGCCAAAACCAACCGATAACCCTCCCATCTTTGGTGTTGAGGACGTTCCACTCTCAAGACCGGGCCGGCCATACCGTGGTGGGACGAGTAGGGCAACACCCAACCGAGGATCTCGTCTCGGAAAAGCTACGCCAACTTCGTCAAATACAAGACGAGATGACACACCGAGTGCCTCATCCACGGTCCAGACACCGACCAAAACGAAGATGGAGCAAGATTGGGAGGAAGAACTCGCCGTGTACGAGGGGAAGCCGTTAATGGAGGAAAAAACGGGTTTCGCGGCCGCGATTCAAGACGCGTCTATCACGGCCATAAATTACACCTTGGGGACTCGAGAACTGATGAATGACGCGGACAACGCCCTCGCCACGACGATAGAGTCGCTTCGCGCGCAACATGTCGAGCTCGGAAGACGAATTCGAGACCTCGAGGCGTTACAGGCAGCAAGAAAGACTGAACGACACTCGCTACTAATGGCCCCGGCTAAATACCTGAGCGAACTAAAGGACCAAGGATTCGGCAAAGAAGCGGACAAGATTAAGGCGCAGTTTCAAGCAAAGAAACCAGACGAGACCTGAGGACAACCGGCATGGAACAGAAGAAGAAATGGACGGACTTTGGCACATAGTGGTGGTACGGGTTGAGCCTCAGTTCCTTGTACCACTACTTGACGAGGACGTCGGCTTGTTTTTTCGTTGGCGGCAGGATGTTATGGATGGGCTGTGGATTCAAGGCGGACATGTTCGGGCTGTGGAGAAAAGGCGGTCTAGGACCTGCTTTATCTAGTGTCTTCAGCAGGTTCGTCCTGTATATTAACCCGGCCTCTGGCCACCTAATAAAATCATCTTTCGTCCTCTTAAAAAATCTGCCTTTTGCTTGCCTGTAATAGGATGGGCCGTTATTAGGATCGTATGAATTGTAAAAGCTATCGAGCTACCTGAGTAAAAACTGTGATTATATACACATAGAACTGAACATTACTCCTACGATTTATTGGAACATCAAGAGAATGACATTCGGGACTCATTGATCGGGCTATTGTTTGTGAGTGAACAAATAGTCTCAGCCTGTCGTACAATTTAATTTAGGCAAAACCGATGTAACCCTTCGCAATCATCCTATCAAGTCCATTAAGTCCTTCATTCATGACAGCGAGCTTCAATGTGGCGCACTCAAAGTTCTTCCTCACCGCAGCTTCCAGAGCATACGATGACTCCAGTTATTCAAACCAGAGTGGAACATAAGGCACGCTTTAAGACAGTGGCGTTTGAATAGGTGCAGAATGATAATCATTGTTAGGAATCTGTATAAGTCTATTCTTAGTCTTTCCTTTACTAGAAGATTACATCCACATCTAAGCACAAGCAATTCGTACAAAGCAAAACAATCTATTACTGCTATCAACTATCAACTGAAATTATCTAAAGCTCAAGCGATCCCTTACGACCATCAGAACTAGCTGTAACAAATGTCTTCACAGAACTTTCCTCACTATCGTCATCCTCCCTGTGCAATGTTAGCATTGTAAAACATAGATAACCAATCAAGATTACTAGCAAGTCAACCATATTGACATTCTCTCCATCATGACTTGGACTTTCCGGGATATCCATCATCGAAGAAGGGGCTTGGGAGCTCGACTATCCAGAAGATGCGATCGAGATAGGATCAGATACTGTTCGACCATGTCCAAAACCAGCACCGCCAGAGACATGGGGAGCTGCTATATATGGGGATTGTTCTGCTGACCTAGCTGGAACAACCACAGCAAAGGTCTGGACGTGGCCGGACGGACGAGCGGGCAGGGCGGAGGGTTGAGCTGGAGCGGCCGGAGCAATTGAAGCAGGCGTGGATTCGTCGTTATCAGCGTCTTTTAGAATGTTAGCATTCCCTGGTTGTACGAGGGAGAAGAATGAGAAGAGGTATCATACAATGACGGCACTGCGCAGCGCGATCCAGCCATACACAATTCCCACAAGCTCCTCTATACAATGGTGTCCCTCCCAAGCAAGAAGCAAACGGGCCGGATCCCTGGGTGCAACATACGCAATGTTGACCTGATTGACCTCGCGACTATACTATGTTAGTTAGATCGTATAAGAATGTGATTGTTTCATACCTGAATGAGAAGAGCTGCAATATACGACGGTTGGCCTTCAATTTGAGAGGGTGAAATGCTGTTCGCTATTCGCAGTTTGAATCCTTGACCTGGGCTTTGTTCGAGAAAATTCTCCAGCCCTTAGTCTTCACATATTCTACGAGCTGCAGCTATCTTAGCTAGAGCGTATAGGAATGTGGATTGTATAGTACGTACAGCCTGATCTTGTACATTGAGGATAGTGCCGTTATTTGAGTACTGAAGCTCCGCTGTAGATATCATTAGCCCAGGTATCTTGTAATCTGGAGCGTACGGAATCCTCCTACCCATGATGAGATTTGATTAGGTTGATATGAGTACTACAGCTGGACGAGTTAATGGACGAGCTACTGAATGAGTTGCTAGATTGCTGAGTACCGGGTTGTAAGAGCTTCAGATGATAGAGAATGATGGGCTGTACGGTGGAATGAGGGGTATTTGAGGCTTCAGCATAGATGGGTGAATACTCGAGCACGTGTCATGGACCATCCGTACACCATCGCTGTCACATTCCGTATGAGCCGGACTGCATCAGCTGCCTTATAATTATATTCCATGCATCGGGTCCTAGGGCCATAGCTACCTTTCGCGACATGATGGTGAAGGAGGAGCAGATTTTCATGATTCGAGCGTACGGCTCCGCTAACCCTAACCACAAGTCAATGAGTCGTGTAATTCCTCACTTCTGCGTGAAGGGCTCGGTGATAGAGGTGAAGAGAGAGTTGGGCGGGGATGATGAGTTTCCGGATATTGTAGAAGGGGAAGCGCAAACACTTGGATTGGTTACTGGGCTTGCTGCTGAAGCTGCTGGTGACTATCAAGAAGCCTTACAGTGGATAGTACAACTAGGATGCATTAGTGGACAGTCTATAGAGATAGAAGAGCAGGTTCAGGAGGTAGAACGAACCTGTTGCAGCTAGAATCTGCTCCAAGATCTTGGCTTCAAGGATCGGCCTGTGATTCTCCTTGGCATCCTCCAGCATCAAGTATCTTTCTTACGCTTCTTATTCGGCCCTCCCATTTCAGCTTGCCGAGCCGTGTCTTCTGGCGTCTTAACCTCATCTCTTCGCCTCTTGCGGGCGCAACCACCCATGCGCAATTGGCCGCAATTTGATGTGAGAAAATTGTCGTCCGCTGAAACACCGCAATCTAGCGGTGGACCCCTTGAATGCAGAGGTGAAATCTTAATATGACGACCTAAGTTATCCGGCACCTTATTCGCCTTTTCTTCACAAAGCGAAACATCCTCTTTTACTCCAGGCAACTCGGCATCCTCTACGTTTCCCTCGTCTTCGGTCAGGGACAGCTCCGCCTGCCGCTGCCATTCTTCCTCGGCTTCACAATATATCCTGCGCTCGAGACTAGGCGTCCGACCCCGTCTGTATTCCTGGGCTATTTCCTTTCCGTATTTGGCCTCCCGGATAGCTTGGTGGATCATACTCTTATAGTATGCCCGTGTGACTTTCTCGCCGAACTCGGAATCGTAGAAGAAGATTCCTATCTCATGTCTCAAGGGCAGGGATTGATAATCGATTTTCGCAAGGTCAGCACGAGTTGAAGGGTCGGATTTTGTGCAATTGTCTCTCATGGGATCATCCTCTATAGAGGTGACTATTGCGGCGTCAAAGGTGTCGTCATTGTTGACTACTGGAGGAAGGTGTGCTGGAGTAAAAGAGGATGTTTCGCTTTGTGAAGAAAAGGCGAATAAGGTGCCGGATAACTTAGGTCGTCATAT
>QQTW01004803.1_pt1 | contig 10156 bp, 10 predicted proteins | sample 1904831 | NCBI WGS metagenome assembly QQTW01 (sample SAMN09435610, study PRJNA476489) | Subsurface metagenome, whole genome shotgun sequencing project.
CGTCGTTATGGTGCCCTTAATAGGGGTGACTGGGCGATTGCTTCTATGGGTTGATCGCTGCCGTGGCTTGAGAGGTTGCAGGTGTTGCCCCTTTCGCACTGCCTGCCAGGATGGGAAAGGATCGCGTCCGCCTAGCCGCACGGTTCGTTCACACCACGGACAAACAGTCAGATGATTGCCGTAGCGATGCTGGCTATTGACGGAACAGGTAACGAGAGCCTTTTCCGCTTCATTCAACGCGCTCTGCCACGTTTGGGCACTAGGGCGAATTTGCGGGTTGTTGTGACCTTCTTCAAAACAACGCACAAATAGTTCCCGTAAAGCGGGATGCAGAAGTTCAAAGGGCGGTGCAATTGGTGTAGAGATATAAGGCACACGCCGCCCTACACTGTAAGTAAAATGCCCAGCTGCGATGCGTGTTTCGTATGGCGGTGGGTCACCGATACCTTGAAAAATTCCGGAAAACGGGTGTGTCCCCTCCATTAACAGTTGAAAAATCAGGACTGCTAGCCCAAAGAGGTCATGTTCGCTTGTGCGATCCATTGAGTGAAAACTCTTCCCCTGGAGTTCGGGTGGGGTGAACTCAGGTTTACCAACAGGGCAGCGATCGCAGATTTTAACCAGGCACTAAGCCGAAATCCTGATGACGCTAAAGCTTATGTCAAGCGTGGTATAGTCCGCTATAAACTTGCGCAATATAGCGGAGATCCTGATAGAGAATACAAAGCAGCGATTTCGGACTTTAACCAAGCACTGCGTTTTAATCCCCAAGAAGCAGAAGCTTATGTTAAGCGTGGTATTGTTCGCTATGAGCTTGCACAATATAACGGAAACTCTGATACAGACTACTGGGGAGCAGTTGAAGATTTACAGAAAGCTGCAAAACTTTTCCTTGAGCAAGGAAATATAGAGCATTACCAACAAGCTTTAGGTAATATCTGTGTTGCACTAGAAAAAGATTGCGACTCATTCTTGCGAAATCCTGAGAAGTTTATTTTATCAGAGCCTCAACCGATTAAGGGAAATAAAAGACCAGGAAACTGAGTTCTGTCTCCCTTCTTATTAAATTCTCAGACGAGTTATAGCAATACGACCTGAAAAACAGACATCTACATCGGTTCCGGGAGTGCGATCGCGCAATGCATATTCCCCTACATAGTAAAAATGTTCACCCTCAATGCGGTAGTTGACTGGCAACGGTTGTGTACTGGGTTGACAAAATACTATCTCAGGATCAGGATCTCCCGGTTCTAGATGCGGTAGATTCACATTCCAGAACGTTCCCGGCTCAGTTGGGCGGCTAAGTAAGTCACTCAACACCCCAGCTGTCCACCGGGCAGCAACATCCCAATCAACATTACGTTTCCCTTTGCGATAGTGAGAAACGGCAATTCCTGGAACACGGTGAAAAGCCGCTTCACGTACAGCAGCAACAGTTCCTGATATATAAGTGTCAGCCCCCATGTTACCCCCAGCATTGATACCTGAAAGCACAAAATTGACATTTGGACAAAGATGTGATAGTGCAATGCGGACGCAATCGGCTGGGGTGCCTGCGATCGCATACTCGACATCGGAGCGGCGCTGGACGTGAATCGGTCGAGTTGTCGTCACCTGATGACCACAGCCTGACAAGTGGTCTTTGGGAGCAACAATCACGCCCTTGCCATTCACAGCCTTATGGAGCGCCCGAATTCCAGGGGCGTCTACGCCATCATCGTTAGTCAATATTAGTGTCATTGCTTACGTTTTTTTCAACTCTACGCTCGTATGCGCTCATGCACGACGACTTTTAGCCATTGGCGCTATATTGACATAAGTAACACGTATGTTGGCACCATCGCTCTTAAATACGTGTTCTGTATCCTTGATAACCCTTGCTGTAGTATTTTTGGGTTAAAAGTCAGTCTTAGGGTCAATCCGATGAAAAGTGACAACAACCAAGTTTTAAATTGGAAAAAGCACATCCAACGTCTGATTCTGCATTTGGTAGTAATGATTCTGGCAACACAGCTAATAGGGACACCAGCAAGCGCCACGGGAGTTTATCAAATGCCAAAACTGACGGCAGGCGATCCCACCTGGGTAATCGATCAAGCTGAGGTCTTAAGCCGTCTTAATAAAAGCCAGATTAACAGCAGCTTGGAGAATTTAGCAAAGCAAACTGGCAATGAGGTAAGAATTGTCACCATCCGCCGCCTCGACTACGGCGAGACGGCACAGAGCTTCGCCAATAAGCTATTTGAGAAATGGTTTCCCACATCAGTTGCACAAGCCAATCAAACTTTACTGGTGATCGATACCCTCAGCAGCGGCAGCGCCATCAGTATGGGAGACAATGTGAAGTCCATCCTGAGCGACGACACCGCTCAGAGCGTTATTTCTGAAACTATACTAATACCCCTGCGGGAAGGCAACAAATATAATCAAGCTTTCCGGGATGCGAGCGATCGCTTAGTCGCTGTATTATCAGGCAAGCCCGATCCAGGTCCACCTCAAATCGCAGAAACAGTTAGCGTAGAAGGCACATTTAAGAAGGCCGAAGAAACTGACACTGGCAACGCCACTATTTGGGTAATTGGTCTCTTACTTGCAGCTACGATTATTCCAATGGCAACCTACTACCTGTATGTCAGGTGACCGAAACCTAGTCTTGAACGTATTCTTGCCCACTAACCAAAGCAATCTCAGCCCGGACAAATTCCCGACCCAAATAGGCTGCATGGTCTAAGCGAGTCACCGGACAAGGCTGAGTTTGCTCAAAAATTTGCACACAAAGTTCTTTCGCCGTTCTCCCACTAAACACCTCAGTATGAGTTCGTTCTACCTTGCCCCGCACTGGAATAGGCTTACCCGTTTTTGGATCAACGGCTAAACCGCGCTCATTAATCACATTCGTGAAATGCTTAGCACAGATTAGCCCTGCCTTTAGATCCAAATAGATAATAAAATATCCACCAGCGTCAAGGTCAATATAACGCTTAGAAAGTTTGTCATCAATTGCAGCCAACGATTCAAGCGTCTGATCCATACTTAAGTTTAGAAATAAACTATCTTTATTAATTTTGCACTTTATCCCTAGTTTAGATCTTTCCTCTGTTTCTGCTGCTGCGTCTTGCGCGGTACTCTACCCTTCAAGAAACCCTTTGGGGAACGAGAAGCCGCTTCTATTGTCGGTTGTGAGCGGAAAAACCCCTCTAGCCGATTACCTTTGCCGGACGATAGCATTCTCTGGCTCTAGCCAGTTTGAAAGATCCCGCTGGATAAGTTTTTGGAGCCTCCAGATATCTTCCCGATAAACTTCAATGAGTTGTTGACGCACCTGGGTGGTGAGCGGTGGTTTGGCAAGGTTGCTTGGCATCACTGATGCGTTCTGCCTCACAGATATATCTGGCACAAAGGTCTCACTGACACCCAGAAATTGAAAAATATCCTGCAATACCCCCAGCGGGTTAAGGCTAAAATCTTCAAACAGATAAACTCTAATTTGCTCCGGGTTAAATTTGGCAAAATACCGTTGCAACTGCGCGTAGTAAAACCCTGCCTGCTGATAGTGCCAAATATGCTCCCAGTTGTCACGTATACGAGCTTCCTCTTTTTCCAGTGCTTGAGAAAAATCTCTAAGGGGTTCACGACTATCGCGCACTAAATGTGAAAAAGCGGAGTAGGCCCGCTCCACCGGATTGCGGAGGATTGCAATCAGCTTCACGTCAGGGATGTAGTGCTGGATGCGTTCAGGGGCTTTAGGGCTATATAGGTATAAGGGAGACGCCTCGCCAATCGCTATCTCATTAGCAACTTCCTGGAATAAGATGCTATAATCTTCCAGCTTAGTGATGGCAAAATTGTTAATGTATTCTTGATCGCCCGGCCCCTGAAACAACAGTTGCTCACCCTCCAGAGCAAAAAAGTTGGTTTCCTTGAGCGGACTCATATAAATCTGCGGATGTTCCTTGAGATAAGCATATAAGGATGTCGTGCCTGCTTTAGCCGCACCAATAATCAGAAAGTTGGGTTTTATCATCTCTAGCTATCTTTTTAATCTGACCCACCACTCACTCCCATCTTTACTACGCTTTCAACAGCAACCGTTTCTAGCCGTAGTTAGAAAGATGCAGCCCAAACAAAGCCTTATACATCTTTATTCTCCAGCGCTTGCGTTATTGAGCTGCACTAAGGGCGTGTGCCTGACTAGCTCAGTGACATCACAAGCAATTCGCATCATTTCACCCTAATGTTAGTCTTTCAATTCAGTTGGCGTTTTCAGTATACCTCCAATACCCCGGTTCGCCGGTAAGTTTTAAGTATTTTAAGGGTTGCTTTTAGCAATTACCCGTGACATACTTTGGGTTAGCGCCGAATAATGTACAGTATTTCTACCAATTTAACGTAGATTAGATATAGATTGAATTTATTTTTATGGCTGACCACGAGATTTTGCCAGCACTGCGCTAAAAGAGATGAACTATGATCCAATACGGCACCCCTAATAACCCAACCCTCTTTTTTGATCTGGAGGCTCTGAACCAGCAATTTGAAACTGCCCATCCCAGGGAGATCCTGGCTTGGTGCATAGAGAATATTCAACCAGGTCTTGTCCAAACCAGTGCCTTCAACGTGAACGGCATGGTGATCATGCACCTGCTCTATCAAGAGCTGAACCCTGCGCCATCAATTCCAGTTTTATTTTTGGATACCTTACATCATTTTCCAGAAACCCTAGCGCTTGTTCACAGAGCTACTGAGGTTTACGGCTTAAACTTGCGGGTTTACAAGGTACCAGATGTAGACTCAAGAGAAGCTTTTGCAGTTCGTTACGGCGAAGCACTTTGGGAGACGGACCTTGAAAAGTTCCATCACTTGACAAAGGTTGAACCGCTAGCGCGGGGTCTGAAAGAGTTAGGGGCTGTAGCCTGGATTACAGGACGCCGCCGCGATCAATCTGCTGTTCGGACACAAACGCCTATCTTAGAACGAGATAAAAACCAGCGGCTGAAGATCAATCCCTTAGCAAATTGGACTAGCAAAGACACTTGGACTTATGTCGCTGAGCATGGCGTGATTTACAATCCTCTGCATGATCAGGGCTATCCCAGTATTGGTGAACAGCCAACGACCACACCAGTCCGAGAAGGCGAAGAGGAGCGCGCGGGTCGCTGGCGCGGTACTGCCAGAACTGAATGTGGTATCCATTGACTCAAATAGATTTTTTTGGGCAGTTGTATAGATAAAACCACTTCATAATACTTACAAAGATAAAAATGAGCAGTTCCAGGTCATTAGGATTTACCTGCTGGTTAACTGGACTATCCGGAGCAGGCAAGTCAACCATAGCAATAGAGGTTGCCAACGCCTTGCATCAGCTTTCTGTTCCTTGCGAGTACCTAGATGGGGATATCATCCGCACAAATCTGTCCAAGGGTTTAGGCTTCTCTCGCGAAGACAGAGATATCAACGTTTTACGAGTCGGCTTTGTCTGTAGCTTGTTGAACAAGCATGGTATCAGTGCTGTTGTGGCAATGATTTCCCCCTATCGCCAGACTCGGGAGGAACTCAGACGTTCTCTGCCCAACTTTGTCGAGATTCATGTTGAAACTCCCTTAGAAATTTGTATTGAGAGGGACCCAAAGGGGTTGTACAAAAAGGCTTTATCGAATGAGATCCCAGATTTTACCGGTATCTCTTCTCCCTACGAAGTGCCAGAAAACCCGGAACTGACGCTCAAAACCGATAAAGAAACGGTCGATCAGTGTGTTTATAAAGTTCTTAAACATCTTGACTCTAGTGGCTTCATTCCTAAATACTGATTTTTAGTCCGGGTGAATGCCAGCTAGTTAATAATGAAACACACGACTTTTGTGGTTACATTGTTTATCTAAACTCTAATGCCGATGTCTAGTCCTCTTAACACCCCTGCTGCTCAAGACGGGCAACAGCTAAGCGCCACTCGCACCCATCCGAACATTATATTCATCATGATTGATGACATGGGCTGGCGAGAACTCGGTGCTTATGGCAACCGCTTTAATGAAACGCCTAACATTGACAGGCTTGCCACTGAGGGTTTACTGTTTACACAAGCGTACGCTGCTGCGCCTGTATGCTCACCGACTCGCGCCGCCCTGATGACCGGACAGTATCCGGCAAGAATCGGCATCACAAATTACCTGGAGATCAACGACGAGCATTTCCTTTCACCTGACTACATCACCATCAACAAGCGGCTAAAATCGGTCGGTTATGTCTCTGCGCTGATTGGTAAATGGCATTTGACAGGCGACTATGACAAGCGTCTGGGGGCGCCGCAACTACACGGCTTTGATGAGGTGATCGCATCTGAGAGAATGTACATCGGACCCGGCGATTACTTTCATCCTTACTTCTTTATGCCTGAAATGCCTGCGCGGGAGCCGGGGGAATACCTAACGGATCGACTCCATAGTGAAGCCCTCGACTTTATCAAACGAAATCGGGAACGCCCCTTCTTTTTGTATCTCGCGCACTATACTGTGCATACAGAGCTGGCGGCAAAGCCGGACATTGTGCGAAAGTACCAGCGTAAACCCGGTGCTGGCAAAGAGCAGAACAACCCAGTGCTTGCGGCTATGATTGAGAGCATAGACGAAGGCGTTGGTCACATTATGCGAACGCTTGATACATTCGGTCTCAGTGAAAATACGCTGCTCGTCTTTACTTCCGATAATGGTGGCGAGATAGGGGTGACTACCAACGCACCTTTACGGGCAGGTAAATCAACGCTTTATGAAGGCGGTTTACGCGTGCCCGCGATCATGTACTGGCCTGCACAAATCAAGCCGGGCACCACCGACGCGACACCCATTATTACCGCCGATTATTACCCGACGTTTTTACAGGCTGTGGGCGTGCCTTGTGACCAGAGACAGGTGGTGGACGGCGTCAGCCTCGTACCCCTCTTTAAAGGCAACGGCAAGCTAGGGCGCGATACGCTTTACTGGCATTACCCGCTAGCTTCGCCGCATTTTCTTGGAGGTCGTTCCTCGGGTGCGATCCGCCACGGTAACTTTAAGCTCATCGAGTTCTACGATACCGGCAAGGTAGAGCTTTATGACCTGCTCAACGATGTCAGCGAGCAATATGACCTAGCGCCCACGATGCCCGACAAGGTATCGCAACTCCGCCGGATGTTTGATGCATGGCGCAAGCAGGTAGGAACAGACATGACGCCGATGCGCCCGGATATGTAGGCATCTCCTCTCCATAGAAGAACCCGTTAGATCAGTACGAAAGCCTCGCACACTTGCTATCTAGACACCGCCGTCGCTGTCAATCAACGCACCTCGGGATGATTGGATGAGATGCAGGCAAGGCAGGAAATCAATCGGTGGCATCTAGTGAGAATAACCGCTATTCCACCTTCAACGTTCGTTTGCTATCCCTCCACCACTGGGATCGGATTGGTCAAGAATGGGACACGCATCGATTTGAAGTTTTGGGCACTGCTTTGCTCAGCCCTCTTGCATACATCCTGGGGTCTTGTCAGATTTTGGTGATCTGGGTTGGGGTAAGGTAGAAGGCAGAGGGCAAATTTGTACATATTTCTAACTATACTCGGTAATTTGTCCAAATTCCAAAACTCATCTCTCAACTGGATTTTAGATAGGACTATTAACACTACCAATTGCTTCAAAAAACCTGCTTAAACCGTTGCATGTTCTGACCAAGATAGAAGATGGCATTACCATGCTTGGGTCGCGGCTGAGGTTTACCTTGGTCATCAAGGAACGAGATCCGCTCGTCAGGGAAACAAACCGGAAATAATCTCGTTAGCTTTTGAAACCATTTGCTGCCTGCTGATGGTGTAACCAGTAATACTGCTTCCTTAACGCGCCCTGACTCATATTCAGCAAGTAGCTTCTTTGTCCACTTGGCAGTCTTACCACGAGCAGGTGGGTGCAAAAAGACTCGACCAAACCAGGGTTGAGCCAGTCCATCAATAGCAGGGGTATAGTAGTTGCTCGCTTGAATCCACTGTTGAGCAACATCGTCGCTGGCTGGATCGAGGTCAATTTCCATAACCAGACGAACCAAGGCAATAACTTCTAGGGGAGTGTACCAGCCTTGAGTTTTTTTGCGGGTTGGGGGCAATGGACTTTTAGAGAACTTGTGCTGGAGTTGGCTGAGGCGCTTGTTTAAGGTTTGGATGTGCTTGTTCAGTTTCTTGACGGCTCTACCACGGGCGATCGCTGCCTCTGCTTCTGCTACTGCTGCTCCATGAATACTCAGGTACTCTGTCTTCTTGCCATTGAACATCGGCTTCCTGGACTTGAGCCGGGGATACTTGTGCTTCTTGCTGCTACCAGGTTTGGCTTCGGCAATCCAGCAGTCAGTTAAAACTCTCCCCTCACTCTGGATTCGTTTCAACTCTGCCTGAAGAGCCAACAACTCAGCTTTTAAGTCCTCTAGCTTCTGCATATTCGTGTAGCAAAATTGAAATTATTTTATTATAATTTGCTATACGAAGGGGCAAGCGGAAATGGGTCTTGTGTCTCTAAAGTACAGCTAAATACCGCCATTTGCTTCGTTGGTAGCATTGCCAAGAAGTGAGCCATGAAAGGCTTGCCTTTGTATGTTTGGAGCGCACGCTACTACGGGCTCAGAACCATCTAGAGATGAGGAATGAGGGTTGATCTAAACATGAGCCAATTCAGAAGGATAGAAACAGGGCGGGAGGCAAGAAAAATCAAACCAGGTGATATTGTTCGCCTTCTACAGCCTTTTAGACCGGAGCGGTACTGTTTCCGAAAGTACGCTTTCGGCGTTGTAGCTGGGGTACTTAGAGATGACCATAGGAGAAGCAAAAATCACCAATCGCTCTGGGACTCCAAACAAGTAGCACAAGGAAATCAGCCAGGATGGGATGAGTTAGTCGTCTATCTGTATGAGCCAGATAGTTCAACAGTTTATATGGATGAATTTGGTGTAAAAGCCTTATTTAGTTTTGACTCTGATGAAGTGGCGCTATACAAGGCGATTTAGATACCAGCTTTCCCACAGTAATACTTTTCGATTAAGGGCTAAAGCAGGTAAATTGAGAGTCAGGTTAATTGCTTGAGTCAACCAAGCAGATTGAGCGAATCAATCATCAGTAAATTTAAGAATCGCGGCGACTAAACGGTAACTCAGCATTTATCGCGTCTATCTCCTGCTGCTCTAATTCATTTACCTCTCTGATATAAGGATGCAGTATTTGAGCGAGGCGACGATTATAAAAGCGGTGCAGACTGTAATTAGAACTGGCTGGAAAGCCGCGACGTTTTTTGTGGCGGCCACCAGCACCAGGGTCAAAAGTTTGGATGCCCTGCGCGATCGCCCATTCAATCGGCGTGTAATAGCAAGCATCAAAATGTAGACAGTCAATATCTTGGAAACTACCCCAGTAGCGCCCATAAAGCTTATCGCCCTTCGTAAGACAAAACGACATTCCTACCGGTTGTCGGTTATCTTGAGCATTGTAGGCTGCGACAAACACTACCCGATGCCGATAGTGAGCATACAGTTGCTCAAAAAACTGCTTAGTCAGGTACTTGCTACCCCACCAGCCGAATTTGTCACACGTATCAGCATAGAAATTATACATTAAAGGAAACAGCGACTTAGGAATTTCATCGCCGGTTAGCGTCTGAAGTCGCAAGTCCGCTGTTGCCACGGCTTTACGCTCCCGTTTGATATTGCGGCGCTGGTTGGCGTTGAATACTGCCAAGTAATCATCAAAAGTTTGAAAGCCCAAATTCTGCCAGATAAAGCTGTGGTGTAGCCAACTGGTGAAGCCGTGGCGTTCTAGCATCGGTCGCCATTGAGGGTCTACATAAAGGAAATGACAACCAGAGATGCGGTTGCGAGTGCAGAAAGAATCAATCGCATTCACCATCAGCTCTGTTATCTCATCCTCGTCTACGCCAGGGGCAATTAGAAAGCGATACCCCTCAGCTGGTGTAAACGGTGACATTCCTAGCAGTTTCGGATAATACTGTACTCCTATGCGTTCAGCTAAATTAGCCCACTGGTTGTCAAACACAAACTCACCGTAGCTATGACCTTTGAGATATAGGGGCGCAGCGGCAATCAGCGATCGCTCTCGCCATACAGTCAAATGATTTGGCAGCCAACCCGCCTC
>QQTW01004804.1_pt1 | contig 10154 bp, 11 predicted proteins | sample 1904831 | NCBI WGS metagenome assembly QQTW01 (sample SAMN09435610, study PRJNA476489) | Subsurface metagenome, whole genome shotgun sequencing project.
TGCGCTGGCTTCTTCGCCAGCATACTCGCGTCCGGACGCTCCGCGCCCGGCCCCGAGGCTGGTGAGGGGGCGTGCCGCCCCCTTCAATCCCCCAGGGCCGCCCCTGGCGGCACGGGGCCAGCCCCGCACCCCGGCAGGGGCCTGCGTCCCCTGCGCCCTGGCCTGCGTGGCCCCCTCATCTTCGGCAAGCATCCTCGGGGGTCTGGGGGCAGACGGCCCCCGGGGCTCGCCTCCAGGCGCCGCCCGCGCCGGGCTGGGGCCAGGTGGAGGAAGAACGCTCGCCGCTGGGCAGTCCCCTGCCATGGGCATGACAGGGGACGCCGAGGAGCTTGGGGCGCTCCGGCGGCCTCAAGGGTTGTCCTCTGCCCCCTGCCGGGGGCCTGCGGGAACCCTTGACCCCACCTCCGCGCCGGCATGGATCGTCCTAGTTCTCGCCGAAGACGAGCTTCCCCGCCGCGACAACACGGGCGAGGGTCGGATGGCCGGAGGCCGCGCGCTCCGCTTCTGCCGAGGTCAGCCGGCCGCAAGCCTCGACCGTGAGCCGTTCGAGCTTGGGGAAGCTGGCCTTGAGGTCCCCAAGGTCGCGCAGATTGCGGCAGCGGGCCAGGTGCAGGTCGCGCAGCTCAGGCAAGGCCCCCAAATGCGAGACCGTCTCGATGGGCGACCAGCAGATCATGAGTTCCCAAAGGCTGGTCGGCAGCACGAGGTCGAACGTCGCCATCTGGGCAGGCTTGTAGCGCCAGGAGTGCATCATGGTCAGGCCGTCCAGCTCGGCGAAGCCACGATCCTTGGGCCGGTGCTCGACGATGAGCTTGCCCAGGGTCCGAAGGCGGCCGAAGTCGATGGTGGGCCGCTTGCCGGAGATGCGGAGATAGCGCAGCCGTGGAAGCCGGTAGAGGCCTTCCAGGTCGTCCAGCTCGACGTCGTAGAGTTGGACCTCCTCAAGGTCCGGTAGGTCCCCAAGGACGTCGACATTGCGCTCGGTGAACTCGGGAAATCTCCCGAAGACCCCACGCAGACCTTGCGCCCGCACCAGCTCGACACACTCGGCCAAACGGCTCGATTGCAACCCCAGCGCAGCTTGGTGGAACGAGTCCGCAGACCGCCAAAGGTGGCCGTCTGAGCGTGGGCTGATAGCCATGCGGGTCCTTGGGTGCTTCTGGATCGCTCTGAGGCCTACCACACAATTCGTGATTTTCGATCCGGCTGATGCGGCCAAGCCCATCAGGGGCTTAGACGGCGCGGAAGTCCGGTGCGAAATGGGAGCCCCCGTCAGCCGCTGCGCAGCATGGCGGCGCGCAGGATGGCATTCATGCGCGATTGGTAGCCCGGCCCCTGGCCCTTGAGCCAATCAAGCACGTCGGCGTCGAGCCGCGCCGTGATCTGCTGCTTGACGGGCCGGTAGAACCGCCCGCGCACCATGCGCGCGAGCTGCGCGTCCGTGAGCGGGGGCAGGTCGGAGGTGTCGATCTGGTCGTCCGGCAGCTCAGCCAGCGCGCGCAGCTCCTCGCGCTGCGCATCCGTCAGGGGCCCCAGCTCGTCCTGCCGCTTGGTGACGTCACCCTTCCTCATAGCGCTTCCTCTCATGCCTCTCGGCCTTGCGGGCCGAGATGATGCGGATCACCTCGACCGGCTCGTCGCCCGAGCCCTCTCCTGGGTCCTCCTGCGTGACCGTGTGGGCCACCAGCAGCAGCGTGACGCCGCCCACTTGGCCCAAGGTCTGCCACCGCTCCTCGCCGTCCTCGACCCGGTCCTGCTCGGAGAAGTGGAAGGGATCGTCGAACACGCGGGCGGCCGTCTCGAAGCTGACCTTGTGATCCTTGCGGTTGGAGTGGTTCTTGGCCTCGTTCCAGGTGAATACCAAGCGCGTCATTGCGATATTGTAGTTGCGGAAGCGTCGTTGTGCAACGGATGGGTGTCTGTCACGCGATGAGGCTCGTCACCGTCCGAGGAGCCGCGCCAGGAGCCGCCGAGCGGGGACAGGCGAGGGCAGCAGCCGCCGAAGATCCTCGATGTGCCGACCCCGCTCCTCCGCCAGGGCCTCTGCGACGGAGGCGCGCCGCTCGGCGTCGTCCAGGCGCGCCTTGAGGGCTGTCAGCTCGCCTGCGTCGGGGGTATTCGCGGTGGCCAACTTGACCGGCAAAGAGAGGTGTTCGGCTTGGCCACTCCCAGAGCGGGGCGGATAGACCCTGGCCAACTCCGAGGGGTCAAGTGTCCAGTGGCCTTGGCCATCGCGAACACCCGTGATCTTCCCAGCGGACAGGGCCTTTTGAAGGGTTGGCCGGGAAACCTCGAAGTGCTTGGCCGCCTCGCGGAGGGACAAGTTGGCCACCCTTACCACCCCTCTTGGCCACCCTGTTCCTTCGCATACTTGCCCTGTTCCGGCTGGTAAAGCTTGGCCACCCTTGCCCGGTCAAGCGCACCGCCGTCCCGTGCCAGCCTACTTGTCCGGCGCACCGCTCTTGCCGCCCTCAATCACGTCGAGCTTGTAGCGTTCAACCGTCTGGCCATGGGTGTTGACGTTGCCCCGGAAGGCGCCCTCGGGGGTGACGGTGATGACCTTGGTGCGGCCTCGCTTCACGCGATGGATCGCACCCACGTCCTCAAGGAGCTTGAGGGTCTCGGCCATGTGCGAGGGCAGCATATCCATGACCTGGCAGAGGTCGGCGGCGGTCTTGGTGCATTCGTAGGATTGCCAGGAGAGGTTGCGGATGATGTGCCAGAGGACCGCGAGGGCCTCATTGCGCTTGGCCCCCGTCGCCGCCTTCTCGTGAAGGCGAGCGGTGACAGCGTCCTGGTACTGGAAGGCGAGGGACACGTTACCTCCTCCGAAGAAGTCGAACTCGATCTGAGCAGCAGCGCCCAGCTCCTTGGCCACCCTCGCGGCCTCGCGGGCGCGCTCGGCGCGCTCGGGGCTGCTTTCCTGCAACGCCTGCTGATCTAGGAGCAGGGCGGCCTGATCGTAGGTGCCACGGCGGCGCAGAGCGCGGTCGGTGAGGCTGACGGGCACCGAGGCACGAGATGAGAGCTCGCCCCTACGGCGGCTCTGCACGGCACCAACGATGACGCCGATGGACTGGACGGGAGCCCCGGTGCGCCGCTGAGCCTCCTGGGTGGCGCGGGCCAGCTCGAGGTCCTCGTCGGAGACGCCCATCCGGCGCAGCTCGTGAATGGGAATCCTGCTCATGCTCTGACCCTAATAGTTCCCTGGTAGGGAACATCACTTCCCTACCAGGGAACTGTCAAGAACCTCGTTTTTCAGTGCAGGAAGGGTCTTAGGCCCGAAACGCACCAGCGTATCCATGTATCCTAAAAGTCCTACAGAGGCCGAAGGTACCGCTGGGGACCAGCCGGGAGAAAGAAGCGGCTGAGAAGGGGTGCAGGGGCAGCCGTCGCGCTTGTCCGGCCCAGGACCCGCGAGATTCGGGCCAGGAAGGGGGTCAAGGGGGGTGGAGCGGCCCACAAGCGCGCCAGCGCGAGGACACGGCCCCCTTGAGGCCCTGGAAGGCCCCCCACGCTCCCGTGCCGGCCCCTGCGAGGCTCCCGGCCTCGCAGGGGACTGCCCAAGCGGCGAGCGTCCTGCCCCTCCCTGCCGATCGCACCAGGCGCAGGCCACGCCCCGGACAGGGGCCAGGCAAAGGGCCGAGAGGCTTGCAGCCCCATGGGCCCGGCGGGCGGCCCTCGGGGTGCGGGGTGTAAAGCATACAAACGCTATTTCCCGCCAACCCCACACCTCAGCTTCCCACGGTCGAGGACCACGAGCGCCGAGGCTGACGAGCTGGAGGGTGCACGCTCGGACCTGCCCGCAGCCGACCCGATGAGGAGGACGAGGCGGAGGAGGTTAGATGGCGGGAAATAGCGTTGTTAACTTTCCACCTCCCCAGCCCTGGGATGCGCTCGGCTGGACCCCATCGAGCGACGGAGGGGACGCTCGCTGATCCGGCTCGCTGGGAGGGGTTGGGCGACGTAAAGGGTGGCAGGAACTAGCTGGCGTATACTTGACGCCGACCCCGAGCTGGGAAGCGCCTGACCGTCCTCGATGGAGCCCGTGCCCGACGACCGGAAGGGAGAAGGGCGCACCTTTGCAAACTCTCCGAGTTTGCGTGCGACCTCCCCGGGGCAGCGCTGCGCTGGCCCCCGCCGGCGGCGTCCCCGTCCGGCGCCCGGCGCCGGATCGGGAGGGGCATCCCGCCCTCCCGAACCCTCCCTGGCCACCCTTGTAGGTGGATCGCGCAGCGGTACGGCTCGCGCTCGTCTTGGCGACTGCAGCACGTGGCCCGACCGCGAAGGAGAGGCTCGCAGACGCAATATGCGTTGCCGGAGGCAACGCGCGTCACGCGGCGGCCTGCGGCCGCCTAGCGCGCAGGAGCGCGGCTGAACGGCGCGCCGGTCCTGACCTCTGCGAAGGTGAGAAGGACGCTCGCCGCTGGGCAGTCCCCTGCCATGGGGCATGGCACGGGACGCCGAGGAGCTTGGGGCGCTCCGGCAGCCTCAAGGGTTGTCCTCAGCCCTCACGGGCCTGCGGGAACCCTTGACCCCGCCTCCGCGCCAAGCTGCACCTGGTCCGGAGTTGCGCACCTGACTTCCGCGCGGCTCAAGCCCCTGACACCCTTGGGCTTGGCAGGCCGCGCCTAGGTCACGAAAGGCGCACAAAAGACCGTTTGTGGCGCAAGTGTTGTGGCAGGAGGTTCTTGTCCGGCAGCGGCCGTTCGTGATCAGCGCGGCGAAGGTCGGCTCAGAGCCCGTTCTACCAACGACTGCACGGCGAGCGAATGGCCGCTCCAGCGAAAATCTAGTCTCTCCTCCATGTCCACCTGTCAGCCGTTCGAAATCATACGCCGCGCGACAGGGTCCCGATCAGGCGCTCGATCTCAGGTCGGCTCGGCTGGTGACGGCGGCGGATGGCGGCGACGGTTCGGGTCAGGGGGGCGTCGGCGAGCGATCGCATGACAAGGCCGCTGCCGTCAGGTACGGCGGTTTCAGGCAGCACGACCACGCCCATGCCGTCGGCCACCATGCGCACGAGCCAGTCGACGCGGTTCGAGCGGTAGGCCGCATAGAGACCGACTCCGCGCGCGCGGCACATGTCGTACAGCACCTCGCGCATCTCGCAGTTCGGGCGGTCCAGCAGATCGGCATCGGCGAGATCGGCGAGGCGGAGCTCACGGCGCTCCGCGAGCGGATGGCCGGTCGCCATCACGACGACGTAGCGTTCGTCGTAGATCGGCTGCGCGCTGTAGAGATCCGCTGGGATGTCCGTGATGGCCGAGACCGCGACCTCCAGCCGGCCGTCATCGAGCCCCGCCAGAAGTCCGGTCCGGTCCGCGACGATCAGCTCGATGTCGGCCCGCGGCAGCGTGCGCCGGAAGGCCGCGAGCGCGGGGACCAGGCGCGTCGTGCCTATGGTCTCGCCGACGCCGATCGTGATCGGCACGCGGTCGAGGCGCACGTGGCGCACAGCTTCGTTCCGGGCCGCTTCGTGCTCGGCGGCGATGCGCTCGAACCGCGGGCGCATGAGGCGGCCGAGCGCGGTCGGGCCGCAGCCCGAGCGGTCTCGCAGGAAGAGGGGCCCGCCCAGCTCCCCTTCCAGCTTCGCGATCGCGGCCGTGAGCGCGGGCTGCGACACGTTCGATGCCTTTGCCGCATGGGTGAAGTTGCGATGCTCGTGGATCGCGAGAGCGTAGCGGATCTGATGCATCTCCATCGCCGCGGTCCTTCGTTCGACGCCGTCTGGCGGCGCTCGTAACAGGGATAAGCATAACCGTCATCTATCGAAGGATCGACCATCGGGATTGGCGATGGGGGCGCAAGCTCGTCACGTTCGTCCTCGGGGAACAACATCGCACCCATGACGGGTCGCGTGCCCCAACGATCGAAGGGATCCAGCCATGAACACCCGCACTGCCTCTCTCCTCGGTGCCGTCGCCCTCGCCGCGACCGCATTGTCCGCCCAGGCCCAAGACGCCGTCATGATCGGACAGGTCGCCAGCTTCATCCCGATGCTCGCCAGCGACGGCCAGGCCGACGCCTTCGCCGAGTACCTCGACGCGGCCGCCGGGATCGTGCGCGAGAGCGAGCCGGGCACGACCCACTGGTTCGGACTTCGATCAGCCGACACACTTGCCATCTTCGATGTGTTCACGGACGAGGAGGCGCGACAGGCGCATTTCGAGGGGCAGGTCGCCGCTCACATCGCCGCGAATGCCGACACCTGGGTCGAGGGCGGCTGGGACGATGGGGTCGTGCCGAACGTAAGGAACGCGACGATCCTGTCGGCCCGTCAGCCCGTTGGGATGGAGACCGCGACGACCGCAACCCACATCACGCTCCGGGCCGCATCTGGTCAGGGCGAGGCGCTGGCCGATCTGCTGGCGGCAGGCGGTGCCATCGTTGAGGACACGGAGCCGGGCACGCTCTTCTGGGTCGCGCTCCGGTATGACGACGAGACCTTCGGCATCTTCGACGTCTTCGCCGACGAGGACGGTCGCGCCGCCCACTTTGCCGGAGAGGTGGCCGCGCTCCTGAACGAGCGGGCGCCGACCTTGGTTCAAGGCGGATGGGACGACGGCGTCGTCGCCAACGTCGCCAACTTCGACGTCCTTGCGATGAAGTAACGTCGTCCCCAGGGGTGTTGGCTGTTTCGATGGCGGACACCTGACCTGCCCGACATCAATGGTCGATTACCTAAACCTACGGTTATGATCGAACCGAGGCTTCGGCCTTCAAGTGATCGATGAAGGCGCGTGGTCCCGGCGGGATCGGCCCATGCGACACGGAGCGCCTCTTCCAAACGAGCAGCGAGGACCGATGATGCCCGAGATCGACCTGACGGGGGGCCATGCCTTCATCACCGGCGCGAGCCGCGGCATCGGCGCTGCGACGGTACGCGAACTCGCCGGGCGGGGCGCGGCTGTCACGCTGGCAGCGCGCGACGCCGATGCCTGCAAGACAATCGCCGCCGAAATCGAAGCCAAGGGCGGGCAGGCGTTCGCGGTCGCCTGCGACGTGGCGTCCTGGGACGCGGTGCGGAGCGCCGTGGCCCATGCCACCGCAGCGCTCGGGCCGATAGACCTGCTGGTCAACAACGCCGGGCTGATCGATCCGATCGCGCGCATCGGTGAGTCCGATCCCGAAGCATGGGGCATGACCGTGGATGTGAACCTGAAGGGCGCCTATCACGGCGTCCTGGCCGTGCTGCCGGGCATGACCGAGCAGGGGCACGGCCTGATCGTCAACCTCTCGTCGGGCGCCGCCAACGGCGCGATGGAGGGGTGGTCGCACTACTGCACCACGCGGGCCGCCACCAAGATGCTGACGGCCTGCGTTCACAAGGAATATGCCGACCAGGGCATTCGCTGCGTCGGCCTGTCGCCCGGCACGGTGGCGACCGACATGCAACGCGAGATCGCCGCCTCGGGCATCAACCCGGTCTCCAGGCTCGACTGGTCCGCACACATTCCGCCCGAATGGGTCGGCCGCACGATCGCCTGGCTGACGACCGACGCTGCACGTAGCTACGATGGCAACGACTTCTCGCTCAAGACGAACGAAGGACGTGCGGCAGTCGGGCTGCCCCTACTGGTTTAGCTGTATCGTCCCGGGGAGAAGTGTCGCGCTTGACGCTGTTCTGGGGGACGAGCGATGGGCCGGCCTCTCTCACGACAGCGCCACGACGATAGAGGCGGTCCGTTGAGTTCACCTGGAAGGAACGGCAGTCCCAGCCAGAGCTCTTCCACACAGAGCCATGCCACTCGATGGCGGGAATAAACAGCTAGCTTCGCCACCTCCCCTGGTCATCCGAGAAGCGCCGCCACCGCCTGGCGGCTCCGCTCAGCGGCCGTGCGACCATCGGGGTTGGGTAGCCCAAGCCGGGCCCTGACGCTGGCGAGCCCTTGCCACATGCTCAGCAGGTGCTCGGCCAGCACTGTCGCGGAGAGGTCCGACCGGGCGACGCCGTGGGCTTGTCCTTCACGCAGGAACGCGGCGAGCTGGGCCTGCGTGCGGACGTAGATGGCCTCGTAGTACACCTGCGCCAGCTCAGGGTGGGCGCGCGCCTGCTCAAGGACGAGGCGGTCGAAGCGCACCTTGTCGGGCTGCTCGATCAGCGTGATGAGTTCGGCGCCCATGTCGGCCAGGCGCACGGCGAAGGCATCGGCCGTCGTGGGCGCCTGCTCGTGGCCAAGGGGGACGTGATCAGCCTCCGCCTCGGCCACGGCGCGCAGTACGCCGGCCATGTCCCCGAAGCGGTTGTAGATCGTCGACTTCGACACGCCGGCCGCGCGAGCCAGCCGGTCGGTGGAGATGCCCGCGAAGCCCTCGGCGAAGAACAACTCCCGTGCGGCGAGCAGGATGCGACCGGCCGGGTCGGCCCGCGGGGAGTCTTCAGCGGTTGGGCCCTGTTCCACCGGGATGCTACTCTCCAAGACCTTCCTCCTTCTCCTCGACGGTTGAGCCTTGACAGCTCCCCTACAACCATCGTAGTACGGTACAGTACCGTATCAAAAGGGATCAGTCAGATGGCCAACACGGTCCTCATCACGGGCGCGTCCTCAGGCATCGGACGTGCCACGGCCGTCCTCTTCGCGCAACGGGGCTGGAACGTCGCGGCCACCATGCGCGATCCCGATCAGGCGGGCGACCTCGCGGGGTTCCCGGCCGTGATCGTGCCGCACCTCAACGTCTTGGACCGGGCTTCCATCGACGCGGCGGTGGAGGCCACGGCCGCGCGCTTCGGGAGCGTCGACGTTCTCGTCAACAACGCAGGCTACGCCGTGCTGGGCCCCCTGGAGGCGATCCCGCCCGCAAGCGTGGAGCGTCAGTTCACCACCAACGTCCTAGGTCTGATCGCCGCGACGCAGGCGGTGCTGCCCCGCTTCCGCGCGCAGGGCCACGGCCTCGTCGCCAACGTCTCGTCGGTGGTCGGGCGGATGACGATGCCGCTGGGCTCGGTCTACAGCGCCACGAAGTTCGCGGTCGAGGGCTTGTCCGAGGCGCTGCGCTTTGAGCTGGAAGCAATCGGTGCCCGGGTGAAGCTCGTCGAGCCGGGCTTGGTGGCGACCGACTTCGGGACGCGGTCGATGGAGTTCCAGGCCGGCGCCGAGATCGAGGAGTACCGTCCGGTTGTGGCGGCCCTGGGGCAGGCCGCCGAGGGCATGGCGGCCGAGGCGGAGCCGCCCGCGGTCGTGGCGGAAACCATCTGGCAGGCCGCGACGGACGGCTCCTCGCAGCTTCGCTACCCGGCCGGCGAGACCGCCATGCGGATGCTCGCGGAGCGCGCGTCCTTCGGCGACGAAGAGCACCACGCCCGCACACGCGAGCGCTTCGGGCTCTGACGGCCGCAAGCGTCGTTCCCTCACCATTGATCACCTGAAGGAGCCAAGCCCATGACGGACACAACCACCGAAGCCGACATGTCGCTGCTGAGGTGCCTCTATGCCGACGTGGACGACCCCAGCGTCGGCACGGACCGCTTGGCGGCGTACTTCACCGAGGACTTCGTCGACTTCGACCGCAACCCTGCCTCGCCCCGGCACCTGTCGGACCGTGAGGCGCACCTCGCGTTCTTCGACGAACTCAAGCGCGGCTTCGCCGACCTCTCCCACACGCTGAACCTCACGGCGCCGCTGCCCGACGGCAAGATGGTGGTCTATTGGACCTTCGAGGGGACGCACCGCGACGGCTTCTTCGGGGTGCCCGCATCGGGCAGGCGCGCCAGGACGAACGGCATCGACATCTACACCTTCCGCAATGGCCAAGTCGTCGAGCAGCGCCACTGCGAGGACGTGGCGGGCTTGATGGCGCAGATCGCGCCTTAGCGCCTCGTGGGCCGACGGCTTGGCGGCTGTTCGAGCGCGACGCGAGAGTTCGCCTCCTCGCAGAGCACCCCTGCTTGTGCGCCATTTGTGATTTTCGATCCGGTCGACGTGGCTAAGGCTGTCAGGGGCTTAGGTCGCGCGGAAGTCAGGTGCGAAATGGGAGCCCCTGTCAGCCGCTGCGCAGCATGGCGGCGCGCAGGATGGCGTTCATGCGCGATTGGTAGCCCGGCCCCTGGCCCTTGAGCCAATCAAGCACATCGGCGTCGAGCCGCGCCGTGATCTGCTGCTTGACGGGCCGGTAGAACCGCCCGCGCACCATGCGCGCGAGCTGCGCGTCCG
>QQTW01004805.1_pt1 | contig 10154 bp, 13 predicted proteins | sample 1904831 | NCBI WGS metagenome assembly QQTW01 (sample SAMN09435610, study PRJNA476489) | Subsurface metagenome, whole genome shotgun sequencing project.
GCATTGGTTGGATGAGAATTGATACATAACATCCATTCTATGCCCGCCAGTTCTGAATCATGCCATGCAAACGATCAATCACCACCGGAAAGATGGCGTTCATGCTATCATTGATGAGCAGCTCGAAGTGCATGATAGCATCCTCCTCGCTCATCTCCAGATGGAACCGCTCTTTAACCTTCCACACCGCCTTATCCGGTTCGACCCGGATATCCGGAATGTTGGCATCGACCATCAAACTGAACAAATTCAGGATCAGGTTGCTCGATTTGCGCAGTGTCGTGTAGGCGGTGAAGCAATATTGCTTGAAGGCGGCGAAGTACGACGAGTTCGATCCGCCCATGCCTTCCACCATCTCTTTGCAGAGCTTCATGGCAGGCGCAAACGGTTTGGGATCCCGGCCGAGAATGAAGCCGAAGTCGGCATGGAAGAAGTGACCTACCAAGGTGAGTTTATGGTCAAGAACTGTGGAGATAGGAGGGCAGTGCCAACGTACCATCAGGCGCTAGAAGAAGGTTATCCAAGTGACGGTCTCCCACGCCCAAGATGTAAGTAATGACGCAGTACCCGGCACAACTCTTGATGTACGTCTCCATGGTCTCCTTTCTGACTCCCAAGGGCTCCGATTCTCCAGGATTGTTCGCTCGGAGGTAGGCGAGGATGCTACCTCGGTACTTGGTCGACGCGGCTGCCAGACTCATGGAACCTACAAACTGGACAGCGCCAGCTGTAGCACCGGTGGCCAAGATCCGATACGGCGACAGTTTCAGGTCCAGATTCTCTTTCTGCAGCAGTCGATCCATCAGACTGATGATCTGGATGACCAACTGATCCTGTCGTAGATCATCGCCGGTCTTGAAGATGATAGAGTATTTGCGTCCATCGGAAGTCTTGAATGGGATCAGCAGCGGAAAAAGAGTCGATTTAAATACGGTCGACTCCTCTGGATAGCACCCGGTGGTGATTGATCGTTTGCATGGCATGATTCAGAACTGGCGGGCATAGAATGGATGTTATGTATCAATTCTCATCCAACCAATGCTGCCCCATGTGAGTGCCTTTTGGGTCAGGAGTGGCTAACGGGGTCGCTTTGCCCACCACCGCTACTGAACCACACAAATTTGATCACAAGATAAAGACCCAAACGTATTTATTCCATTCGAGAAGCCTTTAAGATACGGAGTCTTGCAGGACGCCGAGTTGCCCACTAGATTCAAGGTGCGAGATGACTAGGTTGGTCTTCAGACGACGACCATATGAATTCACCGACTACTACACATTGAAGGGATATTCTCATTTCTGTATACGCCCCTTAGAGTCTGTTGATAGTTACCTCCACATGTAAATACCGGGGGGGTGACACGGCAAAGTTAGCGGGCAGTTACCGGCGCAGTATAAACTTGATCATTTTGTATGGCAGCCGGTTACTGACCGCTAACTTTGCCGTGCCATCCCCCGGTAAGTGACCGTGTGCTAGAAATCAAGGGGGGGCGATCGCCTTTTGGCCTACCGGGCTCACTTGCGCCCACGGTATTTGTTCTTATCCCGGCACTGTGTTGACCAATCTTTCAAGCTCCAACCGTTACTCCTCGGCTCAAATCGCCAACTTCAACACCGCTATTGAGAGTCCGCGACTCTGCCAAAGCTGAAAACCTATCCAGCATCTATTAACACCACCGTCACCATAACTACCACTCCCACTATTCCAAACCCCATCCCTACATCTACTTACTCACCATGGTATGTCCGGGGGTTTCCTTCCTCCTGTCTAACAACGGCCCCAGCTAACCTATGGATGCCTTCAACAGGCGCGCAATTCCGAAAAAGCGCAGTCCATGCTTTTCCGCTTCCGGGAGCAACAAGCAGCGGACCTGGGCATCATCGACGCCGGTCGCACCCGCCGACCGAAGATCATCACCGAAGTGACGGCGATCCCAAGCTGCGAGAAATGGCGGGGTCAAGTCCTCAAAGAGATCTCGCGCAAGGTGTCGCGGATCCAAGACCAGAGTCTGAGCGATTACCAGATCCGGGATCTCAACGATGAGATCAACAAGCTCATGCGCGAGAAACATATGTGGGAGATACAGATCAGGAATCTAGGCGGGCCGAATTATATGAGGAGTGCGAAAGTGTATGATGATCAGGGAAGAGAGATTCCGGGAGGGGGGAAGGGGTATAGGTGTGTTGAATTGTGATGCTCGTCTTTGGCATGTTCTATGGGCTGACATGACGGATTCAATATAGATACTTTGGTCGAGCGAGAGAGTTACCGGGTGTCAAGGAGTTGTTTGAAGCAGCCAAACCGAAGCCAGCAGCGCAGGAGAAGGCGCTCGAAACGAGAGCTGATCTACGGAAACAGGTTGATGCGGCGTACTATGGGTACAATCTTGATGAGGAAGACGGGACATTATTGGCGTATGAGGCGCAGAAGGAAAAGGAGGCGGTGGAGAACTTGTTGAGGGAGCGTGCGAAGCGGACAGATGGGAATGAGACGCCGCCTGGGTGGGAACCGCTGCCGGGAGATACGGGCGATGGACAGGGCTGGAGGGTGCCTACGAGAGATGAAGTCCAGGAAGAGCTGGTCGAGCGGAGAAGGAGACGGTTGTTGGATAAGTTGGGATAAAGGATCTGTTGGTCGCTTCCTTTGCGAACTCCGAGTCGTCCTTCGATCCGCTTGCTTCCCCGACCTCTTCAAGCATCATCCGAGAACAGTAATCTACGACATCGTCGACCTAGCATCCTCAAATATCCTTACGGTATCTGAGAAGCGGAATCCGGCATTGTGCCGCTTCAAAGGGAACGGAGAGCTGCTTGAAAACAACCGGCCATATCAGAGAGAAACGATCGAGAGACAGGATTCTCCCTTGAAAAAGACGTTTGTACAATTGCGACAGCGTCTCCCCACCCAGCTTTATTTCAACGTGACGATCATGCATCCTGGGTATCTCGACGACTCTGGCGAGCTTGACGGTCCGCCTTCACGGCTTTACGACCTTGGTTCAAACTGACGGGTGCCTCTCGCACTAATTCTTGCGCCCGTCGCCATGCATCGTCCGTAACCTCGTCCAGCACAAACCTTCCCAATTGACCTGCTCTCCATCGTTGAATGAACCACACGGCCGCCGCCTCGAGATCCCCCTGACCTCCCTTGCGTAGCCGGCCCGTCTTGACCGCAATAGCATTGAGCAACTCCATGACGTCGTTTGTCGGCTCATGGAAACTGCAATACTCGGTCGGCGAGATCATGTTCAACCGGTAGAGTAAGTAGTCGGCCAGCGTCGTGTAGGGCACAATGCCATCTCGAACGCAGCCGCACAGGGCAAGCTTGAGCATTGATTCTCCGTCCGAGACGTAGGGGACAAACACCCCTGGCGTGTCCGCGAGATACAAACCTTCTCCATTGTCTTCTCCCTCAGCAATCTTGACGGCCGTTCCTACTTTGCGTGTTACTCCGGGCTGATCTCCCGTCGGCGCCGCCTTGCCCTTTCCTACGCCCACACGTCGAAGGGCGTTCAGAAGCGAAGATTTGCCTACATTGGGCATTCCCACTACCAGCATGCACGAGCCAGTTAAGGATGCCCTTGATGCTGTCCAGCTCTTCCCAAAGTCGAGGATGCGCTTGACATCATTTTTGTTTTGATGATTACAGAAGAAGACTTCATGATTATGCCATTTACGGATGGTTCTTTCTCTCTTCAGCCGTCAACCTCGTTACACGTCAATACTCGCTCTACGCAAGGAGTAGAGTGATAGCAACAGAAATCATCGCAATCGAGTTTATGCTTACCTCTCTATCGATTTCAGTATTATGACTGCCCAAGTCCCGCTTGGTGTAGACAATTGCTCTTGTACGTCCTGCCAACGACTCCTCCAACAGCGGATTGCGGGACGTGAGCGGAAGACGATAATCACGACACTCAATCACAATATCGATGGTGGACAGCATCTTTTGCATCGCCGACAGACCGGCTCGATGATGGCCTAGAAAGAAGGAGCGTGGGATGGAGTCGGTGATAGGAAATGAGAGACGAGGAACAAAGCTGGAAGCCATGATGAGGAGATTTTTAATGAAGGCATCATGATAAGCACAGAGTGTAACTCATCTGATGACTGTACTTATCTCAAAACAACAGGCTTTGATGTCGAATTAGAGGTTGCACGATCGAAAGGCAGCATGGATAATCGGCAATTTAGATTTTCCGAAAAGTGCAACAGCTTCAATATGATTGGTCGCTCTGGAGAGACATCCAAAAACGCGTCATGATGCAGGAGAACCTTTGAGGGGAAGAGATGGATGGCCTTGGCGGGTTCTTGGCGGACCACCACGTGGGGGATCAGTTCCCCAACACAGCGTTACAGTTCAATTCAATCATAGTTGAGTACATATAAGGCTTGGTCCTTGAAGGGTTCTTCTTGTTCCCATCTCCGAACACCATAATCACGAGGCCGATACAACGCTCAATGGCCCTGTCCAGCTTGTTAGGCACCTCTTCGTTGTTCGGTTTTCAGAGCGAGTCGCTCCTCCAACCCGTCCTGGACCTGGACCTGGACAATCTCTTGGGCTCTATAATTCTCTAACATTTGCTCTGGGACTTGACTCTTGGTCAAGTCTGTTCATATTTTCAGTATGAGTGTATCTTCGGGCGTGGAGCTGCCGTCAACAGCGGCTCCATCGAGGATCAACAATGAAAAAGCCCACCAGAGAGGAGCGGCTGCGGACGTTTCTCATTCGGGCGCCGACGGTTCGTCCAACAAAAAGAAGCTGAGCTACAAGCTCCGAGCTGCCTTTTCACCAAAAGGCTCGTTGCGTCCCTTCCGGTTGCTTAAGCAAGATGTTGGCAACCTTCGTCGCCGCTACGTGTCCGACTGGACCTTCTTCAATCAGCTCATCCTTGCGAGTGCCGTCTTTGTGTTCTTCACCAATCTGCTGCCGGGCATCACATTCGCCAGCGATCTGTACGAGCTGACAGGGAAAAATTATGGGACGATTGAGATCGTCTTCAGCACGGGCCTTTGTGGTGTAGTCTTCTCCTTGTGAGTTCCGTTTCCAATGTTTTTGTCTTGAAGGCCTTGGCGGGCCCTGAATATGCATCAAACTCGCCGTAAATTGTTTATGAGGCGTCGAAGTGAAACTGACAGAAATGCGGACGCTGGACAGGTTCGCTGCCCAACCTCTGGTCATTTTGGGCGTGACAGGACCTCTCGCTATCTTGGCCGAAAACATGTATGAGCTCTGTCTGAACTCATTCAAGGTCCGTTCGTTATTAATTTTAAACCTTCCTGGATTTACTGCAGTCTAACTTCCTATAGATCGCCTTTCTCCCATTTATGGCGTGGTCTTTGATTCACGCTGCCTGGATGCACTATCTACTGGCCATATTCAATGCTCATGACTGGACGATGCGATATGTTACCACATTCTCTGCGGAGATCTTTTCCTTGCTGAACAGTCTGATCTACTTTTCCAAGGCCATCCAGGAGCTTCAGCGTGCACGTGACAATTTTTCATTCGCAGCTTTCCTTTACTCCATCATTGGTGCCATTGGCACCTTTCTCGTTGCAGTTTTTCTTTCTACGGCGGAAAAGTGGAAACCGCTCTTCCATCGCTACATCCGGATGGGTCTTTCGGAGTACGCTGCGGCCATCAGCATCATTATCTTCATCGGCATGCCTCGCATCGGAGAATTGGCCAAACTGGACCGGCAAACGCTCGAAGTCAGTCGCTCCTTTCGACCATCCAATCCAGAGCGATCATCTTTCGTCGTCCGTTTCTGGGAGCTCCCTGTCGGTTGGATCTTCGCGGCCATTCTCCCTGGTCTGATCATCACCATCCTGTTCTTCTTCGATCACGAGATCAGCACGATCATCTGCACGATGACTCGCTATGGCATCAAGAAGCCTGGAGGGTTCGCCTGGGACATCATTCTCCTTGGAACGACAATGGCAATCTGCGGTATCCTGGGAATCCCACCAGCGAACGGACTCATCCCTCAGGCGCCCTTGCATTCAGAGAGCCTCTTACACACGGTGAAAACGACAAAGGTGGTCAAAGAAAAGTCATCTGGAGATGAGACGCCAACTGAGCCTGTACGGACCGTGCATGAGCAGCGCTGGAGTCACTTTTTACATGCCGGCGGGATTTTACTCTTCCTCAGCCCTCCGTTCATGCACGTCCTGGGCTTGACCCCAACCAGCGTCTTGGCCGGACTGTTCTTGTTTATGGGCGAGCAAAGCCTAGCAGTTAAGTGAGTATTCTCTCTACCCAGAACATTGAGAGGCGAACTGACTACTACTAGCCCCATCTTGTACCGAGTCGCTCTCTGGGTCACACCACCGTCAGAACGCGGCCCGCTGCCTAAATCAGTTCCTGGATATCGCGGAATCCATATGTACACCCTCATGCAGATTCTCGTGACGGTTGGCATCTTCGTCATGACCTTCACCATTGCCGCTCCAGCATTCCCGGTGATCTTTGTTTTTCTGGTGCCGCTTCGGCTACTGGTGATGAAACGCTTCTGGCATCGAGAGACACTGCGATACGTGGACGCTTGGGCTTGCAAAGAAGGAACGCCAGAAAGAGACGAAGATGCGAGAAACGCGAACATGGCCGAAAGAATAGAAGAAGCTGCTGGGAGCACTGGTACGGTTGCTGAGCCATGACCTTCCCTCCACAAATGAAGAAACCAAGATGCAGATATCGACGCTTGATCTGGACGGCTCTACCCGGAAGAACAATGAAAAGGCCAGGGTGAAGAAGTCAAAGACTGGTACTGTCCCGAAGCAACAAACTCCGGAGGGAAGCGGCCACTCTTGAAGAGAGATGATGATTGTGCAATAAGCTAGAATATCTAGACTTCCGGAATTATGATCGAGTGGTATAAACTGGAGCAGAAGCAACTAGACTCTTGGGTCGATAGAAAGGTTTTTTGTGTCAAGACTGAAGAGAGCAATATAAATGCGAGTGATCTAGCCGCAAGAGCCAATCCTATCAATGAAGAGTTGAGCAGGTTTCTTCCAAGAAGTTCATGTGGAAATTCCAAGACTGTAAGGTCCAGTAAAAGATTCAAAAGTCGTTGGTTCAGCAACTGATCATCAACCTAAATTAGCTTTTACAGGCGCTTGACATCATGTCAGATATTAGCTCAATGCCCCAATCTGACGCCAAATCCGTTACCCCCCCCGACGATGACCGGCCAGGGTTTCCCTTCCTTGAGCTTCCCCCCCGAAATCCGTATCCTCATCTACCGACACATATTTTCACTCCCCGCGTTCGTCATTCCTTATGATTGGAGGACAGAATTTAGGATGTGTTTCGATCCCCATACGTGGCTCACATTCCCAATCTACGGGTCGTGCCTCGAAGGGAAAGCACCTCATGCGTTCCTAAAGTCCCAGACATCATTTCTCGATCGAACCAGTTCCACTACCCTTCCCATCGACCAACCATGCATTGTTCTCAGCAATGTAAAGGATTCCTGTCCACTTTGGTTTAACGCGAAGTTGGACTTTCCGCCTGCTCGGGCGACGTCGATCTTCTACACGACCAATCTCATTCATGACGAGGCTATCAGTATCCTCTACTCGTCGACAATTTTCAGTTTTCTCGACCTCGAGCACTTCGGGCGCTTTACGATGAGGATTAGCGAGGTCGCTCAAGCGAAAGTTGCCCACGTATGCATACTATTACCGTTTTCGTGGTCGACTGATCGCACAGCTTCCTCGATAGTGAAACGATTGCCCGGTTTGAGGACTCTTTCCTTAGCATCACGCTATCGATATTGCATCGAGGAGATTGCGAGACAGTTTCGGTCCGACAAAAGCGTACATCCCTTGCCCGATAAGACTTGTTTTACTGCTGCAACATTGGCCTCTTTGCAGCAAGAGGTTGATGCCGGACCAGGACCTACAGTCTATCTGCCGCCCGTCTTACACAGTCTCTGCGAATGGGATACAGAAGAAAGCAAGATTTTTTACGTACGGTTGGTTAGAGTACCTTGGGAGCCCCCTCTGCCCCACAGGATGTGATGGAGATGGAACCCCGACTGCTACTCGACACCTATGGCAACCTGGAACATCGAGCCTTCGACTCGTAAATGTACGATAGTATCAAGATGAAGATCATTTCAACTCTGTGGTACCTCTTTTCCTTTTATCGTCCCAGAGCTTCCCAAAGTTGTGTCATTTCATCCAAGGAACGATTGAGCTGGTAAAGAGTCTTACAGCTTGCTGCAGCTGCGGTGGCGTGGTAGGTGAAGTCGTGGGCCTTTTACAATTTTTAGCTAATCTGAATATTCAGAGCTCGGGTTATCAACAGACCTGTCGTTCCTGGAATACTCATAATTCACCTTCCGTGCCCGTGGGAGCCACAAAAAAGAAAGCAGCTCAGTACTGACGTTCATTATTCATCGTCTTCATCACGATAGAGGTAAATCTTTACTACAATGTAGGTCAAATGAGCCTCCACGGTAAGAACGACAGAAGGTACGCTCATCGTTCATTATTTTCATTACAATGTGGGCCGAAGAATCTGCATCTTAAAGTCGATGAGAGTTTCACTCATCATTATACTATAATGTATTATATTAGGACTTTTGGGATCCCACCATGCAACAAGCGACCTCACCTTCTGCCTCCTCCAGATCCGAGGTCGGGCCGTTTACTATGCGGTGCGATGCTATTGTCCCTCCAAGATAGGTCAAACGAAATCCCCATTACAGGGACGGCAGAATCTCCGCTCACAGTCATCACCAGGAGGTTAATCAAAGTCTTCACGTTAAGCATGACGGAGGTTACGCTCATTATCACTGGGACGAAGAGTAACGCAATCTTCATTTCATGGCAACGGAATTTCCGCTCATCATTGTCGCCATTGCAGTGGTTGTCAAATGAATCTTCTCCTTAGGGACAATAATGATCATCGCTCAGCACTGGCCGTCACTGGTGAGCTGCTCCATTTCTCTGGTCTACCCCGTGCTGAGAAAGAGGCATGGCAGCAGCAGTAGCAGCACCTTCTGATTGAGCAACGACATTCTGTTATTATGCGACGAGAATGTCGTAACGCGCAGGAACTTGGCCCACCAAAATTCGGGTGAGGTTGAAGATAGGGCCACTTCCTGTCGTTGCGATACTCTTGTCACCTCCGCAACACACAGGCCGACCCTCTCCGGGACACCAATGGAGACTCGCATACTCAGTGCCAGACCTGTCGAAACGGCACGCCCCATGAGTCGCAGACCGGTGTCTTCCAGAACGAAAGATGCCTATAGGCTCACGGCACGGTCTCTACCATTCATGTTCCATGGCAGGGCGTGTTGTTGACACGGCTCAATCCCTGGGCTGGTATATAAACAACTTCAGTCCTTCACACACCAACTGGAGATCACTCAACTCACCTCACCTGGAGATCGCTCAACTCGCTCCAAGACAACTCAAACCGCCCTGCGGCAGTCCGACAAGATGACGATGGTCCTGCGCAAGCGTCAGGCGAAGGAGCCCCAGGCTGAAAAGCCTCCCTCTAAGAAGTCCAAGTTGAGTACGCCCCAGTCGTCACAGGCCAAGTCGACCAAGTCCAAGCCGACCAAGTCCACGCCAACCAAGGAGCAGAAGACACGGAAGACCTCGTTTCTCGACCTGCCGCCAGAGATACGCAACATGATCTATGACCTGGTCTTTCAAGTGCCGCCATTCGTTTGCCCCATGGTTACTGGGCCCATCAAACCCGAACGGTTCTGGAATCTCCCGGTCACTACCGCTCCGGCATCCGGTGCTCTGGACCTCTGGCCTTCTTGCATTCGGACGGGCGGTTACCATTGCAAGACCATGTGGCGGGGGCCGCTGCCGTGGCAATTTAATGAGGAGGAACCATGTTATGTTCAAGACAATAATCCCCCTATCATCATTCCCTCGAATTTACGACCGCCGATAGATCACGAATTTGATTGCCGACCGTATCATATCCATCTCAGTCAGCATGGGAAGCTCCTCTCGGGTTGGCGTCCGGGGGAGATGGGAATGGCGTCACTGCATCGAACCTGTCGCCAAATTCGGATGGAGACCATCGGCCTTCTGTATTCGAGATCGACCTTCACCTTCATCGACACCCATCACCTCCATCACTTCCTGCTTACGATCGGTGACTTCGCCAGACAACACAT
>QQTW01004806.1_pt1 | contig 10154 bp, 7 predicted proteins | sample 1904831 | NCBI WGS metagenome assembly QQTW01 (sample SAMN09435610, study PRJNA476489) | Subsurface metagenome, whole genome shotgun sequencing project.
GCGGTTTTTTAAGAAGGTGGTTGTGCTGTGTAAGGATGGGGTCTATAAGCCTGAGGGGTAGGGTTGATGTGGGATTCGTACGGCTGGTCTCGTAGCGGCATTGGAGAGGCGTTTCTTGCTTGTCATGGCTGTGGAGCGTGGAATAGGTTATGCGAAAGATAGGGTGATCTTGCTCTGGGCACATAGAAAGTATGCTATGACATAGGAAGATAGTGAGATGTTATATATCACGATCTATTGTCTACTCTCTCCAAAGATCGTCTTGCAACGACTTCATATTGGGAGGGCTGCTGAGACATGGCTTTGTCTACCCTAATTTGTTCTCCCCTGTGGCTTTCTTCGAATGGCCATCGAACGTCTCAGAGCTCGTCAAGTTGCGATGATGGATTCGCCGATAGCCGGTCTCAGTATGCTGTGATGATGGGTGTGGAACGATAGATTCTCTATTTAGCGGTTAAATTGGGTTCGAACGCATACCGAGACTCATCATCCGGCGATGATGGGGTTCCTAAGGTAGCAAAGTCATCGCCACAGCATGATGAGTGTAACATTCAGAGACCTTCGGCGATAGTCTAGACATTACAATGTGCCTTAGCGATGTTGATTTTGCCATGGTCGTTTATTGTCTTTCAGACTCACCATGCGGTTGGAATAGGGCTGTCAGCAGTTGCGGTCAAGGTTCAGACCGTCATATCGTATGCAACGTTTCTTGAAGTTGTTCATAGGGTTTGCCCAGAGAGAAAACTCTTCTCAGCACCGCCGAAGCATGATAGACATTCGGAGATGAATTGCAAACATGGTATTGCCGAAGGCCTATCTGAACTAAGGTACCCGACAGCCCGACGCATCCCACACCTAAGAGTCTTCCACGACCGCCGTCTGCAACCCCTTCGGATTCTTCACATTCACCGCCTGCACATAGCTATACAGCTTCTCCTTCGCGCCCTCCTCGTCGTTCCGTTTTCTCGAGATGCGTACCCTCAGTCGAAATGGCACGCCCTTGATGCCTGACTCCCAGACCTTCTTGTTGAGCTGCGGATCGAGCCGGACGTCTTTCGTACCCTAGATACACCATACACCGATTCGTTAACGGTACTATCCTCACCAGATCCCGTCCCGTCCCTTCCCTTTCCTCCCTCCCCTTCGAGTAAAAGAGGAAAAGACATACCATCGCCTTCTCGGCAAAGTACTTTATCTCCTTGATGGCCCGCGGGGCTCTCTTCTTAAACGACACGCCATGCACCTATTCGTTGCGTTCGCCAGATCAGTCTTCCGTCCAAAATATCGCGCAGCTATTTATTTCATGTTGCCTGCGACGATCATAGTGTGGACTTCATCAAACTGATGTTGCCCCTGCTCATCATGGATGACGTACTCTCTTGTGTAGATGGATTGTGTATTCGCGCGCGACGACGTCCGAAATGGCCGACCGTCCGCCCGGGGTGTCGGCGCCGGGATCGTGAAGTGAGGTTGTGTTGGTGTTGATTTGCGATGATTTCGGTGGTTTGGTTCGTGGCCTCGCTTAGTGCTAGGGCTTCTATATGTCACGTGCCTCTATGGAGTCCTCGGCTTCAAAGCCATGATGACTAAGTCAAGCAACTGGGGGCACGCCGGCTCTTTCCTGCGTGAAAAATCTTACGTTGGAAGACAACTGAAATACATCTGGTTGAAGGACTACTGGATCACTTGATTCCCAGATCATCCAGCCTAACTCCGCAAGCCAGCATATATCTGGATGTGCCAAGTAGTTAGATCCTCACAATGGCCGAATCAGGTGCTTCGCAGTTGCTCTACGCATGCTTCCATTGCGGCAGCTACACAGCTTATGACGTATGTTCTGAATTTGATAGACTAACCACAGTGGTACCTGGCTGACACATGAACTATCAGGTTATTGTGATTGGAGCTCTCCAGGCCATTCTGAAGATGCCGAGGACCGTTTCCAAAGCCGTTACACACTACTTAGGCAGTTGTGGTGTGACCAGTGCCGGGTCAAGGGTAACCCTTCGTTCATGTGGATCCTGAACAGGACCGATATATGGTAAAAGAACGTCATAATGGGGCCAAGCTATTCGATAACCCATGTGCTTTATTTAACATCTCTCCTCCGCTGCTTTCAAATACTAGATTGGTTTTCTTTTCTCTCCACTTCTTGCATCAAAGTACGCAATAATGGCCTCCACCATCACCAACGGGCTTCAGAAAGCCCTAAATGTGAATGGCTCCAGTTCCAACGCGAAATTGGCCGATTTGGCCAAGGATACCGTGAACGTTGAAGACAAGAACGCCAGGATTACCACGGATTTTGGGATGAAAGTTAGCAACACCGACAATTGGCTCACGGTCTCAACGGACGACCGCCTAGGACCTGCTCTGCTTGAGGATGTCCATGGCCGTGAAAAGGTAAGGATGACTGATACAACACGTAGTCGGACAATGCTTATTGATCCTTTAGATCCACAGGTACCGAACTACACCACGCAAACACTGTCGTCGAGATTGGAACCTGACTTGCCCTTTAGGTTTGACCACGAGCGTATCCCGGAACGTGTTGTCCATGCCCGTGGTGTCGGAGCGTTTGGGACGTTCAAGCTTTTCGAGAGTGCTGCGGATGTGACTAAGGCCGGTGTCTTGACCGATACCTCTAGGACGACACCCATATTCGTGCGGTTCTCCACTGTCCTTGGAAGCAGAGGCAGCGCAGATACCGTCCGAGATGTTCGAGGATTTGCCATCAAGTTCTACACCGAAGAAGGAAACTGGGATATAGTAGCGAATGATATACCCGTGTTCTTCATTCAAGATGCGATGAAGTTCCCGGACCTTAGTCAGTATTGATGGGCCAGCGAACACGACGTTATCTGAGCTGACATTCGTTTCAGTTCATGCGGGGAAGCCTGAGCCTCACACCGAAATGCCCCAAGCACAGACGGCTCATAACAATTTCTGGGACTTTGGGTACCTTCATTCCGAAGCAACTCATATGTTGATGTGGGCCATGTCGGACCGGGGGATCCCTCGTTCTTACCGCATGATTCAAGGCTTTGGTGTAAACACCTTCACACTCGAAAACGATAAGGGCGAAAGACATTTCGTGAAGTTTCATTGGACCCCACATCTGGGTGTGCATTCACTGGTCTGGGATGAGGCGCTGAAACTTGCAGGACAAGACCCAGACTATCATCGCAGGGATCTTTACGATGCCATAGAACTCGGCGCCTATCCGAAATGGAAGTTTGGTATCCAAACTCTGAAAGAGGCCCAGCAAGACGACTTTGACTTTGACATCCTGGATGCTACCAAGGTTTGGCCTGAAGAGTTGGTGCCTATTCGATACATCGGAGAGTTTGAACTCAACCGGAACGTCGATGAGTACTTTCCACAGACTGAGCAAGTCGCTTTCTGCACCAGTCACATTGTGCCGGGAATCGGCTTCTCAGATGACCCACTATTGCAGGGTCGCAACTTCTCGTACTTTGACACACAACTGTCCAGACTGGGCATCAACTGGCAGGAGCTGCCCATCAATCGGCCGATTTGCCCGATGATGAACAACAACCGTGATGGCCAAGGCCGTCACCGAATCACCAAGGGGACCGTCAACTACTGGCCCAACCGTCTCGAGGCTGTCCGGCCTGCTAAGCCTGCGGAGGGTGGCAATGTAGACTATCCCGAGAAAGTGGCGGGGATGAAGCTGCGTCTACAAACGAAGAAATTCAGAGACCATTTCAGCCAGGCTCAGCTATTCTACAATTCCATGCGTCCACATGAGAAAGCTCATATTACAGCTGCCTTGGCATTCGAGCTTGACCATTGCGACGACCCTATCGTGTTCGAACGCATGGTCGAGCGCCTTTGTGACATCGACCTCGAATTGGCTCAGGCAGTCGCCGCAAAGGTGGGGGCTCCCACGCCTACCAAAGCTGGTGTGCCCAACCATGGCAAGAAATTTGACTCCTTGAGTCAGACGTCCAAGTCAATGCAGCCAGAGAAGCCAACCATCGCCACTCGCCGCGTGGCAATCCTGATTGCGGATGGATACGACCCTGTAGCCTTCAACGGCGCATATGCAGCACTCAAATCCGCCATGGCCGTACCCTTCGTCTTCGGCCCGAAGAAACAACCCATTTTCGCGGCAGGCGAAGACCGCAACGGCAAAGGCACGCAGCCAGACCACCATTTCGAAGGCATGCGCTCGACCATGTTCGACGCCGTCTTCATCCCTGGCGGCGAGCACATTCAGACCCTCAAGAAAAACGGTCGTGTTATCCACTGGGTGCGCGAAGCATTCGGTCACTTGAAGGCTATCGGTGCTAGTGGTGAGGGTGTTGAACTGGTTAAGATCGCCTGCGATGTCGAGGGTATGAAATTCGCGACGGCTGACAGCCATGATGTCGTCGAAAGCTATGGCGTGGTCACCACTGGGAAAGTGAAGGCAGATGGGTTCAAGGATGCGCTCAACATGGTCAAAGGAGCGAAGGAATTTATGGATGCATTTTCGTATAGCATTTCGCTGCATCGGTGCTATGAGAGAGAGATGGATGGTTTGGCGGAGATGGTGGCCTATTAGGCAGCTGACTTGTAGCCATCTCTATAAGTTGGAAAACTTTTGCAAGCTCAATACTGAATCATCATTTTCTCTTCTATGCGAGTAGCCCTTACGAATCTCGATGTTTATGACATCCTTCACTCCCACAGCAACGGTGGTTTAGGTAAGCTTCCATGTGGTACTTGAGACGGTTTGGCACCATCTGCACATCAGTAGATCAACACTAGCATGCCACCCGTGACAAACCGCTTAGAGGGTGCCAGCTGTTCACCATTGCTTCCTATCTGATATGCGGAGGAATAGTCCGGCAAAACTACCTGCCAAACACTTGCCGTAGAATCTATTCACCACTGGCTGTTTGGGGTGATGATGCATTCCGATTAGCGGCGCGATGAACAACTCTCAGAGGCAACGGACCGGCAAATCCAAAGCCGTTCAGCAGTACCTATTCCATAGCATTCTGATGTGATCATGGTGTCCATATTACAACAATGATGTGTCAGTCGATTTGAAAACTACCTGCACCGGCGAAATGGCCTACTTCTTGCCATCCTATTTCCAGAAACGCTTGCTGCGATACGCACTGTCACGGCTAGAACTACTAGACACAGATGCGCTGGACCTCGAGAAGCTTGATATAGCATGGGGAAAGAGAAGCACGGTGGAGCTCCGAGATGTGGGGTTGCGTTTGAAGGTTGGTTGGTCCTGGATCTCTTCGTCATGGGACGGCACACATGTCAAAGCCGTACAGCTTTAGCAATAGGGAATGCTGATAGTGATCATGTGTAGAAAATCGCACTCGTCCTGCAGCTGCCGAAGAATATAGACCTCACCAAGGCTAGCATCACGTTACTTCGGCTGACCGTACCTGCGGACATCTACAATAGCGGGATCGTGGTAGAGGTTGAAGGCGTGGATATACAACTTGGATTATCACCGAAAGAAGACCCAAGGACTGCGCAACGAGGCAGTTCAAAGCCAGAGGTCTCAAACATAGTCGGAGTTTCGAAGAACGTCAAAGCCAACCGGTCACGGAGTCCTCATCCAGCTGTACATGATCCAGGAGGCCATAACTCAAACGACGAGCTCGAAACTGGAAATGAACTTAGGTGGGACAGGCTTCCCACGACAAACGACCTTGCTCAGTCCTTCCTTCTTGCTGAACCGCCAGAAGAGAAGGAAGAATTACGGGCTGCCATAGCATCACAGTCTCAATGTCTTCAAGATTCTACGGTATCTAGCGACGATGCAGAGTCAGAGCTAGGGATGGGGACGGCGGTCGGCCTCTCGCTTCCCGGATTTGTGGCAGGCTTTTTGAAAGGTGTTTCCGACAGACTGGAGGTCCGGGTGAAGCACATTGAATTGAGTCTATCCACCCACGTCTCAGCGGATGCCTTTAACGGCGCTCCGCTTGTGAGCAGAGGCGAGCCTGTAGCTTTGAAGGTGTCCATTGAAGATGTGAATGTGGAGAACCAACTTGGAGCTACGGGCCAGGAGGATGAGATTGGAGAACAACGCCGAGCATTAGAGACATCACATACTCCGGCCAAGTCCGACGTGGCTGGCAAGCGGTGCATCACACTTCGCAACATACGGTGCTTCTTGATATCAGATGCTACAACTTTTAGCATACTGTCTAGACCATCAGCGCCTCCATCATCCTCCTCTGCCAAGACCGATCATACAGGCCCCACCCATGCACAGCAAACTTCTCACCCATCGGATTCGTCTTTATCTTCTACCGGCGGATTAGGGTTGACAGAATCTACTATCCTGCATGCATCTGAGGATTCAGATCCCCATGCCGCTGGGCTTGAGGCGTCGGTAGCCACAAGTGACGGTGAAAGATTCGGAGATGCCGGAAAGGACGACGATAACGATGATAACGATGTGCAGTCATCGAGCGTCTCCGGGAGCAGCACCACAAACGATTCCATGACACGTGATCAATTGCTCGATAGTCGCTTCCATGATGATGATCTCGAAGACTCGGCCATAGTACCCGCATTCGCCCTTGACGCCTCCTTTGCCTCATTACCGACCACGTCACATGGCCAAGTCCAAGGCAGAAATGAAATGCGCGGCAACCCCGAGTACTCAAACTCGGCGCAGACATCCAGCGGTGGTACGCTTCTGAGCTCCTCTCGGCAGTCTCCTAAAAGCATTGCCAAGTCGCACCTCGGGCGTGCTTTACAAACATACTCGCCGCAAGGCCATGCAGCATCGCCGAAAAACAGGACAGATAACCTGATGTCAAGTGCACAAGCGTTGCAGGAGCTGTCAATAAGCGAACGTGCAGGGAGCGGTGTAGAGGTACAGCCCACGGAGGATCTTTCAGAGTCCAAGTTGTTCAGTCACGAAGAAGCGGCAAGCATGTACATGAGCGCTATTAGCCATAATTCTGCGAATGATACCGACGCTGTCCCTGGTGCATGGGACGCCTCAAGCCCAACATACGCAGATCGCGAACCTAGCTCGTCAAGTAGTACAGCCTCCAATAAAAGTAAGATTTCAGATAACCCTGAGAGGGATCAATCGCCGTCACCGACTGGAATCTCAACATCGTCTATGCGAGCGACTGTTCATGATGATCATGAGGCGAGTGCGACACCTGATCAACGATCTGAACATGAGAATCGGGACAATTCGATATTCGGTGGTGAGCTAGGTTTGAGAGAGTCTCCAATGGAACCTCGTGCGGACCAAGAAACGTTGTCAGGGTCAGATTCAAGTAATTCGCCGGAAAGCTCATACGGTCCCACACTGCTAGCTAAACGCATTCTCCATATTGACCAATGCAGGATCAGGTTGCCTATTGAACATCTTGATACTACGGAGTCTGCCTCAAAATTGGAAGTGGATGCAGTGTCAAGTAGCTCTGGTTTGAATATGCCAGAGATGCCTGGTGCATTCTCAAGTGCCTTTGACCAGAGAGAGCCATCAATGAAATCTAGAAAAGCTCCCACCCGGGGTATTGGCAAGCCTGAGCTATTCAAGACATCCAGTCGCCGTGGTAATGAGAGCGCAGTTCAGTCTGACCTTTCGGCCAGTGTGAGTTACGAGAATGGGGTCACTCTTGATACCTCAACCGTCCATGCTCAGATGGACGTCTCGGTCGGACGCCTTTTTGCAGTCATACTGCAACAGCTTCTTGCTTCGCTTGACGGGCCCGGTACGTCGACAAAGGATGAAGGCGATGGTGCTCTGAAGGCACCAGTAACAGAAAGTATGAGTATCAAGAACATTTCCCTAAAGCTAGTGGAGCATCTCAGTGGAGTATCCGTATCTTCGGAACCTCAGGGCAGCGTTGGCTTCATGGACACAGCAGAGCCACCATCCACCGACGTTCTACTTACATCCACAATGAAGCATTTGCAGATAGTCAGAAAAAACTTGCAAGGTTCAAGCACTGTTCAGTTCTCTGTTGCGCAATTTCTGTTGGGTTACGCTACAGAGAACATCTTGTCTTTCGATGCAGGGTTGAAAATGAGAGACTCTATTAGAGATGATCAGACTCTGGACGGCAAAGATTTATCGGTCTCAGTGGTGCGAACACCTGAGTCATGCAAAGTCAATATAACGACACTTCCAATTCATATTCGCTTAGACCTTCAGCGGCTTGATGAAACATTCGGCTGGTTTGGAGGCTTTAGTGGCATCCTTGAATTGGGCAGTTCTATGGCTTCAACGACCACCGTCATGAGTGCTTGTGCCGGCCGAGCACAGTCTCCGAAACGTTCTCGGACCGTCCGTTTTGCAAGTACTGCGGAGCAAGACATATTAGGCGCCAGTAAACAAACATCCATGAATAAAGTCAATGCCCGGATTGGAGGTTTCGTGCTCGATCTCAGCGGGCGGCAATGCAACATTCGTGTGGAATCGTCCGCTATGAAACTCGTTAGCCGCGAGGAGGGAGTGGGAATGCAAGTAGACCTAGTAAAACTTGACGGACCGAAGCCTCTACATGAGGACCGGGAGTCTTCCATTACAGCTTCACTTGCCAATATCAGGGTCGAGTACCTGTCCACCCCTAAAGAAGTTGACCTTGCTCGACTTCTCTCACTCCTGACACCTTCAGCAGACAAGTATGATCATGATGATGATATACTAGTCGAGACTCTACTACGCCAGCGGAGGCAGGGTGGTGTACTCCGAATCACAATGGCAAACGCCAGATGCGAAGTCCTAGATCTCGACTGCTTTAAGTATTTCCCCACGCTCATCGATGATGCTTCGAAGCTTTCTACTGTCGCGAAATACCTCCCCGAAGATGATCGCCCAGGTATACTAACATTGGGCTTGATCCGTAACCTCGGTATCCATGTCAGGGCCAAACAAGCTGTTGGTGATATACAATCGACCATGCAAAATCTGGAGCTGGCACATGTTGGCCTTCCATTACTCTTGGCCCTGTGTGTTGAAAAGCTTGGAGTTGAGCGTGATGATGATGGAGAGCTTGTGGGCGAAGCTTTAGCGTCCCATACGCCTGGTCCTCAAGGACGTACACCTATGGTGATGGCTAGAATGATTGGTGATGAAATGGAGCCGATTGTCAAGATCAAGTTATGGAACATTCGTACCGAGTACCGAGTTCGAACAGTGATGGCAATCCTAGGTCTTTCAGACACCATGACTGTCGAAGACGTCACAGCTGATATGGTGAGCTCAATTGTAACTCTTACTAGGGTACATGTCAAGGAGAGCACAAAGGCCCCGAGGCCTCACAGCGAATCACCGTCTAACAGTACTCAGTCAACACCCGGATCCAAACCTATGAATGTTGATATCGGGCTCCGAGACTGCATTATTGGCCTCAATCCCTTAGACCTGCCTCACAAAGGTCTTTTTGTACTTACCGACACCAGGTTCTCTGGATCAATCCTCAAGCACGTAATATCTCTACCCCCTTACAAGCCTTCGCGGCTTTAAGGATTATATCTATTCCGATGTGTCTAAATTAATAATACTAAACTAATAGAGGTGCTAAGACCTTTACTTAAGTAACTATAAACGCGTTAACTAACGAGCTAGTAATCCGGAGGAAGTAAATAAAGTTTACCTTATTATAGTACACGATGAGCCTACCTAACTCTAGTAAACGTACGTAGTAATTAGGGGTATTAAGGTAGGCACCTTTCTTATGAAGTAATCCTTTTAAGATAATATTAATTAGTACGTCCTTAACGTAGTAGACCCCTAATATTATAAGTTTAATTAGTTCTTTCTTCGGCTAAATATAAGATAGCGTCACTATGCTAATTATTATTACTATAATATCGCTAAAGCTTAAGTATAACCTTCCCGCTAACCGTAGGAACGAGCTAAACGTCCTTTTAAGCTTATATATATTAATTTATTCTACCACACGGATAAAGCCTATAATAGCTCCTACTAGTATATTATCTTTACTAATAACTACTTACGCCGTCACTTCATAGGATTTTATAAAGATAAGGACGATCTATTTATTAGATTTTAAGAGTTTTATACATTAATAGACTCAAGCTTTAGAAAGCTTAGTAAAGTATATTTTAATAACGAGCTCCCCTCCTACGGTAGCGGGAAGGTTATACTTAAGCTTTAGCGATATTATACGTTTTATACG
>QQTW01004807.1_pt1 | contig 10154 bp, 11 predicted proteins | sample 1904831 | NCBI WGS metagenome assembly QQTW01 (sample SAMN09435610, study PRJNA476489) | Subsurface metagenome, whole genome shotgun sequencing project.
CTACGGTGTCGTCGTGACCTGGGGCGGCAAGACCGAGGAGGTCAGCGGCGGCGAGCCGGATACCACGAACCAGCGGATGGAGGTGACCGCCGCGTGCGTCGCCCTGGAGACCATAGACGAGGGGCACGACGTGACCGTCTACTCGGACTCGTCCTACCTCGTCAACTGCATGAGGAGGGGCTGGCACGAGACGTGGCGCGAGAACGGGTGGCTCAACAACCTGCGAGAGCCGGTGGCGAACAGGGACTTGTGGGAGAGGCTCCTTGGAGCGGTGCGGCGTCACGGGGAGGTGCGGTGGAGGAAGGTCAAGGGACACCAGAAAGGCGGAGGCCCACACAGGGCAGGGAACGACCGGGCCGACGAGCTCGCCGTGTTGGCTAAGAAGGAGGCCGGCGGTAACCGGGGAAGCGGCCCGGCGGCGTCTGAACGCAAAGCGGAAGGCCCCGAGCGTTCGTCGTCGGGGACCGTTGGTTGACTTCTGAATCGCCTGGTCCGGGTCTGGCGGCCCCCCGAAAGCTCTGGTCTGGGCGACTCGGGGCGTCGAAGAAGGTTGGTTTGGATCTGTACCCTGGGTCACGAGCAGTGTAAGATGCTGCCGCGCCAGCGGTGGACGTTGGGCTGTTGTGAGAGCGCGGGGCGACCGCAGGGTCTGGAAAGCTCACGTACCGACTAGGAGCAGCACGATGGATGGCAAGCCATACGTGGTGGCGGTGGGCTCGAAGATACGAGAGTCGCGATCGAACGTGGCCAGAACCCGACACTCGTGCAGGCCTAGCCGCGAGACGAGTTCCTCCCGCAAACCGGGCACGGCCGAGAAGACGGAGGAAACCGACCGCCACCACGCGACCGGGACGACCCGGGTCCGGGCCGGGTAGCGCGCATGACCCAAAGTGGCGGAACCCAACCCTCTGGGACCTTCAAAACGCCGGAGAAGCTCTACGACGGCTACGTCTTCGACCTCGACGGCACCATCTACCTCGGCGACGAGCTGCTGCCTGGTGCCAGGCGCCTGATCCTCGAGCTGCGCGAGCTCGGCCGGCGCGTAGTCTTCCTCTCCAACAATCCGACCAAAGACCCGAGCATGTACGCCGAGAAGCTGACGAAGCTCGGCCTCGAAACCTCGGCCGAGGAGATCGTCAACACCGTCGTCACCATGACCGGCTGGCTCCTGCAAAACCACCCGGACGCGACCGTCTTCCCCATCGCAGAGGAACCGCTCAAGAACGCGCTTCGCGGGGCCGGCATAAAGACGTCGGAGGACCCCGAAAAGATAGATATCGTCATAGCCTCTTACGACCGCGGCTTCGACTACCGAAAGCTCCAGATCGCCTTCGACGCCATCTGGTTTTACAAACGGGCGATGCTCGTCACGACGAACCCTGATCGGTACTGCCCGTTTCCGGGGGGCCGCGGCGAGCCGGACGCGGCGGCGATAGTCGGGGCGATAGAAGGGTGCACGGGCGTCAAGTGCGAGGTCAACGTCGGCAAGCCGGACCCCATCATGCTTGAGACCATCATGGACCTTGTAGGCCTGGACGTGAAGGACTGCGTAATGACCGGGGACAGGCTCTACACGGAGATCAGGATGGCGCAAGACGCGGGGATGCCGTCTGCGGTGGTCCTGACCGGCGAGACGAAGGCGGAGGACCTCGAAAGCAGGTCGGAGGACAATCTCCCGGACTACGTTCTGGGCAGGATCGACTACCTGATCCCGGCCGACCTGCGCGAAGAGCTGGGCTGGGAGGATACGTGAGGGCCGGATCACGGTCGACGGGGCGGTCGGGCGCGAAGGAGGGGAAATCGATGGCTGAAGGCCCGTACCTCTTGGGCATAGACTTCGGGACGGGGGGCGCCAGGGTCGGCATCTTCGACGCCGAGGGGACGCCGGTCGTCTTCGGCGGGCGGAAGTTCTCGCTCAAGCATCCGCGTCCGGGTTAAGCGGAGCAGGACCCCGACGAGTGGTGGACGTGCCTGGTGGGGGAGATCGCGGGCATCTCCGTGGACGCCATGAGCAGCATCGTGCTCGCGATGGGCGAGAAAGACCGGCACCTGCGACCAGCGATCATGTGGATGGACGTTCGCTCCTCGGACCGGGCGGATCGGATCGCCTCCACCCACAACGACGCCCTCAAGTACAACGGCTACGGGGCCGTCTCCGCCGAGTGGGGGCTGCCGAAGGCGCTCTGGATCAAGGACAACGAGCCGGACGTTTACAAGAAGGCCAGCCACATCTGCGACTGCGGGGACTGGCTGATACACCGCCTCACTGGCGAATGGGTCTCCTCGATCAACTTCGCGAGCGCCAGATACTACTACGACCGCGACACGGGCGGCCACCCCGAGAGCCTCTACGACGCGGCGGGCACCGGCGACCTGCTCGAAAAGTTCTCGAAGGACGTGCTGGACCTTTGCGCCGTGGTCGGGGAGCTGCGAAAAGAGGTCGCCGAGGACTTCGGGCTGCAGGCCGTTTGCGAGCCGCCGCGCGAAAGCGACCTTTATGCTCAAGAATAGAGAAGCCCGCGGCGGTTTTCTCGTAGACGGGTGTAAGGCCGGGACTTTCGCCCCTTGGCGCGGAGACGTAACATGTGTCGGATTCGTATAGGCGTAGCGGGGTTCTTGAGTGGACGGCGGAGCGGGTAGGACGGTGTGATCGGGGCCGCGGCGGTGGTGTTGCTGCTGCTGGTTCTGGTGCTCGTCCCGCTGCGGTTCGCCCGCGCCCTACGCCGCTCCCTCCGAGACCCCGAGTTTCGCGGGCTCTTCCTGCTCGTGGTCGTTACCCTCGCCGCGGGGACGTTCTTTTACTGGCAGATCGAAGGTTGGAGCCTGTTAGATTCGTTCTACTTCAGCTCCATCACCCTGACCACCGTCGGCTACGGCGACCTCGCCCCCGAGACCAACGCCGGCAAACTCTTCACCGTCTTCTACGTCTTTACCGGCATAGGCCTGATCGTCGCCTTCCTCGACGCCGTCGCGAAGTCCACCGTCCAACAACGCGAAGAGAGACGGACCCTCACCGGCCGCCGCAACCGTCCGCCGGAGGACGAGTAGCGTCCGGAAAGGGCGCCTTGTTGGAACACGATCCGCCACCGATTGACCGGCGTGCGCGCGTCGGGAAGCTGGCATGGACGCCGGACGTTGCGAATACTCTTTCGTGCCGCCATTTCGTCCTGGCTTTTTCGGCCGTTCCCCGGAGGCGCTACCCGTTCTGGCCGTGGTCTTCGCGCACGACGAGGACCGGGTTGTGGGCGTGGCGGACCACCGAGTCCGAGACGCTCCCCATCAGCGCCCGCCGCACGCCGCCAAGGCCCCGGCTGCCGAGGACGGTCAGGCCGGTGTGGAGCTCCTCTGCTAGCTTGACGATCTCGGCCGGCGCGTTCCCGGAGACCACGTGCGTCCCCCCGACCTTGCCGCCGGCGGCCGAAACCTCTTCGGCCTGCCGGCCGAGAAACTCGCGGGCCTCCCTCTCGACCCGTTCCAGTAGAGAGCCCTTGATGTCAGCGGAGTAGAAGTGGGGGCCGTACATCCGCTCGGGCGAGGGCAGGACGTGGGCTATATGGACTTCCGCGCCCGTCATCGCGGAGAGTTCGGCCGCGGCCCGCACGGCCAGGCGCGACTCCCCCGAGCCGTCCGCGGCAAGCAGAATCCTCTCCGGGAAAGCGTCCCCGCCGTCGCGCACGACGAGGACCGGGCCGTGGGCGTGGCGGACGACGCTGCTTGAGACGCTGCCCATGAGCAGGCGCCTGACGGGACCGAGGCCCCTGCTGCCAACGACGATCAGGCCCGCGCCTATCTCCTCGGCGAGGTGCGAGATCTCCGCTTCGGGCCGCCCTATACGGGCGTAGGACCCCGAGACTTCGCCCGCGCCTTCTAGCTTCTCCACCTCGGAATCGAGCTTCTCGCGGGCTTCGCGATCCGCGACCCCGCGCACCTCGTCGCGTCCTTCCGGGTAGTAGATGGTCGCCTCCGGCTGGGAGTACGGGTCGGGCAGGGGCTCGACGTAAACGACGTGAAGCTCCGAGCCCGTCTTCTTCGCCACCGCCACCGCCATCCGCGCGGCCCGAGCCGCCTCCCCCGAACCGTCGGTCGCCAGCAGTATCTTTGTCGGGAACATCGCTCTCCTCCTTACGGTCGTTGGCCGCCTTCCTCTTCAACCGAAACCAGGAGCCACGCCGCAGGCTCGACGTCGTGAAGCGAAACGTCTCTCGGACGTCCGTGCCGCGGCGACGGGTGGGGATACGTTACGGGGAGGTACGCGGTGTTTGTTTCGGGGACGATGCGGAGGTCCGGGACAACGAACACGGTGTCCCCCGTGCGGGCCTCGATCAGGCCCCGCACCACCCGCGGGAGATCGACTCTCGGCCTGTCACCGATCATGACGTAAGTATAAGACTTTGCACCTAAAAGAGCAATGTAATGCGGACCACGGTACTTCAGGATCGTCGGCGATTCGGACATACACGAGATATCGCACGAAGTAGCTGCACTCTGAGGATCAGAGCAGCAACGGAAACGGACGATTACGGTTCACACAAATGGTAACGGCGTTTGAATCTAGTGAAGGGCCTGGTAGTAAGACACGCTGCTAAAATAGGTCATCTTGACCTATCGAACTGTGTATAGGGGTTGTGTCTTGGAGAAAGTGCGGGTCGGAGAGGCGAAGGCGAAGCTGTCGGAGTTGATGGCGCGGGCCGGTTACGGCGGGGAGCGGTTTCTCATAGAGAGGCGGGGGAGGCCGCTCGCGGCGCTGGTGGGTGTCGAGGATCTCGAGCGCCTGGAGGGGGAGCGTGGGAGAGCCGGGGCCTCCGAACGCCCGCGTGGGGCGCTTGCCCTGGCGGGGGCGTGGGGGGACGTGGTCGAAGACGGGGAGATAGACGCGATGCTGAAGGACATCTACTCCGCGCGCGAGCGTGACCACGGTCGTCCGGTGGACCTCGACGCCTGATGTACCTGCTGGACACCGACGTCCTCAGCAACCTCATGAAACGTGTCCCCGCGGGGGCGCTGGTGGCCCGGCTGGCGAGGGTGGCGCCGGAGGAACAATTTACTTCCAGCGTGACGCTCGGCGAGCTCCTGTATGGGGCGCACCGCTCCGCCCGCTCAGTGGTCTTGCTGGAGCGGATCGAGGCCGTAATCCCCGTCGACTTGCCCGTCCTGCCCTTCGACGCCGCCGCGGCCCGGCGCTACGGTGAGATCCGGGCCGCGCTGGAAGACGACGGCACGCCCATAGGCGACGCGGATACGCGAATAGCGGCGATCGCACTGACGCACGGGTTGAAGGTGGTCACCGGCAACGAGCGTCATTTCCGGCGGGTCTCCGGCCTCGAAGTGGAGAACTGGCTGGAAGGTTAGCCCTCATACCGGAGGGCGGGTAGCGTTCTGTATGATGGTCAGTGTGTTGGAGAATTCGGTAAAAGGTTGGGCATGATCGGGGGAAGGACGAAGCTGCTCGCCCTGATCGGGGACCCGGTCGGTCACAGCCTGAGCCCGGCGATGCACAACGCCTCCTTCGCCGCCGACGGCCTGGACTTTGTCTACGTGGCCCTGAAGGTGGGGGTGGACGATCTGCCCGCGGCGGTTCGGGGTGCGGCGGCCCTCGGGCTTCGGGGCTTCAACGTCACGATGCCCCACAAACGGGCGATGGTCCCGCTCGTTGACGAGTTGGATGAGGGGGCCAGCATCTCGGATGCCGTCAACACCGTGGTGATCGAGGGCCGGAAGCTGCGCGGCTTCAACACCGACGGTCCCGGCATGGTCGAGGCGTGCAGGGAGGCCGCCATCGCCCTAAAGGGCCGCCGGGTACTGCTCCTGGGCGCCGGCGGCGCCGCGGCCTCCGTCGCCGCCGCGCTCTGCGACGAGGGCATAGGGAAGTTACACATCGTCAACCGCAACCCCGAACGCGCCGGGAACCTGGCCGACAAACTGCGGGGGGCGGGCAAGACGGTGGAGATCGAGGCGCATCCCACCGACGCCCTGGACGGGACCGTCCACGCGCCGATAATAGTGAACACCACGCCCCTCGGGATGACGGATAGCGACCCACTGCCGCTCCCCCCCGAGTACCTGGACAGAGGCACGACGCTCGTCGACGCGGTCTACCGCCCCGGCGCGGAGACGGCGCTCGTCCGGCGGTCCCGAGAGCGGGGCGCCACCGTCGTCACCGGAAGGCGGATGCTCCTCTACCAGGGCGTCCTGGCCCAGGCGCTGTGGACCGGACGGGGGCCGAACGTCGGCGCGATGGACAGGGCCATCTCCTAGATCGGCCTACGGGTCCGTGGGGCGACGGTTTTGGATGACGGGCCGCTGCTGGCTGATTGGCTACTTTGGTATGGCTTGGCTTTGCGGGCTCCGTTTACCGACTACCAGGACCGGGCGGTCCGCCTTGCGGAGGACGCTCGTGGAGAAGCCGGCCCCGAAGATTCGTTCGAACCACGGGCGGCGGCGACCACCGGTTACGATCAAGCCCGCATCGAGCTCCTCGCCAAGCTTGATGACCTCTTTTTCCGGGCTTCCTTCCCTGTAATGGGACGACTCCACGCTCCCGCCGAGTTCTTCCACACGCCCCACCTGGCGCTCCAGAAGCCTGAAACCACCCAACCGCCTCTGCTCCAGAAACGCCTCGCTCCGCTCCCTGGTGGCGATGCGCGGGTAAGGCAACTCGGGCACCGTGGAGATCACATGCACGACGTGTAACTCCGAGTCAGTACCGTCGGCCAACTCGACCGCCGCCTCCATCGCCGGGACCGCCTCGTCGGAGCCGTCTGTCGCCACCAATATCTTTGTCGGAAACATGACACCTCTTTGCTAGATGCAAAATACATTTAGATGCTAGACCTCGGGGGTGTGTCTTGCAAGCCGTCCGTGTGAAGTCGAATACCGGGCGTGGGTGGGCGGTGGCCGATTGGACAGGGACCTCTGCAACGGCCAGAATGGCGGGTGGGGGAACGACGGGAAGAGCAAGGGGATGCCCGGCAGGCTCGCAGGGCTGGAGAGATGGGTGGCGGGATGTCTACGGGTGTAGGTTCGGGGCGGTGGGTCGCGGGTCTCTGTTGGACGGCGGTGGCGTTAGATGGGTTCGACCTGGTGGTGCTCGGGGCTGTGACCCCGGCGTTGCTTGAGTACGAGGCTTGGGGGTTGACGGCGCCGCAGATAGGCGCGATCACTTCTTACGGTTTGATCGGGATGATGATCGGGGCTTTAGGCATAGGAACTCTGGCCGACGTGATCGGGCGCAGGGCCTGCATCATCGCGAGCGTCGTAAGCTTCTCGGTCTTCACGGCGCTACTCGCCTTCGCCCCCTCGCCTGAGGTATTCGGGGTGTTGCGTTTTCTGGCCGGGCTGGGGCTGGGCGGCCTTATACCAACGGCCGCGACGCTCGTCTCCGAGTACGCCCAAGCGCGGCGCCCCAGCTCCTCCATTACTTTCATGATGACCGGCTACCATGTCGGCGGCGTGCTGACGGCCTTGCTCGCCATCCCCATCCTACCCCTGGTCGGCTGGCGGGCGATGTTCGTCGTAAGCGCCCTGCCGGCCCTCATCCTGGTGCCGCTGATGCTAAAGAACCTGCCGGAATCCACCAGCTTTCTCGTCGCCCGTGGCCGGAGGAACGAGGCCGAGGATCTTGCCGAACGCCACGGGAGCTCCCTTCAGCCCGAAGAGGTGCGCGAGGTCAGGGCCGAAGAGCGGACCTCCGAAGGGACCGGCCTCGGGGCGGTAAAGACGCTCTTCTCCGGCGGGTACGTGCTCGGGACGCTGGCGTTCTCGGTGGCCTCGTTTATGGGCTTACTTCTCGTGTACGGGCTCAACCAGTGGCTGCCAACGATCATGCGCGACGCCGGCTACGCCCTTGGCGCCGCCCTCGCCTTCTTGCTAGTGCTGAACCTCGGCGCCGTGGCCGGGCTGCTGCTTGCCGGTCCCGTGGCGGATCGTTACGGATCGAAGACCGCCTGCTCCGGCTGGTTCGTGCTGGCGGCCGTGTTCCTGTTTCTCTTGAGCGTGCAGATGCCGCTGGTGCTGACCTACCTCGCCGTGTTCGCGACAGGCTTCTTCGTCTTTAGCGCCCAGGTCTTGCTCTACGCCTACGTCAGCCGCTACTACCCCACCAGCGGGCGCGGGACCGCGCTGGGCTGGGCCGCCGGGATCGGGCGCATAGGGGCTATCTGCGGCCCCCTGCTCGGCGGCCTGCTGCTCGGCGTCGGGCTCGCCGTGCCGTGGGGCTTCTACGCGTTCGCCCTCGTCGGGTCGCTCGGGGCGGTATTCATCTTCGCGGTGCCGAGGTCTCCGGCGGATCGGGCCAGGAAGACGGGGGTATCAGCCGAGGCGGCGACGCGTTAGATCTGCCCGTGGACGCGGCGGTTGAGAAGACGATCCCGTTCACCCCCGACTTCCAAGACTTCATCGCGCGCTACGCGTGGGGCGAGGTCTGAACATGCCCCGGCCTCGACCGCAAGACCCGGAGCGCCGTAACCCTCGCGGCCCTCGTGGACCGCGGCCACCACGAAGAACCCACCGCCGCATAGAACAGGCCAGCCGCCACGTTTCCACAGACCAGCTCTGCCTCTCGCCCCAGTGCGGCTTCTCCTCCACCGTCGAGGGGAACCCGCCGCCGTCTACGTCTACACCCCCGGAGTCTACCCGACGGCCATCCGCTCCACGGGCATGGGTGCCGCCTCGGCCTTCGGGCGCGTTGGCGGCATCCTGGCGCCCATAGCCGTAGGCCTCGCCTACGGCCCGATGGGCTTCGGCGGCGTCTTCGTGGTGACGACGGCGGTCCTGGACGCGGGCAGGAGTACATCTCCGCCGAGGGCCCGGGGTGGAGGGAGGCGCCCGCACGTAGCCGGAAACCTCGCCTCACGCGGGTGAACGCCTTAACTACCCAACCGGACTCGTACGTTTGTGTGCGGTATGTTCATGTAAAGGATGACTTTACAAGAGCGGTTTCGGGACGCGGGCGTCGCGGTACGCGCGAAGTTCCGGCGGACGGAAAAAGAAGAGGGCTCAGGCGGCCGGTCCTCTGAAGAGGGAGCGGCGTCTTTTTTGGCGCTGCTCGTCTCGCAGCTGCTAGGGACGACGGCGTTCATGTTCGTGGTGCCTTTCATGCCGCTCTACGTGCAGGCCCTGGGGGTCGATGACGTCGGGCACGCGGCGGCGTGGGCCGGGGTCATAAACGGGGCGTCCGGGGCGACGATGGCGCTTGTGGCACCGCTCTGGGGTAGGTTGTCCGACAGGATGGGGCGCAAGCTCATGCTGCTGCGGGCGACTGTGGCCGCGGTGGTGGTCGTTGGGTCCATGGCCTTCGTCACGGGGCCGTGGCAGTTACTCGTGTTGAGGCTGTTGCAGGGGACGCTCACCGGCACCGTGCCGGCGGCCACCTCGCTCGTGGCGGCGACGGCGCCGGCGGAGAAGGCTGGGTGGAGGCTCGGGGCGCTTCAGACCGTGATCTTCGTGGCGGCGGGCGTGGGCCCGGCCCTCGGTGGGATCAGCGCGGACTCGGCGGGCCTCCGGGCCTCGTTCTTCGTGGCCTCGGCCCTGCTAGCTGTCTCCACCGCGATCATCCTCCTCGGCGTCAGGGAGAACAAACCGACCGTGGAAGAGACGGCACGGTTCGAGAGGGATGCTGGGTCCGAGCGTTCCCCGCTCCCTTACCGGCTACTCCTGCCGGGGTTGCTCACCCTGTTCGCGGTACACATGGCGATAACGAGCGCCGCGGTCGCGTTGCCCGGGTTCGTCGGCACGCTCGCGGGGGCGGCCGACCGGGTCGCGAGCCAGGCGGGTTGGATCATCGGCACCGGGGCCCTCGTCGCCTCACTGGGCTCCCTGCTAGGCGGACGCCTGGCCGCCCGCTTCGGCGCCCGACGCGTCATGGTCGTTTCGCTCGCCCTGGCCGGCGTCGCATCACTCCCTCAGGCCCTCGCGGAGAGCGTCCCCCAGCTCTGGGCCATCCGCCTCCTCGCGAGCTTCTCTATAGGTTGCGCCATCCCCGTGGCCAACCTGGCAATAAAGTCCGCGGCCCCGGCCGGCCGCCAGGGAGAGGCCTTCGGCGTCGCCTCCTCGGCAACCTCGGTGGGCTTCGCCCTCGGCCCCGTCGGCGGAGGACTGCTGGCCGCCTCCCTGGGCTTCTGGTCCGCCTTCCTCGTCCCCGGTATCCTCCTCCTGGC
>QQTW01004808.1_pt1 | contig 10153 bp, 7 predicted proteins | sample 1904831 | NCBI WGS metagenome assembly QQTW01 (sample SAMN09435610, study PRJNA476489) | Subsurface metagenome, whole genome shotgun sequencing project.
CGTGCCTGGGCTTGGTTCTGCTAAGTATTACTGGCGTCATTGCACCTTGGAGTGGACGGTTTTATTCGCTTTTCGATACCGGATATGCCAAGATCCATATTCCCATCATCGCATCTGTTTCAGAACATCAGCCCACCGCCTGGCCAGCTTTCTTTTTCGACCTGAATCTACTGATCTGGCTATTCCCTGCTGGCGTCTATATGTGCTTCCGCAACCTGAAAGATGAGCATGTGTTTGTGGTCATCTACGCCGTGATGTCGAGTTACTTTGCTGGCGTTATGGTTCGATTGATGTTGACCTTGACGCCCATCGTTTGTGTGGCTTCGGCTCTAGCCTTGTCTCAGATCCTTGATATCTATATGGCGGCTGATACGCCTGCTGAACCGAGTCAAAATGGATCAGTGGATACCAGCAGCAAGAGCACAGCTAAGTCTGCTTCGACAATGGCATCTCTACGCTCGATGCGTAATCCTCTTGTTGGGATCTACTCCTCTGTCTCCAAATCAGTCATCACAGCAATGACCACCGCATATCTCTTGCTTTTTGTGTTGCACTGCACATGGGTCACTTCAAATGCATACTCGTCTCCATCCGTGGTGCTTGCCTCTCGGATGCCTGACGGCTCAAACCATATCATCGACGACTACCGAGAAGCATATTACTGGCTTCGCCAAAATACGCCTCAAGATGCCAAAATCATGTCGTGGTGGGATTATGGTTATCAGATTGGTGGCATGGCTGATAGGCCTACTCTTGTTGATAACAACACTTGGAATAATACCCATATTGCAACGGTTGGGAAGGCAATGTCGTCGCGGGAGGAAGTATCATATCCCATCCTGCGTCAGCATGATGTCGACTACGTCCTGGTGGTCTTCGGTGGTCTACTTGGCTACAGCGGTGATGATATCAACAAATTCTTGTGGATGGTAAGAATTGCGGAAGGCATCTGGCCCGATGAGGTGAAAGAGCGGGACTTCTTCACCGCCAGAGGAGAATATAGAGTAGATGATGAGGCAACCCCCACGATGCGGAATTCGCTTATGTAAGTTGCTTACCTTCTTTTTCTTGTTTATTTACTCACGCAATAGACGATAGGTACAAAATGTCTTACTACAATTTCAATTCATTGTTCCCAGCGGGACAAAGTCAAGACAGAGTTCGGGGTTCTCGACTTCCAGCTGAAGGACCACAGCTCAGCACGCTTGAAGAAGCTTACACAAGTGAGAACTGGATTATACGAATTTACAAAGTCAAAGATCTCGACAACGTAGGCAGAGATCATGCGAGCGTGGTGGCATTTGAGAAAGGTCATAAGAAGAAGAAAGCAGCGAAAAGAAGGGGTCCAAGGGTTTTAAGAGTGGAATGAAGTTTTGGAAGAACGCTCCCTTCATATGATCGAATTTGTTCTCGTACTGGGAGGGTTCGGAACCTTTGTCTCCACGCATTCCAAACGAGAATTGTGTGAAGGCGAAGCAATCGTTCTTCTACATGAGGTGGTAGGTACATAGCACTGTTCAAGCTTCGAACAATGGCCACTCGAAAGGAAACACATAGCATTGCTCTGCAATAAACCGGTGGCTGTACTCATGGCCCATGAGCTCACCAAACACCACAAAGTCAGCGTTCAGCAAGCACAGCCGATAATGATGGCACCCCCCACTACGGCAATGCTGAAACACTAGCAGAAATGGGGGATCCGGCAACTTGTTGCGGTTGCAGTTGCAATTTCATTTCGAGACTGCGGCTCTTTTTGCACAAAAGCTCTGTTAACATGGGTCCTCCAGACGATAACACATATTGCCTATGTCTCACCCCTCATTTGACGCACATTAGAGCCATACCGTCTCTTGCCCTCTCGACAGCCTTCTTGAGAGCCTGCTCTTCATCGTCCGTCCACTTAACGCTCAGATCGTTCCATTTCTTGACCTTGAACTCCCTGCGGAATTGCTGTTGCATTTTCTGTAGCCGGCCCACCTCACGCGGATCACCTGTGCCAGTGTAGACGATGAAGAGCGTACAAGGAGGAAGGGCGTCGTAAATTGCGCGGATGTGGGAAATGGTCGAGGTAATGGTTGATTGGAGAGTCGGCGTGGTAGAAGGCGGTGCCAGTGGGTGGTTCTCTGAGTGGATGCTAAGGTCGTGCTTTGCTGTAGTGTCCGTGATGGAGTCATGCTCCACTGACCCTACTGAAAAGTCGGGCTCTTCCCAAGTCGCCGCGGGATCTAGCGTAGAAGCTTGCTGTGATCGGGTCACATGTAGTTTATCAACAGTCGTATACTCTCGATTATTATTGCACCATCCTCGAAAACTTTCGAGCTCTCTCAATCTTCCCCAAGTAAAATGGACGCCACCTCCAGGCACTACCTTTCCATCCGGGTCGCCATTGGCAGCTCGGGCTACTGCCTTAACAATCTCGTCATCGCTTTCACAACCAACGTGTACGGTTGCCTCTTTGCCATAACCTCGCTCGGGAGTTCCATAATCTACCATTGCGCTTGTGATGCCCCTGTCAATTCCCCCAGCATCTTTTCTCGTGTTTCGAGCCAAGCGGCGGAAGATAGGCTCCCCTGCGGCCTCCGAAGTCCCCCATTTGGGGCCTTTCTCGCACTTGAGCTTGACTAGATCGAGCACAGCTAAAGCATCCTCGACACTGTTGTGACCTTTCGAGTCATGCTGCTGAATCTCACGCCGCAAATACTTCTGCGCGAGGAATTTAAGAGATGATCGCAGCGGAGGACCGCGGGGATGAGGGTAGATCAACGAAGTGTCGATGATGAAAGGATGTGTCAGCTTCATGGCGGTAAGATCAGATTCGAGACTGTGGCCCAGGAGGATGCAGTGGGGAGTAAAGAGGTCAAGCAACTTAGATTGGACTTCAGAAAGACTGGTCCGAACTGGGTCAAGGATGGCACTTGTCATACCAGAAAATTGTGTATAGTAGTTTTTGATTGGCAAGCTCGGCTTCACAAGCTCATCGAGGATGGTTGTTCCGTTCCAGTCCACTATGCTGATGCGCGCAAGGGAGTATTTGTCGTCGGAAGTGAGGACCATCTCGCAATCAACTGCATATACGGTGCGGCCTGATGTGATACTTCCCTGCTGGATGGCTGTGCCTGAGACGCTTCCATCCGAAAAGTTGGAAACGCGGGTGTCGACCCAACCACCAGCAGCATTTTGACCGGTCTTGTCTCGGCGCTCCTGCTCAAGCAAAGCTGCTTCGACGTCGCCATCGAGGACAGCGGGATGAAGAGGATAGTCTGCGTCTCGAAGATCATTTGCAGTATGAATGAACACAGCAACAGCCGTTCGCTGTGATTGCCAGCCTTTCTCCTCTACTGGTGGTTTTGGGCCCTTGATGGCTTTGTTCTCTCTAGATTGGGGAAGTGGTGAAATCAGCATCGCTTGAATCGGAGAGTGTAGCTTGGCATATTTACTGTCACCGGGCGCTCTGACCTGCCATACGTACTGGAAAATATCAACGAGGGGCTGTAGAGCTTTCGGAAGGTATTGCACTTTGAATTCCATGGGGTTGCTTTCTTTATAAGTTTTGGCTGGAACGCCATTCCTCCAGGCACGGAAATCACTGTCTCTCCCCCTGCATTCATCGACGATGCTCTCTTTCTGCTCGAGACCGACAGTCGAGTCTGCGCCTTTGTCAATGGACATACTGCCATCAAACATGGCCCTCTCAAGTCCAGGCACCATTAGCACCACTACCTTCCTTGTGTGGCGAGCATGCTTGAAAGCAACCCAGCTTGGACCAATTCCATCGGCAAGGGCGTAAAGAGCAAGTGCCTGCAGGTCAGCAATACGTATTGGGGCAGTGATGCTGGCGTGAGAAGTCAATTCAGGATACTTGACCCGGTCCTTCTCATCTCCTGCCTTCTTCCGCTTGGGCTTTCGCTTATCCCTGCGGTCGACTATCTGCCATTCTTTTGAGTCATGGGGCAAAGAGCCGTTATCTTGTGACGACTCATTTCGAGATACTCTCTGACTGTTTGGGACCAACGGGAGATCACTCGCATGAGATGGTTGGCTCTTCGGTGCTGTAAGTACTGAACCTACCACTTCGTAACTCTCAGGATTGCTAGAATCATGAAGCTCATTGTGATAATCCTCGAACTTTCTTTTGTGGTTTTGAGACATCTCGCTCAAGCTCAGGCAAGCTACGTCTTTGTATCATGGATGCTTGTACCCACTTCCACAGAAATGCGATTTGGTTACCCGTGATCAGCTGAGAAAGATCGTTACAGAGGGTCAGCACCAGATAGCTATAGACTCAGATCGTTACAATCGAAATTAAGGTCTGAGTAGTATTGGTCATGTTGTTGGGCGTGAAAGATTATTCTGGCCAAGGCAAACAGCTTACAGTACTGCACTAACTATCATAGTACTCGGGTGCCCACCGCAGGCACCTTTCGGATACTTATGCATTAAGCATAAAACTTAATCTACGACCGGCTGTGGGCTATATCATCTGTAAAAAGCATGCAACAGCCACATTTTTATTATCCAACGTTTAGAATCTTGTGTGAGTGTAAGTTCCGAAAGGCGAGTGGAAGTACTCTAAGTTAATGAGTTTGTGTGAGGTGTGAAGGAGCAGAACATCTTCAAGAAGGATATTTGTTCTTTCAATTCGCAGAGCTACATTTTAGTGGACAGAAATATTAGCTTCGGCTATCCTCTGATCACATGTACACTTCCAGATTTCGCTTCTGTAGTCTAAAAGGGTAATAGTTGTTCTTCGAGCAAAACAAATGCTAAAGTGGGCAGTGCATCCCGAGCGCCATCACAGTAACTGTCAAAAATCACTTTTAGTCCCTGCTCGCGAGACTGATCACAAATAAACAACGTCCGAACTACTTCTGCTTTCGCTTCCCACCTGCTGTCTTGAATGCTGCCCCTCGGCGACTGCTTCTGGTGGTAGGTTTGGCTCCATGCTTTCGCTTGTTCAGTCCGCCCGCTTTGGAGTTGTGGGTGTCTGCTTTAGTAGCTCGATAACCTTCAAAGACAAAGCGTTTGGCCTTGCTCGACTGCACGCTACTCTCGCCCTTGGCTTCTCCTTTGACTTGCAAGATCTCGTTGTTGCTCTGAGATTCCCGTGTAAAACCAGGCCTTCCGTAGTGCAGGCTGCTATCTTTCAATTGATGTGCGGGCTTCCGTCCCTCCTTAGGCTTTCGAGCCCTGGTGACCCTGAGCTTTCGAGGTAAAAGAGGCGGAAACTTTTTGTCGTTGTACAGCAAAGCCGCTTCGACGCTGTTTTCATCATGGTATTGCACATATGCGATGCCCTTTCCAACACGAGTAGACTTGTCCCTGATAACTCGCACGCTCTCGATCTTTCCAGCGTTACTGAAACTTCGCCATAATCCTTCCTCTGCATCAGCTGGATGTTTTCCTCTTCTCTTGCGTTCTTTAGTCCCGCTGGTGGTCTCGGTTTCGACCATCTCCTCATCGACGAAGCCAAGATTGCCAATGAAGACGCAACGTCTATGATCGATCTTTGCGGGACGAGAGATGTGGTCGGTACGCAGGTGTCTACCAAGCACGACGGTACCGTTCAAAGAAGTGGCGGCCTTTTGAGCCGCTATCTGAGTTGTATACACGACATATGCATGGGTAGAATGAGTGGTCTCTTCCATCAGCTCCATTTTGGCGTAGGCAGCTCTTTTCGGTCCCACTCCCGAAACAAAAGCAGTTGATCTGAACCGCAGAGACTCTACTTTGTGTGGGGCACCCGTAGATGGCAGCTGAAGGAGACAAGTTGACAAATGATTCAGCAGCAACTTCTTTGCAGACTTTGACTTGATGGCTTCGATCGAGACATTGCCCAAGAAGACAGTCCTCTCAGACTTATCTATTGGACTACCGTCGACTATACCACCTAGCGATTCGTGTTGTGGGGGATGATTACTGTCTCCTGATTCAAGGCCTTTTGAGGCAATCTGCTCCGACGGAGTCTCGGGTCCCACTGTACTAGTAGCAGATGATGATACCGGCCGTCTACCAACAACTGCCTCAATTGGTAACCGGGACCCATGATGAGCAAGGCGTCTTACGTAAGATTCTTCGATATCATCCGCTGGTACCATTCGCCTCCGCTTCCTCGAAGCCAACGGAAAGGTGTCTTCGTCTGTGTCCGAAGCCGCTGAACTGAGGATCCCGTGATCTGGCAAGGATCCTGATTGTACGAAGCCTGACGTTGAAGGATAGTCATCCTCCCCAGCTTTTATGCCTTTCGTGATGGCTGGGGTATTTGGCCTTGAAGATTTTGCATCCTGCAAGATAAGGCAGTCGCTTGCCTTGCGAAAGGGGGATACTGTAGCGGGTGCCGTCTACCACTGTTAGTCAACATACGGTTTAAAAGAGACTTCTTCACGAACGCTGGTAGCAAACAAAGAGGTGAGGGTAGCATCTAATGCTGAAGATGGAGCTGTAAGGGTGTCACCGGCAGGTCGTAATATATCCGCCGAGGGATCCTGGGCCGCCTTGTGCTTCTTCCCCATATTCTCCCAAGTTTAATCGTTACATGCAGTCTGGTGTCTTTTGTAGAGGGGCATTCTAGGTCACATTTCCGAAGCTTTGCTGGCATTTGTTTCCCAGCAGTGCAGAAGATTGTACAGAGTAATATTTTGGAGAAGACGGGCGGATGCGGGGGAGAGCGCGCTATGTAACTTCAAGTTAGCATACAGTAGCTAGTACCCTCTAGCACAACTGCATTGACTCAGTTAGCGCAGATGACCGCGCCCGATAACGTACTACGTACCTGGCATCGGATCGTGGGCTCCAGCTCGATCATCTCTCTTCACAAAAGGATTCCTTTTCTTTTCATTTCACAACCTCTACAACAACTCAGTGAGCACAAAATTCACCCGAAGATTGCTCCAAAAGCTTTCATTCACACGACAAAAGCCTCGCCTTAGTTATCACTCTTAGAAAACCGAACCCGGAGTCTAGTCAACTGCTCTCCACCACCAAGTGCCTATCTGTTGCAATTTTTGCCTTTGCTTTGCCTCCACATATTCTCTGGTTACATTTGGGCATCATTCGGATTGTTTGACCGCCGGCTTTCAGATAAAGGGTCTCCGGACGATTCACTCGAAGCGTTGCCCATCTGTCGCACCTGTCGCATCCCTCACAGTGCGCAAACTCCTACACTTTTTGAGCTAGCATTACCGCGAAGGAGTACGCATTAGGCCATCCATGTTAGTAGCACTTTATTTCCTTGGCTTGTTGTAGGAGACTACCTGGCTTATTTGATACTTCACACGCCTGATCTTACGAGGTCGCAGCTAACTTTGATATGCATCTAGAGTGTGCTTCCCGATGTGATACATATCGATTGGCAGTGATCACCATACAGATCAAGCCACACTATATCCTACTCCCAACTCCTCAGGTCTCTGGAAAACGATGGTCGAGGGATATGGTGAAGAATCTACACAACTTGACAATATGGTAGAGGCGCTGGGTCAACCAGTTCCTAATAACGGACCTGAATATGCAGACACAGGGGATGTACTCGACGAGGGTCACTCGAGTAGTCTCAGTGACCTTGAAGATGGAGTAGACGAGGTTGACATGGTCTTGAGCCATCCGGCAGTTTCGAGGCACATTGAAGCAGATTCGGAAGCGGAAACGGAACGTCTTGAGAACTCGCCGAACAAGATCCTGAATCATAACGGTATTGTGATGGGGGACCTATCGTATACACACAGTCCAAGCAAGCTCGCCCAATCCGCAATGCCGCAGGCTGCTAAACAAGAGCTTTTTAGCGATAGTGGTGTCTCTTCACCAGGCCCATCTGACGAAGATCTTGAAAGTGAATTGCGCTCAGAGAACACTGCAGCCTCAGACAACGGAGATGGTATTGATGCTGCGCAGATTCGAGGCAGCTCACCCAGGAAGCGCAAGCACTTGGAGATGGAGGATGACAGTGGCAGTGAAGCGGATGCAGAGGTGCGTCGCCGGCGACGGCGTACTGAGTCAGTGAGAAGTGACGCAGATGAGCAGACAGAGCTGGGTCTAAGTCGAGAGGCAACTATCGAGCCCATGGGCGAAGTACCGAATGAGCACGACTTGCAGGAAGATACCTCCGCTGTCCTGCGCCACACACATGAACATCTCAAGTCACAAGGCTCGACAGATCCAAACGCAAAGCATGGCGCGTTAAGGGGCCGTGGGACACTGAAAAACATAGCCGAAGAAGGAGAGCAGCTTGGTAAAGTTGCAGAGCTGGACGTGGACGAAACACATCATGGGTCTGATGAAGAAGAGCGTGTTGAAGGTGAGGATGAGGACGTAGAAGCTGTAGCAAGGGATGAAGAAGAGTGTAGGATTACAATTCCGCAGATCATGGATGATGCTGACGACCGCAGACGCAAAGAAGATGGCTGCGATGGACTCTTTGGCCGCCTTAGAGAGGCATTTTGCTGCTTTACGAGACCGGTTCGTTTGTGAGCCCTACCACTATTGCTTCAGCTTGGTTGACGAAGTCTAGCCTTTACGACGAGCGGATAGTAGGACTGAACGAAGAGCTGGCTCAGCTGTCTGCACCAAAACCCTCACATCCCGAATTTCTCCGACAAATTGAGTGTATTAGAAAATATCGAGATGAAAAATTTGATCTGGAACAGAAGCTTCTGGTCTATAAAATCAAGTCTCTGAAGACGAAAAGCATAGCACAAAGGAGCCAGATACACAGTGCGTATTTTCAGACCGTCAGAGACGTGCGAGAGATGCATCTGGACCGAATTGGCGAACGATTGAGTAGAGTTCGACGCGATCACGTCAAGACGGATGAGAAAATTCCAAGTTATTCGATCCCCTTCCCCACCCGGCGGTCCACTCAGATCACACAGCAGTCATCCTACAACAAAGAAGTCTCAATACTTTCAGGAGTTGCCAAATATGTAGGCTTTCCTGCTGCGCCAAGTGTCAAAGCTGCACTTCAAGCTGAGATGGATGAAGACATGGAGAAGATGGGAGTAAGTCTACAGTAAATATCCCTGTTCCCTCGGTTCGAACTAAAGATGGCAGATCTCCTTGAGCCACAGCAGGAACAACAGGCCGACACAATCAAAATTGTCTCGGACTGCCTTCACCTCGACTATGTCTCGCCCGGCAGCTGAAGAACAATTTTTGGAGCAGAATCCATGGGCCAATCCACAGCATCCCGTCCACCAGCAACAGCACACAGGGCGTTTATCTCGCCATGCCTCTGATCAAACCCAAATAGCAGATGGATTGATCACCCCAGCCGCGCAGAAAAGCTTGCTAGATACAGAGAGACCAGCGAATTCTGCTTCTACCATTCCCGAGCACCTATCTGCACAAGCTTCGTCAGCCTTTGCCAAACCATACGACCAGGATGGAAGTGTTGACCAACAACCGACGGAGTTTAGAGCTACTACTGCCGCCGATCAACACTCCCCCGCGGTAAATGAAAAGCTACAGCAGCCGAGACGCCGGCCGCAGTCACTCTCTCCAACCGAAGCAAGGAAGCACAATGTTGGCGCATATGCCGCCACACCAAGCAAGCCAAACTCCATCGGCGGTGCAGCGACGGGCAGTGGAAGCGCTGCTTCTCAACCATACAAACCATCTCGCATAGCGTTGTTCAGCACACCGAGTCGACCAGAGTCCCTGGCCCAGGATGGTCCGATCAATAATGAGAAGGATGCCCGCCATGCTACTTCTTCTCCCATCACGCTGCACCAACATGCTAGAGATAATACCCTGACATCAGCCACAGGATTGAGCAGAATAGGTGCACGATAGGGACCTTGCTGCATACTATGGGTTGTATTGTATTCTAGAACCAGGCTCCCAGTGCACAATTATCAGGTCGGCATCTTGTCCACTCGGTTCAAGTGTGTACCTCGTTCTTTTGCGCTACTGGGTATGAGATTTGGATTGTCAATTAGATGGATACAGTGGCGTATATGGCGCCTCCATGAAAGGCATATCTAGAGCAACATCAGGTCAATAGCTTAATCTACGGACGTAGCGCAAGTGTCTGGTTCCAGTCTTTGATCAGATTTTAATTCGGCAACCTTAGCAGAGCGTTCTCTCAGTGAAGGGGGTTTGTAGTTCAGCACGAGGTGAAGGCAGTCCGAGACAATTTTGATTGTGTCGGCCTGTTGTTCCT